>Ga0315279_10002049_pt1 | contig 31452 bp, 22 predicted proteins | sample YL17G06_20_MG_FD_203694 | JGI IMG/M metagenome (GOLD analysis project Ga0315279, IMG submission 203694) | Sediment microbial communities from Yellowstone Lake, YNP, Wyoming, USA - YL17G06_20 | ecosystem: Environmental > Aquatic > Freshwater > Lake > Sediment | place: USA: Wyoming | collected...
AGCCGGCCGATGGGGTAAAACTGATTGAGGCGGGCCTCCAGATCATCGCGCGAAATCCGCGTCTGCCAGCGGTGGAATTGCGAACTGTAGTCCAGGACGTCGCCGACCGGGGCGGAGACGATTTGCAGCAGGCGGATCTTGCCTTCGCGTTCCACCCACCTGACCTCGTCCCCGGCTTCCAGATCGAGCGCGGCCGCCGGCGCCGCCGAATCCTCCAATTCCCGAAGCAGGAGCAGGGCCGGCGTCAGCTCGAATTCCTTCTCCCGGCCGTCGACATGAAGTATTATCTTGGAGCCGTTCAAGCCGTGAATCGTGCCCTGTTCGGAAAAATCCTTATAGGTCGCCAGAACTTTATAGAGATAATAGGCCGCTTCGGCCTTTGTCGCGCGCCGATTTCGATCGGTCAGATTCGCGGCCGCGGGATAGAGGCCGGAGACGAGGAAATACGCCAGCGGGCCGCGTTCCTCCGGTTTCAGCCCGGCCGCGCCGTCCAGGATGCGCTCGGCCTCGCTCTTGAGCATGAGGTTGTCGACGCGGTCCTTCCAGTCAAACGTCTCGACCAAGAGTCGGGCCAGGCCGGGAAAATCGAGGAGCACGGTTTCGGGCGCGGCCGGAGAGGCCTTCTTGCCCAGCCAAGCGGCCGCTTGGCGCGCCCAAGCCGCGACAACGGCGGTTTCGGCCGGTTCCTTCCAGGCCTCGGCGCTGCTCTCGACCGGAATGATATCGAGCGCCGTAAGATAGGCCAGGCAATCAGACACCGTTTTCCCGTTTACCGAAACGGCCGGGAAGACCAAGGGGCTTTTGACGGTCCAAGCCCCGTCCCGTTCATAGACGCATTCCGTGCTCTTGAGATAGGGCACGGGCGCGCCTTCGAACATGGCCTCGATGTTCTCCGTCGCCCCGCCGCAGGTGCTCATGTAGAGGGCGTTGATCAGCTTGCCGTCATAGACGGCGGCCTCGCCGCGGGTTTCCTCGACCGCCCGGCTGCTCAGGGGCGTTTCGGCACTGAGGCCTAGATAGACCTGGGAGGCCGGGGTGGCGAAAAGGTCAAAACCCAAATCGTTGTACTGGCCCGTGTTTTTCAGGGCGTACGTCCGCGCGGCGACGGCCTGAGCCTTCTGGGCTTCGATTTCATTGAAATAGGACGGCGGGAGCTCGCCGGGAACGACGCCTTTGAGATAATCCTCGACGTTCAGGATATTGACCAGGATCAGCCCCTTGCGGCTTCCCCGCAGGACGAAGATCCCCCGATAATTGCGGCCCCGGAACGACAGGTAGCTTTCGGTCGAGGCGGGGATGAAATAGAGCGAGGCGGCCGCGCTCAGGTTGATGAGCTGATCGTTGACCGTGACCCAGCGCGGGTGGTTCTCCGCGGCCGAAATCTCTTCCCGGACGATCCAAGCCTCGCGGACGCCCAGGACGTTGATTCGCTTGATGAAGGCCAGGGCCTCGCCGCGGGTCAGGAAGTCCCCGGTCCGGACTTGGAACGGTCCGTCCGAACCGGCTTCTCCATCCTGAGTCACGACGACCCGCTGGGAAACCTTGTCCCGCAAGGCCCGGACCGCAGCGTCGGCGTCCTCGCGTTTCCGGAATTGCCCCGTTTGGACGAGAAACTTCTCGCTGAGCTTCTCCTGGCGGCCTTGGACGTTCGCTTCGGCCGCGTCTTCGGCCAGCAGCTTGTAGGCCCCGCTGACCTGATAGATTTTCATGCCCGAGGAGGAGCGGACCTGGATGTCCTCCAGGTTCACGCCCAGAGCGATGCGGATGACCGGCTTAGCGATGGGATAACCCTGGAAAAAGAGGTTCTCCTGCCCGAATTCCGCCGGCTGGCCGCCCAAAAAATACAGGACGAGAAACGCCAGCAGCAGATATTTATGGTGTTGCGTGATCAAGTTCGGCATTAAACGCCCTCGGGAGCACCGCGCGACGTAGTCGCGCGGTGCGGCTTTGAAATCATGGACACTCCGTTTTTCAACAACATATAAGGGTCTCCGCTTTAATCTATACTAGATATGGGGGATGATGATGATCGAGGGAGTTGAATCATATCGGAACGGTGTAGCTTTGTCAACCCCTCGGCCGTTTTGACTTTTGGCCCGATTCGGATATAGAATGAGCCCCTTCCAATCCAACAACGAGGTCGATCGATGTCGAATATCGGATCCTATGAAGATCGCCTGCGCAATTTCTCCTGGTCCCTGGCGGAACAGGAGCTGGAATACGTGCCCGGCGGGACCATCAACATCGGCTGGTATTGTTCCGACCGCATCTGCCTGAAAGGCCAGGGGGAAAAAACCGCCCTGTTGTGGGAAGGCCTGGGGGGCGTGGAAAAGAAATTCACCTATAACGACATCCGCCGGGCCAGCAACACCATCGGCGCGTTTCTGCGCGGCTTGGGCATCACCGACGGCGAGCGCGTCTGCCTGTTCATGGACAAGGCCCCGGAACTCTATATCGGCGTCCTGGGGATCCTGAAGATCGGGGCCATCGCCCAGCCCTTGTTCTCGGCCTTCGGCGACGAATCCCTGTTCGTCCGCCTGGAGAACGCCCAGACGACGGCCATCATGACCCAGAAAAAACACGCCCCCAAGGTCCGCAAGATCCTCGACAAGCTCCCTTGCCTCAAGCGCATCATCATCATCGACCATGACGGCAAGGCCCCGCTCAGGGAGCGCGAAGTGGCCTTCTCTCTGGAAAAAGCCGAATCCGTCGAGCACCTGGACGTCTTCTCCACCCTGGCCGAAAGCCCGTCGCTTCTCCATTACACCTCGGGAACGACGGGCCAGCCCAAGGGCGTCAAGCACGTCCATTATTCTCTGATCGCCCAATACCTGACGGCCAAATGGGTCCTCGATATCCGGCCCGACGACGTCTACTGGTGCACGGCCGATCCCGGCTGGGTCACCGGCACGTCCTACGGCATCATCGGACCGTGGAGCCTGGGCGTCACGCAGTGCGTCCTGGACAGCGGTTTTTCGGCCGAGGCCTGGTACAAATTCATCCAGAAAAACAAGGTCACCAACTGGTACTCCGCACCCACGGCTATTCGCTCGCTGATGAAAGCCGGCGAGGAGATCATCAAGAAGCACAACGTGTCCTCCCTGCGCATGCTCTCCAGCGTCGGCGAGCCCCTGAACCCGGAAGCCGTCATCTGGTCGGAAAAAGTCTTCGGCAAGGCCTTCCTGGACACCTACTTTCAGACCGAGACCGGGGCCATCATGATCACCAATTTCCCCGGCATGAAGATCAAGCCCGGTTCGATGGGCAAGCCGTTCCCCGGCATCACCGGCGTCGTCCTCGATCCCCAAACCTATGAACCATATCCCGGAAGCGGCAAGATCGGCCTGATCGGCCTCCGGCCCGGCTGGCCGTCGATGATGCGGGCCTATTGGGACAACGAGGAAACCTACCGGAAGAAATTCAAGAACGGCTGGTACATGACGGGCGACCGGGCCAGCATCGACAAGGAAGGATACTTCTGGTTCGTCGGCCGCGACGATGATATCATCAATACCGGCGGCCACCTGGTCAGCCCTTTCGAGGTCGAATCCGCCCTGATCGAACATCCGGCCGTGGCCGAATCGGCCGTGGTCAGCAAGCCCGACCCGATCAACATGGAAGTCGTCAAGGCCTTTGTCGCGCTCAAGGCAGGCTTCAGCCCCAGCGCCGAACTGGACCTGGAAATCATGAATTTCATCCGCAAAAAGCTCTCCCCTCTGGCCATGCCCCAGGAAATCGAATTCGTCGGGTCTCTGCCCAAAACCCGCAGCGGCAAGATCATGCGCCGCATCCTGAAAGCCAAGGAATGGGGGGAGGAGATCGGCGACACGTCCACCCTGGAAGACGATTGATAAACCGGGGACCGGAACCGAATTCCCTGGAATCCGTTCGGGCCCCGCACCATTCAAGAAGGAGCATTCATCCATGGCCGACGAACTGAAAGACATCGTCCTTAAGTACGTGATCGCCGAGTACAGCGAAGACGGGAGCGATCCCATCACCTTCGACACCCCCCTGATCTCGGGCGGCATCGTCGATTCCTTCTCCATGGTCTCGCTCAAACGGTTCCTGGAAAACACATATAAAATCAGCATCCCCGACGACCAGGCCACGCCCGAAGCCTTCGATTCCGTCGACAAAATCGCCGTTCTCGTACGGAGATTCACCAAGGCCTGACTAACCCGGAGACGCGCCCCGGGCGCCCCGTTCCGACGCCGCGCGCCCGACCGCAAGGCCGATGCCCATGAAGACGCCCATCATTTCCCCCATCTTTTAAGGAGGACTTTTATGTCATATTCCGACAAGACCCGAACGATGTATCAGCAGACCCTCCAGGGCCTGCGCGACGCCGGCATTTTCAAGCAGGAGCGTTTCATCCATTCTTCGCAGGCCGCCGATATCGAGGTCGAATTCCCCGAGGGCTCCGGCCTGCGCAAGGTCATCAACATGTGCGCCAACAACTACCTCGGGCTGTCCAGCCATCCCGACGTGGTCAAAGCCGCCCATGCCGGTTTGGACCATCGCGGCTACGGCATGTCCTCGGTCCGCTTCATCTGCGGCACCCAGGACATCCATCGGGAGCTCGAAGAAATCGTGACCAAGTTTCTCGGCACCGAGGCCACCATCCTCTTCCCCTCCTGCATGGACGCCAATGCCGGCGTCTTCGAGGCCATCCTGACCAAGGACGACGTCATGATCTCCGACCGCCTGGTCCATGCCTCGCTCATCGACGGCATCCGCCTTTGCAGCGCCATGCCGGACACCTTCAAACACTCCGACATGGCCCACCTGGAGCAGAAGCTGGAGATGCACCAGGACCGCCGCCTCCGCCTGGTCATCACCGACGGTGTCTTCTCCATGGACGGCGACACGGCCAAGCTCGACGAAATGGTCGCCCTGTGCCGGAAGTACGACGCCATGCTGCTGGTCGACGAATCGCACTCTTCGGGCTTCATCGGCAAGACCGGCCGGGGTACCCACGAGAAATACGGTGTCCTGGGGAAGATCGACGTCATCACCACGACCTTCGGCAAAGCCCTCGGCGGGGCCACCGGCGGCTGCGTATCCGGCCGCCAAGAGCTCGTCGAGATGTGCCGCCAGAAAGCCCGGCCCTACCTCTTCTCCAACTCCATCGCCCCGGTCATCGTCGAGGGCGTCCTCAAGGTTTTTGAGATCCTCAACGCCTCGACCGAGCGCCGTGATAAGCTCGAGCGCAACGCCGCCTACTGGCGCAAAGGCCTCCAGGAGGCCGGCTTTGTCCTCAAGGAAGGAGACACCCCGATCGTCCCGGTCATGCTCTTCAACGCCAAGCTGGCCCAGGACTTCTCGCGGGCCCTTTACGACGAAGGCGTCTATGCCGTGGGGTTCTTCTTCCCCGTCGTCCCCCAGAGCCAGGCCCGCATCCGCACCCAGCTTTCGGCCGGGCACGAGATCCATCACCTGGACAAGGCCCTCGCCGCTTTCATCAAGGCCGGCAAGAAGTTCGAGATCCTGGGCAAGACGCGCCAGGAGATCATCGAACGCTACGGGATGTAAGGCAAATAGGTCGGGCGATTCGGAAGACGCGGTTCAAAACACGTGCCGTTCTTCCTACGATCGGAAGAACGGTACTCCGATGCTCCTCCTTCGCACATTTACGAGCCCGCGGACGATTCCCCTCCTTTGAAGGAGGGGTAGGGAAGGTGATATCAATGAGATCGAAGCGGGGCGCGGGCGAGTCGTCTCTAAAAATTCGCGCTCAGGCTTCGCACGGGTTTTGCCCCGCATCTCCCGAATCGCCCCTTCTATCTATTCAAAGAGCCATTCATTCCAATTTTCAAATATTTTTATTGAGGTATCATCATGGAAAACAAACTCGCCAATCCCGCCCCCCTCGGCCTGATGGGTACGGCCTAGCGGCGGCGCGTTTCCTGCACCCGTCATGAAGATCCTGATCACGGGCGGAACCGGACATCTGGGCAGCGCCCTGGTCCACTATCTGGTCCGGGAGCGGGGCCTGTCTCCCGCCGATCTCCGGATTTTTTACCTGGCCGGAACGCCGACCCGGGCGATCGACGACATCCCCGGACTCGATCTTCGGCCGGGCGACAGCCTCGATTTCGAGTCCGTCCGCGCGGCCTGCCGCGACATCGATCTCATCTTTCACTTGGCCGCCTCCACGTCGTTCGATCCGCGGCAAAAATCCCGCCAATGGCGCATCAACGTCGAGGGAACGCGGAACCTTCTTGAAGCCGCCCTGATGGTCCCGACCGTCCGGCGGATCTGTTACACGAGCACGGTGAACGTCCTGGCCTCGCCCGATCCACCCGGATCGACCGGGACGATCGAGACCTGCAATCCTTATTCCGGTCGGGACCGGCTCCATACGTTCCATTCATCGTCCGAGGCGCTGGAATTCGCCGCCTTCGCCAGAAGCGGCGCGCCCGGTTGGGAGAAAAGGATCGGGATCGGCTACTTCGATTCCAAGCTGGCTGCCCAGGAGATCGTCTCCCTCTATGTCGAGGAACGCGGATTGGATGTGGTATCCGTTCTTCCCGGAACCCTCTTCGGCCCCTACGACGCCCTCATCGGCAGCGGGATTTTTCTCTTGTCCATCTATCGGCGAAAGCTGCCCGGCGTACTCAAGGGCGGAATCTCGACCGTCCATGTCCTGGACGCGGCTGAGGGGCACTTTCAGGCCATGGAAAAAGGCGTGAAAGGCGGACGCTATATCTTGACCGGGCCTCCCGAGAACAACCTTTATTTCCGGGACTTCGCCGGCATCATCGCTGAAGTCTTGGCGCGCCGCTTCCCGGACCGGCGGTTTCGCCGCCGCTATCCGGTCATCCCCCCATGGGCCGCTTATGGAGCCGCCGAGATTGCGGAAATCGCCGCCCGTCTTTCACGGCGGCCGGGTCGACTAAGCCGGGCGGTGGTTCGGGCGGGGTGCCGAGCGCTGTTCTATTCTTCCGCAGATTCCATCCGAGAATTGGGTTACCGGCCCCGCCGGTCGTTCCGTGAAGCCGTCGAAGAAATGGCCGAATATTACCAGGCGATCGGACTCTTCTCCGCCCGCGGACGGCGGATCGGTTACGGCGCTTGAGCCGCCGTCCGTCCGTTCCTTAAAAAAAGTAATAGACCGCGCCGAGCAGGCGCAGATTGGGGATCCATTTGGTGTTCCCGACCTTGCCCAGGGCGTCGGCCGTCCCATAGGCCGCATTGGTGTATTCGGCCTCCGCGGCGAACCGGACCTTGCCGGCATTGACAAGGACGCGGGGCGCCACCCGGTAGAGCATATCGATATCCAGGCCGCGGCCGTACATGGCTCCGACAATGGCCTTGTCGACGCCCCTGTTTTTGGAATACCCGACGAAAATCCCGGCCTGGATCGCCTCGCCGTTGGTCATGAATTCGCTCCAGCAGGAGAACACGTCGTAGGGGGAATAGCGGACGATGTCCCGGACGGCGTCGACGACTTCGCTGACGGCATAGCCGCCCAGCATGGTCAAATGATAAGCGTCCTGGCCGTAAAAGGCCTCGGCCTTGAGCGTGGCAGCCTTGACCTTGTATTTGAAATAGGCCATCCCGGCCCAATTCGAAATCGTCCGGTCCGTCCGATACCCCGTCGACGTGGCCAGCCGCGGGCGGATCGCTTTGTAGTCGGCGCCGGCGCCGAAGAGGACCTCACAGCCGGCCGGGCCTTTCCATTGGTACTGGGCCTTGAGGTTGAATTCGGGCAGGGCCGCATTGCGGGCGTAGGCCGAGCCGGCCCCGTCCGGGCCGTTGTCGACGAAATCCCTCTGGGCCAGGGCGGAGGCGATGACGCTCCAGCGGCCGAACTGCTGCGTCAGGCGGATCTGGGGCGAGCGGTTGAACGGCTGGAAGGGCGCTCCGGTATTGAAGGACACGACTTCCGGGAAACTGTCCGTAATGAACATCGGGTGCCAGAATTGGCCGATCATCAGTTCGGTCGCCGCCCAATTGAGCTTGACGTAGGCGTGCCGCAGACGGAACCCGTTGATGTCCGCGTCGGAAGTGCCGAAGAACTCCGTCTCGATGAGCCCCGAAGTCTTGGCGCCGAAGGCGTCCGGCCCGGTGATCTTGCCCAGCAGCCGGGTCTGGACGGACAACATATGGAAACTGGAGGCGGCGTTGACGTCCCGGCCGTCCTTGTCCAACTGCTCTCCCTTGGGAAACAGGAGATAGTGTCCCTCGCGGAGGTTCACCGTCTGGCGCGTATCATAGATGATATCGGTTTTGACATAGCCGGAGAAGGAGATGCCGAGGGCGGGGGGCTTGGTCTCGGTCTGTCCCGCCAGCCCCGCGGCACAGGCGAACATCCATAAAATGAAAGCGCTTCGTTTTCTCATGATGGGGTTATTTATACCAGATCAATGCAGGTCCTTCCAGACTTCGATGACCGATCCCCCGGGATCGAGCCGGATGACGAAATCACCCTTTCCCTTCGCGCGTCAAACGGCGGGGCCGGCGGGAGGGACGTCGTCGCGGCGCAGCGAAGTCAAAGCCCAGACGCCAAACATCGGCCCCGGCAGGAGAAGAAGGAACGCCCAGCGCCAACCCAGCAACGGCGCCGCCGCCGAGACGAGCTGGATCGAAACAACCGTAAGAGCGAAGCCGATCCCGTTTTGGACGGTCAAGGCCGTTCCCGTATAAGCCGGTTCGCACACCCCGGCCGCGAGACCGGAGAACTGGGCCGAATCGGCGATGACCGCCGCGCCCCAAACGAGCGCGCAGGGGATGATCACCCCGGACGGAAGCTCGAAAAAAAACGGCGAGAGGGCGCAGCATAGGCCGGAAATCCACAGCGCCGCGCGGGCCGCGGCGAGCTCGCCGAAGCGCCGGGAAGCGGCTCCGGCGGCCAGGCATCCAACCGCCCCGGCCAGAAAAATCAGAAAAACGATGAGCGACAGGCTCCCGCCCCCGGCCCAAGGGGCCCCGGCCAAGGCGGCCCCCCAAAAACCGGTGCTGAGCGACCAGAACGCGTAGAGCTCCCACATATGCCCGAAATAGCCGAAGGCCTGTCTCCGGAACGCCCGAATCCGGAACACGCGGGCGGCGGCCTTCCAATCGAACGGCGCCGCCGCCCGCAGATAGGGCCCGTCGCCGAGGCCCCAACCCACGAGGGCCGCACCGCCCGCGGCCAGCATCGAGGCGGCCAGGAGAAGCGGCCGCGCAGCGAGCCGTCCGCCCGCGGCGAAGAGCAGAAAAGGAAGCGACGACCCCAGGGTCAAGGCCGCGGTGAGCCGCGACAGGTGCCGGCCCAGACCGGTCCGATGCCATTGGGCGACGATTTTCATGCCGACGGGATAAACGCCGGCCAGGGATACGCCGGTCAGGAAGCGGAAGGCCAGGCCGGAGCCGAACCCGTTCGCCAGCAGGGCGAACGCCGCGTTGCCGGCGGCGCCGGCCAAGGCCGAAAAAGCAAACACACGGCGGGCCGGGAAAATATCGGCCAGGTTGAAAACGGCGTACACAAAAGTCCCGGCGACGAACCCGAGCTGCACGGAAATCGTCAGCCAGGCGGACTGGGCATGCCCGAGCCGCCACAAGGATTTCAGCGCCGGCGCCGCGGCCGTGCCCGAAAACCAGGTCGAGGAGGCCAGGAAAATGGCCAGGGAGACGAGTCGCAACGCCCGACGCGAGGCCGGCGCCTCGGTCTCCGCATCGCGGACTTGCAGGGATTCGGCCATGGTCGAGGCGGAGGCCTCGCGGTCGACTTCGATCCGGACAATCTCCGCGCCGCGGGCGGCGAAAAAGTCGATCAACGGCCGCGTTCGGACCTCGAAAATTCCCAATTTGGCTTCGATGTCCGCGGGCCGATCGTCGATCCTGTTCGTCCGATCCCCGGCGATGTTCGTCCGGATCCGTTCGCGGATGACGCTCGGTGCCGCGTGTAAAACAACGACCAAACGGATATCGACGTCCCGGCTCAGTCCGCGGGCTTGTCCGACATGGCGCGGCAGGCCGTTGAGGACGATCCAGTTGTCCGGACGGACCCCCCGCGTTCGGACGAACCGGCGGAAAACGCGCCAAGCGATGGGGGATTCCGAGTCCTCGAGCAAAGCGCCCGTCTCCAGAACGCGGCGGATCACGGCCCGGTCGGAATCGCTCAGTCCGTCGTCGTCGCCATCATAGGCTTTGCCTATGATGACGGCGGCGGCGGCGCGCAGCTCCGCCCCGAAATCGAAATGAAAACAGCGCCGTCCGCGGAAGCCCCGCTTTTCCAGTTCGTCTCCCAACGGAGTCTTGCCCGCGCCCGTCGGACCGAGCAGGAGAATGGCCTTGAATTTCGGCATGACCGATTCCGGATCATCATAGCATACGGTCCTCCCGATGGCGACGCGCGGACGTCGCCTCTGCGCACAAAATCTTCGGATCAAACGTCCGCGAAATCCGATATAATAAGTCCCTTGAATCATGATTGAAAGACGCTTCCTTCAGGCCGCCGCCGGATGGCTGCTTCTGCTCTTTCTCGTACCCGCGTCGTCCGTTGCGGCCCCTCAAAAGACGCGCACGGTCATCGACAATCTCGGCCGCTCGATCACGGTGCCCGCGCGGATCGAGCGCGTCCTGTCCCTTCAGCCGGAAATCACCCGGATCATCGTCGCCCTCGGCGCGGCCGATCGGCTCGCCGGCATCGATCATTTTCTGCGGACGAATGATCCGCTGTTCAAGATCATCGCCCCCGGGCAGGACCGGCTCCCCCTTGTCTCGATGGCCGATTACAACGTGAACATGGAGATGGTCCTTCGCCTGGCCCCCGAGGCGATTTTCGGGGCGCCTGAGGACAGGACGGTCGTCGAAGCCCTGCAGTCGAAAACCGGCATTCCCACGATCGCCCTGTCTTCGCAGGGCCGCTTTGACCGCCTCATCGCCGAGATCGGGCTGCTGGGAAGCGTCCTGGACCGCTCCGAGCGGGCCGCGGAATTGATCGCCTTCTTCCAGGCCGGGATCGAAGCCGTCCAAACCAGGATCAGGGAAGCGGCCCCGGAGCCCAAACCCCGCGTTTATCTGGCCTTTTGGGGATCCCCGACGCGCACACCCGTCCACTACGAGCCCGTCGACGCCGCCGGCGCCGTCAACGTCGCCGAGAACCTCCTGCCCTCCTTCCTGGGAACCTTGATCGCCAATGTGAATCTGGAAACGATCATCGCCTGGAACCCCGACAGCATCCTCGTCCATGGAAATTATCCCATCCATCAACGGGCCGTGACCACCTCCCAATTCCTTTCCGACAGGCGGCTGAGGGCCGTCCGCGCCGTACGGGACCGTCGCGTCTATTACACCTTCGGATTCTGGAACTGGTGGGATCCGGCCGAAGTCCTGCTCGAAACCGCTTACCTGGCCCGCTTGTTCCATCCCGGTCTCTTCCCCGGCTTCGATCTGGAATCCCGGGGCAATGCCATCTTCAAGAAATTCTACGGCGTCGAGCGGGCCTTCTCGATCCTCTCGGCGACCATCGGCTGCGGAGCCTGGCTCGATGCGCGATAAAAAAAAGGGCCTTCGCTTTCTGATCTATTTCTCGCCCCTCGTTCTCTTCGCCGTCTCGCTCTATCTGGGAACCTATCGCATCCCGCTTCCCGATCTGGCTAAGACGCTCTTGTCCCCTCTCGTCCCGGCCTGGAAGGCCGGCCTGCCCGAGGGCTATGCGTCGATCGTCTTCGGCGTCCGCCTGCCGCGGATCATTCTGGCCCTGGCCGTCGGTTCGGCCCTCTCCGTCTCGGGCGCGGCGCTCCAAGCCCTGTTCAAAAATCCCCTAGTCAATGAGTACATCCTGGGCCTCTCCTCGGGCGCCGGTTTCGGGGCCTCGCTTTCGCTCGTCTTCCTGGGGCCCGCTTTTCCGCCCCAGATTTCGGCGTTTCTCTTCGCCGTCGTCGCCGTCCTCCTCGTTCTGTCGATCTCGGCCAAATCCGAATCGCCGATCGTGTCCCTCCTTTTGACCGGCGTCATCGTTTCGGCGTTTTTCACGGCGCTCCTGTCGCTGGTCGAATTCTTCGCCAGTCCCTATTCGCTCCAGGCCCTCTTCAACTGGCTCATGGGCAACCTGGCCCGCCCCGGCTGGAGCGACCTGGCCGTATCCCTGCCGTTCGTGCTGGGCGGAGTGGCCGTCCTCGTCCTTCTGCGCTGGCGCCTGAACGTCCTCTCGTTGAGCGACGAGGAAGCCCGCTCGCTGGGGGTCGACTTGCGGAAGGAAAAATTCCTGGTCATCGCCCTGGCCACGCTCATCACCGCGGCGGCGACGGCCGTGGCCGGCATCATCGGCTGGATCGGGCTCATCGTCCCCCATCTCGTCCGGATGATGGCCGGGGCCGACAACCGGCGGGTCGTTCCGCTCTCGGCCGCCTTGGGGGCGTCGTTCCTTCTTCTGGCGGACGACATCGCCCGGAGCCTGGCCTCGTTCGAGGTGCCCGTGGGGATTTTCACCAGCATCATTGGAATCCCCCTGTTCATCCTTCTCCTGAGAAAGTCCTCCCAGGCCTGGTCATGAGCATCCGCGTCCAAGGGCTCGTTTTCTCCCGCCGGAATTTCACCTTGCGTATTCCCGCGCTGGTCTTCGAGGAAGCCCGGCTGACCGCAATCGTCGGGCCGAACGGAGCGGGCAAGACGACGCTGCTCCGGTGCCTGGGCGGACTCCTTCCCGTTCCGCGCAACACGCTTTTTCTCGGGGATCGGGACCTGGCCGCGATCCCCGCCGGCGAGCGCGCCCGGCGGATGGCCTTTGTCCCCCAGGAGCAGGCTTCGGCGTTCAACTATGCGGTCCGGGAATTCATCCTGATGGGCCGGACTCCGTATGTCTCCCTCTTTTCCCTGCCCTCGCCCGCGGACGCCGCCCGGGCCGAGGAGGCTCTGGCCTTCGTCGGCCTCGCCGGTCACGGCGACCGGCCCTGCCAGCAGATGAGCAGCGGCGAGCGTCGGCTCGTCCTGATCGCCCGGGCCCTGGCCCAGGACACGGACATCCTGGTCCTGGACGAGCCGACGACCTTTCTCGATCCCAAGCACGAAAGCGACGTCCTCGACCTGGCTCGCCGCCTGGTCGATGACCGGGGCAAGACCGTGCTGGTCACTCTCCACAATCTGGACATGGCCGTCCGGTATGCGGATGCCCTGGTTTGTCTGAAAAACGGGACCGTGGCCGCTCACGGGCGGCCGGCCGAGATCCTGACCGAGGATCTCCTGCTGGCCATGTACGAGATCCCCATGCGCATCCTGCGCCATGAGGGCCGCACGTTCATCGTCCGCTGAGCGGCGGTGAACTTGTATTTTCGCCCGGCTTTTCTATAATACCTCTAGATCCGGAGAGGATCGTCCGCCCCAATCAAACCGATTCTCGCCGGGGGGACGCGTGTCCAGCGGAAAGGCCGATGGATGAAAAAGATGAAGTTGAAGATCCGCTATTTGAACGGCAGCCGCCTGTACTACGCCTTCCTGGCCGGCGGCAACGCCGTCATCCATGACCAGTCCTACCTGAACCGCATCAACGTCTTCCCCGTCCCGGACGGCGATACGGGAACTAATCTGGCCTCCACCTTCCGGGCCATTGCCGAGGGGGCCGAAGCCAAGCGCTCGATCAAGGAGACTCTGCGCTCGATCGCCAACGCCGCCCTCTACGGGGCCCAGGGCAATTCCGGCCTCATCTTCGCCCAGTTCCTCCACGGCATGAGCAAGGAAGTCGGCCATCACGAATGGATGCTGACGACCAAGGCCTTCGGCGAGTCGGTCAAGCGCGCCGCCCAGCATGCCTACACCGCCATCATCCATCCCGTCGAGGGGACGATGATCACGGTGATCCGCGAATGGGCCGAGGCCGTCTATCAAAAGGCCTTCCACACAGCCGACTTCGAGGAGCTGTTCTCCGATACGCTGACCACCGCCCAGCAGTCCCTGCGGGAAACCACGCAGAAGCTGGCCGTCCTGGCCAAGGCCAACGTGGTCGACGCCGGGGCCAAGGGCTTCGTCGATTTTCTCGAGGGCATCCTGCAGTTCATCAAGAAAGGCAAGCTCCTGCGGATCCAGAAAACCGAGCTCGACTGGATCCCGCCCGACGAGGTCAAAACCCCGTCCAAGGACAAGTCGCTCCACAACCGCTACTGTTCCGAGGCTCTGCTCATCGGGACCGACCTCGAGATCGACGCCATCCGCTCGATCGTCCAACGCTACGGCGACTCGGCCGTCGTGGCCGGCTCCGAAGAGCGCGTCCGCATCCATGTCCACACCAACGCGCCGGACGGCCTCTTTTTCGAGTTGAAGGACCGCGGCGCCATCGCCCAGATTAAAGTCGACGATATGAAGAAACAGTACGAGGCGGTCTGGACCCCCAAGTCCAAGATCGCCATCCTCACCGATTCGTCCTGCGACCTGCCGCGCGAGGTCATGGACGACCGGCAGATTCACTTCATCCCCCTGAACATCGTCTTCGGCCCCCAGCAGTTCCTGGACAAGCTGACCATCATGCCGAACGAGTTCTACGATCTCCTGCGCACCGCCAAGGACCATCCGAAATCAGCCGTCCCGGCGCTCAAGGCCTTCCAGAACACCATGTCGTTCTTGGCCGGCCATTATGAATCGATCATCGCCATCACCGTGTCGGGGGGCCTCAGCGGAACGTACGGCGCCTTCCTCAAGGTCGCCCAGAGCCTGACCGGACGGAAAATCGCGGTCATCGATTCCAAGTCGATCTCGGCCGGCCTGGGCCTGCTGGTCGACCGGGCCTCGGAACTGGCCCTGGCCGGCTACCCCCACGACGAAATCGTCCGCCAGCTCCAATCCTGGGTTCCCCACTCGCACATCTTCGTCGATGTCCTGACCCTCAAGTATTTCATCCGCGGCGGTCGGGTGAGCGCCATGAAGGGGCTGGCCGCCCGGGTCCTGAACATCAAGCCCATCATTTCCATCGGCGCCGACGGCAAGGCCTACAACGCGGCCAAAACTTTTTCGCGAAAAGGGATGCTGGCCAAGCTCCTCGGCCTCGTCCGGAGCGTGACCGACCAGAACAAGTTATGGGGATATGCCATCGTCCACGCCCAGAATCCCGAACGGGCCCGGGCCTATGAAGAGGCCCTAACCAAGCTGCTCGGACGCGGACCGCGCTTCATCATGGAAGTCTCGCCGGTCATCGGCGTCCACAGCGGAGTCGGCGCCGTCGCCGTCGCCCTGCTCACCGAATAGCGCCGTCACCGTTATGGTAACCGATATCGCCCTCGCCGCCGCCTCCGTCTTGATCTACATGACCATCCTTTTCCTGATCGCCCTGGCCAAGAAAGACAATTCCATCGCCGACATCGCCTGGGGCCCGGGGTTCATCCTCCTGGCCGTTCTGGGCCTGGTCCTGCGGCCGTCCTGGACGGGCCGCCGTCTGCTTGTATCCGCGCTCGTCTTAATTTGGGGCCTGCGGCTGGCGCTCCATATTTTCCGCCGGAACAGGACGCGGGGAGAGGATTTCCGCTATACCGCGTGGAGGTCCCGCTGGGGCCGGCGGTTCGTCCTGCGCAGTTATCTCCAAATCTTTCTCCTGCAGGGTCTTTTCCTGCTTCTCATCGCCGCTCCCCTGATTCTATTGGGCCGGAGTCCCTTGACCCCCTGGTCGGCGCTCGATGGAGCGGGTTTGTGCGTCTGGATCGTCGGGTTCCTCTTCGAAGCCGTGGGCGATGCCCAATTGACCCGCTTCAAGCGCCGTCCGGAAAATCGGGGCCGGATCATGACCGGCGGTCTTTGGACGTATACCCGTCACCCGAATTATTTCGGCGAGGCCCTGATGTGGTGGGGGATCTTTCTCGTCAGTCTGTCCGTACCCGGGGGATGGCCCGGCCTCATCGGGCCGCTGACAATCACCCTGTTGCTCCGTTTTGTGTCGGGCGTTCCCCTGCTGGAAAAGAAGTACGCCGGCCGCCCCGATTTCTCCGCCTATGCCCGCGCGACGAACGCGTTCTTCCCCTGGTTCCCGAAACGGCGGACGCCGCCTTCTCCAGGAGCGGCTTGAGGATCCGTCCGGTCAGCGCTTCAATTCGGACGTGCAGTGGGGGCAGCGCACGGCCTTGATCGGAATCTCGGTGAAGCAGTAGGGGCACTCCCTGGTCGGGGGAACCGCCGGAACCGGGGCCGGCTTGCGCCGCAAGGCGTTGATCCAATTGACCATCATGAAAACGGCCAGGGCAACGATTAAAAACTCAAAGACGGTGTTCAGGAAGGCCCCGTAATTAATCGTCGCCGCTCCGGCCTTTTTCGCTTCGGCCAGGGTCTCGAAACTGCGGCCGGAGAGATTGATATAGAGGTTGGAGAAGTCCACTTTGCCGAGCAGCAGTCCGATGGGCGGCATGATGACGTCGTTGATCACGGACGTGACGATTTTGCCGAAGGCCGCGCCCATGATGAACCCGACTGCCAGATCCATGACGTTGCCTTTTTGGATGAACTCCTTGAATTCCTTGACCATGGCGCTTTCCTCCTCTTCCGCGGCCCGATCCCGAGTGAGGCCATTGTAGGCCAGGGCCGGGATTCCTTCAATCCTCACCGAAGTCCTCGCGGCGCTCCGGGGGAAGGATTCCCAACCCCTCGGCGATGGACTATAATCATCTCTTATGACCGTTGTCCGAACCAAGGAAAAGCTGAGGCCATGAAAAGAACCGTCGTTTCCATCCTCGTCACGCTGGGCCTGGCCGCCTCCATGGCGCCGGCCCAGGTCACCAGCTTGTCGCATGTTTTCCTCCCGGGCAAGACGCTCAAGGATACGGACGGCGATCTTTTGGCCGACCGGGTCGCCTTATGCCTGATCATCCCCGATTCCCCCTCCTCGGCCGAGCTGGCCGCGGCGGCCGATATCGCCTCGCGGGCCAATTTTGATTCCCTGGCCCAGGACCTGACCGGTCTGGTCAGGCGCGAATCGGACGCCGGCCGGATCGACCGCCTGGAGAATCCGATCCTGCTCGGGACCAACGTCAAGTGGCTTAAGGACGCTTTACGCGGGAGCGATCTGGATGCGCCGCCGCTCGGCCCCCACGAAGGGTTCGTCTCCGTTTTCACGTAGAAGGCCCAAACCGGTGTCTTTCTTGCGGCCGGCTCGGACGAGGCGCTCCTTCAGACCGCCCGGGCCTTCTTCCTCCGCTGGCCCTATTTTTGGGACATCTGGGGCCGCGAAGAAGGCCAGACGTACGCCGCGCTCGAACGGGACATCGACCAGTTCCTGGCCGCCGAGGGAGTTATTCTCCAGAGCACCGTCATCCGATCCGTCCTTTACGAATTTCCGCTCCCGGCCAAGGGGCCGGGCACATTGAAAAAACTCACCTTCAACACCGGCGAGATTAAAAATCTCGTCGTTGAAATCCATTTCACCGACGAAAACGACCAGGCCACGGCGGCCCGGGCTTTCGATAATCTGCGTCTGTCCCATCTCCGCGGGCAGAAAAGCGAAGTCCTGTCGTATGCCGGTTGCGCCCGGATCACGATGTCGCTTCGCTTCGGCAAGACGAAAACCGAGGCGGTACTGCCGCGCCAGGGCTATCCCAAGCGGATGCTGACCGCCTCGTACAAGGACGTTTCGCGGGCCGACGGGGCGGGCCGCGCGTTCGATCTGACCGGCCTACTCACGGCCCGCGGACTGTACGGCGACGCCGACCGGGACGGCATCCTCGATTCGCTCGATTCCCAGATCATCGTTCCCTCGACCGGAGCGGCCCGCGGCGTGGCCGCCCTGGCCTCGCGCCTCGTTTTGAATACGGCCGGCGCGACGTTTCCCATCGTCGCCCTGGACCGGGAAATCGAACCCCAACAGGCCCTGACCGCGCCCCTGCTCGTCGGAGCGACCTCCCTGACCCGGGAGCTTATTCGCGTCGGCAAGTTCGCCCCGCCCGTCCTGGACAATTCAACCGGACTTCTCGCCGTCATCCCCAAGGCCTTCAATCAATCCACCGCCCTGGCCGTCCTCGGCGCCGACGGCATCGGCCTGGAAAAAACCCTCGACTATCTCAGCCGGACGTTCCCCTATTTCGACACCTATGCGCCGGGACGGCCTCAGATCGGCGACGTCCCCGGCGACTTGGACCGGTTCCTCAAGGGCGAGCGCGGAGCGGCCGAAGCCTATTTCCTGACCGCCCTGCGCCAGGCGCTGGAGGATCTGAAGGACAAAACCCTCGAGTCGCTCAGGGCCGAAATCCTCCTGCCCAAGGCCAATCCCAGGTTCGAAGACGAGGTGAAAAAGGCCTGCGCCGCGGCGGTCAAATCGCCGGCCGCCGAAACCAGCGTGACCGTCCTGACCGAGGGGCGGAAAATCCTGGAAAAGGAACAAAAATTCATCTGGGAAGCGGCCGAGGCCCTCGATCTGGTCAAGGACAAGCTGAAGGAAGCCCCGGCCGCCAGCGGGCCGCTGAAGATCAGCCTCGGGCTGAGCGAATCGCCCGAGGTCCGGCTGAAGGTCAAAAAGGAGATCGAGCAATACGCCGTCGACCAGCTCAAACAGCCGGCCGAGGTGGACGTGGCCTCCGCTTACAAACAAGGATTTTTCTGGCTGACCGAAAAAGTGCTGCCCGCCCTCAAGGGCAAGGGCGCGTCCCAGATCATCATCCGTTTCGTCGAGGAAAAGGACGATTTCCGCAAGCCCAAACGTTTTTATGCCGAACCGTCCCGCTGGCTCCAGGAGCTTTACCCGGCCGACGAGATCCTGGCCCGTGATCTGCCCCTGCCCCTGGATAAGATCCGCTTCGAGATGAGCCCGAACCTGGCGAACATCTATGAAGTGACGGCCCTGGACGTCCGCAACGCCGTCGTCTTCGAGCAAAGCTTCAACCCGCGGGTCAAGGAGATCCCTTATCTCAAGCTCCTGCCGGAATGGGGCACGGTCAAGCTCACCACCGGATGGGCCCGCATCGAGCGGGGAAGCGATCTTCTCCACGACGGGGCCCTGGCTTCGGACCTGGAAAAGTTCTGGAATTTCTACCAGGACGAGGTCCTGGCGCCGGTCCTGAGCCATATCCTCAAGAAGACGGGAAGCGCCCCGACCTTTTCCAAACAGCCTTTTTTCAAACAGCTCCGCGTCGAGCTGTGGGCCAGCGAGCCGGATTACCGGCTCGGCCTGGACGAGGAAATCGTGAGCTCCCTCGAGGCCATGCACGACGAGATCTATTTCGACACGCTGGATTTCCTTCGCGGCATCAGCGACATCGATGTCGAGGCGAGTGAACTGCCCGAGGACACGCAGAGGTTTTCGGCTCCGGGCAACATCTTCCCGGTCATTCACGCGTCCACGGAGGGCGAGCCGCCTCGGGTCAAGGTGACCTTCGAGGACTGGGCCGGCCGGTCTCCCCAGCTCACCCTCAAATGGAAGGAGGCCGGACGCGAGGAAGCCAGCCGGAGCATCCCCTTCCCCGTCCTGAAAAGCAAGCCGATCCAGATCGCGGCGCTCATCTACAACGGCCTGGAGGAGAAGATCGACAGCCTGACCGCGGAAATGGATTTCGAGAAGGAATCCGATTATCTGGCCCTCCTCGACCTCCTGCCTGCCTATCGTGAACTCCTCGGCCGGGACGCGCTTCCGTCCGCTCTTTCCTATCCCTCCCTCGGTTCCATCCGCCTGAAATTGAAGAGCAGGGACCTGATCAAGGAGGAAGTCCTGCCCGTCCTCGCGCCGGCCGAGCCGAAACCTGCGCCGCCCTCCCCTCCTTCCGGGCCCGGCGAGAAAATGGTCGACACGACGCGCATCCTCTCTCCGGAGGACGTGCTCGGTTTGACCTCACGCCTGGGCCGGTTCCCCGTTTTGAGGACCTCGATCGGCGGGCATTCCTACGAAGGGCGGGACGTCCCGGTCATCGAGGCCTACAAGCCGAGCGGCGCTTATGTCTCAATTCCGCGCCTGATCGCGTTCAAGCCCACGATCTATTTGAGCGGCCGCCAGCACGCCAACGAGGTCTCGTCGACCACTTATATCCTCAAGCTGGCCGAGCTGCTGGCCACGGATAAAACCTATCAGGATTATCTCGGCCGGATCAATTTCGTCCTCCAGCCCATGGAAAATCCCGACGGCGCCGCCCTGGCCTTCGATCTCCAGCAATTGACTCCATTCCACAGCCTGCATGCCGGGCGCTACGGCTCGCTGGGAATCGACGTCGGCTCGCTGGGCGGCAGCGCCCGCCCGATTCTGCCCGAAGCCCTGGTCCGCCGCGATCTCTATGCCAAATGGGCCCCCGACATCTACCTGAACCTGCACGGCTATCCTTCGCACGAATGGGTCCAGCAGTTCTCCAATTACTCCCCGTACCTGTTCCGCGATTATTGGATCCCCAAGGGCTGGTTCACATACTACCGTTCCCTCAATCTGGCCCTCTATTCGCGCTACAAGGAGGCGGGCGACGAACTGCGCGGGTTCATCACGGCCGAGATGAACTCCGATCCGCGGATCAAGGATTCCAACAAGAAATTCTACGATCGCTATTTCCGTTGGGCCTCGCGCTGGCAGCCGTATGTCGCTCCCCTGGAGCTCTACGACGGGGTCAACATCTATGCCCGGCGCAGGTCGGGCTCGGAGAGCCGCCTGACGCCCAGGTCACAGACGACCTATGCCGAAGAAACGCCCGAACTTATGGACGAAACGGCCCGCGGGGCTTGGCTGGATTTCCTTTCCACTCAGGGCCTGTCCTACTTGAAGGCGCACCTTAAGTACTTGTCCCAGGCCCGGTTCGAGACCGTCCGCATCGAAGAGGAAACGGGCGAGCGCGTCCGCATCCAACTGCTCCGGGGCCGGCCGGGTACGACCAAGAAATAGACGTTTTAGTCGATTTCGGGCAGGACCTCGATCGATTGGGAAATGGCCGGACGGCCCGCCCTGATTTTTTAAGCCGTTTCCCGGGCTTTTTTCGCGGCGGTTGTAAATCAGAATGAAAACTGTTAAAATTCAGGACACATCGACAGGGATTGAAATGGACGCCCGGGAAAATCTGCTCGTGATCGGACGTGATCCGGCGCTCTTTGATATCCTCAAGGATTCACCCGTTTCCACCGAATTCCGATTTTACTATTGCGGCATCCAGGAAAATCTTCCGGTTTTCATCCGCGAACACGAGATCCGCTTCGCCTTTCTCGATGCCCGGGACGGAGCGTCCAACGCCTCCGAGATCCTGGCCACCCTCAAGCGATACGACCGGCTCCTGAACGTCATCGTCTCCGGCTGGCCCATCCACCCCAAGGAGGTCCTGGAGTGGATCAACCGCGGCGCCGATGATTACCTGGAAATTCCCGTCTCGTCCGAAGCCGTGCGGGCGGCCTTGAAGAAAGCTTTGGAAAAACGCGACTTGCGGCGGGAGACGTTCCTGCTGGAGCGCCGGCTTGAAAAGAAATACAACTTTCATGGCCTGGTGAGCAAAAGCCCCTATATGCTGGAAATCTTCGGAATCATCGAAAGCATCGCCCGCCATTTCACCACCGTCCTCGTCAGCGGCGATGCCGGCACCGGCAAGGAGATGGCGGCCCGGGCCATCCATGCCCTGAGCGGGACCAAAAACCGCCATCTGATCGTCTGCGACTGCGCCTCGATCCCCGAGACGCTGTTCGAATCGGAGCTGTTCGGTTATGTCCGGGGAGCCTCCACCGGGGACGACCTGAACAAACGCGGGCTGTTCGAGGAGGCCCACGAAGGCGTGATTTTCCTGGATGAAATCGGCGAAATCCCCCTGTCCATCCAGGCCAAGCTGCTGCGCGTCCTGGAAAACCGACAGTTCCGCCCCTTGGGATCCAACGAGGTCAAGTACGTCAACGTGCGGGTCATCGCCGCCACCAACCACGATCTGGCCGAGGACTGCCGCAAGGGCGCCTTCCGCGAGGACCTCTACCACCGCCTCAAGGGGGTGGAGATCCGTATCCCACCCCTGCGCGAGCGGCCCGAGGACCTGCCCCTGCTCGTCCGGCACTTCCTCGACGCCGACAACAAGGCCTTCGACAAATCCATCAAGGGGCTGTCGCGCGAGGTCCAGAAGGTGTTCCTGAAATACGACTGGCCGGGCAACGTCCGGGAATTGGAGAACGTCCTGCAAAGCGCGGCCATGCTGACCAAGAAAGAATTCATCGACGTCGGGGACCTCCCTAAGAACCTGCGTGATCGGGCCGCCGTCAAGCCCCGTCCTTCCTTCGTGGACAAAGAAAATCTCTCTACGCTCAACGACCTGGAGAAGGAATATATCGCCTATCTGCTCAAGCTGACCCGCTTCAATTTGAAGCGGGCGGCCAAGATCCTCAACATTTCCCGGACGACGCTTTACAACAAGATGGGTCGTTACGGGCTCGTGCGCGAACCGCGCCCGAAGAAAGGGCGGGCCCTCTCCCGGTCCGGCTAAAAAGCTCGCCCAGCGCCCTTCCGATCGTCTGAAGCCCCCCTTCCAGGACGTCCGGCGGCGCGCCGAACCTGAGGCGGAAATGGCGCGGATCTTCGAAGAATCGTCCCGGAACCACCGAGGTTTCATAGCGCTCTTTCAGGAGGCGGGCCAAATCGTCGCCCCATCCCGCCCCTTTCAGCCGAGGAAAGGCGATGATCCCGTTTTCCGGCTCGATTCATTCCAGCCGGCGCGACAAGCTTGGCCCATTCCATGTATTCGAACGGCCGGAATCCCATGATGCGGTTCTCCCTTCTCCCCCGCCGGACGGAAGGTCAGGGGGCGGAATCGCCTTGGTCCGGCGGGACCAGGCATAAAGCGGAAGTCCGGCCAAAATGATGGCCGTCCCGGCCAGGGATTTCAGCGGAGCGGAGACACAAACATTGATGACGACGGCCGCGGAGACGAGAAAGAAAAGCGCCGGGACAAGGGGATATCCCCAGGCCCGGTAAGGCCGCGGAGCGCCGGGCATCTTCCTTCGCAGAACGATGAGCGCCAGGGCGGTCAGGCCGAAGAAAATCCAATCGCCGAACGTGACATACTGGAGAAGGCGGCCGTAGCCGTTCGTCAGCAAAAGGCCCGAGGCCCAGACCGACTGAAGCACGATGGCCGCGGCCGGAGTCCCGAACCTGGGGTGGGTCTTCCCCACGGCCGGTAGGAACATCCGCGAACGGGCCATGACCTGATAGACGCGGGCGCCGGTGAGAATGAAAACATTGGTGATGCCGAAGGTCGAGATCACGATGGCCGCGGCGATGAAACGGCTCCCCCACGGTCCGACCATGGCCTGCATGGCGTCCGAAGCCAGCTTGGACGAGCCGGCGATGGCCGGGAGGGGAAGGGCCCGGACATAGGCGACGTTGGCCAGAACATAGACGGCGACGACCATCCCGACGCCGGTGAGAATGGCCAGGGGCATCGTGCGGCCCGGATTTTTCACTTCGCCGCCGACAAAATTCAGGTTCTGCCATCCGCCGTAGGAGAACAGCGCGGGCATCAAGGCCAGGCCCAAGGCGCTCAGGGCGCCGGCGGTCAAGCCTCCGGGAAAGAGCGGCCCCAGGGAGACGGAGGCCGGATGGAAGGCGAAGAGGCCGATGGCGATGAGGATGATCAAGGAGAGAAACTTCAGCGAAGTGAATACGTTCTGGACGATCGAGCCCGGCCGCAGGCCGAGATAGTTGACCGCGGACAAGAGCCAGATGATCCCGGCGGCCAGGAGACGGGTGGGGCCGTCGCTCAGGGGCAGGAAGACCCCGATGAACCGCGCGCAGGTCATGGAAACCGCGGCAATGGCCCCGGTCTGGATGGTGCTGAACAGCGTCCAGCCGAAAAGAAACCCCAGCCAGGGGGCGAAGCCCTTCTCCAGATACACCACCTGCCCGCCCGATTGCGGGAACAGGGCGCCCAGCTCGGCGAAGCAGATGCCGCCGAGGACGGCGATCAGGCCGCCCAACCCCCAGACCAGAAGCAGCTGGGACGAGGTCTGAAGGAACTTCGCGCTCTCGGCCGAATTCATGAAGATCCCGGCGCCGATCATGGCCCCGCTCGAGATCATGGCGGCGTCGAACAATCCGAGTTTCCGGGGAGTCGTCATGGCTCCTATGAATACACGTTCGGGCGGTGGAAATCAACGCTCAACCACGGCCTTTTTGGGCGGCCCAAAAAACTTTTTGTCAGCGGCCCGAATTCATATTAGAATATTCGGGGATATATCCCCCAAGGAGAACACCATGAAAAAATACTTCGTCGCCGGAGTCCTCGCCGCCCTGCTGGCCGGACTGGCCGTCAACGCCCAGGCCCAGGACGTCAAAGAGATCCTGGACAAGATGATCCAGGCCCAAGGCGGCCGCGCCGCTCTGGCCGCCGTCAAGGACACCACCGTCTCGGGCTCGCTGGAGATGGTCCAGATGGGCATGAACGGCAGCCTCACCATGTACCAGAAAGAGCCGGACAAGATGCGCATGGACATCGAGATCATGGGCATGGTCATCACCCAGGCGTACGACGGCCAGAAGGCCTGGATGACCAATCCCCAGACGGGCTCGACCGAGGAAATGCCCGAGACGCAGGGACAGAGCATGCGGCGCCAGGCCCTGGGCAACGATGCCCTGCTCAACCCTGAGAAGTTCGGGATCACCTATATCTTCAAGGGCAAGGAAAAATCCGGCGACAAGGACTACCTGGTGCTGGAGCAGACGTACAAGGACGGCACCAAGGCCACGATGTATCTCGACCCGGTCACTTTTCTGATCCAAAAGGCCAAGGCCAAGACCCAGGACATGACCGGCGCGGACGTCGAGGGAGAGACGATTTTCGAAGATTACAGGAAAGAAGGCGACCTTCTGGCCGCGCACAAGATGATCACTTATCAGAACGGCGCCGAATTCCTGCGCATGACCTTCACCAAGGTCACTTACAACGCGGGTCTCGACGACGCCTTCTTCAAGATGTCCAAGTGAGGACACCGCGCGGAGCGGGCCGGGCGGTCGTCAGACGGACTGGCCCGTTCCGATTTCCTTGAGCACGTCATAAGCCAGCCGCAGGGCCCGGAGGCCTTCCTCCCCGCTGACCTTCCCCGGCCGCCCCTCGTTGATGCAGGTGAGGAAATTGTCGATTTCCTTCTTGAGGGGTTCTTCCTTCTTGATCTTGAAGGTCTTGATGTCCGTCTGCCGTCCGCTGAGGGGGAAGACTTGGACCTCCTGGTCGATGTAATCGATAGAATAATAGGCCGTCGGCTCGAAAATCCGCAGCTTGCGGACCTTTCCCTGATGGACGCGGCTGGCGGTCAAGGTGGCCACGCAGCCCGATTTGAATTCGAGCCGGGCGTTGGCGATGTCGATCTTTTCGGAAAGGACGTGGATCCCGGACGAGCGGATGATGCCCACGTCATCCTTGATCAGGGCCATGATGATGTCCAGGTCGTGGATCATGAGGTCCAGTACGACGTCGACGTCGAGCGAGCGGGCGGAGAACGAACCCAGCCTCTGAACCTCGATGAATTTCGGTTCGGAGATCATGTTCTCGACGGCTTCCACGGCTGGGTTGAACCGCTCCAGGTGGCCGACCTGGAAAATCAGCCCCTTGGCTTTGGCCGCCTCGACGAGCTGCTCGGCCTGGGCCACCGTTTCGGTGATGGGCTTTTCGACGAGGACGTGCTTGCCGTGCTGAAGCAGGGCCATCGAGATGTGGAAATGCTCCGAGGTGGGCGTGGCCACGATGCCGGCGTCGATCTCGTCGAGCATCTCCTCGTAGTTCTGGAAATACTTGACCCCGTGGCGGTTGCCGATTTCGAAGGCCTTCTTAAAATCGATATCAGCCACGGCCACGAGCTCGGCCTGTTCCAGGTAGGAGGCGATCCGGGCATGCTGCATGCCCAGGTAGCCGACCCCGATGATCCCGACTTTCACTTTATCCATGGTTGTCCTTCCGGATCAGGATGTTCGCGCCAGCACGACGATCCGATTGGCTTCGGCCAGGGCGACGGCTTCCGTGCGGTCGAAGAACGGCAGGCGCCCGGCTTCGAAGCAGAGGGCGGCAGCGGCGACCCGGATCAGGCTGCGCATCGTTTCGGCGCCTACGGCCGGGACGTCGATCCGCATGTCCTGGCCGGTCCGGGCGACCTTGAGGACGACGATCCCCGCACCGGCCAGGCGGCCGGCCCGCTTGATCGTCTCGTCCGTGCCCTCCAGCCCCTCGACGGCCACGATGGCCCGGTCCTTGACCACCAGCGTCTGACCGATGTCCTCATCGGCCAGACGGCGGGCTTTGGACCAGCCGAATTCAATATCTTCGAGCACCGCGGCGGAAGGCGGAGTCGCGGTCAGAACGCCGGCCGGACAGAAATAGGGGGACAGCCACGGGGCCGGATCGATGACGGCCAGGCCCTGCCCGGCCAAATAATCGATCAGGGCCCGGATCAGGCTGGTCGGCGTCTTGTCCGGGACCCGAGCCAGGAGCGCGCGGGGCTCCTCATCCGTAAACTCGATTTTGAAAATCGTGCCCGGATCGATCTTCCCCGCCAGGAGAACCCGGTGGACGTCCCGGCCCTTTAAAAAAACGGCCAGCCGGCCCAATTCGGCCGGTTCGAACCAGGAGAAAGCGTCGGCGCGCACCTCCAGCTCGGGATGGGCCAGGCCGCGGAGGCCGGCGACGGCGCAGGCCAATCCCTGCTTCTTGGCCTCGGCCAGCGCCAGGAGCGGGAAATTTCCCGCCCCGGCGATCAATCCGATCCGCTCTCCCATGTCTCCGCCGTTTTCTTAATCAGGCCGCGCTTGGAGGCGGCGATGAAGGCCAGGATCTCCTCCCGGTCCTCGCCCCCCGGACACTGGGCCCGGATCGCGTCCAGGGCCTGGGCCGTGTTCAGGCCGGAATAGAAAAAGAGGTCGTAGATCTGTTTGATCGCGGCGATGCGCTCCTTGCTGAACCCGTTGCGCCGCAGTCCGACGATGTTCATCCCGAAGACCCGCGGCGGCCTTTGGCCGACGACCTTGGCGAAGGGGAGGATATCCTGAGTGATGACGGAGTATCCGCCGACGAAGGCGAAGCGGCCGATCTTGCAGAATTGGTGGATCCCGACGAAGGCGCTGAGGTTGGCCCGGTCGCCGATGTGGACGTGGCCGCCCAGCGTGGCCCCGTTGGTCAGAATGACCCCGTTGCCGATGCGGCAGTCGTGGGCGATATGGGCGTAGGCCATGAAATAGCCGTCATCGCCCACCGCCGTGACCCGCTCTTCCTTGGTCGTGGCCCGGTGGACGGTGATGAATTCACGGAACAGGTTGCGGTCGCCGATGACGACGCGGGTCTCGTCGTTGTCATACCCGATGTCCTGGGGCGGGCCGCCGATCGCGGAATACGGAGAAAAGACGTTCTCGGCGCCGATGGTGGTCCAGCCGTCGATGACGACGTGGGCCTCGAGCCGGGTGGCGCGGCCGATCCGGACGTGTTCCCCGACGACACACCCCGGACCGATCCATACGCCGGCCTCAAGCTCGGCCCGCGGATGAACGGAGGCGGTCGGGTGGATGGTCACATCTTTAGGGGACGCCATTGAGGTCTTCCCGGTCGACAAGCGACGCCCACATCTCCCCCTCGACGGCGAGGTCCTCGCCGACATAGGCGCGGCCGTGGATCTGATGGAACCGCCCGCGGATCTTTCTCAACTCGGCAGCCAGCCGGAGCTGGTCGCCGGGAACGACGGGGCGGCGGAATTTCATGTCGTCGATCTTGCTGAAGAGCATGAACTTCTTGTCCGCGTCCGGGATGGAATGGTAGATGAGCAGGCCCCCCGCCTGGGCCATGGCCTCGACGATCAAAACGCCGGGCATGATCCGGACCAGGGGGAAGTGGCCCTGGAAGAACTCCTCGTTATAGGTGACGTTCTTCAGGGCCAGGATGGACTTCCCCGGTTCCATCTCCAGGACGCGGTCGACGAGCAGGAACGGATATCGGTGCGGCAGGAACTTGAGAATCGCTTCGATATCCAGGACGGGGCCGGCGGTCATTTTCCGGGAGCGGCCTTGGAGACGTCGTAGCGCTTGATGAGTTCGGGGGTCAGGTCGATGGCCGGGCTGACCCAGGCGGCGCCGCTCTTCTGCAGGTCGAAAATGATCTCGAAGCCGCGCTCTTTGCCCAACTGTTCGACCAGGGGGATGAGCTCGTCCTGGACCTTCTTGAACAGGCGGTTGGTCAATTCCTGCATGCCGGAATAAGCGTCTTCGGCCATCCGCTTGCGGTCCGTGGTCTTCTTCTCCAGGTCGACTTGCTTGGCCAGGGCCGCTTCGTCGGTCATGGTCAGCCGCTGGGTGTTGAGGCTGGTCTGCAGGGTGCGGATCTCCTCATCGAGCTTGGCGATATTGGACTGGTACTGCTTGTCGCGCTCCTGGATGCGGGCGATGACCCGCTTGCCTTCGGCCGACTTTTCCAGGACTTCCTGGGAATTGATGACGCCCACCTTGGTCTGGGCGTTGACGGCGGCGAATCCGCCGAACAGGGCGATCATTGCCAACGTGGAGAAAAATTTCCGCATGATCCGACCTCCTCGATAGATTGTGGGACGGCGTCCCCGTTATTTCAGAACGTGGTTCCAATCGCGAAACGGAAGGCGAAATTGGAATCAGTCGAGTAAATCCGCCGGTTATTATACGAAAAAATCAAGCGGAAGGGAACCCTCAGGGCAGGCACGAAAATACGCGCCTCAAGGCCCGTCGAGGTGAACACGTCCGTCCAGCTGATCTTCTGGTCCTGGCTCCAGGCGTTGCCCCGGTCGTGGAAAGCGATCAGGTAGAGGGGGCTCTCCCCGCCGCCGACGTGCAGGATGGCCTCGGCGTTGAAGATCATCTCCTTCGTTCCGCCCAGGTTCGTGCCGTTTATATCGCGCGGGCCGATGGTGTAGATCTCGTACCCGCGGACGTTGCGCTCGCCGCCCAGGAAGAAGTGCTCCCAGAACGGGATCTGGGTGTTCGAGCGCAGGGGCTTGACTTCGGAATATTCGATATGCACGCCCAGGGAGAGGATCTGGGGCACGATCGGCTGGAAATGGGTGAACTGGATCATGGGCTTGAAGATGTCCACGTCGCCGCCGAGGAACGTCCCGGCGTACTTGAAGGACAGCATATACATGGTTCCCGACGTCGGCGTCAGCGGACTGTCCACGGTCGAGCGGTAGAGGGACGGCGAGATGGAGCTCATGTTGTATTTGCCCCAGCCATACATGGACAGGTAATAGGGATCCAAAGTGCTGGTCGAGGTGTCCGTCGAATCGGTCGTGGAGTCGGTCGCCGTGGTCGTGTCCGGATAGGTGATATCCAGGAACTGGAAGCTGTAAGTCAGCCCGGCCCGCCAATAGCCGATGATGCGGGCGCCTAGGTTGAAGTCGATGCCCTTGGACTTTTGGTTGTAGAGAAACGGCAGATACTGGTAGCGCGAGTAGACGTTGAAGCCGGCGCTGATCGGCAGGTCGAACAGGTAGGGTTCGGTGAAGCCGAAGACGTAGTTCTGGATCCGCCCGCCATACTGGGCGGTGATCTCGAAGGACTCCCCGCCGCCCAGGAAATTGACCGTCGAGTAGCTGGCGGCCACGAAGGTGCCCTCGTAGCCGCTGTAGCCGGCGGTGAACTGGATGTTGTTGCGCTGCAGCTCCTTGACGTTCAGGAGGACATCGAATTGGCTGGGATCGCCCGGCGTGGGCTTGATGTCGGGCTCCTTCTCCAGATCGATCAGCCCCAGTTGTTTGACCCGCAGGACGCTGTCCTTGAAGAAGGCCAGGCTGAACACGTCGCCTTCGCGAAGGAGCATTTCGCGGCGGATGACCTTGTCCTTGGTGAACAGGTTCCCCCGGAATTCCATGCGCCGGAGGAAACAGATGTCCCCCTCGAAAACCTGGTAGGTGACGTTGACGATCTTGTTCTTGGGGTCGAGGTTTTCGACCGGCATGACCTGGGCGTAGAGATAGCCGAAATTACGGAACAGCTCGCCCAGGGCTTCGACGCTTTTTTCCCTCACCTTGGTGTTGTAGGCTTCGCCCTTGACGAACTTGATCCTGCTGATGATGCCGACCGCGGTAAAGGCCTTGTTGCCCTCGACCTTGATGTCGCCGACCCGATAGAGGTAACCGGCGTTGACCGGGAAGGTGATCCGCATCATTTTCTGCGGCTTGGCCCAGGGGAAGAGCGTTTTCTTTTGGATCTCCTCGACCTTGGGCTCGCCGACCGTGGCTTCCATGTAGCCGTTCTCTTGGAACGTCTTCTTGATGGAAGCCACGTCGTCGGAGAGCTTGTTCTGTTTGTACACGTCCTTGCCCTGGATCCAGGAGAAGATGGAATGGGGCATGTTCTCCTTGACCGCATCGCGCAGGACGCTCTGCGGCAGCCTGACTTTGCCGACGAAGAGGACTTCGCCGACGCGCACCTTGGGCCCTTCGTCGACCTTGAAGGTGACGTCGACTTCGTTCTTACCTTTCTTCTCCGTGACGATCTCGACGAGGGCTGCCCCCAGGCCTTTTTCGGCCAGAAGGTCCTCGATGGTCTTCTTGATTTTCTGCAGTTTGAAGGGGCTGTAGTTGCTGTAGGCCAGGAGGTACTCGTCCTTTTCCTTCAGCTTGTTGGTGATGTCGTCTTCCTTGACCTTCTTGCCCGTCTTATAGGTGATGGACTTGATGAGCGGCGCTTCCTCGACGGTGATCGTGATGACCCGCCCCCGGGCGACCTGGGACTGCACGATCTTGATATCGGTGAAAAACCCCGTCGACCAGAGCACCAAAAAGTCCTTTTTGAGCAGGTCTTCGCTGTAATAATCACCCGCCCGCGAGGAGAGATAGTACATGATCGTTTCTTTGGTGACCCGTTCGTTGCCGACGATATCGATCCGTTCGATCATCTCCTGGCCGAACGCGGCCAGAGGCAGAAGCAAACCGAGGAGGACGAGAAGAAGCTTCTTCATGATCTTATCCTTATAACACATCGGGTCGATTTTTCCAAGATGAAGGGGCCGAACCGCGCTCCCGGCCTCTTCCCAACCCTTCCAACGACGGAATCAGGCGATTCGTTTCAGTGTCCCGCGTTCCATCATGAAGACTTTTCCGCAGTACTGGGCGACCTTATCGTTGTGGGTGACAAGGATCGAGGACAAGCCGCGCCGGCGGTGAAGTTCGAGCAGGAGCTGGAGGATGAACTCCCCCGTCTTCCAGTCGAGATTGCCCGTGGGCTCGTCGGCCAGGAGAAGCCGAGGGCCGTTGGCCAGGGCCCGGGCGACGGCCACCCGCTGCTGTTCACCTCCGGACAACTGGGACGGCCGGGAGGCGGCCTTGGCTTCCAACCCGACTTCGGCCAGCACCGTCGCCGCCCGTTCCAGAGCCTGGGCCCGTTTCCGGCCGCCGATCATGAGGGGAAGGGCCACGTTTTCCAGGGCCGTGAACTCGGGCAGAAGGTGGAAGAACTGGAAGACGAAGCCGATTTTTTCGTTGCGAATCCGGGCCAGGTCGCGGGCGTCGCGGGCGAAAACGTCGACGCCGTCGATATAGACCGTGCCCTCGGTCGGACGGTCCAGGGCGCCGAGCAGATTGAGGAGCGTTGTTTTCCCCACGCCGGACACGCCCATGATGGCGGCCACG
>Ga0315279_10002051_pt1 | contig 31447 bp, 22 predicted proteins | sample YL17G06_20_MG_FD_203694 | JGI IMG/M metagenome (GOLD analysis project Ga0315279, IMG submission 203694) | Sediment microbial communities from Yellowstone Lake, YNP, Wyoming, USA - YL17G06_20 | ecosystem: Environmental > Aquatic > Freshwater > Lake > Sediment | place: USA: Wyoming | collected...
GCCGGTGGCCCGGCCGTTGATCACCAGTTGCTTATAGAGCGGAACGCCGTCGTAGAAGCAGACGATCTCCTCGCGCTCTTCCCGCCGCTTCACGCTGCGGTCTTCGTTCAGCTTTTCATCCAGCACGTGCTGGCGGAAAAGGTACTGTTCCACCCGCTTCATGGCCGCCCGCTGGTTCTGGACCAGGCGTTCGACCAGGGCCGGATCGGCCGGGCGTGAAGCGTTGGGGCGTGAATCGGCGCTGCCGGCCAACCATGCCGGAAGGGCGATCGTGCAGGCAAGAAATGCGCGGAAGACGCTATTTATGCGGCCGCGACGTCCCGGCATAGCGGGTTCGGGACATCCCGCCCGGCGGCAAAACTAGCATGCTTCGCCGTTCCTTGACATCCCGCATGTCCCCTTTCTTCAGCTTGATTCTCGGTGGAAGATTTGCGCCGGTTTTCATCGACAGCCTCCCGTTACCGCCAGACGCAGACCGCTATTCGATTTATAACACAGTTCCATGGAATGCGGAGTGCGGAATGCCGAGAGCAAAATGCCGAGCGCAGTTGCCGACGGTCGCCATGGCGGCCCCCGCTGTGACGCCGGCATCCTGCCGGCCCACAGACGCCCCGGCGCGCCGGGACGGACCGCAGCGGATAGCGAGGCTTCAAGCGACGGCCCGACTTCGTCGAGCCGCCCCAGGGCCGGCAAGATGCCGGCGCTACAGCGGCGGCGTCTGCTTGACTTCCATTTTGCTGTGGATTAGCTTGAACGTGACTTTCGGGGCTTGAGGAAGGTGATATGCCCGGCGAAGCTCCTGGTCCTGCCAGGGCGGCACTGGATTGGTTGGACGCACCTTTCAAGCGACGCGTTCCTGCTCGCGACAAGGGTTTCATGCGGGTCCGACGGCGGGTTGGTATCTGCGGCATTGTGCTCGCTTTGGCTGCCAGCCTGCTCCCGGCGCAGACGCTGAACCCGGTGCCAGTGCTGGGCTACGTCTTTTACGGTTGCGGCCAGTATATCCAGGCCGGCCCTTTTGGTCCCGCTTCGGTCAATGCGGGAGATTATGGGGTCCTTACCCTGAGGGTTTTCGGCAGCGACTTCATTTCCTCCTCGGTTGTGCGCTGGAATGACAGCGACCGGCCGACAACCTTCGCGAGCGCCTGCGAGTTGCGGGTATCGATCCCGGCTAGTGACACTGCGGCGCCCGGCGTAGCGCGAATCACCGTTTACAACCCGCCGCCCGGGGGCGGGGTGTCGAATCCTGTCACTTACTCGGTAAACAGCCCCGCTCCCTTTATCACCTCATTGGTGCCCTCTAGTGCGACGGCAGGGGGGGCGGGCTTCACTCTGGCCGTGTACGGCAGTGGCTTCCTGACCTCTTCGGTCGTCAACTGGAATGGAAGTGCGCGCCCGACAACTTTTGTCAACATCGGCCAACTGAACGCATCTGTCGGTGCTGCTGACATCGCTGCGGCGGGAACAGATCAGGTGAGCGTGTTTCATCCGCCGCCGGGCGGGGGAACTGCGAACGCGAACTTCACAGTCGGAAACCCGAAACCGGCGCTCACTTTGCTATCGCCCTCGAGCATCACCGCGGGTTCAGCAGGTTTCACCTTAGCTGTCACTGGCAGCGGTTTCGTCTCCTCTTCGGTGGTTCGCTGGAAGAGAAGCGATCGACCAACGACCTTCGTGAGCAGCACCCAGTTGCAGGCCGCAATTCCCGCCAGCGACATTACGACGGCGGGGACGGCCGATATAACGGTCTCGAACCCTTCGCCGGGGGGCGGAGAATCAAGCGCCGTCACGCTCACCATCAACAATCCGCTGCCCGCCCTCACCTCTTTGTCGCCATCCACCGCCATTGCCGGCGGAGCGACCTTTACGCTGACCGTGAGCGGCAGTGGGTTTGTCTCTAACTCGGTGGTGCGCTGGAATGGGAGTGACCGGTCAACGACTTTCGTCAGCAGCGGTCAAATGCGGGCCACCGTTGCCTCCACCGACATTCGCGACGTGGGAGACAACGTGGTGATGGTGTTCAACCCCACGCCGGGCGGCGGCACGTCAAATCCGGTGTTGTTCAGCGTGGGGACCAATCGCCCGACGCTCAGCGTGACGCCGGAATTCCTGGACTTTAGCGCCACTCAAGGCGCCGGCGGCCCTGCGAGCCGGGCGGTGTCGGTCACCAACCAGGGAAGCGGTACCTTGCAGTGGGCGGCGGAAGCGAAGACCAGCGGTGGCGACTGGTTGAAGATCTCGCCTACTTTCGGCGATGCACCTTCCTTTCTTCTCGTAACTGCCGATTCGACCAACTTGGCCGCTGGCGTTTACACCGGGCTGGTGACGCTGCGGGATACAACCGGCGGCACCAAGACTGTCGCCGTCACGCTGGTGGTGTCCCGCGTCGTGCCCCTTCTGCAACCCAGCCAGGCCGGGTTCCTGTTCCAGGGCATCGAGGGCGGCTCCAGCATACCGCCGCAGACTTTTCAGGTGCTGAACCTGGGCCAGGGCGCGATGGACTGGCAGGTGCGGGCGACCACGGCGGATGGCCGCAACTGGCTCTCGGCGACCCCGGGGAGCGGCGCCAGCCAGCCCGGCAGTGCCGGCGCTTCTCCGGTGACCGTGCGAGTTGATCCTTCGCAACTCCGGGCAGGTGTGTACGTGGGGCTGCTGAATTTCGATGCGTCGGGCGCTCCCAACTCACCCCAGGTAGGCATCGTGCTGGTGAACATCCTGGCGCCAGGCAACGATCCGCTGGGAGTGGTGCAACCCGCGGGATTGATCTTCATCGGTACGGCAGGCGCCGCCTCGCCCGCCCCACAGGAAGTGACACTGGCCAGCACCGGCGGGAAGGCGATCCAGTTTGTGGCCTCGGCGCGAACCGCGACTGCAGGAAACTGGCTGGCCGTAACACCGGGCGCAGCTTCGCTGACCGACTCAGCGGCGCTAAGGGTCCAGGTCAACACCACCGGCCTGGCAGCCGGGATCTACACGGGGACAGTCACGGTGGCGCTGAGCACGGGCAAGGGCCAGGACGTAGCTGTGGCGCTGGTGTTGACTTCCACCCCGCTCGCGGCCATCGCTCTCGCCTCCACTGCCGCCTTCGATGGCGGCGTAAGGCCCGTGGGCGGTTGCACGGCGAGCAAGCTGGCCCTGGTAGAAACCGTACTGGCCGACAATTTTGCGCTGTCGGTGGGATGGCCGGCAGCCATGCGCACACAGGCGGTTGACGACTGCGGCCAACCGGTGAGCACGGCAACCGTCGTGGCCTCCTTCACCAACGGCGATCCGGCCCTGGTGTTGACCAGCCTGAAGGACGGCCGCTACATCGGCACTTGGGTGCCCACGAAGGAAGGGCAGCAGGTGGGAATCACCTTGCGGGCGCTGGCGGGAGGGCTGGCCGAGGCCAAGATTCAGATGCAAGGCGTGGTGGGACTGGCCGCCGGGACTCTGCCCCAGGCCTTCCGCAACGGCTTGGTGCATGCCGCCAGCTACGCCAAGTTCGCGCCGCTGGCCCCGGGCAGCATCTTCTCTCTGTTCGGGCGGAACCTGGCCACTTCCACATCGGCCGCCTCCGGCCTTCCCCTGCCGAAGGAACTGGGCGACGCGCGGGTCGCGCTCGGAGGCGTGGCGGTGCCGCTGTTTTATGCCGGGGCGGGACAAGTGAACGGCCAGGTGCCATTCGAGTTGACGCCGGGCACCAAGCCCTCGGTGGTGGTGACCGTGAAGGGCGTGGCCGCTCCGCCCGACGAAATCACGCTGGCCGACGCGCAGCCGGGCATTTTCACCGTGGATCAGAGCGGCAGCGGCCAGGGAGCGATCCTCAACGCTTCCTACAAGCTGGTAAGCCCGGCCAATCCCATCAAGGCGGGTGACATCGTGCAAGTGTTCTGCACCGGCCTGGGGCGAACGGATCCACCAGTGACGTCGGGTGCGGCCTCGCCGAGCAGCCCGGTGGCGACTGTCGTCAACGCGGTCACTGCCACCATCGGCGGCATCAACGCCCCGGTGCATTTTGCCGGCTTGGCGCCGGGCTTCGTGGGACTGTACCAGGTGAATGTGCAGGCGCCGGCGGGAGTGACGGCGGGTAGCGCCGTGCCGCTGGTCCTCACCCAGGCCGGCGTCAGCAGCAACACCGTGACCCTGGCCATCCGGTAAGAACAAACACACGTCTTACCCCAGCAGCCTCTTCGTTCGTCATCGAACGTGAAGACCCTACGTCTGCCAGGCGAACGCCTCACAGCTATGTAATCTGCGGACAGTTTGCGGCCACGTGAACACGGGAAGCTAAAGCCCAAGAAGAATTCGCACTTGGTCTTCGACTTCAGCCATGGTGTCGGACGGGACCCCGCCCCATCGCTCGAGTAGACGCTCTTTGGCAATCGAGCGGAGGTCCTCGCACTTTATGAAGCTCCGCTGCCGCAGTCCGGCTTCCGGCGGGTCGACCACGACGTGGCACCGGACCCCCTTGGCCTTGCTGGTGAACGGCAGGACGATGACCAGGTCGGCTGGCCCGCGGTTGAAAAGATCCACGGACAGGACCAGCGCCGGACGAGTTCCGCCCTGTTCGTGGCCCCGAGCAACGCCCAGGTCAGCCAGCCAAACTTCCCCGCGCAAAGGCTCAGGCACGGCTCAGTCGTCCTCCAATCCGTCCATCAGCGTGTTCTCCCAGAGCTTGCGCTCCTCAAGCTCTTCCCGCCACGCAACTGGATCACTGCGCAAGGCGGCGTACGAGGCGTTCACCTCTTCCAGGAATTTCTTGCGGCGGTAATCCTCGATTGCCCTTGCCAGGAGCGCCTGCATGGTTTCCCCGGTTTCTGCGGCTAATTCCCTCAGCGTCTTGTGGGAACGCGCGTCGACTCTGACGGTCAGGCTACTCATGAAGCCTCCGTTCTGTATGCTCCTCAGTATACCAGACTGTAGCGGACGCTATCCTTCCGCCGGAAAACTGATTTTGCCGAGGATGGCTGCATGGCAGGCCCCGGTGGCTGAGGGGATGCTGGCCGGGATCTTGCGGAACGTGTGATAGGCCAGTATGGCAAACAGGATGGCTTCCTTGGCATCGCCGGGGATGCCGAAATCCTCGGCGGTCATGATGTGCAGGCCGGTTTCAGAGCGCAGCCGCTCAACCAGGAACCGGTTGTGGAGGCCGCCGCCGGAGATCACCAAATCGTGCATCGGGCCGCGGGCAAAACGGTGAATGGCAGCGGCGATGGAATCGGCGGTGAGCGCCGCGGCGGTGGCCATCAGGTCGGCATCGGACAGGCGCAACCTGCGTTGCCGCCTCAGCAGGCCGGTAACGAACTCCCGTCCGAACTGTTCCCGGCCGTAGCTGCGGGGGGCGGGCCGGCGAAACAGCGGATTGGCCAGCAGAGCGTTCAGCAGCGGAGCGCAAATCCGGCCGCACAGAGCCATGCGCCCGCCATGGTCGTAGTGCCGGCGCCCGGCGCTGAAGTGCGCGGCCAGCGCATCCAGGACCATGTTGCCCGGCCCGGTATCGAGCGCCACCACCTGCTCGGGCTTTGCCGCGGGCGGGATCAGCGTGATGTTGGCGATGCCGCCGATGTTCAGGGCCACGCGGCCGCGCCGGGCATGGCGGCACACGATGTAGTCCATGAAGGGCGCCAGCGGCGCGCCCTGCCCGCCGGCCGCCATGTCGGCGGTGCGGAAATCGGCGACGGTGACCGCGCCGGTGCGCTCGGCGATCAGGGCCGGCTCGCCGATTTGCAGCGTCGAGGCCACGCGGAACCCGTGCGTGTTGGATTTGCGGCCCTGGTGATAAATCGTCTGGCCGTGGGAGCCCACCAGGTCCAGGCTGCGCAGGGGGATCTTCGCCGCTTCGCACACCCTGACCACGGCGCGGCCGAACAGCTCGCCCACCAGGAAGTTAAGCTGGCTGATTTCGGCGAGGGAGATGCTGTGCGCGTTACAGGCGGCCAGCAGCGCCCCCCGCACCGCGCGCGGATACGGAACCGTCCGGAAAGCTTTCAGGCCGAGGCGCGTGCGCCCCGCGGTGCCGTGGATGTCGACAATCGCGACATCGATCCCGTCCACCGATGTTCCGCTGATTAGTCCGGCAACGCGCATGCTTCACTCAAAACAGAGCCGTCCCGCCCTGCGCGATCAGCGAGCGGGTGGTTGCGCAGCGCCGCGGCTCCATCTGGCATGCGGCGCTGCGCGGGCGCCCGCTCCCTTATGGTCGCGGCTCTGTCGACCTTCTCCGGCTCAATCGCGAGGGCGCCGAGTGGGGCGGCCAGGCCTTCTTCGATTGCCGTTTCTGTCGGCCGCGGCCTCTCTTGGCCGGCGATCTTCCCTCGGGGGACGCCCGCGGTCCCGGGAGCGCGACCGGCCGTCACCGGTTCCGCGCGGTGGCCGGTCGCCTCGCTCCGGCTTTCTCGGGCGCGCGGCCGCCGCGGCTGCGCTGTACCGCGGGCGCTCGGCCGCGACCTGCCCAAGGCCTTCGACCTGCTCGGCCATGGCGCGGATTCTTTCCCTCAGGCCGTCCCAATCGGGCCTGCGCTGCGGCGCGCCGGCGGCCAAGGTCCGCAAAGATTGCTGCAGCACCTCGATGCGGCCTGCCGCCTGGTGCAGGCGATCGGCGAAACCCGGATCAGCGCCCGCGCGCTCGACCAATGCCCGGTGGGCAGCACGAATCAAGTCCGCCTGCCGGGATATGGGCAATAGGTCGCACCCGGCCTCGATGGCCGCCACGGCTGCTTCGCCGACGCTGCGTCCTGCCAGCACCGCCCCCATCCCCAGATCGTCGGCCACCACCACGCCCCCAAAGCCCACTTTCTCGCGAAGTAGCTCGGTAACCACCGTGCGGGACAGAGACGCGGGCCGCGGCGGCGTGTCCGGCGGGTGCAGGGCCGGATACCAGGCATGGTTGACCATCATGAGCAGCAGCTCTTCGTGCAGTTCGCGGAACGGCAGGAGGTCCCGTTCCCAAAGTTGCTCCGCCGGCGTTTCAATCGGCGCCATTTCCAGGTGCGTGTCTCGGGCGCCGCTTCCCAGTCCGGGGAAATGCTTGCCGCAACCGAGCACCGAGAATCGGTTGAGGCCGCCGAGAAAATTGCGCGCGAAGCGCACCACCGCGGTCGGATCCCGGCTGACCGCGCGGCTGCCCATCATCAGTTCGGACTCCGGGGCTGCCAGGTCGAGCACCGGAGCGAAGTCGAGGTTCAGCCGGAAGGTGGACATGGCTTCGCCAATCAGCGCGCCGAACTGCCTCATGAACGGGTCATCGTCGGTGGCGGCCACGGCGCGGGCTGAAGGCAGCGGCGCCAGCACGTGCCGAAGCCGGTCCACGCTGCCGCCTTCCATGTCGAGGGCCAAGACGGGCAGGTGAGCGCGGTCGCCCAGCGTCGAGCTCACCTGCTGGACCAACTCCGAGAACTCGGGTATGCCGGCAATATTGCGCTTGGAAAAAATGACGCCTGCCGGGCGCACCTCGGTCAACAGGCGCTCCAGCTCGGCATCGCATGCGCTCTGGTCGAATCCGGCCAGCAACACCTGGCCGGCATCTCGTTCAAATTCGTTCATGATGTGTATGAACCACAAAGACCCGGCGCAGCTATCGCCGCAACCAAGAACGAAGCCGCAGATTCCACAGATTGGCCGCAGTGAAATCCGCTGATTCCGCGGATGAACGCCGATTCGCGGTTTGCCGACGACGTGGCCAAGGATTCGAAAACAGTGGCGCTTCATGGCCTCTTCTGGCATTTAGTTTTTGCCGAAACAGAGGCCGGAGGAGAGCCATGAAGCGCTTCCTGGAGCGGTACGATGACCGCCTCGAGGGGATTCTATCAGGATTTGACCGGGTGGTGTTCCGGGGTTCGCTGACGTCGATCAACTACCCGGCCGCGCCAATCCGCTGCTGGCGCGGAGGTGAGGTGAGAACGCGCCTGGCCGAACGGATCGAGGGAGTTCCCGTTCGGCGTTGGGTCGAAGAGAATTCGATGCTTTGTGTGCTTGGTGTTCTTTGTGGGTTTGTGGTGAATAGGCTCAGGACTCAGGACAAGTCGGGTTGGCCGGTGGACTGCAGCACGCCCTGCCACAGCCGGCCGTCCGGCTCAATGCGTTTGCGGGCGGAAACGGCCGCCGGGATGGGGACCAGCGTGAACTGCTGGTTCCAGTACCCGACCACGGCGTTGGTGCGGCCGGCCAAGGCGGCGTGCACCGCGTTCTGTCCCAACAACAGGCAGAAGGCCGAGTCGTTCGAGCAGGCGGGCAGGCTGCGGATCATGTAGCTGGGGTCGATGTACTTGATGCTGAACGGCATGGTGATGCGCTTGAAGTATTCCTCGATGCGGTCGCGCAGGAACACGCCAATGTCGCCGAGCGCAAGATTGCCGGAGGGGTCATAATGCGGCTCGCCGTGGGCGGCGATCAGCTCCTGGCCGGCGCCCTCGGCCACCACGATGACGGCGTGGCCGCGGGCCAGCAACCGCCGCTTGAGCGCCGGCAGGAAGCCGCGGTCGCCGTGCTCCAGCGCGAACGGCGACTCGGGCACCAGGCAAAAGTTCACGTCGCTGGTGGCCAGCGCGGCATTGGCGGCCAGAAAGCCCGAGTGGCGCCCCATCAGTTTCACCAGACCGATCCCGTAGCGGGCGCCCCGGGCCTCGGCGTGCGCGGCCAGGATGGCGTCGCGCGACGCGCCCACCGCCGTCTCAAAGCCGAACGACCGCTCGATGCAAACGATGTCATTGTCGATCGTCTTCGGCAGGCCCATGACGGAAATCGGCCGCTGGCGGCGTGAGATTTCCTGGCTGAGGCGCTGGGCCCCGCGCAGCGTGCCGTCGCCGCCGATGACGAACAGGATATCGACCTCCTGCCGCTCCAGCGCGTCCACCATGTCCTCGATGGGCTGCGGGCCGCGCGAGGAGCCCAGGATGGTGCCCCCTTGGTGGTGAATCTCGGCGACCGCCGCCGGCGCCAGCTCCTGCCACGGCGCCGAGGCGCGCGCCAGCCCGGCATAGCCGTAGGGAATGCCCAGCACCCGCTTCACGCCATAGAGGTGATGCAATCCCAGGGCGATCGAGCGGATGACGTCGTTCAGCCCCGGACACAGGCCGCCGCAGGTGGCGATGGCGCAGGTCACCTGCCGCGGGTTGAAGAACAGGCGCTCCCGCGGGCCGGCAATCTCCAGCGATGGCGGTTCTTCACCGCTCTGGAAGGCGGCGCGCAAGGCCTGCATCTCGGCGTAGAACGAGACCCGGTCGCCGTCGGTCACGTAACGCGCTGAAGGAAAAGGAGAAGGATAGCGGCATTCTCCCAGCGTCTGAGTACCGAAGTCCACGTTGCGGGATTGTAGCAGAAGATGCGCGGATATCTGCGTTTATCCGTGTTGGTTTGTCCGGGCCGGGCGCGCCCGATTCGGGCGCGCGCTCGGCCCTCCACCGTGGGCGCACACAGGGGCACGCCCCTACACGGCTTGGCATGTATAATTGTCCGCCAGCCTACCGGTATGCCAGCAGACTCCAGCCCCACGATCCGAGCCGCCGGCGGTCAACCGCCGCTGTTGAGCGGCGCGCCGGAATGGGCCTTCGTGGCCGTGGCGCTGGCTGGCGCCGCGATGCTTCGTTTCTGGCAGTTGGGCCGCCAGCCGTTGTGGCTGGATGAGGCACACACCGCGGCCTGGGTCCGAAGCCCGTGGCGGGAATGTGTTTTTGCCGATCCTTTTCACCCGCCGCTCTTCCATGGCCTGGTGAAACTCTTCGTCCTGGTCTTCGGCCTTTCGGAGACCACGCTGCGGGTCCTGCCCGCGGTCTTCGGAGTTCTGACGGTATTCGCAACCTGGCTCTTGCTGAAGCGCCTGTTGCCGGAAGCGGCGCGGGCCGGACTGGTGCTGGCCGCGGTTTCTCCAACCCTCATCTATTATTCGCAGGAAGCGCGCGATTACCAGTTGTTCATATTCCTGTCGGTCCTCTCCACCTGGGCGTTTGTCCGCTTCCAGCAAACCGGGCGCGGTCTGGCTCTGTATGCGCTGCTCAGCGTCTGCCTCCAATACAGCCACTGGTTTGGAGCCATGGTGCTGCTGGCACACGAGATTGTTTTCTGGACGCGCAGCCGCAGGCGCTGCCGGCAATGGCTCCTGGCCCGGTTCCTGGTTCTGGCAGGCGTTCTGCCCTGGGCCGTGTGGGCCCTGAGGGACTTGCCCGCGGAGTTTCCTTTCCTGGGCGGCAGCCGGGCAAAGTATCTGCCGCTGCGCCCGACCGTATCCTGGACGCGTCTTCTGCTCGGGCACGGTATTGCGGTTGGCAACTTCGAACGCCGGAGCCAACCGCTGGCGCAGTACCTGCGCGAGGAAGCGTGGGTCCTCGGCCCGTCATTGCTGCTGCTGGGCTGGCTGTTGGTGCGGGGCGCCCTGCGATTGCTCCGGGAGACGCTGACGCGCGAACTGTTGGCCTGTATCCTGTTGCTGCCTCCTGTGCTCGCGATGGGTGTGGGCGCCACGGCCGACCGGTATCTGTCGTTCCAGGCGCCTTTCCTGCTGGCGGTGATTGCCGTGGGGCTGGTTGGGCTTGGGGCGCGCGCCCGCCTGCTGGCCACGCTCGGGTGTGCGGCCGTGTTCAGCTTCGCTCTTCTCGCTTATTACGCTTCTCCGGGCTCGCTGTTCGGTTACCGGTTCCGGTTTGCCAAGGAGAGTTGGCCCGAAGCCGCTCAGTTCGTTCGAAGCGTGGGCCCGGACATGATCGTATTCGTCCCGGATTACATCTCCGAACCATTCAACTGGTACTGGCGCCCCGGTCCCGGGCGGAAGGTGGCAGGGGTCCCGGAGTCCGGCGCGATGCCGGAGCTGGGGCGCGCGCGCCGGGCGGCGGTGGTTTTGTCGCATACCGATGGACAAGAGAGGGCGGTGCTGGCCCACTTCGATGCCTGCTGCCGGCGGGTGGAATCACGCCTGTTTCCCGCCCAGGCAGGGATTCGGGTTTATATATACGACGCGGCGCTTCCATCTCAAAGCGGCGCCGTTTGGCGTCCTTGAGGCGGCGGGTGGGCGATCCGCAACAAGCCGTATGCTGCGGGGTTAGTGGGGGCAAGAGGAGGGTGCCATGAGGGGTAGTGTGGCCCGCATCCTGGCCGGCGGCCTTCTGGCCTGCCTGCTGGCCGCGCTGGGTCTGCGGCCGGGCGGCTATGCGCCCCGCTACCTAGCCGCCGTGCTTCCCCAGCCGGCCGACGTCAGTCACACCGTCGTGTTCCTCACCTTCGGGCTGAAGGACACGCAGCCAACCACCTGGGACGGGCAGGTCAGTGTTTCGCCCGGCCTGGTTCGCTCCGTCACCGGCTGGCACTTCGAGGATACCGACCGTGTGCTTTCCGACACCAGTTGGCGCGCTTCCACCCGGCTCCCTGCCAGCGGAACGGGCGCGGTCCAATCGAACGGGGTTTTTATCCGGCTGGAAGCGCCGGCAACTTCGCGGGTTTCGATCACCACGGCGCAGGGGAACTTCTCCTTCAACCTGGGCGATATCGACTACCCATCCAGCACTTCGTTCCTGAATGGCGGCGCAGCCGTGACCCGCGTGCCGGCCACCGCCGCCCTGGGGCCGGACACCTATCACAACGACTACCCGGCGGTGACCGTCACGCGCGACGGCACGGTCTGGCTGGCCTGGACCGCTTACAGCAACTTGGCCGAGCAGGTGATGCTGCGGTCCTGGCGGCAGGGCCAATGGAGCGACGTGCAGGCCCCTGCCTTCGCGGCCGGCGACTTGTTCGGCGCCGCCCTGGCCCAGGATGCCGCCGGCCGCCTCTGGCTGGTGTGGTCGGCCAACAAGAACGGCAACTGGGACCTCTACGCCTCTTCCTACAACGGCGTCTGGTCGCAGCCGGAAAAGCTGACGCAGGTTGGCGGGCCGAACATTCTTCACCAGCTCGTCGCTGATCGCGCGGGCAACCTTTGGCTCGTCTGGCAGGGGTTTCGAGCCGGCGAATGGAAGATTTTGCTGAAAGAATTCACCGGCTCGAGTTGGTCCGATGAGATGGTGGTCTCGGCAAGCGGCGATAACTGGTTCCCGGCGATCGCCGCCGATCAGGCCGGGAAGGTGTACGTCGGCTGGGACACTTACGCCTCCGGCAATTTCGACGTCGTGGCGCGCAGCTACACAGATTCCGGCCCGGGCCCCCTGATGCAGGTGGCCGCGACTGCCAATTTCGAGGCCAATGTTTCCTTGGCCGTGGACCGCGCCGGGCGCCTGTGGGCGGCCTGGGACGAGTCGGGGGCCTATTGGGGCAAGGACACCGGGTTCTGGGGGCCGACCGGCAACACCCGCCTCTACGTTTCGCGTACCCTGCGCCTGGCGTGCCTGGAAAACGGGCAGTGGAAAACGCCGGCAGCCGATTTCTACGCCACCGTGCCCTCCGGCCAGCGTACTTACTGGCACACGGCCCGGTTGCAGGCCGACGCGCAGGGCAACCTCTGGATGCTATTCCACCGGCGCTTCTCGAAAACCCTGGCCAACGGAAACAACCGCACCGGCTGGAACGTGTACGCCACTTGGTTCGACGGCAGTTCGTGGAAGACGCCGTTGCTGATGCCCGACAGCACGGGGCGCAACGACCTGCCCATGGCCGTGACGGCGGACGCCGACGGAAACCTGCTGGCGGCGTGGAATGCCGACCAGCGGCCGTGGAACACCATGGCGCCGGGGACCAACCAGGTGTTTTTCGCGCGCTTCCGGGCTCCGGCAGCTTCCGTGCCAGCGCAGTTGCAGGCCTTTACGCCCGCTGCCACTCAACCGCCGGCGCCCTTCCATCAGGATGAGACTGCTGCGGTCGCGCGGGTGCGCTCCTACCGCACCTCCATCAGCGGTGTGAGCTACCGCATTCTGCGCGGCGACATGCACCGCCACACCGACATTTCCTGGGATGGCGGCGGCGACGGCTCGCTCACCGATGCCTACCGCTACGCGCTCGATGCCGCTTCCCTGGATTACCTGGCGGTCACCGACCACAACTCCGGCAGCGACCAGGAATACCCGTGGTGGCGCACCCAAAAGTCGGCCGACCTGTTCCTGGCCGCCGAGCGGTTCGTGCCGCTGTTCGCTTACGAGCGCAGCGTCGGCTATCCGAACGGCCACCGCAACGTTGTCTTCCCGAAGCGCGGGGTGCGGACGCTGCCCATCGCTTCCGGCGAAGCTAATCAAGCGCACGGCGCCATCCCTCTCTACCAATACCTGACGGCCAACGGCGGCATCGCCATGTCGCACACCTCCGCTACCGACATGGGAACCGACTGGCGTGACAACGACTTGAAGCTGGAGCCGCTGGTCGAGCTGTACCAGGGTGACCGCACCAATTCGGAACACGAAGGAGCGCCGCGGGCTGCCAGCCCCACCAACACCAACCAGCAGCCCGGCGGCTTTCGTCCCGAAGGCTACGTCTGGAACGCCTGGGCGCGCGGCGACCGGCTCGGCGTGCAGGCCAGCTCCGATCACGTCTCGACGCACATGTCGTACGCCTGCCTCTACGTGCCGGAGTTCAGCCGCGCCGCCATGTTCGAGGCCATCAAGAACCGGCGCGCTTACGCGGCCACCGACAACATCGTGCTGGACGTGCGCGTGACCGATGCCTCCGGCGAGCACTTCATGGGCGAGGAATTCAGCACCACGGCGGCGCCGAAGATGGTCATCAAGGCCGTCGGGACGCGCGCCATCACCAGGCTGGAAATCATCCGCAACAATACCTTCGTGTACTCGGCTGCGCCCGGACAGCAATCGGTCAGTCTGGAGTACTCCGACACCAGCCTGCGGCCGGGCGACCAGTACTACTACGTGCGGGTGCAGCAGGACGACGGGCAACTGGCCTGGTCGTCGCCCATCTGGGTGCGGTATCGCCCGCCGGACGCCTCCCGTTTCCCCATCCTGAACCTGGGCGGAATCGTGAACAGCGCCGGTTTCCGGCCCGGCTCGGTGGCGCCCGGTTCTCTGGTGTCGCTGTTCGGGACCAACCTGGCCAAGACGACTGCCTGGGCAGGCAGTTTCCCGCTGCCCACCGAGTTGGGCGGCACGACGGTGCTCTTCAACGGCATACAAGCGCCGCTGCTTTATGTTTCGCCCACGCAGATCAACGCCCAGGCGCCCGTGGAATTGAGCGGGCGAACGGCCACGGTGGTCGTGACCAACAGCGATGGTCTGGCGGGCGCGGCCATGCCCCTCTCGCTGGCGCCGGCGGCCCCGGGTGTGTTCCCCGGCGCGGTAGTGCACGCCGACTACAAGCCGCTGTCGGCAACGGCGCCGGCGCGGATCGGCGAGACGCTGCTCATCTTCGGAACCGGGATCGGCGCCGTGCGCCCGGTTGTCAGTTCCGGCGCCGCGGCCGGCGCCTCGCCGCCTTCCGTCGCCAGCCAGAAGCCCACCGTGACCATCGGCGGCGTGGCCGCCAATGTGGCCTTCGCGGGCCTGGCGCCCGGCTGGGCCGGCCTGTTCCAGATCAACGCCACGGTCGCCAATCGCACGCCCACGGGCGACAGCGTTGCGCTGTCGGTCACCGTCGGCGAAATCACCAGCAACGAGATTCTGCTGCCGGTGCGCTAAGGCCGGCGGCGGAACACAGGCTGGAAGCCTGTGCCACTTCAACAACGGTGGCACGGGCTTCCAGCCTCTGTCTGTCGGTTTGGGCTCTTTGGAAATTGACGGCGGTCGTACCGGCCAGTAGTATGATGAAAAGCTATCCCCCGGGGGCTGGATGAAGAAGGCGGCTATCTCAATTCAGGGCCTGACCAAGACTTTCTCTGCCGGGGCATTCCTCCGAACTCTGATGAAACATCCTCCGGCGCGAAGTGTGACGGAGGTTTTGAAGGGCGTCAGCCTGGAAGTCTCCGCCGGTGAAGCCGTGGGGTTGCTGGGGCCGAATGGGGCGGGGAAGACAACGTTGGTTGAGATTCTTTCAACCCTGCTGTTGCCGACCAGCGGGAGGGCGTTGGTCTGCGGTTACGACGTGGTGAGCGAGGCGGCGCGCGTAACAGAGGTTATCGGCTACTGCCCTTCCACGGTGGAAACTTTCTATCCGCGGTTGACGGGCGCCGCCAACCTGGAATTTTTCGCTCTGTTGAAGAACCTCGAGCCGCGCCGGGCCCGCAAGAGAATCGCCGAACTGGTGGAACTGTTGAGCATTGATGGAGCGACGCACCTGGCCTTTCAGCGCTGCTCCGAAGGGATGAAGCAGCGGCTCAGTCTGGCCCGCGCCCTGCTCACCGACCCTCCGGTCTTGCTGCTCGATGAACCGACCAAGAGCCTGGACCCGCTGTTGCAGGGCGAGATTCGCAAGTTTCTGCGCCGGATCGTGGTCGACAAGCTCGGCAAGACGGTGTTGCTCATCACGCACGATCTGGCCGAGGCCGAACAGGTGTGCCACCGGCTGGCGATTCTGCATCAGGGAAGAATCGTGGGCGTGGGAACACCCGGACAAATCCGGGCCGCGTTCGGAACCGAGGGCTTGGCCGGAGCTTTCATGCACGCGGTGGGAGCGGACTAGATGGCAATCGCCTGGAAAGCGTGGGCGTTCTTCAAGCGGGACCTGCTGGTGGACCTCAGTTACAAGCTCACGTTCGCCTTGGACGCCGTGGATATCATGGTCAGCATCGCGGCCTTTTACTTTCTGGCGCGGCTGCTGGGCGCCGCCGCCTTCCAGCGCTACGAGCCCTTTTCATTCATTTTGATCGGCCTGGCGGTCAACGGGTATATGACCACCTCGATGGTCTGCTTTGCCCAGGCCATCAAAGGCAATCAACCGATGGGCACGCTGAAGGCCGCCCTGGCCACTCCCACCTCTCCGGCGGCCTTCGTTCTGCTGTCTTCGGTATATCCGTTTTTCCGCTCTGCGGTGGAAGCCGGGCTGTATCTGCTGGGCGGGGTTCTGCTGGGCGTGCCGGTGGCGCGGGTGAACGTCCCGGCTGTGCTGGCCGTGTTTGTGTTGTCGGTGCTGGCCTTCAGCAGCATTGGCATTCTCTCGGCTACATTCACGGTGGTGTTCAAACGTGGCGACCCGCTGCTCCTGCTGTTCGGGGCCCTTTCCTGGCTGTTGGGCGGCGTCTTCTACCCGCTGAATGTGCTTCCGCGGTTCCTCCAGCATGTCGCGAAGCTGCTGCCCATCACCCACGCGCTGGAGGGAATGCGCGCGGCCATGCTGGGTGCGGCCTCGATGGCCGACCTGCTTCCGCAGCTCGCTGTTCTGGGCTTGTTCGGCCTGGTGGGTCTGCCGCTGAGCCTGCTGGGATTCTGTCTGGGCGTGCGATGGGCCAAGGTCACCGGCACTCTCAGCCACTTTTAGGCGGCGACCAAGTGACGGTGGGTGACGACATCTGTTGATTGGAGCGGCGAAAACAGGGCTATGCCTTTGCAACTTTATCTCGGCTGCGGCAAACGCTACATTCCCGGTTTTCTGCACATCGATCTGGACGACTTCCCGCACATCGATCATCGCTGCGGCATTGACAAACTGCCGATGTTCGCCGACGAGACGGTCGATCTCATCTATTGCAGCCATGCCTTGACATATTTTGATCGGCAGCAGGCGCTCGAAGTTCTCGCCGAATGGCGGCGGGTTCTGAAACCAGGAGGCGTTTTGCGGCTGGCGGTGCCCGATTTTGAGGCTCTGGTTTCCTTGTACCAGAGGACCGCGGACCTGAACCAGATCCTGGGGCCGCTGTTTGGCCGCATGGTCATCGAGGCGCCGGAAGACAAGACGGTGATTTACATGCGGACAACATACGACTACAAGTCGCTGGAGGAACTTTGCCTCCAGGCCGGCTTCCGCTCCTTTCACCGCTACGACTGGCGCCAGACGATTCACAAGGACTACGACGATTTCTCGCAGGCCTACAAGCCGCACATGGACAAGGAGCATGGCCAATTGATCAGCCTCAATGTCGAGGCTGTGAAATAGCATTTTGCGCCCGCGCCCGGCCGGCCCGAAGATCGGGTCCTGCCCCGGGCAGGAGAGGAACAGACGAAGAATTCCCCTTGACCGACCACATGATTTCCTTTCTGACCCCCTACTGGTGCGGCCGGGAGCTGATGCGCATTCACCTGGCTTCCATCCGGCAGTTCTATCCCCAGGCGCCAATTCTGGTTTCCAAATACGACGACGACCCCGAGCAAGAGGAAGAAATGGAGGCGCACCGGGCCGAATTCGGCATCCGGTACTGGCTGGAGGATTGCTGGCACTCGACCGCCCTGTTGCGGCTGCTCAAGCGCTGCGAGACGGAATACGTCTGCATCTGCGACCACGATGCTGTCCTGCTGTCCAGTCTCGACCCCTTGCTCGAGGGCCTGATGGAGGGGCGCTACGAACTGGTCGGCATCGAGGATCGCATCCGGTTTCCGGACCGCCAGGAGTGGATGAAATTCTCGCTCGGTTACATGGACACCAGTTTCATCATGTTCAACTTGCGGCGGTTTTTGCGCCAATGGGGTCTGCGCGGCATCCGTGGGAGGAGAACCCCGGGCACCTTGGACTGGGAAGAGCACTACGGGATTTGCCAGAAGCTGAAACGTCACAAGTACCTGTTGCCGTTCCACGCCCGAAAGTACGGCTGTGCTAACTTGTTGAAGGACGGGGACACGCCCATTTTGTGGCACCTATGGTATGGCTCGTATCGAAAGAGGCTGTTGGACGATCCCCGGCCGCCAGTCGCCGGCGAGCAGGTGGCGGCCGCGGAGCGCGCCTTCCTCGCCGATTATCCCAACCTGGATCTGTCCGGCCTCTCCCCGGCCTGGGGCCCCGACCGCGACGTGCTGGAAGAGCAACTCGCCCTGGCAGGGGAGAACCCCGTCGGGTTCCGGCGATTGCTGGCCCGCGTGGTGGAGAAATTCGGCGCATGGAAATGCCCGCCGTGACGTTGCCGGCCGATGGGATGGTCGGACGCCGGCGGCACAACTACGACCCGGGCGCGCGACCGGCCAATGAGAATTCCGCCTCTTATGGATGAGATGATTTCCTTTCTGACCCCTTACTGGTGCGGGCAAGAGATGATGCGGATTCATCTCGGCTCGATCCGGCAGTTCTATCCCCAGGCGCCCATTCTGGTTTCCAAAAAGGACGATGACGCCGAAGAAATGGAGGCGCACCGGGCCGAATTCGGCATCCGGTACTGGTTGGAGGATTGTGGGTGCTGGGGCGCCCTGTTGCGGCTGCTCAAGCGATGCGACACGGAATACGTCTGCATCTGCGATCATGATACTGTCCTGCTGTCCAGCCTCGACCCCTTGCTCGCGGGCCTGAGGGAGGGGCGCTACGAGCTGGTCGGAGTCGAGGAGCGCATCCGGTTCCCGGACCGCGACGAGTGGATGCGCTTCGCGCCCGGTTACATGGACACCGCTTTGCTGATGTTCAACCTGCGTGATTTCTTGCGCAAATGGGGCCTGCGGGGCATCCGGGGGAAGAGAACCCCGGGCACGTTGGAGTGGGAAGAGCACTACGGGATTTGCCAGAAACTGAGGCGCCATAAGTACCTGCTCCCATTCCACACCAGGAAATACGGCCTGGGGAACCTATTGAAGGACGGCGAGACACCCGTAGTATGGCACCAGTGGTACGGTTCCTATCGAGCGCGGCTGGGTCCGGAATGCTCAGCGGGCGCGGGGGCCGGGCCGGGAGGCGCCTCCCTTGCGGATTCTCCCGTTTTCGACCTGTGCGATCTCAGCAAGCCCTACATGGGAGTCCCCGTCGCCCAGTTGGCAAGGGCGGAACGCACATTCCTGGCAGATTATCCCCACCTCGATCTGTCTGAACTGACGCCGGCGTGGGGCCCCGGCTGTGATGTCCGCGCCGAGCAACTTGCCGCCGCCAGGGACAACCCTTGCACCGGGGTCCGCGGGCTTGCGGCCCGCGCTGGGGCGAAACTCAGGAGGTGGCGTGCAGCCCGCTACGAACGACGCCGGCGCGCTCAGGGCCCAAAACCGTAAGGACCGGCGGGAAACGCTCACACCCCCGGATGCCTGGTTTCAACGCCGCTCTACATAGAACGCGCGGACCATTTCGCAGACCCGGCAAACATCGGCATCAGCCAAAAACGACGACGAAGGCAGCCACAAGCCGCGGGCGGCGACTTCTTCCGTCACCGGATAGCTGCCGGCCAGGCCATACGCGGGCTGACTGTGCACCGGCGGATAAAAGGGGCGCGTCTTGATGCCGCAAGCGCCCAGATGCTGAATCAGGGCTTCACGCCGATCGACCAGGACATCCACGAACCACGGGGTGGTTTCCAACAGATCGGTGGCGATGAATTGAATGCCGGGAACAGCTTCCATCTCAGACCGGTATAAGGCAAAAATCTCCCTCTTCCGGCGCACCCGCCATTCCAGCTTCTTCATTTGCTCGATACCGATCACCGCCTGGAGATCGGTGAACTTGAAGTTGTAGCCGATGGAGTCGTGGAGATCGATGCCGCCCCTAGCCCGGCCAAAATCCTTAAAGCGGCGGACCCGCGCCGCCACCTCCGGGTCGTCGGTCACCACCGCCCCGCCCTGTCCGGTGGTGATGATTTTGAGCGGGCCGAAGGAGAAGATTCCGGCGGCTCCGAAGGTTCCGAGGTGTTGACCATGGTGGAGCGAACCAAGAGACTGGGCCGCGTCTTCGATGAGCTTCAAGGAATAGCGCGCGGCCAAATCCAGGGCCCGGCGCATATCCGGCGCCCGGCCGTTCAGGCTCACCAGCAAGATCGCCTTGGTTCGCCCGGTGATGGCCCGTTCGGCGAGGCCCTGATCCAGGCAGAGATTGGCCGGGGCGATGTCCACGAATACCGGTCTGGCTCCTGCCAGGACTACGGCATTGGCGGAGGCAATCATGGTGAAGTCGGGTACGATCACCTCGTCTCCCGGGCCTATGCCGCAGCTTGTCAAGGCGGTGAACAGGGCCGCCGTTCCGCTGCTGAGTACTACCGCGTGGCCGCTGTCCGCGTAGCGCGCGATCATCTGCTCGAACTCGGCGGTTTTCCGGAACTCGGTGAGCCAGCCGCCGCTTGAGAGGTACTCCGCAACGGCGCGCTTTTCCTCCTGGCCGAGCCAGGGCGCCATCTGCTCGATCGTGATCTGTTTCCGCTCCGGATCTGAGCTCATAAGGCTGCCAGACGTTCGCGGTACCACTCGACCGTGCGCTTCAGGCCATCCTCGATGGGCACGCGCGGCCGAAACCCGAGCAACTCCCGCGCCCGCGCCGCCGACGCCAAGCGCCTGGCGTCGCCGGCGCCCTTGCTCGCGTCGTAGGTGACTTTGCCCGAGAAACCAGAGTAGCGAGTGATCAGCTCAATCAGTTCCCGGATGCTGATCTCGGATTCCGAGCCGATGTTCACGAATGCGGGCGGCTCAAGCTTCTCGGCGGCCAGCAGAAGCCCTTCGGCCACATCGGCGGCGAACAGAAAGTCGCGCGTGGGGGTGCCGTCGCCCCACACCACCAGCTCCTTTTCCCGCAGGCACTTCATAATGGTGGCCGGAATCACGTGAGCGTGAAGGGGATCCAGGCTGTCCCGGGGTCCATAGGCGTTTGCCGAGTATACCGCCACCATGGCCAAGCCATGCTCGCGGTGATACAGATCGGCAAGCAGGGCCAGATTGCGTTTCAGCCAGCCTACACCCCGGTGCGGGCCCGCCGGCAGGCCTTGAAACAGCGAGTCCTCCGTCAAGGGGACAGGGGCGTCCGCCGCATACGCGAAAAGATTGCCGATGCCGACCATCTTTTGCACACCCGCCCGGCGGGCCGCTTCGGCCATGTTGAGGTCCATCAGGGTGGAATCGTAGTACTGGCTGGCGGGGTGGGCGCGGCTGAAGGCGATGCCGCCGGTGACGGCCGCCAGGTGGATCACCACGTCACAGCGCTGAACGACTTCCAGGCAGGCTTCCAGTCGCCGCAGATCGTGGTGGCGCGAGCGCGCCACGACCACGTCACGCGCCGGAACCCCGCGCTGCTGGACCAGGTTCTCGACGACGTAAGAGCCCAGGAAGCCGGCGCCGCCGGTGACCAGCACCCGCTTGCCCTTCCAGAATTGCAGATCGGTCATAGCAGTGTCGCCGCCTACCAGTCCACCCGCGTGATCCAGCGGTCCCGGTTCTCGGCGTACCATCGAATGGTCTGGCGGACTCCCTCCTCCCACCCGTACCGCGGCTCCCACCCAGTGAGATCATGGAGCTTGCGATAGTCTACCCGAAGTTCTTCCACTTCGCTGTTTCCCAGCCGGCCGCGTCCCTCGGTATCCGCCCGCAGGACCTTCTCTCCCCAAAAACCTTCCTCCTGGCCGATGCGGACGATCATTTGACACCAGTCGAGGATGGAGATGGCGCGACCGCTGCCATAAACGTAGACTTCACCCGGCCGTCCGAACAGAGCCACGTGGATATGGCCCAGCGCGCCGTCTTTCACGAAGCAGAAGTCCCGCTTGGCGAGCACGTACCCCAGCCGGATGCGGTCGCCGGAGAGGGCCTGGGCGATGATGGCGGCGGTCACAAACCGCGGGCTCTGCCGCGGTCCGTAATTGTTGAACATGCGGGTGACGAGGCCGGGCAAGCCATAGGCGCGGTGAAAGTTCCGGGTCAGAAAATCGGCGGCCAGCTTGGCCGAGGCATAAGGGCTTTGGGGATTCACCGGAGAGCGCTCGTCCAGGATCAACCCGCCCTGGTCGTCGAACCGGTAGTGCTCCCTCACCTCCTCCTGCACGTTGCCGTACTCTTCCGACGAGCCGGCGGTATCGAGGCTGTACAGGTCAAGATCGAGGTCCACCACCGATTGCAGCAGGTTGAGGGTGCCCAACACATTGGTCGAGATTGTTTCATACGGGCGCCCCCAGGATTCGCCCACGTGCGCCTGCGCGCCAAGGTGGAAAATCAACGGCCTGCCCCCGTCGCTCTTCAGCACGCGCAAGGCGTTGGTCACGGCCTGCTTGTCGGTCAGTTCCCCGCGGTGGATCTGAACGCGGGTGCGTGCCTGGCCAAGATTGTGCAGGGCGCCGGATGAAGTGGCGCGGATAAAGACGTGGACGCGCGCCCCGAACCCCAAAAGCGCGTCCACCAAGTGGGATCCCACGAAACCGTCGGCGCCGGTCACCAGGGCCGGCCTGTCCTTCAGCAGTTCGCTGATTTTTTCGGGCGTCATGGCCTTCTTCTCGACGGTGTGAGCATGTCGGCCATTTCCCCTCATGGCCGAGGTCTTCGGCAAATGGGCCTGCGGAAGAAACATCTCCAGCCGAAGCCGGCACAGCCCTCCTTCCGCGAAGGGCGCGCCGGCGCCGTCCCTGTATTATAGTCGAGCCGCGCGCCTCAGCCGGCTTGTATAATCGCCGCTGCGTGATGCGAAATGTCGGATTTGGGGAGCTTGATGGCTGCCTCCGGCGAGCGCCCAGGCGCGTGATTGGGGGCTGCTGGCGGGAAGCCAGGTATGCCGTCTCGGCATTTGCCCAAGTCCTCTGGAGGCTCTTCCCAGGCGCGCCATCGAACGTCCAGCGCGCTGTCGGCTGGCTGCAAACCAATGAGGCCCCGGGGGGCGGGATACGAATCTACTCCGGCAGCTCCAAGGGGTATGCGGAGATCACCGGCTACCTGATCCCAACCCTGCTTCGACTGGGTCAGCGGGAATTCGCCGCGCGACTTGCCCGTTGGCTTGTATCCGCGCAGAGAGAAAATGGAGCGTTTGCCGATCCGGATTACGGCAAGGATCATGTTTTCGATACCGCACAGGCCCTTCGGGGGCTTCTGGCGAGCCAGGATGTGGTTCCCTCCGCTAACCAGGCGGCTGAGAGAGCCGCCCGGTACCTGGTGGATCAGATGGTGGACGGCGGTGCAGGCGGGTTCCCGGCCGCCTATGGCGGCACAATCCCCGAAAGCATTCATTTGTACGCGCTTCCCCCGCTGCTGGGAGCGGCCGAATTGTTCCGCCAGCCGCGGTGGCATGCTTGCGTGGCAGCTTGCCGCGACTATTACCTGCGTCACGAGTCGCTCCTCGATGCCAACAGGACGTTGACCCACTTCCTGGGCTACGAAATCGAGGCCCTGATCGAGCTCGGGCAGCCGGCCCTGGTTGCCGGTCCGCTGGAGGCACTCAAGCTGCGGCAGGCGCCAAGCGGCGCCCTGTCAGCGACCGCGGCCTGCTGCTGGGTGTGCACCCCCGGATTGGCGCAAATTGCGCTGTGCTGGGCGAAAGTTGGCATGCGAGGTCCGGCGGAGGCCGCTGTTACATGGCTACGCAACCATCAGCGGAGGAGCGGTGCTTTCTGGGGCAGCTACGGCTACCGCTCTCAATACTTCCGCTTTCAGGAAATATCGTGGGCCGTCAAGTTCTACCTGGATGCCGAACTCGCTGTTGATGGCGCCGCAGGCGCGTGAGAGTGCCTTTTCGCAGCCGGATCTGGGCCCTGCTCCGCCGCGGGACAGGAGGCGAGGAGAAAGCTGCGCCAAAGGGCCTGCGCCATATCGCCATGCGGATGTTATCCTTTTTCTGGAACCGCGGCCGGCGCTAACCGAGGTCCGCTCCGATGCACTGGAGACGATGGTTCGCACAGGATCGCAAGAACCCGCCAACGCGGCTGACCGAGCAACTGCGCCGGGAGATTCGTTCATCGTTCGATAGGGAATCCCGGAAGTTCCCCGTGACGATCGAACCCTGGCGGATGTCCCACGGGCGCTTCCTCCTGGAGACTCTGGGCGATCTGGCCGGCAAACGTGTCTTGGATGTGGGGTGCGGAACAGGGCGCTTTGCCCGCTTGATCGCCGAGCGCCACCCTTCGGCCTCAGTGTGGGGGCTCGACATCGCCCAAAAGATGCTCCGTCGTGTTCCGGAGCACATTTACTCCTGCGCCGGCTCAATGACTGAATTGCCTTTCAGAGACGAGTGCTTTGATGCGCTATACGCCATCGAATCGCTGGAGCACGCCGTGGAAATCGACCTGGCAATCCGCGAACTATGCCGTGTGGTCAAGAGCGGCGGGGACATCGTCATTATTGACAAGAACGCTGAGGAAGCAGGCCGATTCAAGGTGCCGTACTGGGAAAAGTGGTTTGCGCAAGCTGAACTGGAAGAGCTGCTTCGCAGGCACAGCAGCCGGGTCGTCAGCCAATTCCTGCCCCATGTTGTGCCGGGCGACCGGCTATTCATAGCATGGTTGGCCAGAAAATAGGCCGGCTTTGTGGATACCACTGAAGCGCTTTAAACGCCGGCTCGTGGAAAGGATTGCTGCAGCCTGCAGGCGCCCATGCCCCTGCCAATGATTTCGATCGTGCTCCCGACCTTCAACGGCTCCCGGTACCTGAAACAGGCGATCGAGAGCTGTATCCGCCAGACATACACGGACTGGGAGCTAATCGTCGTAGACGACGGCTCGGGGGATTCAACGGGCGATATCGCCGCCGAGTACGCCCGCCGGGACCGGCGCATTTCAGCGCTGCGCCATGACCGCAACGAGGGGCTTCCCACGGCTCTCAATACAGGGTTCGGCCGGGCACGCGGCGCGTATTTTACGTGGATCTCCGACGACAACATTTACGCCGAGACGGCCCTGGAAGAGATGTTGCGCGAGTTGGAGAGCGATGGCGCTTACGAAATCGTTTACGCGGACCACTATTTAATGGATGCCGATGGCAATGTCACCTCCCTTCTGCCGGCGCCCCCATACACGCGTCTGGTCTGTGGAAACTGCATCGGCCCCTGTTTCCTTTACACCAAGCGGGTCCACGAGCGCTTGGGCGGCTATGATCCGGGTTCCTTCTGTGCCGAGGACCTGGATTTCTGGCTGCGCGCGTCGATTCAATTCAAAATGAAGCCCCTGCCGCGGCCGCTGATGCGCTACCGCCGGCACCCGGCGTCTCTGACCAGCTTGCGCCAGAAGGAGATTCTTCAGGCCACCGAGCGGGTGATGCTGGAGCTGCTTCCGCGTCTGCCGTGGGCCACCGCGGCCTTGAAAGCCGAGGGCTTTCTGGCCCTCGCCCAGCGTGTGGGCAGAGAACGGCGCTATCTGCGGACCATGAAGTACGTGGCCCGAACATTGCGGTGTTCGCCGCGGGTCTGCTTGACGAAACCCCTCGCCGTGCTGGCCAAGTCTTGTCTGAGGAGGGCCAAACGCGTCTACGAAAGCCTCGGCCGGGCGGTGCGCGGCGAAAGGCCTCCCGGTGCGAAGGACGGCTGAATTGATCGCTGCACCTCACCGCGCGTATAACTGGCAGCAGGTAGAGCAGATGGGGAACCGTCCGGCAGCCGCCAGCGCCGTTCGGAACTCGCGAAATCGTTTTCCTGCCCAAATCTGCGGGAATGAAGCCTCGTACAAGTTCCCCACGATGTAGTCCGGAAAATCCGGGCAGGGGCTCACGTCGCCGTTTGGATACACACAAGCGCCGTCCCAAGGAAAGCGACAGCGCTGGGTTGCCGGCGCCACATAGGAAGGGTCCGAATAGTAATGAAAAAAGTCGGCGGGCCCCCAGTCATTCCACTCGTTTTGAAACGAGACAAACCCGCGGTTGGAGGGATCAGACTGTATCTGCTGGATGACGGCACTCACTGCTGCCGCGGCCCCTTGGGCGGCTTCTGGTTGCGGATAGCCCTTCCACCAGGTCGGCGTGATGTCGAAGAGCCGGCGAAAAGTCTCGGTGTACGCCTGCCCCATTCTCTCCGTGATCAGCATCGGCTTGGAAATCAGCACGCGGTCCGCCCCGGCCGCGCGTGCCTCCCGGATCAGCGCAGCAAGCGCGGCAGCCGCTTCGGCAAACAGCGTGCAATTGATCTCAATGACCGGCTTCGGGGAACCAAAAGGCCCTCGGCGGGCGTCTCGTTCCGCCCTGATCGCCCGGATGCCCTCCATCGCCGCCCGGTAGGCGCCGCGCGCACCGCGCATGCGGTCGTGAGTTTCCTCATCGGCATCTACAGAGACCTGAACCAGGTCGGGCGCCGCCTCCACCAGGCCCGCGGCATGCTGGGACAGGAGCGTTCCGTTAGTCACCAAGCCATATGCCTTGCCTGCTTGTTTGATATACCGGACCAGCGGAATGATGTCGGGGTACTGGAGCGTTTCTCCGCCCCAGAGATAAATCCAGGTACAGAAACTCGGGAGCTCATCAATCAAACGCTGGAGCAGATCAAGGGGCAGGATGCGTTGCAGCTCGGAGCCGGGAAGGCCGCGGTACAAGCCCGTGACGCCCCATTGGCCGCAGAACCAGCAGCGGAGATTGCATGTATAGGTAAGCTGGATCAAGAGGCTGCGAGGCCCCGGGCTGTAACCTTTGGGCGCCAAACGAGGCACCAGGAGCCTGTAGAGCGGGCCAGCAGTACGCGAGAGCAGCCGATTCAGAATCCGACGCGTTACAACGCCCACACCCAGTACTCCTTTTACCAGATATGCAGCTCAGCCCGTGGGCGGCGTCTTCAGCCCCTCAGCTCGGGCCCGATCGCTTCCATCCAGCTTCCGGGCCAGCCGTGGAATTCGGCATGAGTCTCATCGCTGCACCTGACCGCCCCGCGGTCTCCGCCCGCAAGCTTTTCCCTGGCCATTAGCCTTCATCCCGACCGATGCGGACGAGCAGGTGTCATTCCTGGCCGTCGATGTATTATAGCCCGGCCGTGCGCCTCGGCAGGCTTGTATAATAGCGGCTGCAAGCGCAGAGGGGTTCCTTACCGGCATCTTCTCGAACCGGCGGACGGAGATGAGCACTGTTGAGCCTCTAACGTTACGCGGCGGAAGTTGTCTCCCGACTCTTGGCTGCATAGCCCTTCTCCTGGTGATGGCTGTGCTCCCCTACCTGCGCGTCATCACCCAGGGGTATTTCCTGGGAGACGACTTCGGCTACATACAGCTTTACAGCGACAAATCGGCGAAGGCTTTTCTCCCCCTTTTTGCGGGTGATTGGGCCATGGGCATCTTCGGGGAGAACCAGCAGGAAATAAGGCCTCTGGTCTGCCTCTCGTACAAGACGGATTATGCGCTATGGGGCGTGAACGCCAGCGGCTTTCACGCCTCCAATGTCCTCGGGCACGCCCTGAACGTCATCCTGCTGTTCTTCATCAGCTATCTGTTGACCGGCAAAGACCGGATGACCGCGCTCGTTTGCGCCGCCCTGTTTGCCGCTGTGCCCGTTCATGCGGGCGCCGTTTCCTGGATTGCCGGGAGGGGGGATCTTATCTCCGGCTTCTTCTGGCTGGCCTCCGTTCTCTGCCTGATCTGTTTTCTTCGCTCCGACTGGACCTGGGCCTACGTGGCGAGCGTCGTGTTCTTCACGGCCAGCCTGTTTTCCAAGGAACCAGTCGTGGTTCTTCCCGCGCTGCTGGCGGCCTGCGTGCTGTTTTATCGCTCCCACCGAAGGACGGCGCGGGTAGGGGCGGGGCCGTTGCTGGCGCCGTTTCTGCTGGTTCTGGCGCTCTATCTGCTGCTGCGCTATATCGCCTTTGGGAATGCCCTCACTACCGACGAGCCCATGTCGCCCGTGTCCTTGAGGTATCTGCCTTCCCTGCTGGCAGTGTTGGTGGTTCCGATGATGAGGGATTTATGGCAGCAGGACGTGCGGGTCTTTGCGCTGCTGGCCTCGGCCGCCAGCGGCCTCCTGGCGGTGCTGTTCTGTGTGCGCGTGTACCGGGAGCGGCGCGCGCTGGCCAGCGCGTGGCCGCTGGTCCTGCTGGGCTGCGCCTGGTATTCGATCGCGCTGCTTCCATCAGCCGTCGCAGGCGGGCGCGAAGACCGTTACCTGTATATTCCGTCCGCGGGCTTCTGCCTGGCAGCCGCTCCACTGTTGGCCGCTTTGTGCCGGCATCGATCAGGCGCCCGGCGGGCCGTAGCAGGCTTGTGCATCGTGCTTTTTTTGCTGATCAATGCCGGCGTCCTGGTCGGCGCCAACGAAGCCTGGGTGAGAGCCGGACGCGCATCTCGACGACTGGAGCTCGACTTTTCGCGTCTGGCGGGAAGCGTACCGAGAGGGAGTTTTGTGGTTTTTGTTAATCCGCCTCGCTCCGCACGCAGGACGTTGGTCTGGGAGTGGGCGCTGCCCTTCGCTCTTCAAGAGCCGTTCTCATTGGTCTCGCGGGATTTGGTGATTCTGGAGACACCGGAGGTGCACTGGTGCCCAACCGAGGATTGCTGGTGGCAGACGAGGAGAACTTCGTTTCAGGAGGTTCTGACCCGGTCCTCGCCGGTTTATCTGGCGTTTTGGGATCACCGCCAGGCGTGCTTGCGAACAGTTCCCGTCAATCCGGAAGCCCTGGCCTGCTTCCGGCAACAAATGCGCGACATGCGTTTCAACCGGTACACGGCCCTGAGTCTGGTTCCATCGCTCATCGCGGTTCCACCGCGGTGTCCCGCCGGATCGGCTCGCACGCCGCCGGCGCGCCGAGAAGCGCTTTTGAAATAACGTCGGGCCGCCGGCGGAACCTGGCGCTACAATAGCCTGCCAACCGGTAGCGCCGGCTTCGAAGCCGGCGGCCCGAATCCGCAATTGTTAGGTGTGCCATTCCTCGCGCAGCATGGCGTACAGGAAGCAGTCGCGCCACGCGCCGTGGATGCGCAGGTGCTGGCGCAGGTAGCCCTCGCGGCGCATGCCCAGTTTCTTGAGCACGCGCGCCGAGGCCGGGTTTTGCGGCAGGCACGTGGCCCAGATGCGGTGCAGGCGCAGGTGGCCGAAGCCGTAAGCAAGCAGATGACGGCCCGCCTCGGTCGCCAGCCCCTGGCCCCAGTAATCGGGATCGAGCAGGTACCAGGCCTCGCCCTGCAGTCCATCGCGATCCAGAACCAGCCCGCACAGACCGACCAGAACCCCGCTGTCGGCAAAGACGATGGCGCGCGCCAGTGACCGGCCGGCCCCACCGCTGCTGACGGCAGCGGATTGGCACACGAAATCGCGGGCGGCCTGCTCGTCGAACAGAGGGAAAAGCATGTAGCGCACGACCTTCATGTCCCCGAGCAGGCGATGGACGGCCGGCACATCACCTTCTTCCAGCAGGCGCAGCTTGACGTCATCATTCACCATACTCCGCACTCCGCACTCCGCACTCCGCATTCCCCACTCCGCACTCCGCACTCCGCATTCCGCACTCCGCATTCCGCATTCCCCACTTCCTACCTTCGCAGCAGATCGATGGCGCGCACGGCCGGCAGGTGCTCGATGGCCCCCAGCCCAGCGGGCGTCACCGGCTTCGGTGTCGGCGACAGCAGGATCACCGGCGCGACCCGCACCGGAACTGCGGCGCGGCGGAAGACTATCAGGCTCCGGCTCATGGTCAGCTCGCTATCGACCAGCTCGTAGAACAGAATGCGGTGGCCGCCTTGCGGCAGCAGGTTGCGGTGCCCGGTCAGGAAGGCGCCCAGCTCATTCCATCGCCGCCACGGCCCGCTTTGGGGATAGAACGCAGCCAGGTCATAGAGCTTGTCGAGGGCGCGCTCAAGCGATTCGGCATAGAGGTAACGCGCCGGCGTAGTGTTCCAGTCCTCGGCCCAGACGGTGGCCGGTTGCACCAGCAGCGAAGTGGAAAAGGCTTCGATGGCGCCAGCGCGATCGCCGGTCGCCAGCCGCGCCCGTCCCAGGTGAAAGTGCGCCAGCGTGAAGTAGTAGTCCAGGGCGGAGGCACGCTCCAGCCAGGGGATGGCGCGGCTGAATTCGCCCGCCGCGGCCAGTGCGCTGCCCGCCTGTGCCGCGGCCGGGATGACATCGGGCATGCGGCGCGCCGCCGCCAGGTAGAACTCGCGCGCCTCATCGTTGCGGCCGGCGCTTTCCGCACGGGCCCCGGCCTGGAAATCATAAAGGCCGCAGTGGCTGTCCCACTCCAGGGCCCGTCCGGCGTGGCCGCGCTGATAGTAATAATGAGCGGCGGAGGAAGAACCGAGCACCCCAACGCCGGCCAGCGCCGCCAGTGCCAGGCCGCCCAGCGCCAGCCAGCGCGGCAGCGCGGCCGGCGCGGCAGGCGCCGTCTCTTTCTGGGCCGCCAGTGCGGTGATGACGGCCAGCGGGAACAGGATAGCGGGCAGATCAAGCTGGTAGTCGCTCAGCGAGAACAACAGGTAAAGCCAGACGGCGGTGGCGGCGGGCCCCCTTCGGCCGCCGATCACGGTCAGCAACAACAGCACGGCCGCGGCCAATCCCAGAGTCCCCGTCTCGGCCAGCAGGTGCACGGGAAGATCGTGCAATTGCGGCACCACTTCGCCCGGCGGCATGATCCCCGGAACCTGCTGGCGGTACAGGGCAACGGCCGAGGGGACAGAACCGGCCCCAAACCCCACCACAGGCCGCGCGGAGAACATGGCCAGGCCGGCGCGCAGGAAGCGCACGCGGTTTTCCAGAGAGAGCGACGGATCGCGGCCGGCCGCCAGGATGCCCCCCATCCGCTGGCGGACGCCGGCGATCACCGGGCTGCGCGAGGTGCGGAGCAAGACCCCGGCCCCGACGACAATCGCGACAAGCAGGAGAGCCGCAGTGTAACGTTGCCAATCCCAGCGCCGCCCGGCGCTTGCCGGCGCGTGCGCCGGCGCCCGGCGGGCCCGGCTCACTGCCGTCGGAACGGCGAAAACCACCAGCGCCAGAACGGCGGCCAGCGAGCCGGTGAGCAGGATCGCGAGCGCTTCAAGCGCCGCGCCAGCCAGCCACAGCGCCCGTATCCTGGAAGCGCGGGCCTCCTGCCGGCCGGCTGCGGAAACCGTCAGCGGCAGGTGCAGCAACAGGAAGCCGGCCATGTAGTTGTGGTGGCCCAGCGGTACGGCCACGCGCGGCGTCCAGCCTAGCGCGTAGGCCAGCAACCCGGCGCCGGCGGCTGCCACGCCGGTGGCGGGCACCAGCCAGGCGAGTGTGGCCGCGCGCCGGGGCGAGGCCCGGGCCCCGAGAACCAGGTAGAACACCGACACCGCGGCGGCCGCCAGCAGAATCAGGCCCCAGCTTCGCCCGGGGCACGGCGCCTGCAGCGCGCCGGCCACCAGCACCAGCAGCAACAGGGCCAGCGCGGGCTCGAATACCCCCCCCACCAGCGGCCAGCTTTCGTTCCGCCAGCCGGCCGCCAGCGCCGCTCCCAGCGCCACGATAATGACCGCGTGCATGCCCGCTTCCCGGGCCCACGAGGCTTCGCCCGACACGGTGCCTAGCAGCAGGCAAACGAGCGGGTAAAGCAAGAAGAGCAGGCTCACGGCAGGTTGCAGGTTACAGGTTGCAGGTGGCAGGTGGCAAGTAGGTTGCAGGTTGCAGGCGGCGATAGGTGCCGGCCGACCTGCCACCTGAGGTACTTGCAAAATTACGCAAACAAAGGGCGAAGCCGAAACAAGAACGCCTAAAAACGTTTGGAAAGGGGACGACTCCGGCGTAGGATGTGTTTGGCAACAACAAAACCCCGCGGAGGAGGGCGTCCCCGAATGGAGAATAAGTTATTTCAGCTTCTGACGCAATACGGACGAATCCTGCACAGGCGTTTCGGAATGTTTCGACAGGGAACCAGCTACGGGGCAAGAATGATGCGGTTGGGAGTGCCTCGGCGGCGCTTGGGCGGGGGTGGGGTATTTTCCGGGCGGACGCGTGGGGGTGCGCGGTGA
>Ga0315279_10002052_pt1 | contig 31437 bp, 30 predicted proteins | sample YL17G06_20_MG_FD_203694 | JGI IMG/M metagenome (GOLD analysis project Ga0315279, IMG submission 203694) | Sediment microbial communities from Yellowstone Lake, YNP, Wyoming, USA - YL17G06_20 | ecosystem: Environmental > Aquatic > Freshwater > Lake > Sediment | place: USA: Wyoming | collected...
TCTCGAAAGGGGAGCCAGGCTCAGGGATAGTGGGTGCCAGCGGCCTGTTGCTCGGCCTCGGCAAGATCGAAGGGGCGAAGGCGGTCTGTCTCATGGGCGAAACCTCTGGCTATTTCGTGGACCCCAAGGGGGCTGAGGCTGTGCTGCGCATCTTGGCCAGCATTCTCAACGTCGAGATCGATTTCAGCGAGCTGGAGAGCAAAGCCGAGCAGATAGACCTCATCACCTCCAAGCTGAAAGAGATCGAAACCCCGATTGAACCGAAGCGCGAAGATCTGGGATACATCGGCTAACCAATCTTCGCCATCATCTCCATTTTCGTTTCTGTCCAGCGCCAGCTTCTTAGCAAAAGGGACGCGGAGCCATGTGGATGGATGTGAGTCGATCACTCTAGCTCAGAGGAAGGCCAAGGACCGGTTGGCCAACGTCGACCAACAATTAAATAGAAAAAAAAAGGGGGGAGGTAATCGTGAACCTCTCTTTCGGAGAATGTGCATCCCATCCCATTCTCTCAGGCTACTTCTTGAGGTATTTTTCCTCGAACGTCTCCATCTCTGCGAGGGTCTTCTCCATCTCCTCCATCTTCTTCACCTTGTCCATGACAAGGTCCACCCTCTGATAGACGAGATCCCGTATTGCGGCCCTGATCGCTTCCGACCTCGAGGGAAAGTCATCGACCCTCACGAGGAAGTCGAGAGCGCGTATGTACCGCTCGGGCAGGCGAAGAGTTACCTTTTCCAGCTCAGTGTCTTCCATCCCCGCACCCGGAGACAAGGGGAGGTCGATTAGACCTCTTTTGTCTGACAAGTATTGTAATGAGAAGCAGGGTATATAATGCTTACTGCCCCAGACTCAATTCGAGAACAGCCAAAGAAAAAAAGCAGGCCCAGGCGCTCTTGGCCACATATGAAAAAGATAAGCAGAAGGCGCAAAATTTCAAATATGGTTTGCGTCATTGGGTTGTAAATCCCGACTTAGCTCAGTCTGGTTAGAGCGGCTGACTGTAGTTAGGTTGCCGGCTTGCCGGTATCCAGCCGTTATCAGCAGGCGCCCGGTTCAAATCCGGGAGTCGGGACTTTCCTCATTCTCGCAACGCACAAGGAATGGGTGTGCCAGCTTTCGATCGTTGTGCGTGATCATTTGTCAGACAATTTGACAAACTGAGCCCATCGCCGATGCAGCATCGAGCCCTCTTATCAGAATCAATCGGCAAATCCCAATTATCATATCACTCCTGCTCTCATGCTGATAAAGATACGAGAGAAAACGATCATGACAAAGGGAACTCATCGGATAATAATCATGGCAGCCAGCCAAGAGAAAGGAGAAAAGTTATTCGAGATGCTGAAAAATAGCGGCCATGTGCAGGGATCACTGGTCAAAGACCCGGATGCTGCTATCGCGCTCGCCCCCCAAATCCTTCCCGATGCCTTGCTGATAGACTTGGAATTCGATGCGAAGGGAAGTTCGGAGCAATTGAATAGGTTGATGGAGCGCATTCCGAACCTGCCGATAGTCGCGGTGGTGGAAGCGAAGGACATGAAAGTGGCCTTGAGGACGATAGGCCAGGGTTTGTCAGCAGTGGCCGTCTGGGATCATTTCGACGATCTGACCCTGCAGACCGGCATCATCATGGGCCTGGAACGGAAGAAACTGGAGGACGCCAACAAGACGCTCAGAGTGGTGAACAGCATCCTCCGGCACGACATCCTGAACAACATGACCATCATCGGCGGCGCTCTGGAACTCTACAAGATGAAGAAGGACGAGAAGTTCCTCACCAGCTCTTTGAACGCAGTGGAGCGCTCGGTAGACCTGATCAAGAAAATGAAAGAGGTCGAGAGCGTCATCTCATTCAAAGAAATGAAACCCATCCAAGTGCGTGAAGTGGCCGATAAGGTGGCGGAGAAGTACTCTGGAATGAAGATGCGATTCGATGTGGGCGGGGATGCCCTTGTCACCGCTGACGAGGCCTTGTTCTCGGTCATAGACAACCTAGCCAACAATGCCATCATTCATTCGGGCAGCGAGGTCATTCATATCAATATCATACCGAGGTCCGAGGATTGCGAGGTGGAGATCCAGCTCGCCGATGAGGGCATCGGTATCCCGGACGAGGTCAAGCCCAAGATATGGCAGGAAGGATACAAGTACGGGAAGGCAGGTCAATCGGGGCTCGGGCTCTTCATCGTCAGGAAGGTCGTGGAGCGCTACGGCGGGAATGTCTGGGTGGAGAACAACCAGCCCAAGGGCACCGTTTTCAAGGTTAGGCTGAAGAGCGCCCACTGCCAATAGGAACCTCATTTTCCAGGGTATACCAGTTCTCTTCCGATTTTCTCCGCCTTCGAGAGGACGGCCTCCTCGTCCAGTGAGGTCACTGCCCAATCGCGCATGATCACATCGCCACCGCACACCACCGTCTTCACATTGCCAGGGTGGGCAGAATAGACGATATTGGAAACGAGGTTCTCCGGCCAAAGCGGCCTCAGGTTCGGGCAACTGCCGTCCAGTACTACCAAGTCCGCCAGCTTGCCTTCCTCGACCGACCCGATCCTATCATTCAGTCTCAGGGCCTTGGCTCCCCCCAGGGTGGCGAAGTCCAGGGCTTCCTGCGCCCTTACCACTGTGGGATCCCAGCGGCTGGACTTCTGCAGCATGGCGAGCATCTTCATTTCTCCGAGCATGTCCAGGCTGTTGTTGGTGGTGCAGCCGTCCGTGCCCAAGGCCACGTTGACCCCTTCCCTGAGCATCTCTGGGATCGGCGCCACCCCACCAGTGGCCAGCTTCATGTTGGAGACCGGGCAGGAGGCCACCGACACCTGGTTGCGGGCCAGGGCCTTGACCTCATTGATGGTGAGCCAAGCTGAATGCGCCGCGAGGCAATTGCCATTCAAGAAACCGATCCGGTCCAGCCATTCGGCAGGCCTCATCCCCGTTTTCTTCCTGTGCTCGTAGACCTCTGCCCTCGTCTCCGACAAATGAAAATGGAGCAGCAGGTCCTTCGACAAAGCGAAATCCCGGGAGGCCGTGAAGGTCTCCTCCGAGCAGACATAGACCCCTTGGAGCGCCACGCCAGGAATGATCTTATCCTTTCCCGCGAACTCGGCGCAGAAGCGCTTGCAGTTCTCCAATGGTACTCCGTTCTGGGTGGTGAACTCCTTGTCCAGCACCGCCCAGCCCAGCACCGCCCTCAGCTTGGCATCGCCGACCGCTCCGGCGATGACGTCCTCGGAATAGTACATGTCCGCGAATGTTGTGGTCCCCGAGCGGATCATCTCCAGACAACCCAAGCGTGCCCCTAGGTCCAGATCCTTGTCCGTCCTTCGCGCATCGATCGCGAACACCTTATCCAAGAACTGGGAGAACGGCACGTCGTCCGCCACGCCCTTCATGAGGTTCATGGCCACGTGCGTGTGCGCGTTCACCAGACCAGGCATTACGATATCCCCGTCGGCGTCAATGACCTCGTCCGCACCGCCCCGCACCTTGCCCACCTTCATGATCCTGCCCTCTTCGATCAGGACATCCCCTTTCAGTATCTCCCGGCTGGGGTTCTGCGTGACCACGAACCCCCCTTTGATCAATAGGCTGCTCATCCTTACCGTCGCTGCCATGAAACTAGGCGGTAATCAATATTTGCCGCTCAGGAAGCCAAACAGTACAGGGCAAAGCATATGCGCCTGAGCACTGTTGCGCTAGCATCGCGATTCGGACACCGATTTCCGAGGATGGCAGGTTAGGCAATGGCGCATCTCATTTTCCTGGGCACTGGGGGAGGTAGATTCGCCACCGTGTACCAGGTGAGAAGGACCGGAGGCATCTATCTGGTGGATGGGGCAAGGGTGCACATCGACCCCGGTCCGGGTGCGGCGCTGGCCATGCATGAGCTCCACCTTGACCCGGCCAAGACCGACGCCATCCTTATCTCCCATTGCCATCCAGACCATTATGTTGACGCGGAGATACTGGTGGAGGGGATGACCCGCTGCAGCTTCAGCAAGCGAGGGGTGATCGGGGGCTCGACGAGCGCCATCCAAGGTGAAGGCGAATTCGGTCCGGCGATCTCCTCGTATCACAAGCGGATCGCTGGCAGTGCGATCGCCCTGAGGCCCGACGATGCCATCAAGATAAGGGACCTGGAGATCGTCGCCACACCCACCTCGCATAGCGACAAGGACGGCATCGGCTTCCGTTTCTGCACCAGCCAGGGCATCGTATCCTACGCCGGAGACAGCGCGCTGGACGAGCGATTGGTCAAAGCTCATAAGGGGGCGCGCGTCTTGATACTCAACGTCACCCGGCCGCTGCGCTCGCGCGTGAGCTTTCACCTCTGCACGGAGGACGCGGCAACCATGATCGATCAGGTCCGTCCCGAGCTGGCCATCCTGACCCATTTCGGTTCCAAGGCCATACATGAAGGGGTCAAGGTCCAATCCGCTTATGTCGAGGATCATACAGGGGTGCGGACAGTGGCAGCAATGGACTTCATGCGGGTCGACATTGGAAAAAGGTTGAGCTGCCATGAAAGGGGCTCTGATGCCGAGTCTCCTCCGCCGAACCGCTAATTTGAACGTCTGGACATAACCTTTTTATCTCTACAGAGCATGCGCCACGATTGATGATGATATGCCAACTGGCCGGCTTCCTGGGAGCCGGCAAGACCACTCTCATGGTCCGCTTGGGAAAGGAGTTGAGCAAGGCGGGAAAAAGAGTGGCGATAATCGTCAATGAGGTGGGCGAGGTCGGCGTCGACGGGGCGGTGATCGAAGCGTATGGCCTCCGCTCGGTGGAACTTACCGAGGGCTGCATCTGCTGCACCTTGTCCGGGAGCCTTCAGAACACCCTCAGGATAATCGCCAAAGAGTTCAAACCGGACATCATTCTGATCGAGCCCACTGGCTTGGCGCTCCCATCCAAGATCAACACCATCATCCGCACTTCCATGGTGGAGGTGGACCGCAACGTCTCCGTGGCGCTGGTGGATGCCTATCGGGCCGAGCGGCTGTTCAAGGAGACCAAGGCGTTCTTCTCCAGGCAAATCGCGGGAGTGGACGTCATTGCCATCAACAAGGTCGACCTGGTTCCAGAGGAGAAGATCAAGGAGATCGAGGACCTGATCCGGGAGCTCAACCCCGGTTCGCGGATCGCACACATCTCCGCCAAGGAAGGGGAGGGCGTGCGCGAGCTTATCGAGGCCTTGGGGGTGCTCTGATGGCCGAGGAGGACAGCAAGGAACTGGCGGATGCAGGGTCCTTCGGTCTGAAGGTGGATTTCGAGACCAAGGGCAACATCCATGCCAAGGAGCTGTCCACGATGATGGGCGCCGTGCTGCTGGAAGTGGCGGAGCGCATCACTGAGGATCGGGATCTCATCGGTCACATTAAGGCCTTCGTCAAAACGCCCAGCGGTTACATCAAGCTCAACCTGGTGGACACCGAGCTGGGGGTGGAGATAACCGACACCATCGGCGATGCGGTGGTCAAATCGGGCAGCATGAACCTCATGGCCGCGGCGGTCGGGACCGCGGACCGAGACATCGAGAGCGCCATGCGCAAGGCGCTGGAACCGGTGTCCAAGAAGCTCAAGATCACGATTCACGAGCACGATCACGACGGAGCTCGCAATATTGACAGCATGATATCTCTAGGGTGAGCGTAAATGAGCGAAACATTCGGAATATCCATCGATGTGGGAACGAGCGGGACCAGGGCCCATGCCATAGACCTGAAGACGAAAGATATCATCTCAACGGCCATAACGGTGCGCCATCCCATCCCGGGAATGAATATCATGGACCACCTGACCTTCTGCATCGAGGTGGACAGGGACCTGGCCAACAGATTGATGATCGATACGACCAACCGCCTCATCCGCCTACTGGGCATTGACCTGCAGAAGGTGGAGCGGTTGGCGATCTGCGGCAACCCCATCCAGCTTTCTATTTTCCAGAACATGGAGATCCGGGACCTGGCCTTTGCCGGAGAAAGGGCGTTGAAGGTGCGCGGCGTGGAGCACCAAAAGCGCGATGCCAAGGTCATCAAGGCAGGCTCGTTGGGTCTGGACGTCGATCCCGAGGCCGACCTTTATATCCCGCCCGCCATCAAGCACGAGATAGGCGCGGATGCGCTGGCAATGATGCTGAAGACCGGTCTGCTGGAGAGAAAGGAGAATTGCCTGGTGACCGACTATGGGACCAATGCCGAAATGGCCCTGAAGGTGGGGGACGAGATCTACACGGGCTCGGCCGCGGCAGGCCCCGCCATCGAAGGGCAGCAAATCAAGTCAGGGATGCTGGCCTCACCGGGCGCGATCAGCGACATGGAGTACGACTTCGGTTGGCGGATCAAGGTCTTGGATGAGAACCTCCTGCCCAAGGACGGGGACCTGGTGGACCTGAGCGACGGTCGAGTGAAGGACGAGGGGCCGATGCACGGGAAGGCGGTCGGTCTGACCGGAACAGGGGTCATCGCTTCCATCGCCGCTGGTTTGGAGACCAATCTGGTCAAGGCGCCCAAGATCCACACCGCCGACCAGAAGTTGCACCTGATGAACGGCATCACCTTGGACACCCACGACTTCCTGGAAGCGGCCAAGACGTTCGGGGCCATGCGCGCCGGGCACTTCACCCTGCTGGAGCACGCTGGCATCAAGTTCGAGGAGCTCGACAGCATGTACATGTCCGGTGCCTCGGGCACCTACGTGGACGCGCTGAAGGCCCAGCGGGTCGGTCTCATCCCACCCACCTTCGACACCATCTACCAGGTAGGCAACACCTCGCTGGCGCTGGCCACGGACATGGTGCGAGACCCGTCCATCATCGACACCCTGCAGACGACCGCGAACGCCATCCGTGCCAACCACGTGATGTTCGCCACGGACAAGGTGTTCGAGACCATCTTCATCCAGGAACTGGCCTTCTGGCAGGAGGGCATGCCCTTGGACGGCTACAACATGATGCTCAAGATGGAAGGCATCCAGGAGCTGCCTAGGAATATCAGGAAGGCCAACGTGGTCAAGCTGGTGCAGCGCGACATACCCATCCTGGGAGCAAAGGGCCTGAAGATACTACGGGACATCGGCATCAAGATCGAGGGCGAGTTCAAGGGATGTACTGGGTGCGAGTCCTGCCTCAAAGAGTGCCCCGAGGACGCCATCACCATCGACCGCACTGCCACCGGCTACCACATCTGCGTGGCCTCGGACCTATGCGGGGGAACGGCCTGCATGCGCTGCGAGCGGATATGCCCCGAGAAGGTGTTCAAGTTCCGGGGCTTGAACATGGGCGCACCCAAGGCCAAGGCGTGATTCCTAGCTCTAACCAAGTATGATCATCATTTGACTCCTCCACAGAGGGGTCGGTTTTCTCATCCAGCTAAGCGCTAGCACCGATCGGAGGAGGTGGACTTGATTAGTCGATTGTTATGTGAACCGGCAAAAATAAGAGAGCGCATAATAATCACTATAGTATGGCGGTGAGCTAGTATGGTGGTGGAACAAGTGGACTTCTATGGCCTCTCGCCTGAGACCATTCTGAAGTATCTTCCGATGAAGGATTGCGGAGGCTGCGGCTATAAGACCTGCAGAGAAATGGCCGTGGCCCTGAGCGCTGGTAAGGCCCAGATAAAGGATTGTCCGGAAATGGCCATGAGGATGGCCCAATCCCTGGAAGGTGCGCTCTCGATCAAACTGGAGGTGCACGAGGCGGATGCCTCCATGAGCACGGTGACGGAGACGTTGATAGAGATCAACAACCCGGGACCAGACTCCCCGGTTTTGATCACGGGCAATTCGGGGGTCACCCTCATGGTCCTCAAGATGATCTTCGAGAAGACCCCCGGGGTGGGAGCCTACATCATCCCTACCGAGACAAAGGGCTACACGGTGGACCATGCGGCAGGAATGAGGCTCATGTCGCCCATGACCGTGATGAGGGCGCTGACGAACAGCGCTATCACCGGGAAAGTGTCCCATCGTCGGCTCATCATCCCAGGTCTGTGCGCTGGCATAGAGAAGCAGGTGGAATCGATGACCCGATGGTCCGTTGAGGTCGGACCTAATAGCGGCTTCGAGCTGCCAGCATACATCACTTCGAAGAGCATGGAATAAACGAGGTGAGAAAGGATGAAGTTCTTCTACGTTCTAGATGACCTGCTAACATGACCCTCGACCGGAAGGCTGCCCTCGAGCTGGTAAGGGAGCACGTGAAGAAGGAGAACAACGTCAAGCACATGATCGCGGTAGGAGCGGCCATGCGGGAGACCGCCCTAAGGCTGCACAATGACCCAGACCGCTGGGATGTGGTCGGAATCCTCCACGACATAGATTTCGAGGAATGCACCGGACCGGAGGACCACACCATCGTGGCAAGGGTCATCCTTCAGAACAAGGTCGATGAGGAGATGATCGAGACCATCATGGCCCACAACGCCGAGCACACAAAGGTCCCGGTCGACACCGACATCAAGCGGGCGCTGGTGGCCTGCGATGCAGCCTCCGGGTTGGTCCTCGCCTGCGCTCTGGTCATGCCCTCCAAGCGACTGGCGGATGTGAAGTCCAGTTCCGTCATCAAGAAGTTCGGTTCCAAGGATTTTGCCAAGGGCGTCAGTCGGGAACGCATCGCCAATTGCGCGGATCTGGGCTTGTCATTGGATGAGTTCCTCACCATCGTCCTCGAGGGCATGAAGAAGGTGTCCGCCGAACTCGGGCTATGAACTGCCTATCCATTCCTGGCTTCCGCTGCTTCAGAGAAAAAGTGAAAAATAAGAAAAGAAAGAGGTTTGTTGCTCGGAGTTCAAGCCGCTTAGAGTCCGTAGTTCTTCGGGTTGAACATCGGGACGTCTTTGTAGGACTTGAGCGCCCAGTCGACGAACTTGTCGGTCTCGTCCGGTAGGGACTTCAGATCAGCGATGATCTTGACCAACATGTCCTTCTCCTGCTTGTTCAGGCGCATTCCGCCCTTGCTCGCAGCAGAAGCATCGACCAATGCCGCAGACTTCATGCCGGCCGCCTTGGACCTCATGTAGACGTCGTCCGCCTCTCCAATGATTGCCTTACCGATCTCGAAGGCGTTGTCGTGGCAGATGCAGAAGCCCTCTGGGCTCCTGAACCGGTCGGAGGCGACATACATGTCCCTAAGCTCCTTGGCCTTGCCAAGTTGCCTGGCGGTGTTCATGAGGGCAGATTCATAGCCGATCACGCCGAGCCAGCAAGCCACCGAGGACCCACCGAACTCAGGGTGGTACTCGACGGACTCGTTGGACCACAGGTCACAAACGTGGGCCATCAGGTTACCCATCAGGTCTGCGTGAGCGCACTGGGCACCCTTGCCTTCTTGGGCCGCGGGCTTTCCAGAGATGGCCTTCAGGATCGGGCCTTCATAGCCGCAGTCCTTGTCCGGACCGGTTGCGCCAGCTTCGTAGGCGATAAGGGTCCTGGCTGATGCAATGCACCTGGTCGTGGACGCGAAGGTCCTCGCAACATCCTTGTCGAGGTATCCGCCTGCCATGAACATGGAGGTGTTCGCACCGGCGCAGTTCGTGTCTCCGCCTGCGACGACCTTGTTCTTCTTGCAGATGTCGACGATCTGGGGCCAGAGCCATTCCATATCGAGGGAGCCGAGGTAGCCAATTCCGAACAGCCAGCACTTTATGTCGCCGTTCATGATAGCGTAGTCTGCGACCTCCTTTCCACCCATTGACTCAATGGAGATCACATCAGCGCCGTTCTCCGCGGCAACCTCAGTGGACTCAATGACCTTCTCTGGGTAGTTGTGGACCTTGTCCATCTTGGGCCTCAAACCCTTCTCGCAAAGCCTTGGGTCTGCAATGGTGTGCCTGATGGACAGCATGAGGCCGTACTCATCGTGGTACTTCTCCATTAGCTCCTTTTGGCCTGCAACGACCGGCTTCTCGAACTTTTCTGGGTCGTTGACCATTTGCCAGATGTGCTCGTTCTCGAGCTGAACCGCCGGGAAACCGAGGGTGACAGCCCTGACGAGAATGTCCTTCGTGATGTAGTCGACATACTCGCGCCTTAGGGTCTCCGGGTTCTTCTCAGCGCCTGGCCTGGGGGCGAAGTTGATTTCGGGAATAACGTGTCCCGCACCAGCCTTCTGTCCGAGACCGTAGGTCACCGGGTACTTTGCCTCACCGAACACCATTTCATCGGCGTTCTTGTACTCCATCTTGGTGAATCTCTTTATTCCTGCCATTTTTTTCACCCCTTACTTTGCTCCGCCGCCACCAAGAAGCTCATCCCACTTCAGTCTTAACTTCTGGTAGTTCCATCCTTCAACGGCCTTTGCCGCCAGAGTTGGTCCCTGAACGGCCTTGTTAGCCCACACGCCCAGCGGGTAGGACTCGACGAATGCCCTGTTCACTGCGCCGCCGGCGCAGATGAACGGGATCTCGATGCCCTTCTCGACGAGCCTTTCAGCGATCCTGGGGAACGCAGACATGGTGGTGGTCATGAGCGCGGTTCCGGTCAGCATCTGTGGCTTCTTCTCTTCGACCATCTTCACGACATCGTCCGTCGGGATATCTCTGCCCATGTCGATGACTGCATAGCCGTTCGACTTCAGCAGGACTGCCGCGATGTTCTTACCAATGTCGTGGGGGTCGCCCTCTGCCACATGCATGACGACGGTTCCCTTTGCCTCCCTCTCGCCCTTCATCTTGGACTCTGCGGTCTTGATTCCAACTTCCATGGCCTTCGCAGAAACCATAACTTGGGGCAGGTAGTAGATGCCGCGTCCGTACAGCTCACTAACTACGTCCATTCCCTTGACGAGACCTTTCTCGATCACATCTTCGGGCTTGGTCCTTTCCAATGCCGCCTTTACGTCCGCCTCCACTCCCTTATAGTTCATGAAGACGACGTCTTCGGCGACCTTCTTCAGCTTGGCATCAGAAATGGAACCAAGAATCTTGGCGGCAATTGCCTCCGGCTTGTCCTTGGCCTCCGTCTCGATGTCGTAGCGTCGGAAGATCTCCTCATAATTTACACTACTTACGTCTACCATTTTTCACACCCCTTACGAACCTCCTCCCAATTCCGAATTTGTGTGTGTCGGTTGTTCGTATTAAGATCTCAGAGAAACATTTGTCATGAATCCCTTTGACCTCTAGTCATTCAGTGGCCGACACCCTATATTAACCTTGGCTTAGGGTCATTGCGTAGCCAAATCAGGCGTGCGCAAAGGTGACATTTGTCAATCCGAGAGTAAACAGGCCTAAAGAATCTAAATCTACCAATCTTCTTGTAGTAGCTACAATCGAAAAAGAACACCAGTCACTTAACGATATATTTTCGACAGATGCATGGTGGTGTTAATACGGGCGAACCCCTACCAAGGCAAACATTAACACCCAACCATGATGCATATATACAACCTGATTAATGCGGGCTTGACTATTTGATTCCAATCGTAATCACCAGATTGCTATGTATATGCATCCAGATAGTCTGAAGCCACTTTTTCCGTCGCGAGAAGGAGCGAATTTTGCGTTGAAAGCACGATGGAAATAACGCATACCTTCTTATACCACTGCTCGGGTGAATGGGAATTGGTGTCTGAGGTCGGCGGCTCAACTTTCCTCCTAAGCAGTCTGTTTTGAATCCCCACCAACATCGGCCTTAGACACCAATCCTCCCCATCTGGAAGACGAAGCACTTCTCCTTAGGGTTTAGGTCGGTTGAACAATAAGTATTATCCCCCCCAGCACCCCATCTCCGAGCGAATGAGCCTAGAGAATGAGGTGCTTTTAAGGATCATCCCCACTGAAGAACAGAAGCGGCGTGTGGCCGCCGCAACCCGGCAATTGGTAGTGAGCGTCAGGAAGGAGGTCGAGCGCATGGAGCTTGACCTTAAGGTGATCCTGGTAGGTTCAGTGGCCAAGGATACCTATCTTTACAAGCCGGACATCGATGTTTTCGTGGCCTTTCCTCCCAATACCGATAGGGGAGACCTCGAGGCCATCGGATTGTACCTTGGGAAGCGCATCCTCGGAGGGGAGCAGCGCTATGCTGAGCATCCCTACATACATGGCGTGTGGCAAGGCTTCGAGGTGGACCTTGTTCCTTGCTATGATCTGAAGAAGGCCGAAGACCTGCAATCCGCGGTGGACAGGACCCCCTTCCACACCCAGTACATCAAAGACCATTTGCTGGAGGAGCAGAGGGACCAGGTCCGGCTGTTGAAGCAGTTCATGAAAGGAATAGGTGTCTATGGCGCGGAAGCGAAGGTGCAGGGCTTCTCTGGTTATCTGGTCGAATTGCTCATCTTGAAGTATGGTGATTTTTGCTCAGTGATGAAGCAAGCCATTGCGTGGCGCAAAGGAGAGACGCTTTTTCTGGAGGGAAGGCCGACCGCAAGGTTCAGCACTCCCCTGGTGTTCTTCGACCCGGTCGATCCGAAGAGGAACGTCTCATCCGCCCTTAGCCTGGCCAGCCATTCCAGGTTCGTGTTCGCCTGCCAGGAATACCTTCACGAGCCGAGGCTCAGTTTCTTCTTCCCCAGACCTCGGCGCGCCTGGACGGCCAAGCGTATAGAGAGGGAGGTCAAGCGCAGGGGGACCGCCCTTATCGCGGTGCGCATGCATCGGCCCGACCTGATCGATGACAACCTCTACCCCCAGATCAGGAAGACCTTGGAAGGGGCGGAGGCCCTCCTGGAGGCACAGGAGTTCTGCGTTGTGGACAAAGCCTTTCACCTGGAGGGGCAGAGGATCACCCTGCTATACGAGCTCATGACCGAATGCCTGCCAAAGGGCAAGAAGCACCTTGGCCCCCCGGTGTGGATCCCCAATTCAACGGAGTTCCTGGAGAAATGGAAGGGGAAGGCGATAAGCGGCCCGTTCATCGAAGGCGATCGATGGGTGGCTCAAGTGCCGAGGAAGCATGTCCAGGCGACCAAGATGCTGCGCAAGGAGATGCGCTCGGCGGCCATCGGGGCGGACCTCAAGCCGTTGAAGGGATTGGAGATACTCGATCACGATTCGGTCCTGCATAGTGACATGCGAACGGAGATCACCGAGCTGCTGGACAAGACCTGGCCGTGGGACCGCTAGAGATCGGGCCATAAATCAAATAAGAGGTTTCACGGGTTCACAACGAAGGAACCGTTCACCGTGGTCTCGTGCCCAGCCCCATCGGTGGCTTTGATGGTGTAACTGAAGCTCGCCGGCGAGCCTGATGCCGTATAGTTGTGGGAGTAGCCATAGCCACCTTTGACCGCACTAGGGGTCATATCCACGAACCCGGAGGTCACACCCGCCACCGATATCTTCACCCCGGCTATGACTCCATTGTCCCGGATCACCGCCGTGATGTTGACCTGGTTGCCGCTGTGGATGGGGGTGCTTGCGTCGCTCACATACAGATGCCAGCTGGTGCCATCGTTGAAGTACACCGCTTTCGAGCTGATCTGTGGGGCCTGGATGTCGCTGAAAGGCGCGTTCATGAGTATGATCCAGACCGCTAGCGCCAGGAAGAAGAGCAATAGCGCATTTCCGGCGAGGGAGCGGAGCTTCAAGGTCTCCTCGCCCGTTTTGAGGAATTTCAAGACATATCTAAGGCTGAACACTCCGGCCAATAGCACGACCCCTCCAAGGATGGGCGAGAAAGTGCCGACGGCAAAAGCCAGGAATCCGACGATGATGCCCACTATGGCGCTGATGAAGAGTGCCCTGGTTCCTTTGACGTCGGTCTCGAGGAAGGCCTTCTCATCGAAGTCAGGAGGTTTCCACTCGTACTTCTCCGCCTCCACCTCATCCTTCCTCTTCTTCTTGGCCATGTTCTCCCGTTAATGTCGGTTTGCATTTAAACCTTTTCGACGAAGCGGAGGTGGACAGGAAGGCGACTGGCCACGCGATGAGGAAGCATAGCCGTAGACGAACGTTTGATGCCTCCGAAGAAGCCATGCAGAAGCGTGCGAGCCGGTACTTTCGAAGCACCCTCTAGCACATTTATAAGTACAGTTCGGATAGGATGAGGCAGGTGCATCAATGGCAGAGATGAAAATAGAAGAGTTGCCTGGAGTAGGACCCGCAACTGCAGAGAAGCTACGTGATGCCGGTTACATTGATCTGATGTCGATCGCGGTGGAATCGCCCAAGAACTTTGCTGAGACCTGCGAGATCGGCGAGGCGGCGGCGGCCAAGATCATCGCGGCGGCCAAGGAGGCCGCCGACGTCGGGGGCTTTGAACCCGGTGACGTCATCCTGGAGCGCCGGCAGAACATGAAGAAGCTCACCTCCCAGTCCAAGGCCATGGATGAGTTGATGGGGGGAGGTTTCGAGACCCAGGCCATCGTGGAGTTCTATGGCGAATTCGGCAGTGGCAAGACGCAAATCTGCTTCCAGCTGGCGGTCAACGCCACCATGAGCCATGAAAAGGGGGGGCTGGAGGGCGAGGTCGTGGTCATCGACACCGAGAACACCTTCAGGCCGGAGAGGATAGCGCAGATGGCCAGCGCGCTCGACCTGGACCCGGTCGAGGTCCTGCACAAGATCCATGTGGCAAGGGCCTTCAACTCGTCCCATCAGATGCTGCTGGTGGAGAAAGCGTCCGAAATAGCGCAGGACATACCAGTGCGCCTCCTGATAGTGGATTCCTTGACCGCGCATTTCCGGGCAGAATATATGGGCAGGGGGGCATTGGCGGAGAGGCAGCAGCTGCTGAACAAGCACATGCATGACCTCCTTCGCTTCGGCGATGTGAATAACGCGGTGATCGCGGTCACCAATCAGGTCTCCTCCAAACCGGATGCGTTCTTCGGAGACCCCACCCGCCCGATCGGCGGCCATATCGTAGGACACGCGGCCACCTACCGCATCTATCTGCGCAAGAGCAAGGGCGGGAAGCGCATTGCAAGGCTCATCGATTCGCCCAATCTGCCAGAGGCCGAGGCCGTCATAAGCGTTTCGGAGATAGGCATCCGCGATTAAGCTAATAGGGCCTAGGGAATACCTCTCCCGGAATGAGCGGAAGCGACGTGCTGTTCGAACTCTCTGGGGAGCATCCCTCCCTGCCCAGAGCGGAGGTGCTCGCTTGCCTGGAAGCGGAATGCGAGTCCTTCGAGTTGCTCGGCGAGGGGGCAGGGTTCGTCATTAGCCGGCTCGAGGAGACGGCCGTCGAGAGAGTCGCCAATAGGCTGGCTTTGACCCACCATCTGGGCCGCTTCCTGGGCTCAGCTCGGCCCAATGACCTGGCTGCCTTGTGCGAAGGGATCGAACTGCCCGCTGGAAGCTTCAGCGTAAGAGTAAGACGCTTTGCTGGAGCGAGCAGCCCTGAAATGGCCATGACTGTCATGAAGCGGGTGGGCGAGCTCGTCTCCCACCGCCGAAAGATCAACCTGACCCATCCAGATTTCGAGCTCCGGGCCTTGCTCTCCGGTAATGTCACGCTCTATTTGAAGGAAAGGAGCATCGACCGCGACCAGTATGAGGTAAGGCACGTCCGTTCCCGCCCATTCTTCTCGCCGATATCATTGCACCCCCGCTATGCCAGGGCCTTGGTCAACCTGACCAGGATAAAGGAAGGGCAGACCCTCCTGGACCCGTTCTGCGGCACCGGAGGCATCCTCATGGAGGGGGCTTTGATGGGCGCGAGGGTCCTGGGCTCGGACATATCGCCCGAGATGATCGAAGGCTGCAGGGAGAACCTCAGCCACTTCAACATCGAAGGGGTGAACCTGGAGGTCGCGGACGTGGGCGAAATAAGAGACCTTTTCGGAGAGGTGGATGCCATTGCCAGCGATCCACCCTATGGGCGCTCTGCCACCACCAACAAGGAGGGGGTCAGGGACCTCCATCGAAGGGCCTTGGATTCGTTTGCCATTTCGGTGAAAAGAACTGGTAAGATAGGAGTGGTGCTCCCGCAACCCTGCGGTGAGCCATCATCGCTTGACCTATTGGAATCGCATCAACAGAGGGTCCACCGTTCCCTGACCCGGCATTACTGCGTGCTCAAACGATATTGATGGAGAACTCGGTGGTCACGGTCGTATCGGTCGATGATGCCAGCATCGGGATGACCCTCTCGCCTGGAATGGCGGTTGCGGGTGCCTTGACCTCCAACACGATGTCGGCGGTGCTTTGGTATGGCATCCCGAGCACCAATGTGCTGGTGGCGTTGGCCGAGGTGGAATTCGATAGGTATAATACCGCGCTCCAGCCAGCAGGCACTTGGTTGACGTTCATGGTCAGATTGTAATCCACGGTGCCCGTGTTGTTTATCAGGCAGTGGAATTGGATCGTCTGTCCCGCGGCCATGGTGGTATTGTTCGAGCCGACCACCTGGACCGTGAACGATTCCTCTGAGGGGACGATCGATATAGGGACGAGAACGAAGGAGCCTATCAGGATCAGGACCACCAAGGCTCCGACCCCTATCCTCTTGGCATCCAGCTTGGAGACATCGTTAAGGGGAGAGGGGTGCCTGGTTCCGAGGAACAGTATGAGGGCGGCAAAGATCAACCAACCGAAGTAGAAGAGGACTCCCAAGGAGAGGAGGAAAACGATCGCACCATAGCTCACGTACTTGGCATTCGCTCCCAGCAGCCCGCGGGCGATGTGGCCGCCATCCAATTGACCTGCGGGCAGGAGGTTGATCGCAGAGACAAAGAAGCCGACCCAGGCGGCGAAGGCCATCGGATGCAGATAGACGTCGGCCGGTGTCGGTATGAGCACCTGCATCAATTGGTAGAAGATCGGGATGCTGACCTCCATTGCACCGCCCGGTGCGACCCCTGGATGCGGGACTCCTTGCGAATTGAGCCACAGACCGATGATCGCCACTGGGATGGTGACGATGAGCCCTCCGATCGGGCCTGCGGCCCCGATGTCGATCAATGCCCTTCGGCTCGGCATCGGGTCGCGCATGGAAATGAAAGCCCCAAAGGTTCCCAAAGGTGGGAAAGAGGGGATGAAGTACGGAAGTGATGCATCCACCCCGTAGCGCTTGGACATCAGGAAATGGCTCAGTTCGTGCACTCCTAGGATGGTCATCAGGGGTATGGCGAAGAACACCGTGCCCCATAGGACATTGTCCAGCGTGTAGACCTGATCGGCAGGGCTATTATTGTACCCAGACCAGAGGATCGTACCAGCAACGATGGTGGTGATGCTCGTGATGCACAGAAGGGCGACATTGATCCAGATGGCGCGCCGGTTCAGCTTCGGCTTCCTGACCACCGCCAGAGTGTACTCGCCGCCCTTGAACTCGAGGATGGGGATGTAGCCTTTGCCCCCCAGCTCCTTGCGCAATTCATCGAACTTTGTTTCCAAGGTCTTGGTATCCACCGAAATGAAGAAGGTGATGGCCTCGTAGGCTACCTTCACATCATATACAGGGAAATGCTTGGCCACCGAGGCTTTGACGGCTTCCACTTCTTGAGCTTGGTCCATCCAGGTTCGGCGACCTAATCCTTAACCCAGCTATATAATCTTGCGCTGAATGGCATGCATGGGCCGACCTTCTTCCTGCTTGGAGCGAAAGTTAAATCTCCGCCAATAGAATGTGCGGGCGTGAATCGCTACGCCCAGCTGTTTCGATTGGGCAATTGCCTGATCGCCGTCTTAGGTTTGATGCTGGCCGTCCTCATCGCCTCCGGACAAGGAATAGCCGATCATTGGCTCCAGGTGCTGATCAGCAGCGGCGTGGTGTTCTTCTTCGTGGCCGGCGGCAACTCGCTGAATGATTACTTGGACAGGGAGGTGGACAAGATCGGCCACCCCCAAAGACCGATCCCGTCCGGCCGCGTAAGTCCCCGCACCGCCTTGAACATCTCCATTGGCGCCTTCATCACCGCTTTCGTCATCTCCCTTCTCCTTTACGACATCATCTCCATCGCGATAGTGGCATCGGCCATAGCAATAATGCTGCTCTACGAGCTGCGCACCAAGGCCTTGGGGCTCAGTGGGAACCTTTCCATTGCCTGGCTGACCGGGGGTCTTTTCCTGCTCGGGGGGGCGGTGGTGGGATCCCTGGACAAGACGGTGGCCATCGCGGCCATGGCCTTCCTGGCCACCTTGGGAAGGGAGATAGTGAAGGACATCCAGGACATGGACGCCGACTTTGACCGGCGGACCTTGCCGAAGCGCATCGGGAAGCGAAATGCCGGGATCATCGGGAGCCTGGCCTTCCTGGGTGCGGTGGGACTGAGCTTCCAGCCTTATCTGGCCGGTTCCTTCGGCATCTGGTATCTGACGGCCGTCCTGGCGGCGGATGGAATATTTATATACTCCTCCGTGGTTCATTTCCAGAATCCCAAGAAAGGACAGACCTGGGCCAAGATAGGTATGGTCGCGGCTCTCTTTGCCTTCCTGATCGGAGGAATCTCATGAACGTCAAGCAGCTCATCAGAGAACGGTCGGCCGTGCACAAACCCCTCCACATGACCCTCATCGATCCGGCCAAACAGGATTGTTGCAAGGCGGCCACCATCGCCGCCACGGCGGAGCGGTTGGGCACCGACGCCATCATGGTAGGGGGGTCGACCGATATCACCCAGGAGAACCTGGACCAGACCGTCCTGGCAATCAAGAAGGCGGTCAAGGTGCCGGTCATCTATTTCCCATCCGGGGCGCACGCCATCTCCCGCCACTCGGACGCCATCTATTTTATGAGCATGCTCAATTCACGCAACCGCCGCAACATCATCGGCGAGCAGGTCGCCGGGGCGCCCATCGTCGACAAGCTGGGGCTGGAGACGGTCTCTATGGGCTACATGATCGTCGAGCCGGGCATGAAGGTCGGCGAGGTGGGCGAGGCGGACCTGATCAAAAGGGACGACCTGGTTTGCGCGGTGTCCTATGGACTGGCAGCGCAGTTCCTGGGCATGGATGTCATCTACTATGAGGCAGGCAGCGGGGCGCCAGAACCCGTGCCCGCGGAAATGATCGCAGCGGTGAAGAACAAAGTGAAGCTCCCCTTGATTGTGGGAGGCGGCATTCGAACGCCGGATCAGGTCAGATCGCTCAAGCGGGCAGGAGCGGACGTCATTGTCACCGGGACCATCGTGGAAGACGGTCATTTCGCACGCTGCTTAGAGGACATCATCAAAGCGGTCAATGAATGAACCGGTCTAGGCCATGCCGATGAGCATTTCGTGCACCCGGGTGTCCTTTGACAGCTCTGGGTGAAAGGACAGCGCCAGGAGATTTTCCTGCCTGACCATCACAATTCCATCCTTGTACCTGGCGATCTCCTCTGCTCCGCCCCAGAGCCTTCTGATGATGGGAGCCCGAATGAAGACCGCGGGGAAGGCCTTGTCCATTCCTTTGATCCGCAGCTCGGTCTCAAAGGACTCGCGCTGCCTGCCGAACGCGTTGCGGTCCACCGCCATGTCCATCAGGCCAAGGAGCCTGGTCTCGGTCCTGCTGACCCCCTCATCGCCTTCTTTGGCCAGGAGGACCAATCCAGCGCAGGTGCCCATTATCGGCACCCCTTCGTGGGCCAGCTCCAGGATCCGATCGAAAATGCCGAAGCGCACCATGAGCCTGGAAATGGTGGTGCTTTCCCCGCCAGGTATGATCACGGCACCTGCCCCGTCGAGGTCGCTCACCCTTTTCACCGATATGGCCGTGCCAGTTCTTCCAAGGTGCCTCATCGCCTGTTCAGCCATAGCGATGTGCTCAGGAAACGCTCCTTGGACCGAGATCACTCCGACCTTCATTCGATCCCTCTGACCTCAACGGTCATAATAAAATGTTTGTAGCAACTCCACGGGGCGAAGGATGCTGCTTCGTCCGTTTCGTCTCACCTTGCAAGGGTGAAGGCGGGTGCTTCAATCGAACAGACTTACGGACATTGACCGTTTGGATTGTTTTTGTTCCTTTATTTTGCAGCAATTTTTCATGATCACCTTAGGAATCTACCTTTTGGTCCATTTCGATCCTTACTTCGTTAAGATGCGGATTCGATGGTGCTGGCAGAAGGAACCGGGGTCATTTGCGCTCTGGCGGCTGCTCCTTCACCTCGATTAGGTCATTGACGAAAGGCTCGCACGTGCTTTCGGCCGCGACCTGGGGCCTGGACTTAGAAATGGTCTTCTTCATCGCCACGGACAGGAAGAAAATGGCGATAGAAACAAGGACGATCGCGCCACCGCTGGCCACGTCGGCCGCGAAGGATATCACCAATCCCAGGACAACTGCCAGGATCCCTAACAAGATGGCAAAGAGGACCGTGCCCCGGAAAGAGCGGGTGAACTGCATGGCTGAAGCGGCCGGGGTGATGAGGAGGGCCGAGACCAGCAGAGACCCGACGATCTTGATGGAGACCACCACGGTGAGCGCCACCAAGATATTGAAGGCCAGCTCGAACTTCAACACCGGAATGCCCGCCAATCGGGCACCAGGCTCATCAAAGGTGAGGTGCACCATCTCCTTGAAAAATATCATTAAGAAAGCCAGGACCACCGCGGTCAGCGAAATGATGAGCGTCAGGTCATTGACGGTGACGGTCAGGATGGAACCGAACAGATAAGCGAACAGATCGACATTGAAGCCCCCGGCAAGGCTGGCAAGCACCGCCCCGAGCGCCAAGCCCAACGAGAACACCAGGCCGATGGCGGTCTCCGAATAGACAATCCTCTTGCGGTTCAGAACGTAGATCAGCAGCGTCCCTAGCAGGGAGAGCAGCAAGGCCGTGTACAGAGGATAAACAGCCAGGAAGAGGCCGAGTGCGATACCTCCGAAGGAGAGGTGCGATATGCCTTCGCCGATGAGAGAGGCGCGCCGCAAGACTATGAACACGCCCAGCACGGAGCAGAGCAGAGCGGCGCAGATGCCTCCGACGTATGCCCTCAAGAAGAACTCATACTGGAATATCCAGAGCGGATCGAACCCGGCCATCACGCCATCCTCCTTGTCACAAGATTCATGGCTCAGACCCCCTGGCATTCCTGGTGGTCATGATGGAAGATAAAGGTGAAGTGGTGCCCGTACGCTTCCCTGAGGATGGGCGTGGGGTCGAGGTTGGCGGTGATGTCGGTGACGAAGAGGAGGCGGTTCACTACCGCGAGCTTGTTCGCCTGGCACATGACACCGGACAGATCGTGCGATACGGTGAGGACGGTCATGTCCTCCTTTTTCCGCAGGCCGCGCAACAGCTTTAGGAACTGGTCCTGAATGCAGACGTCCAGACCCGCCGCGGCCTCGTCCAGGATGAGCAGCTTGGGCTTGCGCACCAGGGCCTTGGCGATGAAGATGCGTTGCTTCTGTCCCCCGGATAGCTGGCTGATCTTGCGGTCGGCGACCTCTCGAAGGCCGACCAGGGCGATCGCTCGCTCCACATCCTCCTTTTGCTGACGGTCGAGCCGCCGGCCCAGGTGAGCGCGATCGATGCAGCCCAAGGAGACCACCTCTCGGACGGTGGCGGGGAAAATAGGGTCGAATTGTATCGCGTTCTGCGAGACGTAGCCCACCTTGTTGAACTCCCTGAACTTGTGGACGTCATGGCCGAAAAGCTTGACGCTGCCTTGCTTGAGGGGGACGTTGCCGATGATGGCATTGAGCAGGGTGGTCTTGCCGCCGCCGTTGGGGCCCACGATGCCGACCACGTCGCCCTGGAAGACATCCAAGTTGGCGTTCTCTAGGACAGTTAGCCCGTTATACTCCACGGAAACGTCCTTGACCTCCACCACCTTCTCGCTCATGCCGTCACCTCCAGGCCAATGCGCAGGCTGGCGATGTTCTCATTCATGATGGTGAAGTAATCAAGGTGCGCATGCACCCCAGTCCGTCCGTGAATGCCGTCCAGTACCAGGACGCCTGCCCCGGTCTCCGCGGCAATGGTCTGCATCACCGCGTCCGAGAATATCGGTTCCGAGAAGACATAGTGCAGGTTCAGGCTGCGCACCAAGCTAGCGAGGTTCGCCAGATCGGATGGGCTGGGTTGCTGGTCCGCCGATATCCCCACGGCCGCATGGGGAATGAACCCGTAGCGGAGGGCCAGGTAGTCGAAGCCCTCGTGAGTGGTGATGATGTCGTTCTTGGTGCGGTTCTGCAGGCCGACCTTGAAGTCGTGGTGAAGCTGGTCGAGGCGGGACTTGAGGTCCTGCGCGTTCGTTTGGAAATAGGTGGCGTTGGCAGGGTCCGCGCTGATGAAACCCTTGAGGATGTTGTCGACCTGGACCTTGGCGCTCAGCGGATCAAGCCAGAAATGCGGGTCCAGCTGTTGTCCGGTGGGGCCTCCGACATCCACGCTCAGGTTGACGCTGGTGTCGACCAGCTGCATCTTGCCGCGATTCGCGAGGTTGGAGATGAAATTGCTCACCCAGGGCTCAAAGCCTGCGCCGTTGTAGACGAAGACCTGAGAACGATCGGTCCTTAAGATGTCCGAAGGCTTCGGCTCCCAAGCGTGCGGCTCGGAATTGTCGGGCATCAGCTGCCTGACGTCCGCTCGCTCGCCACCTATCTTGCTGGAGAAAAAGTAGAGCGGGTAGAAGGTGGTCATCACCTGCAACTTGCCCGTACTCTGGGATGGCGCCTCGATCAAAGCGAAGCTCAGCGCTCCCCCGAAAGCGATCATCGTGGCTACGAGAGCAGTGGCGATGATGTCCTTGTAACCTCGGTCGGAGCGTATCATTCAGTTCCGATTGAATCAATGTTATTAACATTTATAAACTCTATTATTAACATGCTCATATTCGCCCCTTGCACGATTAATAATCTCCGGGCATCCAGTTCATTGGTCTCCCCTGACGACATGATAACCGGCTGCGATCCAAGCCGAGGTGCCTCCCAGCACGTTGACGACGTTCTCGTATCCATGCCTCTTCAGGATGGCGGCCGCCATTCCGCCCCGGAAACCAACGCTGCACATGGAAGCGATCAGACCGTCCTTGGGCAGCCTGTCCAGGTTCTTTTCCAGTTCCCCCACGAAGATGTGCTCCGCCTCCGGAAGATGCGCCTCCGTCCATTCGTGGTGCGGCCGAGGATCGAGCACCAGGACATCCTCATTGGCCATCATCAACTGCCTCAGTTCGCGCACGGTCATGGTCTTGATCGTCTCATAGGGCATGTTCTCGCGGTACCACTGGACCATGCCTCCGCGCAGATAGCCGTAGAGATTGTCGTAGCCGAGGCGGACCAGGATGCGGACCGCCCTCTCCACCTGCAAGGGATCCTCGACCACCAGCAACAACCTCTGATCGTAAGGAAGGAGCCACCCGGCGTAGGTGGCCAGACCATCCAGCCAAATGCTCGTGGACCCTTTGATGTGCGCTCCCGCGAAGCTTTGGGGCATTCTGGTATCCAGCACCACCGCTCCTTCCGAAAGGACGCTGCTGAACTCCTTGGGCAGCATCGGTTTGGGCGCCGGCAGGCCGCTCATGGCCACGTGCCTTTTTAGATTCATGATCTCCATCCGTCTGAAGTATGGAGGCACCTCGAGCTTTTCGGCCATTTTGCGGCGCACGAACTCCTTCTCCGTAAGTTGCAGCAGGGGGTTCTGCAGCTTCTCCAATCCGATCGTGCTCAGGGCCCGGTCATGGATGTCGCCCCCGCAGACCGACCCGGCACCATGGGCAGGACAGACGATCGCCCCGTCCCCCAGCTTGAGTATCTCCTCGTGCAGGCTGCGGTAGAGCGTGCGCGAGAGCCTTTCGCGGTCTCCAGGACCGTAAAGATCGGTGCGGCCCACATCTCCCACGAACAGGGCGTCGCCGGTGAAGACCATCACCGCCTCCTCGCCCGAGCTGGAGTCGAAGATGGCATAGGAGGTGCTCTCGTCGGTGTGGCCTGGGGTGTGGATCGCCCGCAGACGAAGATCGCCGAGCTTGAACTCCTGACCGTCCTCCAGGGTCTCCCCGTATCCCCAATCCAGCACCGGTCCATGCCATACCCTTGCCCCGGTCCTTTCCACCAGCTCCTGCGATCCGATGGCATAGTCCTCGTTGCGGTGGGTCTCGAAGATGTGGGTGATGGTCATGCCTTCGCGCTTGGCCATTTCCAGATAGACGTCGCAGTCCCTGCGCGGATCTATCACGAAAGCCACCGCACCATCGCCGACGAAGTATGAGAAATGGGCCAATCCCTCGGACACTATTCTCTCGAACATCATGCGCCGAACCTCTTCCCCTGACCATTCCAATGCGCTAGACAAAAAACTTGCTGTGGTCGGCCTGCGGAGGGCACAGGAACACCGAGTGGAACGGCCGGCTTGGATGCAGGGTTCGATCCCAAATGCTTCCAGGGCAATGCAAAAGGTTGAAAACAGGAAAGCCCATGACTCAGAATCCGAACGAGGGATAACATCAAGGTCCTGATCTCCACGCCACCCGGCAAGACCACAGAGAAATGGCCGCCATTGGGCTTGCTCTACATCGCCGCCAGTCTCAAGGTGAGGAGGGATGATGATGTCAGAGTGGTGGACGCCTTCTGCGAGAACCTCGGAAGGGAGGAGTTCGTGAGCAGGATGGTGCAAGAGCGTCCCGATGTCGTCGGCCTTAACTGCTCCACGCACACCTTCCTGGAGGCGATCGGGACCCTGCTGGAGGTACACGAGAGGTTGCCGGAGGTCAGGATCGTCCTGGGCGGATACCATGCCACCTTCGCGGCGGAGGCCATCCTCAAGGAATATGGTTTCATCGACTTCATCATCAAGGGGGAGGCGGAGCTTGCTTTCCCCCGATTGCTGGATCGCATCGAAAGGAAGGAGAGGCCGACAGATGTGGAGGGCATCAGCTTCCTGGACAAAGGCGAGGTCTTCAGTAACCCCATCTCGCTGGTGGAGGACCTCGATGCCCTGCCCTTCCCGGACCGCGGCCTGCTCCAGGCCACGGAATATGGCTATTCGCACGAAGGCATCAAGCTGACCACCGGGAAATTCACCACCATCAGTACCTCGCGCGGCTGCCCGTTCAAGTGCACATACTGCTCCTGCGCGGCCTTCTCCCTCCGCAAGTGGAGGCCCAGGAGCGCAGAGAACGTGGTGGCGGAGCTGGAAATGCTTCATCAACAAGGCTTCAAGAACGTGGTAATAGTGGATGACAACTTCACGCACAACGTCAAGCGTGCGGAGAGGATATGCGAGCTCATCCGAGAACGCCGGATAAAGATGCGCTACTATTGCGAGGGCCGGGTGGACAGCGCCTCTAGGGAGCTCATGCGCAAGATGAAGAAGGCGGGCTTCGACGTCATCTATTTCGGGGCGGAGAGCGCCTCCGACCGGATCCTGGAATACTACAAGAAGCACATCACCCCCGAAAAGACCAGCAAGGCGATAGAGAATGCTAAGGCCGCCGGCATGCTGGTGATCACCTCCTACATCGTCGGGGCCCCATACGAGGCCAAGGAGGACATCGAGAAGACCATCGATTTCATCAAGCGGACCAGGCCGCACGGCGTCCAGGTCAACATCCTTGACTGCCTCATCGGGACCAGCATCTGGGGCGACCTAGTGGCGCAGAAGATCGTGGGATCCGAGGACTGGAAGCGCAACCACCGCGTCTACGAATACTTCCCCGAGCACATGACCAGGTCGGAGCTGGAAGGGTGCGTCAATGAAGCCTACGGGGCATGGATCAAAGGATGGTACAGCAAGGAGGGCTTACTGGAGCTGCTCGGCATCATGTTGCGCAATGGCACGCTCCGCCGGGTCATCGCCCAGAACATCTTCAACCCCAACGTCCGGCGCCGGTTGGGGGAAGGGATGAAGGCATTCGGTAACGGCGAGCTAAAGGATTGAGTTGATGGTGGGGCGAGACCGAAGTCATCTGCGGCTCAACCCTTGGCCTGCTTGCTTCTTCTGACCCTAGCCTCTGCATCGATGCTCTGCAGATGTGGCCTGAGCTGCCTGCCCTTCCGGTTCATCTCGGCGCGGGTGATCGTGCTCGCCTGCGGGCAAAGGTCATCGACCACCAGCACATCGTCAAGGGTCAAATTGACAGGATATATGCGGCAGCCGAGGGGACGATGCTCGTACACCTGGCACCCCTTGTTCTCGGCGCCCAAGAAAAAGCACGACCCCCCGACGTTTCGCAACCGCACCACTCCATCGGCATGGAGCTCGGCGAACTCGTGCTCGTGAAACCCGAGAGCCGCCAGCTTGGCGATGTCCTCCTCAGACAGCTCCATCCGGGTCTCCTCACAGCACTTGGCGCAACGCGAACATCTCATGGCCGATCCTCGCAGGGAGATTGGCTCTCGGCCTTTTCATCCTGCTCCTCATCCAAGGCGCGGTCATATCAGTTCAGGCCGCTTCGGTCAGAGGAGCTCCTGACCTGGTGGAGCATCATTTCTTCCTTATCCGGCCATGCAATAGGATACCCAGCAGAGTGATGACCATTAGTATATGGACCACCACCAAGTCCAGGCTCGTCAGTCCAGAATTGTTCACCTGACCGCCGACGGCGAGGGGATTGGACGGGGCATTGGCCACATCGATGAACGGCTGGGCCGTGCCCGACGTGCCGGTGCTGTCGATCGCCACCAGCGTCAGCGTGTGTGACCCGTCGGCGTACTGGGTCGTGTTCAGCGTCCAATGGAACGGCGCGGCGCTCAGGTTCGAGACCTCTTGGCCGTCGATGATGATCACCACGAAGGCGATGGGGTACGGCGCGGTGCCGCTGGAACCGCTGGTCTTGGAGAAGAGGGCCACTCCCATCAGTCCGGAGGAGGGCCCGGAGGACACGGTCACGGACATCGTGATCTGCTCTCCCGGAGCGACGATGGCTTTAGATGAGGACATGGCGATGGCGGCGGTGGAGGTGACGGAGTGAGCGGAACAGCTGTTCCACTGTAGATTCTGATCACCTACTCCACCAGAGCTCGAAAGAACAGGGGCGGAGGGTGCCGCCGCCATGTTAGCGAATGAGGCGAATAGAACTACGAGTGTTCGGCTTTTCAGTCGGACATCCCTCACATTCGAGTGATCGATCGACGAAAACACCCCTATATGAAGCTTGTAGATGAAACGTCCTGGTTCTTGGCCGTTCCTTTAGCCTCCGAATGCCGAATTCCTTGGATTCATCCAGTTCTCGAAAAAGGCTGGATTCAGGCCTTCCCGAAGAACTCCTTCACTTTGCGAGTGTTCAAGTAGATGATGATAAGCAGGGGAATGATCGCCCCTACCAACCCAGTGATCATGGCGTTGAATGAAAAACCTTGGCCATAGGCATTGAAGATCGAGAAGAATATGTCCAGGATGGCGAAGAGCATGCCCCATGTCCACACCCACCCCCAGCCTCGGAAGCATCCCACCGCGACCACGAGATTGACCACCGCCACCAAGAAGATGATCAGTCCGAGGGCAAGGAGAACGAAGCTGCCTGACTGCACCAGCCACTGCGGGGCATCAGGCAACTGCTCGATGAAGTCCGCTTGGGTGAGGAACGAAAGCAATGTCAGGCTCAGAGCGGCGAAGAAAGTGATGATGGCCGCCAGGAGGTAGAGCACCCCCACGATTGTGACCCCCACCGGTCGAGGCTTCTTGCTCACGAATCGGCTTACACCATGTTCGGATATAATCCCTTCCATGGCGCGAATTGGCGAATCCGGGACCGCTCGACCGCATGGCTTATGCCAATGCTGTTCCATCCATGAGGCAAGATGCCGCCAGGACAATGTGATCTTGCCTCGCATCAGGGAACATGGAGTTGATCTGCATCACATTGCTAACGCTCATCATTCCGACCTACCTGACGCTCAACGCCATAGCCTTTCTGGTCTTCGGATACGATAAGAGGCAGTCCAAGAAGGACAAATGGAGGACCAGCGAGGCAAAGCTATTGCTGCTCGCGCTCCTTGGCCCCTTCGGGGCGTATGCGGGGATGAGGTTCTTCCATCACAAGACGCGCCACCTCAAGTTCATCCTGGTCCCGATATTCATGGCCGTCCACATCGGGCTTTTCGTCTATATCGTCACGCAGACCGGCGTGCTTTGACATATCGACGCAAAATTGAATGAACCATCCAAGATCGAGCGAGAAATGAAAGTGAATGGAAAAGGTTTTGTGGGGCCTTGCCCCTCTCCCGCCAGATGAATCTGGCAAGAGCAACTGAAATGGGCTCTAGGTCTTAGCCGGCCTCGACCTCGGCCTTCAATTCCCCCTTGCCCTCCTTCGCCTCCTGCTCCCTCAGCCTATGGCTCTCGTGCTGAGAGTATATCCAGAGGGGGAAGAACAGGCCCAATGCCCCGAAGCCGACCACCGTGGGGACCAGCCCGTAGGAGAGGTTGTTGATGTACAGCGCGCCCACCAGCAGCAGCGGGATCTGCATGATCCCAAGCGCCAAGGCGATCCAGACCCAGCCTCTCGGGGCCTTGTAAGGTCTCTCCAAAGCGCGCAGCATCGGGTCCCTCTTTGCCTTCACATAGGCGAACAGACCTATGGCAAAGGCGAAAACGTAAGCGATGGCCGACGCCGCGAGTATGGCGACCGGGCTTCCGAGGAAGATCAGGAACATGTTGACGATGGCGATGACGATCACCGCGCGCATCGGCTCCCCCTTGGAGTTCGTTTTCGCGAACCACCGGGGGAGATTGCCTTCGAGCGACATCGAGTGCATGGCCCTGGCAGCTGCCGAGTAGCCGATCTGGATCAGCAGGATAATGGCTCCCACGAGTAGCAATATCACTATCGAAGCGCCGATGCTGCCGAAAGCGATGTTAGCCACCGGTTGCAATGGCGAGATCGGTTGGGCCAGAACGCCATCCACCCCCAAAGTGCCTATGACCGCCGCCTGAATGAGGATGTACATGATCAGGCAGAAGATGCCGCACGCGAAAAGCGCCTTTGGAACGTCAGAGCTGGGCTTCTTATATTCTGGGCCATAGACGGCCACCACCTCCCAGCAGCAGGCGCTCCACTGCGCGATGACCATGAGGCCCAGGATCAGCATGATGTGATCCCCGTCCCAGGTCCAGTCCGAAGGAGCCCAAGAATTGGTGATGTTCTCTACATGGAAATCGCCGGTGGCAAAGGGAGCGAGCACGATGACTGTGATAGGGATTATCGTGAAGATCGCGATGATGAGGCCTAACCTGGCACTGCACTTCAATCCCCTGGAGGCAACGACCGCCAACCCCCCCAAGATGAAGAGCCCGAGGATCAGGTTGAGGGTCAGCGGATCCATGGTGGCCAAGGCGGGGAACAGTCCCTGCAGATAGCTCCCGATAAGGATGATGAAAATGGCCAAGCCCGGGGCCCATACGAACCAATAGGCCCAAGCACAGAATCCACCAATCAGTCTGCCTCGATCATACTTGTGTTTGCTGCTATCTTTGGTCTTGAATATCTCCTGCGCGAACCCTGGAATTCCAGAGGCATTGGGGAAAGCGGTGGCCAGTTCCCCGAACGCCATGTTCTGCAGGAAACCCTGGATCACGGACATGCCCCACAAGATTATCGAGGCGGCCCAAAGGAAGGATACAGTGTATCCGAGGGTCGGCAGGATCGCTATCGGGATCCCGATGGCTATGAAGAATCCCTGTTTCCAATCTATGCTGCGTTTGAGACCGCATTGCTCTTTCATCTCAGTCAAGCAATTCCTCCATTCGAAGATGTCAGACTATTTGAGAGTTGGATGAATCATCCAACTTGAAGGTAAATGCAAATTTGAGTATATGACCTTTTCACTGAATCGGCTTAGCCAGTTCGCCATGATATGGTACGATAGGAATCAAAATCGTCGGATATTGGTCTAATAACTGACGCAAATAAACGATTCGATCGGCGAGGGACAATTGGAGTTTGAAAAAGGACTCCTCAAGACCTCGTTCGAGCTATTTCTACTAAAGGAACTCATTCATGGACCGGCCATTCGAATTCCTTTCATCCTATTGATACAGCCTGCTCAGCGCTCTCTTCCTCATCCCCACTCTCGAATCTATTTGCCGGACCACAGGCAGATCCGCCAAGCGCTTGAGCATGGACACCTTGCCTCTTTTCGCCTCGATGCCCAATAGGCGGGTCTCTTTGCCGCCCATATGATATTTGTAGTCCTCCCTCCCCCCTCCCATGTTGATGGCCCTGATGCCCTTCTCCCTGAGGTCCCGCATGGCATGGCAGGTGACAAGCATGCCAGGCGAATATTTGGCAAAGGCATTGCTCATGCCCACCCTGTAGGCCCAGGCCAGGTCTTTCTCGTAAAAGCCGATGTCCTGTCCAGCCACCTGTCCGTCGATCAGGGCCTCATACATGTAACCGAACCCTTTCGACAGCGACGCTTTCGTGGCAAGCTTCAGGAACACTTCGTTGCCTGGCTGCCGAAAAATGCTTCCGCCCTTTGACCCCCAGCGGTCGATGTGCTGTTCCACATAGGTGTCGATCGCTCGCTCCGCTTCCTGCTCTGTCTGGACGCTCCGGAATTGCAGACGCTGCTCTCGTTCAAGCTTGCTCTTCTTCTCTCGGAGCGTTCCTCTGGTTCGCTTTCCGAAGAATGCAGTAATGTCTCCGGCCTCAGGGAAAGGGACTGTGAATTCTGGCAGAGGTGGCAGGTCTTGAGAATCCCAGCTTCCCTGAATCTCCCTGAACAATTGGTTCGCCATTTGCGACTCCGGAATGAGCTTCAATTGCAGGAGGTCCCACTCTATCTTCTTGATTCCGGCAATGATCTGGCTTTGGACATCTTGGCGCTGCGGGTCATAGAGTAGCGTGAGGCTATTGAGCCCCAATCTGTCATCAGTGCAACCTATCAAGCTTAGAGAATTGATCGGGATGCGCAACAGCGAGCGTCGCCGGAGGGCCAGGGGCACCAGACCGACCAGGTCCCCTTTGTCCTCGATCGTCAGGACCCGCGGGGCATAGTGGCTATTGAAAGACTTGAGCCAGAGAGTTGAGAGCTCATGGGATGAGAATATCGAACCTCCGGTCTCCAGTCGAAGGGCTTCCCACCCGTCCTTGAGATCTTTCAGTTCATCGAGTTCTGTGATACACCTGTGCCGCATCCGGGGTTCTCCTATTCTAATGCTATTTCTAGGTTGGGTATTGTCATTCCATGAACCGAAAGCTTAGTAATGAGCGCCATTGGTGAATGAATAGAATTACTGTTGGTGCAAGCGACTGCATCTTCATGCCATTCGTGAATTTTTTCCCATCTCGCAGGCCTATCGATGATGGTGCGGGGGGAGGGATTCTAATCTGGAGTTTACTGGTATCAATCAGCGTGTCCAGGCCAGGTTTTTTGCAGGTGAATAAGTCGATATCGGGATTCTAATCTGGAGTTTACTGGTATCCATCAGTGTCGCCAGGCCGGGTTTATTGCAGGTGAATAAGTCGATATCGGAATTTGCATTATGTTTTCACTGGTAAATAATTACCTTGAATGTTTAAGCCAGTGTTAAATTAACGGCGTTATGGTTCGATGCACACAATCTACATTAAGACTAAAACCTGTGCAATAAACGTTGTACATTCTTCCCCTCGGATATCAAACAAATCAGGAAAATGAAATGCGAATCGGTTTCTCCGTCCCCCCCCCCCCCCGATTTTAA
>Ga0315279_10002053_pt1 | contig 31435 bp, 22 predicted proteins | sample YL17G06_20_MG_FD_203694 | JGI IMG/M metagenome (GOLD analysis project Ga0315279, IMG submission 203694) | Sediment microbial communities from Yellowstone Lake, YNP, Wyoming, USA - YL17G06_20 | ecosystem: Environmental > Aquatic > Freshwater > Lake > Sediment | place: USA: Wyoming | collected...
TTCTTGGAAAAATCCGCGCGCCCTTTTTAAAAAATCAAACCTTAGAAGCCCTAAAAACTTAAATTCTTCCTCGCTTAAATAGACTAATCCCCTAAGGTGGATACCTTGTGCCTGTATAATCCATTTTTAAAGAAGCGACTGACTATGAAAGATATTTATTTCTACTCATTAAGTACAAAAAGCGATTTAAATTCAAATTATACTGTTTCTGCCTCATGCCTAACCATGTACATCTTATAATCGAAGTAAAAGATCCTTCTAAATTAAATAAAGTCATGCGAGGACTAAACTTAAGCTATACTCAATATTTTAATTCTAAATACGATAAGGTAGGTCATCTTTGGCAAGATAGGTTTAAAAGTAAGGTGATAGAAAAAGATGGTTATTTTCTGGAATGCATAAATTATATTGAAAACAATCCTATTAGAGCATCTTTAGTCTCGGATATAAATGAGTATCGCTGGAGCAGTAGTGCCTTTAGAGGCAAAAGTAATTTGCTCTTGGACAGTTTATTTTCTCTCTAGGGTTCTCTAAGGGTGGGCTGAGGGGGACACTTTCCGAACGGTTTGAGAACCGTCCCCGATTACGCTTGAGCGTTCTTAACCAGGAGGGGCATGATGTCTTGGCCGCGAAGTTCACCGAGAGAGCCAAGTCTTGCTGCCTTCTCTGAAAAACTCAAAGAACCATCGGGCTTGATATTTGCACCCGCAATAAGTAAAGGCACAGGGTCAGCAGAATGGGCTTTAATGGCACAGACAGTAGAATGGTCAGCAGTTACTGCCAGGACTGTATCAGCCATATCCAATTTGGGCAGGAGGCTGGCAAAGAAGAATTTATCTATTGCCTCAATGATTTCTTTTTTCTTATTAAAGTCTCCGTCGTGCGCCGGTTCATCCGGGCCTTTAATATGCACATATATGCCAGCGTATTTCTTCAGAGACTCTAAGGCAACCTTAGCCCAAATAGGATAATCCACATCCAGGTGCCCGGTTGAATCCGGCACCTCAATAATCTGCATACCTGTTAAAAGGGCAATGCCTTTTTCTACCGGCATCTGTACAAAGGAACCAAATTTTATATTGTATAGACTCTCTATACTGGGAAATTTAGGCAGGTGGTCCCCGGCATCCCGCGCCAGAATCACATTTGCCGGCATTTTATTTTCAGAAACCCTTTTTTTATTCACCCCGGACTCAGAAAGCACCTTTTCTGATTTCTGGGTAAACTCATTTAAAAGTAATACTGCTTCTTTTGCCTCAGCCTGGTCCTCGTATCCGGGCATGGGTTTTGCTTCGGCGACTGAATTTTCAAATTTCACTAACGCTACGCCAAATACGCCTTGGCGCTCATAGGCAGGGTCGGTGTTGGTAATCCAGCCGGATAATTTAGAACGCATACCCCTTATCACCAATACTCCCCGATGGCCAATGGTATTTTTAAACTCAAAAGTTGCGCTTGATAGCGTAACTTTTGAATTTATCTCTCTGGCTAAAGCAGCAGCCTCATCAGTGGATAAGTTTCTGCCTACTCGGCGATCCTTGATGGTAAAACCATCCTCGCTGACCGTGGCAAAATTAACCCGCAGAGCCAGGTCTCCATCATTTACGCTTAAGCCCTCAGCAAAAGACTCAAGAGGGCCTCTACCTGTATAATACTTATGCGCATCGTAACCTAAAAGGCTAATCACTGCGATATCTGATTCAGGGGCAATGTCTGGCGCGACAGCATAGACTATGCCGGTCTTTCCTTTTTGAGCGAGCCTATCCAGATTGAGAGTAAGTGCTGCTTCAAGGGGAGTCTTGTTATTTAATTCTTTTATGGGGAGGTCGCCTAAACCGTCGAGAACAATATAAAGTATTTTTTTCATTAGCACTTCGAGAAACCGCAGGCGTGGCACTTAACGCAACCTTCTTCGTGACGTAGCGCGCCTCCGCAATCCGGGCAGACCCCCACGATATTTGCATGAGGACCGATATCAGCGGCAACGGGTTCATCCTCATAGGAATGCTTCATAGCTACTGGCGCGCTCTCTACGGGAACCTTCATCGCTTGAGTATTAACTAATCTTTTTTCCACCACCCGGGCGATAGCGTCTGCGCAAGAGAAAATCCTTTGGCCTCTTTCCCAGGAAGGGCTGGGACAGCGGATATTGCGTAATTGTTCAATAATAGACTTGACCTCAATGCCTGAGCGAAAACCCAAAGAAACTAACCGGCCAATCGCTTCCAGTTGAGATGCAGCGCAACCACCAGCCTTGCCCATCTGAGTAAAAAGCTCAAAAGGCCTACCCTCTTCATCAACATTTATGGTGACATAAAGGTTACCGCAACCGGTAGAGACCTTTGTAGTCGTACCAATGATTACTTCTGGTCGTGGACGCGGGGCAATCTCTTTTTTGAATTCTTGGGCCTGTTCGCCTTCCTGTTTTTGCTGTGCTCCTGCGATATTCAGCACCTGCTCTTCGCGGCTTCTGTCGCGATAGATAGTGATACCCTTACAGCCTAATTCATAAGCTAAGAGGTATGCCTTTCTAACATCCTCTACAGTTGCCTTGTGAGGAAAATTTATAGTTTTGCTCGTGGCATTATGCACGTATTTCTGGAATGCGGCTTGCATACGCACATGCCATTCAGGAGATATATCATGCGCGGTAACAAATATCCTTTTTACGTCTTCAGGGATGCCCTCTACATTTTGAATAGAGGCGTTTTCCGCAATCCTGGTCATCAATTCCCGGCTATAAAAGCCTCTTTCTTTAGCAATCTCTTCAAATAGAGGATCTACCTCTACTAATTTATCATTATCCATTACATTACGGTAATAAGATATGGCAAAGAGCGGCTCAATCCCTGAAGAGCAAGGCCCGGCAATGATGCTGATGGTGCCTGTAGGCGCAATGGTGGTTAAGGTGGCATTACGCATTCTTAAAGCGCCTTCTTTTTTATCATAAATACTGCCTTTGAACGCCGGGAATGTACCCTCGGCTTTACCTAATTCTAAGGATTTTGCCGTCGCCTCATTTAATATGAATGACATTACCTTCTCTGCCAGTGCAACCGCCTCATCGCTATTATAAGGAATGCTCAGGCGTATAAGTAGAGTTGCCCAGCCCATCACACCCAGGCCAATCTTACGCGTGAGTTTCGTAGCCTTTTCTATCTGCGGCAGGGGAAATTTATTTACATCAATTAAGTTATCCAGGAAATGCACTGCTAAATGCGTTGTCTCCTTTAAGCTATCCCAATCAATCTCATAGCGGCTGCCTACCTTTTTATACATCAGGGCTAAATTTATGGAACCCAAGTCGCAGCTCTCATAGGGCAAAAGTACTTGCTCGCCGCATGGATTTGTTGATTCGTATTTGCCTAATTTCGGAGTGGGATTAAAATCGTTCATGCGGTCCATAAAAACAATTCCTGGCTCACCGTTCTTATGCGCTTGTTTTACAATTAAATCAAAAACTTCTTTTGTATTAAGGCGTCTGGTTACTTTTTGGGAATGGGGGTCGATTAAATCATAATCTTGCGCGTTTTCTAATTTCTGCATAAAATCTTCGCTGATGTTAACTGAGATATTAAAGTTGTTTATATGTTTATCATTTTCTTTACAGGTAATGAATTCCAAAATATCCGGATGGTCAACCCTTAAAATACCCATGTTGGCACCGCGTCTTGTGCCGCCCTGTTTCACGGCCTCAGTTGCAGCATCATAAACCTTCATAAAAGAAACCGGACCAGAGGCAATCCCGCCTGTAGTTTTTACCACCGCATTCTTTGGCCTCAAGCGCGAGAAGGAGAATCCTGAGCCTCCGCCGGATTTATGAATTAGGCTGGTGGCTTTTAAAGTTTCAAATATTGACTCCATCGAATCATCGATGGGTAATGTGAAACATGCCGAGAGCTGCCCCAGCTCTTTCCCGGCATTCATCAAACAGGGAGAATTGGGTATGAATTCTAATTCTGTCATAATGCGATAAAATGCCTCTGTCAACTCCTGAATATCCTTTTCGCTTTTGCCATAAAATTTCTCTGCCCCGGCAATTGCGCTGGCTACCCGAAGAAACATCTCCTCGGGAGTCTCCACAACCTTGCCATTCTCATCTTTCTTAAGGTATCTGCGCTCCAATACCTTTAAGGCATTTTCTGAAAGTTTTAGCTCCACATCCGGCCTCCGTATTATAGATTAACTAAACCCAGCCCTAATTCACCTCTAATTAAAGCATACCCTAGGTAAGCCCTTCTGTCAAGGAAAAATACAATATATAGTATGCTTAAGATTATAATACACAACAAATTGTATTGAAGTTAAAGGGCAAATCGACGCTAAATTTTAGCAGCAGGCTTAGAGGATTCCCTAATTACTAATTCCGTGGCTAGAAGAATCTTTTTTACTTGGCTTTCTGGCTCTCGATTCATCAGACGGTTTAATTCTTTGACACCCTCCTCTGCCATTTTAATTAGCGGCTGTCTTACAGTAGTCAAGCTCACTGGACCATAAAGCCCAGAAGGATTATCATCAAAACCCACTATGGACAAATCAGCCGGTATATTCTTACCCAGCTCTCTTGCCACGGCCATCACTTCCAGGGCCATGGAATCAGAGGCGACAAATACGCTGGTTGGGGGCTGCGGCATCTTGATTAAATTTTCTGCAGCGCTTCTGGCTTGGCCCCGAGAATAATCGGTCTTAAATACGTATTTAGGCTCGAACGTAATTTTGTTAATATTTAGTGCCCGTTTATATCCTTCAAAGCGCATGACTGCTGCCTGGGTGACTAAATCACCGGCGATATGCGCTATTTTTCTGTGGCCTAAACTAACTAAATAATTAACTGCTGCTTCGGCGCCGCCTGCATTATCAACGGCAATACAGGAAACCTCTAAATCCTCAACATAATTATTGATTACAACACAAGGTATATTGTTAGCTAATGCGTCTTCGACTTGATGGCGGTTACCGATGATATCTGCAAAGATTATCCCCCCTGCGCCTCTTAAATTAAGACTGGAGCGCACGTCAGTAAGGTGAAGTAATAACTCTAATTTTAAAGCCTCGCACAGCGTTCCTATGCCACGGATTAATTCCAGGGCGTAAAAGGAATAAAACACGCCTTCGTAGCGCGGTATAACCAAAGCTACAATATTACTTTTGCCTGTAGCGAGCCTCTGCGCAAATACAGAGGGTTGAAACTTAAGCTGCTTAATGGCATCCAGAACCTTAATCCGGTTGTTCTTTTTTACGGTAGGAAATTTATTGATGACGCGAGAAACAGTAGTGATTGATACACCGGCGAGCCGAGCAACATCTTCTATAGAAACAGTTTTGGAGGGACCTTTTCTGATACGCGTCATTGATGAAGACAGTTATGACAAAAATTAAAAATGGCCAGCACGGCTCTCTGGCCGATAATCTATATTATAAATAGTCTACTATAAACCATACCTGCCTGCCGGCAGGCAGGAACTATAGACCCGCTATTGTGTTACCTTATTGTGTCCCCAATCTTAATGGTTTCGGTTTCCTGCTTTATATCGCAAGCCGCGATATCCCTACGGGTCTGAATAGCCTGGATGGTAGCAATAGGCTGGTCTTCTCTATACACATGAAAAGTATTGCCTACCTTTATACCCGCGGCTTCGCCTAAATCAATGACTACAAAATTATTCTCTCTATTTATCGCTAAAACCTTACCCTCGCCTGCTTCTGTTTGACTAATAACAGCGGGCTCTTCTGTCGAAAATTCCTGTGCTCCAGGACGAACGACTATTGGTGGTAAGTTTACGGATTCCTTCTCTCCTCCAGGCGTCTCTATCTTCACAGCACTACCTATTTTTTGCAATTGCTCCTGGAGGGCAGTTATCTGCGAAGTCTTTTCTGACAGCATTGTCTCCATTTCACTAAACCTGCGTTCAACAGCAGAGTTAGTCTCCTGAAGACCCTGCAGCTTTTTCTCCAAATTAATCTTACGGTTATTTAAACTATGTAATTGTCGCCTCAAAACCATATTTTCGTTTCTTATCACATCCAGGCTCCTCTGGATTTGAGCTTTATCATTCTTCTCTCTTACTACTTCCTTGGCTATGCTATCCATTAATTCTTGATTGTAGTCAAACTGCCGTTTTAAATCATTCTTGTCACGCTGCAGGCTCTTTATATCTAGCTCCAAAGCGCTCTTCTCCCGTTGTAACTGTTCATTATTTATCTGGACTGATTTTAATTCATTACGTAAAGAACCTAACTGAAATTCCAAATCCGTCTTTGCCTTTAGGACCCCTCCCCAATAGGCGTCTTCTGTTACTGGGACTTGTGGCTGTTGCTGCTCCTCTTTTGCTACGACCGCTGGTTCCTGGGCTTTTAGTTTCTCTACTAAATCTTCTTTCTCCTTGTTTAATAAATCAAGTCTTTTTTGCAGTTCGTCTTTTTCCTTATTGAGCCTGTCTAAATCGCCGCTTAATGAACTAATTTGGCCCTCAAACTGCTTGGCCTTGCGTTGGTTTTCCTGGGACTGTTGGGTGAGGCTTGCGTTATCTGCTATTAATCTCTCTCTATCTCTTTGCAGGGCTTGTTTTGAATTTAGGGTCTGCATATAAAGAAAAATAAATACTATTGATACACCTATGAGCCCAATTATAATAAACTTTGTTTTATTCTCCATATACTCCTACTCGCCCCTCACCATAATTGGGCGAAGAGCTTCTGCATAACCAGACTCGCTGCGCCCAACGCCACTGCATTTTCTCTTAATTGAGAATAAACAATCTTTAAATCATCAGTGGCCTCTCTAAAGGCCCATTCTTTAACTGTTAAATTTACCTTATTTAAAAAATCATCGCCTGCTTCTTCAAAGCCACCGCCGATAACAACTACCTGCGGGTTCAGAAAATTTACCAGAAAAGCGATTTTTATTCCCAGTCTTTCGGCCGCTCTATCCAGGCAGGAAGCGGCAATAGCATTTTTTGCCCGGGCAGCGATAAAGACGCTTTTTAAGTCTACATTATTTATGTTACTGGAAGTCAACTTAAAAAATTCTTGCGCCCCTTCTCTATCACGGGTTAACATCTCTTTAATTTCATCAACAATCCCCAAATCCGCCTCGCAGCGTTTCAAGAAACATCCGCGCGCCCTTTCGCAATTAAACAGACCTTGCTCTTTAAAATTATAAATTGTTACCTCGCCAGCATAACCGTGTGTGCCGGTATAGACTTCGCCATTAACCAATATGCCGCAGCCTACCCCTGAAAACATATAGATAACGTTTTTAAGCTCTTGTTCTAAGCCTAACCAGTGTTCGCCAAAGCAGGCGCTAGTTGCATCGTTTTCAATAAACGCAGGCACATTAAATTCTTTTTCGATTAAATCTTTAAGCGGTAAATCCAGCGAAGCGTAGGTATAGTAATGGTCCATCTTTTGGGGCCAGTGGATAGAACCATCTTTTTTATTAATCAACCCGGCAATGCCTACACCGATACCTTTAATATTTGCTGTGTATTCTTTTGAACGTCTGAGTATCTCGCGGACAATTTCTAATAAAGACTCAGTAATCTCTTTAACTGATGCACGGGGCCTCAAGATTTGGGTCTTGGTGAGGATGTTACCTTTTAAATCTACTAAAACGCCAACCATATTCATAAGATTTAACCCCACCCCTATTACGAAACCTGCCTGGGGATTTAAGTCTAAAAGTACAGGCCTTCTTCCACCTTCAGAGATATCAAGTTCTTTTTCATAAACCAGATTATGTTTTATAAAATCATCGATGTAGTTAGATATAGTAACCACATTTAAACCCATCTTTTTGGAAATATCCGGCCGGCTAATCGGACCGCGTCTTCTGATAATCTCTAAAATATCGATGCTGCGTCTTTCTTTTTCCGTGAGTTCCTCTCTTTGAAAATCTAGCGTATACATTTAGCCCTTCTATCTTTCTCCGTGGCTTTAATGAGCACTAAACTTACGAACACGATAGTGTGAGTAAGTTTATGTGCGAATTAATCCCGCGCAGCAATCTCTTGCCCATAGCCGCGAGGGATCCCTCGTCACTAAACATTATTTGAGGGGTGACTCGGGATAAATTCAACCAACAACTTAGCTTTACGGCAGTTCGCTAAGTTGTGGTTTCATTTATTTATACTACTAAAGATAACATAAGTCAAGTATTTTTAAGAGGTAAGGCTTATTTAATTTCATAACTAATCCGGATTTATAAACTACTATAAAAATACAAGCCCTTCCCTTAATAAACTGCCGAACTCTAGCTATAACGTATAAAACTAACACCCGAGGTTAAAAATGCGTTGATTTTAAAAAAAGTTATGTTAAAATGACACCTAAGATGAAGACATATAAAATTTTTCTAATAACTATATTAGCGAGTTTCCTCTTTGCACCCCTGCTTCTCGCTAAAGACAACGGCTTAACTGAAGAACTATTTGATTCTGGAAAGAGCCTTCTTGAACAACATAGATACACTGAGGCAAAGCGCGAATTTGAGAAATGCCTTATGTTGAGCCCCCAACATACTCAAGCGAAAAAACTATTAGAGGTTTGTGAAATAAATATTGTACCTGAAAAGGAGAAAGCAATGCTTTTGGCTTTAGATGATGTAGAAAAAGCCCTTTCTGCATCACAGCCAAAGGCGGTTAGAGAGAAAAATGAATCTCTCGCCCCTCCAATACAAAAAGGTGCCTGGACTCTAAAAAAGGGTGAAACCTACGTAGAAATCTATACAAAGTATTATTGGGATAACTCTCAATTTAACGATGGGCGAGAGAAAAAAAGATGGGATTTTGACGGCAAGTATAACGAAATAATGACACAGCTGAAACTTGAATACGGTCTTACTGATACAGAAACCTTATTGCTTTACACCACGGCTAAGCAGGCACACTGGAAGGACAGTTTTAAGAGCAGCACAAGAAGAGGCTTTACTGAAATCGACCCGGGGATAAAACACCTTCTATTCTCAGAGCCTTTTATATGTACATTACAGCTTAAGGCAAAATTTCCTCTTCACTATAGCGAACAGGCAACGCCGGCTTTAGGCACACACCAAATTGATGGAGAAATAAGAGTCCTCACCGCCCAACCCTGGCCAAAACTACCCGGATACACAAAGTTTGAAACGGGTTTCAGGCTACGCGCCCAGAAACCGAGTAATGAAATTCCTTATTTTTGCGAGTTCGGATATAACCTGATACCGGATCTAATCCTTAAAACTACACTTGACGGCCAAACAGCAGTGGGCGCAGGTACAAAGGAAGACTGGACTAAATATACTATTGGACCTATCTTTAAGATTGGCGACCTCTTCAATATAGAATTTGGCTTTGGGCACACCTTTACTGGTAGAAATACCTCTGCCGCCAAAGAGGTATTCACTACCCTATCCCGTCAGTGGTAATTCAATATCTCTTAATCCGTTTATCCATTTCCCCGGCTGTCTTGGTAAGTTCCTCTTTAGCATCCGCTCCTTTTAAAACCACCCCTTGAATTGCCTCTTCAATGAGACGGGTACTTTCATCCCAACCCAGGACAGCAGGCGGGCCTTTTGCATCTTCTGCTTGGGCTTTCAATATCTGCTTAAATTCTGTCTCCATAGGTAGTGTATTCCAGGTAATTATATTCGGAGGAAGATAAGAATCCTGCGCTGCGCGTGCTGCCTCATACAATCTATCTTGAGTTTGGGGTTCAAATAAGAACTTGATAAATTCAAAGGCGTTGCGTTTGTTTTTCGATTTACTAAAAATTCCTATAATTCGGCCGCCCAGAAAAGCAGTGTGTCTTGCAGTCGGCCCTGCAGGTAAAAGTGCAATTGACCATTTTCCCTTTATCTCTGGCGCAGTAAGCCGCAGACTATCGAGCTTCCAATTTCCTGAAATTGCTAAGGGAAAATCTCCGGTGCGCATTCCCTGCTCCAAAGGGATCGTAGTCTTGGGAACTCCTAAATCGGTATAGAGGCTGGCAAAAAATTTTAAGGCCTGGGTGGCCTCATCTTTATCCAGGGTTGACCTTGTGCCATCCGGATTATAAAAATCACCGCCGGCCTGCCAGAGATACGGAGCATAGCCAATCCAACTCATTGAGCCCCAATCAAAAATCATTCCTTTTCCTTGAGTTTTTAAACTCTTAAGCAAATCTACCAATTCGCTCCAAGTAGCTGGAGGTTTTGCGATAATATCATTTCGATAAAACATAATCTGCAGGCTCAGGTCAAAAGGAATCCCATACACACTTCCTTTGTTTTCAAGCGAATCCCAGAAGCCGCTAAAAGTTTCCTGCTTAATCCTTTTTATATCCTCGGGGAATTCCTTAGCCAAATCCAACATTGCCCCTAAGGAGCCAAATTCTGTGCCCCAGGTAAGCCCCATTGTACCTATATCAGGTATAACGCCTCCGGCAATACTGGTCAGATATTTAGTATGGGCATCTCCCCAGGAAATTGCCTCACATCTAAAACTGACACCTTGAGCTTTAAAAAACTCTATCCCGATATTCTGGATTGTCTTTGCCTGACTCTCTGAACCCACCAACCACATCAACAATTCTTTGGGTTGACTTACGCTTTTCGGAGATTCCTTTTTTCCGCAACCGGCCAAAGAAAGCAAAAATCCAAATATCAAAATCCAAAACATAAATTTCGTTTTTGACATCCCTTTTCCTTCTAGCGCATAGCGTATAGCGTTTAGCGTATAGTTTGGCCTATCCGCTATACGCTCTACGCTATACGCTAATTTTTACCAGCTTGACTCAATATAGAATACCTTCCAGGTCTTCATCCCTTTAAACCCGCCCCGCATCAGGGCCCAATTAGATAAGTATCTTATCTTAGCCCAGGATAAAAATTTACTGCGCGGCTTAATACGCAAGACCGGCCAAAAATATAAAAGAGTAAATGCCGCAAAAAGCAGACTAAAAGCGAGAGCTGCCCCAGAAAAGATAAACCTATTTATAATAAGTTGAATTAAAAATAGGCTGCCAAAAATGTGCATCAGATGAAAATTACCAATATAGAGTATACCCTTGGCAAAACTTGGGATAGGTATATAGATATAGCCAAAATATTGCAGGCAGAGCTCAAATACGCTTTTTGCGTGCGCCTTTACCGGCAAGGGATGGCCAAAGCCATATCCGAACAATTGCCTTGAATAATCCTCTAAGGTCATCCGATGCATATGCTCAACAATAGCGTCTGGTTTAAAGTATAGCCGAAACCCCTTTTTAATAATACGGATAGAGAAATCCACATCCTCATTGGTTATCTCATGCCAGAATTCTCTTCCCACGCTATCCACTGCCTCTTTGCTGACTGCGGCATTTGCTGTAGCAAAAAAGGGAGAATCTATATTGCCATTTACTTCGTGCGGTAAGTCTTTTTCTATATTAGGATAATAACCCTCGCTTTTTTTTCGGCAGCGTCCGGAAACTGATAAAAATCCTGTCTGCTCACAGTATATCTCCAGATTATTGTTATCCGTGCGCAGAGTAAAAATCTCTCCGCCGACCATGCCAATCTTGGGGTCTTTAAAAAATGGTTCTAAGATTTTATTTACCCAATCCTTGCGCACATAGCAATCACCATCAGTAAATAATATGTAGTCTCCTTTGGCTAGCCTAAGAGCGGCATTTCTTGCCTGGCCAGGTGATTTACAATTTGCCACCTCAACTAAAATTATCTGGGGATACCTTTTCTGCCAATCCCGGATAATCTTGAGTGTGGAATCGGTAGAGCCTCCATCAGCAAAGATAAATTCCAACTTTTCTTTTGGATAATCTAAAGCCATTAGAGATTGAAGGCATTTTTCTAGCGTTCTTTGGGTATTACGCACCGGATTGATGATTGAGACAAATGGTTTATCCTGCATTTTGACCCCCCATAATTACCTCTACATTTTTTCATCAAAATAACCGTATTTCATATTTAATATGCCTTTGTAGGAACTGGCTTACTATACCACTCTTTAATTACTTCCTGGGCAGGCTTATTCTGGGGACTAAAACTACGGTTGAGTTCTCCGCCCATCTTGGGATTAGTGCCCCAGTACCACCAATATACTCCATAAAACCAGGGCTTATCCCAAAAAGTTTCTAATAATGCCTGATAACAATTAACCTGCAACTCCAGGTCAAGTTCACCTATGGCTACATGCTGCCAGGGCTCATCAGTGGCATCCCTGGCACTCTTGTAGCCAATCTCACTGAAAATAACCGGCTTGTCTATTCTCTTCTGCCAAATTTCAATTTCCTTTACCCAATCTTGCCAGACAATTTTTAATTCTTCCGTTTTAGGTCTCATAGTACAAACAAGTGGAAAATAAGGGTCAATCCCGGCATAATCTAATGCGTCCCAGAAAGAAAGCTGCTTAAATTCTTTATCCCAATTTGCCGCGTAAGTCAATTGCCCCTTGTAAACTTCTCTTATTTTCTTTATCAAATCTCTCCAGAGCTCAGGTTGGCCAAGGGTAGATTGAGCCAGCTCTGTTCCGATACAGAAGAGTTCTACATTTTCCTTTGCCGCAAGGCTTGCGTAATAAAGTATAAAATCAGTGTAACTCTTAAACCAGGTCTGCCAGTCACCAGGGTTATCTGATTCAATTTCTCCTCGCCACTTGCCCTCGCCTTCAACGAGGTCTAAATGAGGCTTAAGCATTATCTTGAATTTTAACTCATGGAGTTTGCGTATAGCAAAAATTAAACTCTCATCAGAGGGAGTTTTATCTGTCACCGGATATATTTTTGTAGAATTATAGCGGTCTTGATACCAGGTTGTTACAAGACCGACCCACTCTACACCCAGAGAAGCCAACTGCTCCATAGCCTTAACTGAATTAACATTACTATATCCATTTTCCGTCCAGGCAACATAACAGATTCCCTTTTGGAATTCATATTTTAAAGCCTGCCTTTTTTCTACGGGAGGCACTTGTGCTTCGATTACTGCAGAAACAGAAGCTTTCTCTTCTATTTTAGCTGGTATCTCAACTGGCGGTAAAGGGGCTTTCTCTTCTACTATAGGGGGCACCTCAACTGGCAGGGGGGGAGCCTTCTCCTTTGCTATAGACGGCGTCTCAACCACGGCTTGAGGAGTAATTGCTGGCTTAACTGGCTGCTGGAAAAAAATCCCGGCCGCTATTACACCTAAAGCAAAAACAACAATACTTATACCTGTTATAAAAAGATAAAAAAGTATCCCTCTGCGCATAAAACCTCCTTTAAGCTATTCTGGGGTTAGCTCTTATTCTTTAATTCTTTAGGATAATCCGATAGGCAAACAAATATTTATTCCAGCCTTACATTATCAATATATACGGGACCGCTATAGACCGGTTTCATATTTGACTCGATTCTTATTCCAAGCTTTCGCACATCTGCACGGAATTCATCTGTAACTTGAATTCCTCGCCAATCGGTACTTCCCGCAGTCAAATTTACGCTAACGGTTGTCCACTCTCCAGGGACTAATTTGGCTAAACGAGCCATCTCAGTCCAAGTCCAATCCTTGCCGACCGTAAGGATAAATCTTGCCTGCAAACCAAAAGGAGCCTCTTTAGGTAAATATATATCCGCAGACAAAGTTTTATAGGCTGTCCAGTCAAAATACTGCTGAACTTCTGCATAGGCAGCTGTCCATTTTCCACCCGGGAAATTAACCATCAACTCTAAAGAGGATTGGCCTTCTTTAGCAAACTTCGTAGAGATAGCCACACCTTCACCAACGTATCCCTCTTTTTCAAAAGACCAATCAGGTATCTCCCAGCTGGGTACTTTTTCCTCAAACCCAAAAGCCACCTTTGCTGTAGACGCTGTTTTTTCTTGACAAAATCCGCTTGTTGCAATAAGCAGTAAACTTAGTGCTAATAATAAACAAACTTTTAGTTTCATTTTATCTTACCCTCCTTTTTAGTCTGTTTTATGTTTCAACATTAAACATTAAACTTTCAACATTTAACAATTATATACTGCCTCCTTTCTACCTCCCTCTATAATTTTTTTAACCACTCAGATAATACTTCCTCTGCCTTTTTGCCCCTGATAGTATAACCTAAAGGCGACCATCTTTCTTGAGGAAAATAATTCCACCAATAAAGGCCTTTAAACCAAGAATAATGGGAACAAACAACTAACATTGCCCCTAAACAGTCTGCTTGTTCCTGCTGGTCTATATATTTTTCGGATAGATTAGAAAGAACGCTCCAGGGCTCAATATTTGCCCCATCGGCACTGCAATAGCCAATTTCAGCAAATATCACTGGCTTATTTATTTTATTTTCTTTAAGCCATTTATCAATCTCTAAGGCATGCCCTTTCCAGGCAGCGAGCAATTCTTCTCTTGTAGGATCCTTCTTCGCAGTTAAAGGGAAATAAGCATCAATCCCCACAAAATCTAACTTATCCCAAAAACCGACTGTTTTATATTCATTCCAGTTTGCACCATACACAAGAGGTCCAGCGAAAACACCTCTTATTTCTTTGATAATATTTTCCCATTCGCCTTGCCAATTTGCAGTGGTAGTATTGACCAATTCTGTTCCGATAGAAAAAAGCTCAACATTATAAAGGCTAGCAATCCGGGCGTAATGAACTAGATAATTCTTATAGCTGGCAAACCAATCGCCAGAAGGAATAATATCTCCGCGCCACTGTCCTGTCTTCACATCAACGTGCGGCTTAAGCATTATCTTCATCCCCAGGGAATGGGCTTTATTTATCGCATGGATTATTGCGCTATCATCAGGCGTGTCCTTGGGATCAGAAGAGATGTCTTTTTCTTCCACAGTCGCTTGCACCCAAATAACCATAATCCCCAGATGCCGCACACCTATATTTTTAAGATACTCTAGTGTGTTATCAGAGGCCTCGGTGCCTAATTCATTTCTACCCCAAGAGGTATAGACTACGCCTTTTTCAAATTCTCCGGCCGCCAGAGCGCCCGGAGAAGCCACTGGTTTTTCCGACTCTTCTACCGCTGTAGCTTCCTTTCCCGCCAATTTATCTGCCAATTGAGGGTAAACTTCTGCTAAAGGTTTATCCTGAAGGTTATCCTTGCCTGGCCCTAAGAATACTGTCTCCCAGATAGAAATCCCCCACTGGGGATTAAATCTTTTAAGGCCGAGAATCTTAACATACCTCGTCTTTATAGGTGCGAATTCTATGCTCTCAATACCGCCGTGCTGAGCTTTTAAAGACACAAGGGGCTGCCAGTTTTGATTATCTTCGGAGGCTAAAATATCGTAATCAACAGCATAGGCTGCCTCCCAAAAGATTATAACTTTACTTAAAACCTTAAGGCTACCAAAATCAAAGCTGAGCCATTGATTATCTGTATAATTGGATGACCACCTGGTGAGCAGGTCTCCGTCTATCGTTGCCTTAGCATTAGGTAGAGGCGCCCAGTCCGCGGTAGTATCAAAAGAAGATGGCGTTACCGCTTCAATCTTTAAATAAACTAAATCACCCGCAACGGTCGGTTCCTGAGTTACCGGGGCCTGCGCTGCCTGAACTTTAACTGCCTGCGTCTCTTCTGTCTGCTGATACGCTGCCTGTTCTTGAGCCGCGCGGGTGCAGCTAGGCGATATAACTACCAGAAACGCCAGCAACCAAATCCTTTGAATTTTGAGCATCTTTAAAAACCTTCCAAAAAATAGGCCAGATTCCCCTTGTCCTACAAATGCAGTTGCTTACACCGTGCCTCTGCGCGCTTCAAGGCTCCTGCGGATCTCCTCGGATTTTTGTCTTGTCAACGGCACGCGCAAAACAAAAATAATAGCGCCGATCAGGCCCACGATCGGTAAAGTTGCCAAACTTGAGCGGATCCAGAATATAGTCTGCGGCGCCTGCACCTTAAGTTTCCAGGTAAAACCCGACCAGGTCAAAATAAGGCCGGAAAGATAATACCCAAATGAATTTCCTAATTTTAAAATATAGGAAGCACAGGCGGTAAAAGAACCTTCCCTTCTTATCCCCGTATTAAGCTCATCGTAGTCAATAATGTCGGCGCCGATGGAACTATGCAGCATCCAGAGAGAAGCCGCAGCCATTCCCATCAAACCCGACGCGATCGTTTGCAGCCACTTGATCGCCGGCGTATACAAGAACCAGGAACCGCCGTAACCACATATGCCTATGACGCAGGCTACCACTGCCGCCTCGCGTTTACCGATCCGATGCGACAGAGCCGCATGCAGCGGAATCCCTATAACGCCGCCCAGCATAAAAGCCACGCCCATCCAAAACTGCCAATTATCTCCGATAATTTTGTCGCCGCCGGCTACATAAAAAACCGTGGCATAGTAACCAAGTGCGCCCACCATACTCGTGCCCAAAGTAAAAGCGCCGCCCATAACCATCATCTGACGGAACGGATGACACCTGAGAGTCTCACCCAAGCCACTCAGAATGGAAATTTTCTTGGTAACCTTCACCACCACTTTCTCATAGTAGCGTTCTTTAACTTTAAAGAAAATGGCTATGGCAAAAATAGCCATTATCACACCCAATATTGCTGTGTACACCCGCATTCCCAGGAGAGTATTCTTTTGTGCTGTTCCCGGAACAAGGAACCAGGCGAGGTTCGTAAACCGCAAAGCATAAAAATTGCCCAATTCTGAGATCTTTTGGGCTACGCTGCGATAGGACATGATGGAGGTGCGCTCTTCATAATCAGGCGTCATTTCCGCGCCAAGACTATAGTAAGGCACGGTAAAAGCGCTGACTATGGGCATATAAATCATGGTGGAGGCTAACATGTACCAGAACACCGCGGACACGCCGAGGAATTTTATCTCCGCCCAGCCCGGCGACACCAAAAACAAAACCGGCAGGCACAGTCCGCTTACAATACCGGCGATCAAAATAAAAGGACGCCGGCGGCCGTATTTGGAACGCAAATTATCGGACAGCCACCCCATCACAGGATCAGCAAAGGCATCCCAGACTCGGATCAAGGTAAGCGCCAAACCCACCAGCCACGGTTGGACACCCAAATACAGGTTAAAAACCGCAAAAGCAACAGCCGGGTACAACCAGAGACCCCACATATCAACTGCCGTGCCAAGACTATATGCCGCCTTGGTGGAAACCGGAACACGATCTCGCAGAGGTTTCTTCCCATTAACAACATTAGCTTCTTGCATTCTGTTTCCTCCTTTCACAGAAGGTGAAACACCCGCCTATCCGATAAGGCGGGGTGTATTCCTTCTTGCAAATTGAACTTAACGCCTACGGTGATATCTCTTTCCGGCATAACATGCATCGAGAAGCTTTCTTAAGCTTGTGGTAGCCAGGCATTGGACCGTATCAGCGCCGCCGTAATAAATTTTAACCTCGCCGTTATCTTCCACCACAGCCCCGCAGGTAAACACCACGCTGGGAGTTTGTCCTACAAGTTCGTATTGCTCCTCGGGAATCAAGATTGCGTCTTCAGCTATAGCCTTGAATTTTGACGGATCATTCAAATCCAAAAGACAAACACCCAATTGATAAACAAAATGCGCTTTGCTCTGCCAACGCACTCCGTGAAATATAGTCAACCATCCCTCGGGTGTTTTAATAGGAACAGCTCCCGGCCCGATTTTTGCCCAGGCCCAGCGAATCCCCTGCCAGTTCCTGAACACGCATTTACTCTTTCCCCAAAAGAGCAAATCGGGCGAATAGGATACCCAGATATCGCCCGTATCGGCTCCGGTATTGGGCCGGTCAAGGCGCGCGTACAATCCCTTGATTTTCTCCGGAAAAAGCACCCCGTTGCGGTTATCTGTTTCAGAAATAAACCCCATCCATTGAAATTTCTTAAAGTCCTCAGTCTTGACCAGGCTTAAGCGGCAGGTGTGGCCAGAGTGCGCGGCATGGACTATATAATATGCATCCCCGATTTTTGTCACGCGCGGATCATAAATCATGCTGCCGGCATACTCCTTAAACTCCGGGTCATCATAGGGCATATCTATCGGCTTTGGCCACGGCTTAAAATTATAACCGTCCGCGCTTTCCGCAATCCAAAAACGGTCAAACAAAGCGGAATTCTCCACCCGGCAAACCATCATATAAATACCTTTGTATTTGGCGATGCCGGAATTAAAAACAGTTTTAATATCGGCCTCAGGCGGAAAATCCTTACCTGTCAAGATAGGATTCCCCTCATAGCGCTTGCATATAGGATACTTGTTTTTTTTCATGTCTAATCTCCTCTCTTTGTGCAGAAAGCACACACCTGCCTCTCATTTAAGGCAGGGTGTTGTGCGCACTCCTTAGATCCCAATCCCCAATTGGGATTTGAAAATTGCTATCCCTTTAAGCCGATTGAGGCAATGCCTTTGATAAAATATTTCTGGAAACAGATAAATACAATCAATACTGGAAGCGTTACCACCGTCGCCCCGGCCATAACCATAGCAACTTTCGTCCCGAACCCGAACTGGCTGTTTAAAACTGACAGCGCCAGCGGCACCGTACGCATGGAGCTGGTATTGATTACAATCAGTGGCCAGACAAACGAATTCCACTGCGATAAGAACGTAAAAATAGCCAGGGTTGCCAAGGCCGGCTTAATCATGGGTAAGATTACCAGACGATAGATGCCGAATTCGCTGCACCCGTCTATCTTTGCCGCGTCAATCAGGTCATTGGGTATGCTCATGATATACTGCCGGCACAAGAATACGCCAAAAACCATAGCCATATTAGGGATTATAAGCGCATTAAAAGAGTTAAGCCAGCCCAATTTCTTTACAATGATAAATCCGGGAATAAGGTTCACCTGATAAGGAATCATTATCGCGCTTAAAAGAAGCAGGAATATCTTATCCTTTCCGTAAAAACGGTGCTTTGCAAAGGCGTACCCTGCCAGAGAGCAAAGGAATACATTGCACAAAGTTACAACTGAGGCCACAAAAAGGCTGTTTAATAAGTAGCGGCCCATAGGCAACAGATAAAATAGTTCTTTATAAGGGGCAAATGTAGGGTGGCGCACATAAAAAGAGGGAGGGTAACTTTGAATTTCCTCAATCGGCTTAATTGAGGTAATTACCATCCAGAGATATGGAATGGCCATGCTCAGGGCGCCCACGGTAAGAATCGTATATACAATAATATTCGTAAGCCTGCTTTTTGTTTTAATTGCTGGAATTTTCATTAGTATTCAAATCGCGGGCGCACTACCTTCATATTAAAGAGGGTAATGATAAGAATAATCGCAAACAATATATAGGCGATGGCTGAGGCATACCCCATTTCAAAACGCTGGAATCCTTTTTCGTAAAGATAGGCAACCAGGCTCAATGCGCAATCCAGCACCCCTCCCACGCCCTCTCCGGAACCGGCAGTCATAATGTATACCTGCTCAAATAACTGAAAGGAATTTATCATTGACATAATCACCGCAAAAAGCAGGGTTGGCCTAAGCAAGGGCAGGGTGATATGCCAAAACTTATACCAGCTGTTTGCGCCGTCAATCTCGGCCCCTTCATACAAAGTAGCAGGAATTGTTTGAAGCCCGGCAAGCAAAAGAATCATATTATAACCTAACCCTGCCCAAATGGACATAATCATTATCGCCGGCAGGGTCCAGGTCGGGCTCATCAGCCAATCTATAGGATTTATCCCCAGCTTAATCAGCCAGTGATTAATCAGGCCGTATTTCTCTCCGGCAAAAAGCCATTTCCAGATTACAGAGGTAGCAATCACAGAGGTCACTACCGGCATAAAGAAAATGGCCTTATAAAAATTCTTAAAGCGTATCTTCTGGTCAATGGCTATGGCTAATAACAAAGATATAGCAATGCCCACCGGCACTACGCCAATGACATAAAGCGTGGTGTTTTGCAATGCCTTCCAGAAGCGAGGGTCGTGGAAAAAAATCTGCCGATAATTATCAAGCCCCACCCACACAGAAGGGTTAAGCATGTTATACTTAGTAAAACTTAAGTAAAAGGAGGCAATAACCGGAATAAGCACAAATACTGAAAATAAGAGAACTGCCGGAGCAATAAACAAATAAGAGTATCTCTGCCGGATAAGTTCTCTGGCTAAACCCCTTTTAGAAGGCATATTTTTGCGCATACCTCTTTAGCATCTGGACTGCTTTGGGAACATACAATAACTCATCCTGTTTATGCAAATCCTGCCCTTCAAATTCCAATGATAAAAATCCCCGGTACTCGAATTTTTTTAATATAGTAAAAATCTTATCAAAATCAAACTCTAACTCTCTGCAATCATCGGTAATATGATGGCTCTTGGCATGGATATGCGGCGCGTAAGCTATAGTATCCTCAATGGCCTGATAATTATCCGGGTCATGGTAATTACCTGTATCTAAGTTTAACTTAACCCATTCTGAATTGAGCTCTTTTAGCAGCCTTAAAGTATCCACAGCCGTAGGAAGAAAGCCGCCATCGTTATGCGGCTCAATTGCCAAAACTATGCCTGCCTCTTTTGCTGCCTTTTCGCATTCTCTAATACAATCCACCATTTGAGGCCAGAGCTTCTCTTTATCTGCATAAGGCCAGGGCCAACCGGAAAATATCCTTAAAACCGGCGTTCCTAAAGTATAACCTATATCCAGCCATTTTTCAACTGCCTCTACCTCTTTTTTTCTTTCTTCTGGCGTGGGTTTGCCAAAATTGTTTCCTGGAGATAGGCAGGCGATAGTAAGCTGTAAATCAGCGGCCATTTTCTTAATCCTAAGCAAAGATTGTTTATCTGTCTTGGGCAGGTGGTCGGCGATGATATCTATCCCGCCGAGTTTAAGGTCCTTAGCGCATACTTCAAGCAGCTTTACAAAATTCAGTTTACCCGATTCTAATGACCTGTGATATGACCAAGTGCACAATCCTAGCTTCATTTCATACCTCTCTTATATTTTGACCCACTTGCCCTTCCTATCCGACTCATAAGCAGCTAAGACTACCTTAATGGTTTCTCGTCCTTCTTCGCCGGAAACAAAGGGCTTCTTGCCGCTGCTTACGCAGTCAATAAAATAATGCACCGCGTTCTTCCACCCGCCGCCCGGGCCAATCTCTGGGTATTCCTTTTTCAGGGGGTGGTTGGGGTCTTTGCCCGGGCCACTCTTGGCTATGGTTACTACCACCGGCCGCTTGCTGCCGATACTGGTAACCATCTTGCCTCTTTCCCCGTAGACATAGGTCAATACTTCATAGGGCCGGGTAGTCCAGCTGCATTCAAATTCTCCTTTTGTTCCATCTGCAAATCTTAACAGGACGGTAGCGTTATCATCTACGGGTAACTTTTTCTCCAAGGTCTGGATGTGGGCAAAAACCTCAGTCACTGCCTTTCCTTTAAACCATCTGACTAAATCCGCTATATGCACGCCAATATCTATCATACATCCGCCGCCGGATTTCTTTTTATCATAAAACCACTGGGACTTACCTTCTGACCAGTATTCCGGACCGGCATGGCCGATTCTTCCCCGGATATTATGAATTTTACCCAAGATACCTGAATCAATAACCTTTTTTGCTGCCCTATGGACAGGATCAAATCTCTGGGTTTGCTCCACCATTAAAAAAACTCCTGCCTTTCGGGCTGCCTGAATCATCTTATCAGCGGCCTTGACTGAAATCGTAAGAGGTTTTTCTACCAATACATGCTTTTTGTTACTGGCAGCGCCTATAGTCATCACTTCATGCAGGTAATTTGGGGTATTCACGAAGACTGTATCTACATCTTTTCTTTTCACTAATTTGCGCCAATCAGTTAAGATATCTACATCTGCCAGCGCAAATTTTTTAGCTAAAAATTCGGCCTTGCCTTTTATAATATCGCACAGACACACAACTTTGCATTTATCCTTATAATTTACTAAGTTAGGCAAGCTCGCCCTTTCGCTAATCTTACCGCAACCGATTATGCCCACCCTTACCATTCTTAACCCCTTAGTTTAATTTCAAATTTGTGTAACGTTAAATGTGTAAAGTGTAATGTTGGTGTAATGGGTTAATGTGTAATGGAAAATCATCAAATACGTATTTTCTTTTCCATTCCACATAGTTACATTCCACCCACGTTACACATTACACGTTACACATTACACAAATTATCAGGTCAATTTCTAAAATAGATTCTCTTCCCCAGGCGCGCCGCTTTATAAATGTTCCAGACTATCTCTTGAGTCTTCAGGGCTTCTTCTCCATTAACTTGCGGCTGGCGCCCTTCTCTAAGAGCCTTGTAGAACTCCTTTATCTGAATCCAATGGCAGAATCCCCAGTAGTCCTTTCTGCCTTTGCCATAATCAATATACTCGCTGGGCCTGGGCCTGGCTGTAATTTCCCTGCCGTCGTAAAAGCCGATGCGGGAAGAGTCCTTAACAATCCTGACCCTTGCCTTTTCGCAATCCATCTCGATTTCCGGGTCAGCGTCATAGGAATAAAAATTCATCAGATAAAAACAGACATAAGTGCCTTTTTTAAAACGGATAACCCCCTCGGCCAGATCTTCCACCTCAATAAATTTATGCAGCCGACGGGCAGTGTTTGCCTCAACATATTCCACGTCATCATCAATCAGCCACCTCAGCACATCAATAAAATGTATTGCCTGGTCAATCAATACGCCTCCGCCCTCTAATTTGAACCTGCCCCTCCAGTCGCTTTCCTTATAGTAATCGGCTGGCTTATAATAGGTAAGGATGAGCTTGGCTGCCTTAATCTTGCCCAGCGAGCCGGCTAATATATTTTTCTTAACCAGTTGCGAGCCGGGATTGTACCTGTTTTGGGAAATTACCCCCAATTTTACATTGTTGCGTTTGGCGGCCTTAATCATCTTTTCTGCATCCAGCGGATTAATCGCAATCGGCTTTTCAGTAAGCACATTTATTTTCTGGTTTAAAGCCTGGATGGCCATAGGAGGGTGGAGATAATGGGGAGTGAGGATGTGCAGGCTATCTAAGTTTTCCTGCTCAAGCATTTTCTTATAATCTAAATAGTAGCGACAATGATATCTTTTTGCTGCAGAACGCGCTCTAAAAGGCCGGATATCACAGACCGCAGTCAATTCTACGCCTTCGGTGTTAATCAATGACTGGGCGTGCATAGGAAAGATATTACCGCAACCAACTATGCCGACTTTAAATTTTGCTTTTCCCATTAGCGTTCTTTAACCGATCTCCTTTTGATTAATCTTGTATTCTCTAAAAGAACCTTTACGGGCTGCTTTGGTTTCTTCTTAATAATCTGTATAAGATATTTTATGCCGCATTGAGCTAACTCTGGTAACGGTTGCTCAATTGTAGTCAAAGATACCTCTGGAGCGTTCGCCTGGGGTATATTATCAAATCCCACAAAAGAGATATCGTCGGGAATCCCAAGGCCGGCTTTCTTTGCCACCTCCATTGCGCCAATGGCCATCTCATCTCCGGCTACAAAAACCGCAGTGGGCGGTTGCTTAAGAGAAAGAAGTTTTTTCATCGCCAGAGCGCCCGACTCTTTACTCCAATCTCCGCCTACAATATAGCGTTTATCTAAATCTATCTTGCTTACTTTCAGCGCCTTTTTAAAACCTGCGAGTCTCTGCAAACCCGCCTGGGCACTTAGTTTGCCTGTAATGGTGGCTAGCCTTTGATGCCCGGCCTTAAGCAGATAATTTACTGCCTCAAAACTAGCCTTCTCATTGTCAATGCCAATGCAATTATCTTTTGAATTCGGCTCATAATAATTCAGGATTAAGTATGGCAACTTTTGCCTTTTTGCTTTTTTAATCCCCAGCTCGTTACCCAGGATATCTGCAAAAAGTACGCCAGAACTACTATGGATTCTCCAGGTTGTCTCAATTAATAAATCCACGTCAGAGGCAATTGCTTGCCTGCTTACCTCTTTGATAATCTCAAGGGTATAGAAAGTGGAAAACATATTCTGATAACGGGGAATAATTAAAGATATGCTTAATTTATTTTTTCTCATCGTAATCTACCCTCCCAACACAGCCGCCTAATCCAGAACCCACTCCAAAAAAGGCAAACTTTCCTTTTTTTAGCTTAAAAGAATCAATGGTTCGACTACGTCCTTCGGCAGGCTCAGGACTTCGCTCACTATTGACCCTGAGTGAAATCGAAGGGTCAAAATATACATTGGCAATACCGGCGGCAATACCGTCATTTATAATATGGACTTGATAACCTCGCAAACCTCTTTTGCACAAAAAATCTTCCAGGCTCCTTGAGAAATTAAATCCATCCTCTTTCCTAAAAAAGGGGAGATAATCGGTTGAATCTATAATGTAGCCACCGTCAGAGGTGCGGCCAGGGACAGCCACGCCGATATTCCGTGAGCTTTCTAATCCCAGCCCTTGCGCTTTAGCCTGTGCCAGAATAATTAAATTGGTCATCTGTCTTAAAATCGCCTGCCTGATGCGTTCGCCAAATTTACGCTCACTTACGCTGTAATCCCGACGAGAGTCTAAAAAATCTTTAAGATAGTTTCTGTATGGGGTTTTAAGCGAATATTTAAAAACCCAATTGTGTTTATTTTGCTTTAAGAGCCTCCCCCGATTCGGATTTATGGCTAATAACCCTACGCCTACCTCCTCTCTTCCCAAATCCAGGCCGCAAGCGGCAATTCTCTTTAGGCCATAATCCTTTCCCTCTTTGCAGATTAATTTCAAAATATTTATCACTGCGCCTAAGAAACCCGCTTCCTTGCCGGGAAATTTCGCCTGATAGACTCTGATATCAGCCAGGCCATCTTTGGATAAAGAGCTTTTTATCGCACTGACTAAAATCCTGCCGGTCAACCCTTCAGAAACCCCGCCTCCGATGATAATAATATCAAGATTCCTCCAGTAGTTTCTTTCCCGGGCTGGCCAATCAGGTTTAAATCCTTTACCTTGGCTTAAGGTTTTAATTCCAAGGCTTGCGTTTTGCGCTAAACCTTTCAGCAGAGTTATTGCTTTATCTTTTGCCTGCCTGTTTCTGCTGAATAATGCCTTGGTTACCGAAAGGCCGGTAATTTTGCCTTTCCCCTTAATCACCCCCTGGGCCATTTGAGCCAATGCCCGGCCGCTAAATAAGTCTTCAAAAGTCTTTTGGGGGGCGCCGGGCAATATCCCTCTTAAATCCCAAATCTGGCCATCGCCTAAAATCTCTAAATGTCTGCCCATTTGCTTGCCCAATCATCCGCAGGGGGCAAAAAATTTATTTTTTTTATAATTATAATCTAAACCTCGTTATTATTATACGGAACTCTCCAAAAGTCAATTATTATTTAGTGTTTTCTGCTACATTGCCCTTAAAACCCTTGATAAACCCATCAGATTAGCCTTTTCTAAGTTAACGCCTACCCTATATTCGTTAACACCCTGGGACATTGACCAAACTACCTCTCCCCGGGTATAAAGGGGCTCTCCTTTATCTGGAATTTCTATCCACATCTCTAAAGGAGTTTGGGGCGGTAATTCCTCATTGGTGATAAAACCCACGCCTTTAGCGCTGATGTCCCGTGTCCTGGCCTGGCCTTCCTTGCTCTTCTTAAGGTCCAAGAACCTTAAAGGAAACGCAAGCGAAAATCGTTCAAAAATCCTGTTGTCCTGCATTTTTTCACCTCCTTCCTCTTTTTTGCTTAGGCCTTCCCATATTTGTTTGTTCATCTGGCCTCTAAAATTGCTCTGCATAAACTGAGAGATTTTTTCCTTATCCGATTCTGTTATTCTGGTAAAATAAAGGCCATGGGTATGTAATCCTTCTGTATGTTTATGCCAGGCCACCCAGGCCTCTAACTCAAGGTGGCAGTCTTCGGATAAACAGAGGGTTAATTTTAAACGCGCATCCTGGGTCAATCTTTGCTCCAGGCAAAGCCTTGCGCCCTTAAAATTCAGGTCGCGCAGAGAACAGGGGGCTTGCGCTTCCTGACCTTCAAATCTTACCTTACTCTGCCAATTTATCTGCCACCTCGGGCAGCTTCTACGTTCGGGCATTTTATCTCCTGCCTATTCCTATGCCGATAATTTTAACAAGCCACTCTTCCTCTCTTCTTGCCAAACCCATAAGACGATCAATTAAACTGTAATTTCCCAACCCACCCACCAGCGCACCCAAAACGGGGACGGTTCTATATATTTTTTCCGCCGGCGAGCTGGCTTCTGATGAAACAGCTTCTGATATATTTAACCACCGCGGATTTGCCTCCTGGATTAAAAATAAGAAATTATCGTCAAAGTCCTTAAAATTGGGTTGACCGTGGCGGCATCGGTCTATTATGAAATCGAGGTAGCATCGCTCTATCATGAAATCAAGATCTCCATGCTCAATACCCCTAAGGCCAACTAAACGCAACAACGCATTGACGATATTCATTACAATCGAATTGGTCCCACTGACAAATAAGTACCCATTCTTCTCTGATGGCATAATTATCGAATAGAAACGTCCAACAAGCTTGGCGCCGTTTGCATCAAATGGTTTACCGCCAATACCGTACCTTTTATTAAATAATTTCAGTATCTTTAATGCCGTATTCAACCTGTAATCGGTTCCCAATACTGCGCCGATATTGCCATTGATTTTCTCACTTCCCTCCCATTCCTCAGCAGTCTTAGGCATATACAAAGTCTTACCGTCTATGCCCTCCGAGAATACAACGTGCATGCGAGAAAGGCATGCCTGGAATGTATCAATGTCGGCATGCTCTATGTTCCTAAAGAATTCTAAGAATATCTTCCGTATATCTTTTTGATTCACTCGATACGCGCGCTGCCTATTGATATCTCCGTAGGAGTTTACAACAAATTCGCTCTTATTCGGGCCATTGGGCTGTTCCTTAAGGCACCTCACCATTTCTCTCCAGGGAACTTTTGCAGCGTTTTTCCATCGAAAACCCCTCGTAGGTGACGATGCCATTTCCCTCTTTTCCTCAGCCGGCGAGCTGACCTCCATTAGTTCGCTGGTTCTCTGGTTCTCTAGTTCTTTGGTTCGCATGAACTCAAGAACTATTGAACTTGCGAACTCGCGAACTAAATCCGCCGGCGAGCTGACCTCGAGCTGTGAATTTCCAGTAAGATTTAGGGAAATAAACTGCGTTTTCTCTTCTTTAACGACACGGATTAATTCATCAATCATCTCATGGGCAACGGCTGAGAGAATCCTGTGATGGTGCCTGGTCAATAGCGCTAATAGAAAATCATAGAGGTCAAGAGGGGTTCTTAACCTTTGATACATCATGGCCACAGACGCCAGGCGCCTTCCTTGAGGCCAATGTCTCATCAGGGAACGCTGGAGAACCTCTCTTCTAGGAATGAGAGAACTAAGGATTCTTGAATAGTCTTTTTTGTCCTCAGATAAAACCAATCTCTCTAGAATTAATAAGCTGTTTGCCTGTAAGAAACGAAGGAATAATTTCCTGGGATTTCCCGGCATGCGTACATTCTGGCTGAGCCATCCGTTCACTGCCTGTTCCACCGTATCCGAAACGATATAGGCCAAGTCATGTTGGGAAATAACTTTTCCACCAATGAATTCTGTTTTTCGAGGAATCTGGCTATCCTCCCAAATCATTAAACGGTGGATATCCTCGCCGGCTTCTGCGCGCGCCGCCTCTTCAGTTCCAAGGCCAAGATAATGCAAATACTCATTAGTTTCCCTCCATTCCTTCCCAGAAGAAGATATTTTTTGGCGAAATTGCTCTCTGTCAACGTCTGGGATGTCTAAGATTTCTCGAAAGAGGTCTTCTACCGCATGGAAGGCCTCCGCAGCATAAGTGAATTCAAGAAAAGACCGCTCAGCTGTTCGGCCTGACTCCCTATCCTTCTGCATAAATTTCTCATCCAGCGTACGTCCACCAGGGGGCCACAAACGAATTGATTCCTTAGGGTTCAGCAAATAAATATCGTAATTCATGGGGCAGACTTTTATAACACCTGCTGCAGTTATAATATCTGGACGCTGATATGGTCCATAAAGGCCAAAAAATTTTGGGTGAATGTGCGCTCCAGCTACTGCTGCAGGGCCGGCATAGAGCGTAGACCAGAAGGCAATCCAATTATCAACAACGGCAAGGCGATTCATTGAGGTTCCTCCAAATCGAGGGCCTCTCAGTTCATATTCATTAACATGTTGATCTATATGCCCGGCAACACGCTCACGCATCGCCAGAAACTCTTCCTGCGTTACGTATCCCTCACCTATGAGCCGCTGAATAACGGGAGTGATCCCGTAGTCAGAGGAAAGAGGAATCATTATTTCTTCTTCGTCTCCCGCCGGCGAGCTGGCCTTTTTCGCCGCTGCATCCCGCCCTCTCAGCGGACTGGATCCAAGGCTGCCGGTCGGAAGAACGCTGAACGCCGCATGCAGGAATTGCTTAAAATGTGCTATCCCAACATCACGCAGCTCTTTAATCATTTTTCTCTTGGGATAAAACCGGCGGATGTAGCGCTCTACTGCCGCTCCTGCCTCAACTGAATGTGCAGAAAGAATAATATCAAGGGGCACCCACACATAATCCTTGAGCTCATACGTAGCAAGTACTTCTTTGCCTGTGCAATAATCTACAATTACAAAGAGGCTGATAAGAATTCTCCGAGACAATCCGAAAAAGTCATTCACCCGGCCGCAGATTATGGCCGGGGTGACAAGTTCTTCTACCTCTTCGTACGTCTCCCGAAGCGCCGCCTCCCAGACCGACTCCATCTTTGCGCTGGGATCATCATCTTGCGCAAGCAATATTCCCATCCCTCGCAACCGTTGTATCAGCGCATATTCCGTGGTCCTTGCTAACCGCTCACAGATACCCAGCGGCTCGCTTACGCTCCCTGTGGGCACGGTGTAATAATCGGGGTAGTCTTCGGCATCGCTGTTTCTTCTGCCGAGCAACAAACACCAGCGGCCTTCGACGCGCCGCAAAATCAGCGTTCCTCCCACGCGTACTTTGTGCTTGCCACTGTGCTTTTTCCACGTAGCGTAGCCGGATTGAAAACGAATACGGCCCGATTCGTAACCGGCAAGAAACAGGTTGCGCAGCTGTCCCGGCCGCAGGCAGTCTAACGCTCCGATTGATTCATCCGCCTTTATCACATTTCCAAAAGACCGTAACTGAAAACCCAGCAAAGGATTGCGATCATGAAAGCGTTGTCCGTAAAGCCGTTGCACATGGCTTAAGATGAATGTTTGCATCCAGGGATACTCTGCGTTTACCTTAATATCGTGATGACGTCCGGATGACAGAAGCACGCCCTGTGCGTCAAACGTGAGTCCTACTTGGCCGATAAAATAGCGGTTGTGCTCGGGATGCCGAACGTAAGGGTTTATCCAATAAAAGTAATCATCCAAGGATATCGCATACACATAATATGTTGCGTTGACCGCGCCATCCGGCTGTCTGGTTTCGCCGGCATAGACCAGACGCACCATATACGGCTCTTTTACTCCTTCTTTCTTTGAAACCTGCTTAACCCAGCTGACTTCTCCTGCGATATCAATTATGGGCATCGGAATAAATACATCTGCTGCAAACCAAGGCGCGAATACACTCCGCCTGGTTTCGCCTTCGTATAGTGTATGGCGTGGTGAGTATGGGATGGCGGCTCTATATTGAGCCGGCGAGCTGGACCCGGATAATATCTCTTTATACCCGAGATGGAATGAATTACATTTACGCATGAGCCGAATAACTGGCGCCTCGTCAAATACAGTTCTGTAGCCTGACAGTCCTTGCATGAAAGTTATGGGTGTAGTGCGTTTTGGGTCATAGTTAAATAAGATGTCGCCATCCGGTCTTAGACATAAACACAATGCACTCATATGCTGCCTAAACTTATCTATTTCCTCCGTAAGGTGCGCTATTCCATGGTGGCTATAAACACGAATACGGTTAAGCCGTTCTTGATTAAGACATTCGATAAGCAGTTGCTCTGGCCCAAGAATGAAGTCTATTTCTCCTTCAACATTGAGCCAATTAGGATGAAAGGCATAATCAAACCCAATCAATCTGACATTGGTAATGTTTCGTGCCTGTAGAAACTCAGCAATTTCAATTAACGCCTTTGCTGACTCACACGCCCAATCAACCACTATGACCTTATCACGAGCATTGCTCCTTTGGGCATTCTCAGCGCAATGGAGAATTTCTTCCTCAAGAGTTCTTCCAGCATAGGCTGACCTTGTTTTTAAATTCGTATTGACACGTTCCAATGAGGAATCTCGAAACGGCCAAAGGCGCGTCTCGGGCTCTACTATGATTTCGTCTGATGTTCCTACATAAACTCTCCATTTTATAGAAAGATCCTGGTGCATGAACTCAAATTGCTCTTTTGTTAAACAAGTGTACATGCAAGTCCCACTATAGAAACTATACCATCGCCCCCTCAATGAATTAGCCGCCGGCGAGCTGGCCCACCCCTTGAGCCAAAATAGAGACACCCTTTGAGCCAATCGGCAGGGTGTCCCCTGTTCTGCGACGGCTGGCGAGGCGGAATCATCCCCGGCGGTAGTAATTGGCGAAGACGTTTTTTGGTGTATTGGCTCTTGTTTATCCTGAAATTCATCAACTACGGATTTTATATCAGGTAGTATCTTTTTTAGTAACCTTGGCGACCACGGTTTCAGATCAATATAGAGAGTCTCGTTTCCGTTAATAATGTAGTAATTGGGGAGATCGATAAATTTATCACCCTGCTTTATTTGTAGCCTTATACTTCCATGAGAATTGAAATACTGGCCTGGTTGCGCAAAAACCTTTTCTAAAAATACATTGCTTATCTGTTCACCCGGAATAACCTGATTAGTATTGGGAATGATATGTTGTGGCAAGTTACGGTTTTTGCACCATAAGAAAAATTGGAATTTCAGGTTAGATACCGTAGCTTTTTGTTGATACTGCTGTACAAATTTATTAACTAACTCTTGAGGAATTTGATATGGCAATAATTTCTTCAACAACGCAGGTGTTGGATCTGTGGCATCCTTTCCCGCCGGCGAGCTGACGACCCCTGAATTTTTCTCTCCCGCAGAAGAACCATGTTTCGCTTTCATGGCTTCCCGGACAAGAAGATTATCCAGCAATTGAACTTCTCTGTCGTTGATAGAGATACAAACGGGGATAATATCAATACCATACTGAGCATACTGCTGAATAACATACTGGCCATACGCTTCAATAACTTCAACTTTAAAGAAATATACATCTTCTTTTATATCAACGCCCTTAGTAAAATGAAATCCGGCAATTATCAGTTCACCTTCAACAATGGTCCCAATCATCTCTATGGCTTCAACATGAGTAGCTAATACCTCGCTTATCCATTGGGTTTTTGTTAACGATGCATGCAAGTCACCTTTATTATTGCGCTTAAGGGAGGGGGCAATAGATTTAAATGGGTGCGCATGAAAAGCGTAAATAAATACATTGCCACCAGATTGTTCTTTAGCAACTATTCGCTCTATTTCTGCTCGATTAAAATGGTACTGATTATGCTTTGGCGTTCCGTATTCCACTGTGCG
>Ga0315279_10002054_pt1 | contig 31435 bp, 26 predicted proteins | sample YL17G06_20_MG_FD_203694 | JGI IMG/M metagenome (GOLD analysis project Ga0315279, IMG submission 203694) | Sediment microbial communities from Yellowstone Lake, YNP, Wyoming, USA - YL17G06_20 | ecosystem: Environmental > Aquatic > Freshwater > Lake > Sediment | place: USA: Wyoming | collected...
GTCGCGCGGCAGGTTAAGGATTTCGTCGGCAGGGCCGTGCTCGATCAGCTCGCCCTCGTAAAGGAAGGCGGCGCGGTCGGCGAGGCGGCGGGCCTGAAAGAGGTTGTGGGTGACCAGCGCCACGGTGTTGGCGGCGGCGTACTCGCGGACGAGGGCCTCGATGCGCCCCGCGTTGGAGGGGTCGAGATTGGCCGTGGGCTCGTCGAGGAACAGTATCTCCGGGCGCACGGCGAGGGCGCGCGCGATGCTGACGAGTTGCTCCTGTCCGCCCGACAGCCCCCACGCCGGCTGGCGCACGAGGTCGAAGGCTCCCAGTTGCTCGAGCGTCTCGCGCACACGCGCACGCCGGTCGCGGCGCGACCAGCCGCGCACGCGCAGGCCGTAGGCCGTGTTGGCGCCGACGCTGGCGCGCAGCAGATAGGGCGACTGGAACGCCATCGCCATGCGGCGGCGCATTGCCGGCCGCGCTTCGGGAGTGACCCGCGCCCCGCCGATGACTATCTCGCCCGCGGCCGGCGCCTCCAGCAAATCCAGCAGGCGCAACAGCGTGCTCTTGCCTGCGCCGTTGGGCCCGAAGACGCAAAAGACGCCGCCGCGCGGGATGTCGAGGGAAACGTCGCGCAGCACCTCACGCGCGCCGTAGCGGTGGGTCAGGTTGCGCGCCCGTACTGCGACCTCGCCCGGCATCAGCGCCACCTCTGCACAAACCCAAGGCCGAAGTTCACGATGAAGGCGATCGCCAGCAGAATGATGCCCAAGGCGATGGCGACGTCGAAGCGCCCCTTGCCGGTCTCGAGCACGATAGCCGTGGTCATGACGCGGGTGTGACCGGCGATGTTGCCGCCGACGATCATGACCGCGCCGACCTCGGAGATGACGGCGCCGAAACCGGCGATCACCGCCGCCCCCATGGCGAAGCGCGCCTCCCCCAACAGGGTGAGGGTCGCGCGCAATTCGCTCGCACCCAGGGACAGCGCGACGGGGCGCGCGCGCCGGTCCACCGACTCCACCGCCGCGACGGTCAAAGCGCCGATGAGCGGCGCCGCGAGAATGGTCTGGGCGATGATCATAGCCGGCACGCTGTACAGCAGGCGCATGAAGCCCAGGGGCCCGCTGCGCGAGAGCAGCAGATAGACGAACAGGCCGACGACCACGGGCGGCAGGCTCATTCCCAGGTTGAGGGTCGCCACCGCGCCGCGCTTGCCGCGGAAGTGCCGCAGCCCCACCGCCGCGCCGACGGGGATGCCGATGGCGCAGCCGAAAACCGTGCTCAGCCCCGACACCAAGAGCGAACGCGCGACGATGGGCCACACGTCCTGCTCGCCAGTGACGAACAGGCGCGCGGCGTGCCCGAGACCCTGGATAATGTCGTGCATGGACTGCGCACCGTGGAGGCGGCGCCAGCCGCGCGCGACGCCGCGTGCCTGGTCCTAGCGGCGCTGCGACGGCCGCTCGTACACGCGAAACAGCGGCTGGCCGAAGCGGTCAGCGCCGAAGGAGGCGATGCGCTTCAGCGTGTCGGCCGCCAGGAAGTAGCGAACCAGGCGCATGGCGCCCGCATAGTTGACGCCGGGGTGCGTCTTCGGGCTGACGGCCATGAGGCTGTAGCGGTTGAGCAGTTCGTCGCCCTTTTCGTAGAGCACGGCCAGCCGCAGGCGGCCCTTCTGAGATAGATAGGTGCCGATGTCGCTGAGGGTGTATGCGTCCTTCTCGTCGGCGAGGCGCAGGGTTGCCGCCATGCCGGAGCCGGATTCGAGGTACCAATCCCCGGCAGGCGTGGTTTTCGCCGCCCGCCACAGCAGCAGCTCCTGCTGGTGGGTGCCCGACTCGTCGCCGCGGGAAACGAACGGAACGCGGGCATCGCCGATGCGACGCATGGCCTGGGCCGCGGTGGGGGCCGCGCGCACGTCGGCGGGATCGGCGGCGGGCCCGACTATCACGAAATGGTTGTACATCAGGCGCCAGTGGCCGGCGGCCTGGCCCTGGCGTATGAACTCGCGCTCAAGATCTGGGGCATGCACCAGCACCGCGTCGGCGTCGCCGCGGCGCGCGATCTCCAGCGCCTGGCCGGTGCCGACGGCGATGACCTTGACGTCGATGCCGGTGCGGCGCTCTAACTCGGGCAGGATGAAATCCAGCAATCCGCTGTCGTAGGTGCTGGTGGTCGTCGCCAGGATGAGGGGCCGCGGGGCGCACCACGTCGCGCCACAAACGACGAGGAGCAGAAGCAAGATCGGGGCAATGTATCGGCGCATTGGGAGACCCTCAGTAGATCATCTGCAGTTCGGTAATGAAGATGCTGTAGCTGCCCCCCGCATCCGGGCGCACGAACTCCTCGGCAAGCCGCAGGCGCACGGCGTCATCGAGCCAGTGCATCCAGATGAGGGCGGTGCTATCGGTGCTGTCGCCGGCGGTGTCGCGATCCGGATCGAAGCGGTGAAAACGAATCGCGAGGTTTGTCTTGGGGCACGGGGCATACCCGCCGAGGACGGTCCACGCCAGCACGTCCTTCGCTCCCTCGGCGATCGCGCCGGGCACCGCGGCCTTGCCGGCGATAATCTCGCCCTTGAGCTGCGCCGGCCCGCGCCGGGCGATGATGAAGGCGTTGGCGAGGTGGCGCTCGGCGTCGGCGCGCGGAGTGGTGTCCGTCGCCGGCTGCGTGTCTTTGCCATAGTAACCGGAAACGCCGTACTCCAGCGTTCCGCTCGCGTGCGCCAGGCGCAGGACGAGGTCCTTGCGGTCATTGGTATCGCCGCGCTTGTAGCCGGTGCCGTTGACCACCGCGAGCCACCAGCGCCACTTGTCGCCCAGGCTGCCCTCGATCCCCACGCCGCGGTCGTAGCGCTGATCCGGCAGCAGCCGGCCGACGCCGAGCGCTCGCTCCGGCGCCTCCAGGAGCCGCGGCGAGGTGAACAGCTCCCAACCGAAGGGCAGGGGAAACTGCCCCACGGACAGGCGCGCTCCGGGCAGGTCCAGCGTCGCGTACGCCTCCTCGAGCAGCACGGTGCTCTCCCCGGCACGCTGCTGGCTGGGCGCCTCGATCTCCAGTTCGTAAGTTCCGCGTGGGCTCAAGGGCCCCGACAGCGCGAGCCGCGCGCGGCGCACCGCGAACTCCGATTCGGGCGCAGCCGACCCGTCCAGGGTGTAGCGCATCTGCGCGAAGCCGGAGATGCGGTGGCGCGCGACCTCCCGCGACAACTGGCCGACCTGCTTGCGCGTGTCGGCGACCTCGGCGCGCAGTTGCGCCAGCGCGGCGGCGATGTCATCCACCTTGGCGCCCATGGTCACGAGCTCGCTGCGGAACTCGGCGAGGAGCTTCTCGATGCGCGCGAGGTCCTCGGGGGTCACGGCGGGCGCCGCACACGGCTCGTCGGCGGCAGCCTCCGGGGGAGCGCCCTGGGGCGGAGCCTGCGCGAGGAGTTCGAGCCGGCGGCCGCGCTCCTGCATCGCCTCCCCTACTCCGCGCACCGCGCGGGCGACGATGCCGGCCATCTCCGCGCGCGTGAGGGGCGTGGGGCCGCTATAGGCCGCCGCCTGGTAGCCGTGAACCAGGCCGCGCTGCATCAGCGCATCAACCGCGGCGTAGCTCCAATGCCCGGCGGGCACCTCGTCGAGCGAACCGGCCGCCGCCGGCACGGCGATGATGGATAGGAAGAGAAGACACAATGGGAATCCGCGCACATCATCCTCCGCAGAGCTCGCGCCCGACGCGGGTGCGGGCTTCATGCCCGGCCACTCGCGGAGCATATCACGCGCGGCAGGGCGTGTCAACGGCGGAGTGCCCACGGGTCACGCCGATGCAGGAACACAGCGCCCGGCATGCGTATAGACACCGTAGCACAACGCGGGGAGGAGGCTGCACATGTCAACCATCGAGCTGCGCATCATGGCCGGGGCGCTGGTGGCGTCGGTCGCGCTGGCGGCGGGGGCGTGGGCCCAGCCGCTGCCGAAGAAGATCATCGAATTCGGCTGGGACGTGCCGGACACGGCGTACCTGCGCGAGCACATTCGCGATATGGAGAAGCTGCCGTTCGACGGCGTCGTGCTGCGGATGCACGGCGCGCGCGACGGCGAGAAGGTGGACGGCTACACCGTGTTCCGCAAGGAGGCGTGGCAGCGAAGCTGGTTTGAGCAGTGTGCGGCTGACCTGCGCGCCACCACGTTCAGCCGTTTCACGGACAACTTCCTGCTCGCGTGGACGACCCCGGGCACGCCCGATTGGTTCAGCGACGAGGACTGGCGCGCGGTCACCAACAACATCGCCATCCTCGCGTGGGTAGCCAGGCAGGGCGGGCTGAAGGGCATCTGCTTCGACCCCGAGCCCTACGGCGAGCATAGTCCGTGGGCATATGCGGATCAGCCACAGGCCGAGCGCTACACGTGGAACGAGTACCGGGCGCAGGTGCGCAAGCGCGGCGCGGAGTTCATACGCGCGATCGCCGCCGAGTATCCCGATGTCACGGTGCTGATGCTGTTCGGGGGCAGCATTGTCGGCGGTGCGCTCGAGCAGGCGGACCCGGTGGAGGCGCTGGCGACGGAAGGCTACGGGCTGCTGCCGTCGTTCATTGACGGGATGCTGGACGCGCTGCCGCCCGACGCGCTGATCGTTGATGGCTGCGAGCCCGGCTACTACATGGAGCAACGCGCGGCGTTTCTCGAAGCTTACCACCGCATGAAGCAGCAGGTGCTGGCGGTCATTTCGCCACAGAACTGGGACAAGTACCGGACGCAGGTGTCGGCGGGTTTCGGCCTTTACCCCGATCGCTCCTGGCGCGATGAGAAGTGGGGCTGGCACGTGGACGACCCGTCGAAGAACTACTACACGCCGGCGGAGTTCGAGGACAACCTGGGCAACGCGGTGGAGGTGGCCGATCGCTACGTGTGGGTCTATACCGAGGCCCTCAACTGGTGGACCGGCAAGGACGTGCCGCCCGCCTACGAGCAAGCGATCCGCGAGGTGCGGCTGGCGCCGAAGCTCAAAGAGCTGGCCACGCTAGTCGTCAAGCACCAGGCGCCGGCAGAGCAACTGGTCGCCTACTTGCCGCTGGTATGGAAGTTCCACCAGGACGACGAAGGCCGCGCAGCGGGCAAAGGCTGGCACAAGCCTGGCTACGATGACTCGGGCTGGGGGACGGTGCGAGCGGACAGTCAGTGGTACAAGCAGGAGCCGTATGTGGACCTGACCGGCGACGGCTGGGGGCGCGTGTGGTTCGACGTGCCGGCGAGCGCGGCGGGGAAGCGCCTGTATCTCATCATCGGCGCGCTGGACGAGCGGGGCGACCTTTACGTCAACGGCCAACTGGTTCACGAACGACGCCCGACGGTTCCCGGCGGATGGCGAGAGCCTTTCCTGGTTGAGGTGAGCGACGCCATCAAGCCCGGCGCGCGCAACCTGCTGGCGGTGCACGCGATGGCGGACACGACGCTCGGCGGCGTGTGGAGGCCGTCGGCGCTGGTGACCGACATCTACGCGCTGCTGCGCTAGCTGGTCGGAGCTGGTATGGCGTCAGCGCGCGCAGACCGCGGGGAGGAGGCTGCTCGTGCCCGCGTCGTGGCACGAGCATTAACCGCTATGAAGCAGAGGGAGAGAACGCGCCCGGCGAGGGTCGGCGGCGCCGAGGCAACGTCTTCTTCACGAGGCACACAGGAGCTGTTCGTCAATCCCCGCGCCCAGCCCGGGGCCCTCGGGCACCGTCAGGCACCCGTCCTTGACCTCCAGGACGGGTTCCGTGAATAGCGAGCCCCGGAACGGGTGGGGTTCGACGTTGTACTCCTGGAAGTAGCGGCAGCTTGGGGTGCTGGCTGCCAGGTGGAGGTTCGCGACGGTTCCGAAGGGCTGCGTCTGGTGGGGGGTGCAGACGCACCCGAAGGCCTCGGCCAGTGCTGCTATCTTCTTGCACGCGGAGAAGCCCCCGGCCTTGATCAGGTCGGGCTGCACGATGTCCACCGCTTCCTTCTCAAGCATCTCCTTGAAACGGCGCAACTCCCAGTCCTGCTCCCCTCCGGCTACCGGCATATCCAGCGCCCGGGAGACTTTGGCGGTCGAGTCGAGATCCCAATAGGGGCAGGGCTCCTCGAAGTGGAAGATCCGATAAGGCTCAAGCGCTCGCCCCAGTTCAATGGCCCGAGCGGCGGTGTAGCAACTGTTGGCGTCGATCATTATTTCCACGTCATCGCCCAGCGCGGCGCGCACTTCCTTGACGAGCGCGATCGATCGTCCGGGCGCCGCGTCCTGGTCAAATCCGAATGTGCTACCCACGCGAACCTTAACCGCCTTGAAACCGTGCTTCTCAACCAGCTTGGCGAGACGCATTGCCTCGTCTGAGGGTGCAATATCGCGACGCATGCTGGATGCGTACATCGGTATCTGCTTGCGGTAGGCGCCTCCGAGGAGCCGGTAAATCGGCTGCTCCAGCGCCTTGCCCATGATGTCCCACAGCGCGATCTCTATTCCACTCACCGCCATTGCCATGCTTTGCCCTGCCAGCTTGTACGTGTTCACGAGCATCCGCTCCACCAGTGCCTCGACATCGAAGGGATCGCGGCCCATCACCAAGCCGGCAAGTGCGTGTTGGATGTGGGCCGCAACCAGCCGGTTATTCATGGGACTGCACTCCCCCCAGCCGCAGATGCCCTCGTCCGTGCGCACGCGTACGAAGAGGTTGGGCTCGACGATGTGCGTCTCAACAGCGGTTATCCTCACAACTCGCCCTCCCGGTTCATATCCCTACGTCGTTCGCAGCCGCGCCCGACATTCCTGCCAGGGAACGAACCATTCAAGCACCGATCATCACTCGCTGCCAACCGGCGATCAAGGGGGACTTGGAGCCGTGGAAGCAGGCCGCGCGGCATCCAGCCGTGCCTCGGATGACCGTTTGCCTCAGTGACCCGCCACCGGTTGACATGTCGGAACTTATCGACAGGAGCGCCTCGTGAGAAGCGGAAGTCAAGCAGCCGGGCCTGGAGCGCCATGGTAGGTGGTCGGGCATCCTGCGGCTCGGGGTCTGCGCTGAGTCGCTCTTCTGCGGTTACGGCTGATCCATGGGGCCGAAATCGCTCAAGCGCCATATAGGAGTGGTGAAGAATGCAGGAACCAGTTCTCGGGCCAATCGAGATTGTGGACGGCGTATTCTGGGTGGGAGCTGTGGACTGGGACGTCCGCGAGTTTCACGGGCATCACTACCACACAGCGCGCGGAACTACCTACAACGCGTATCTGGTGAAAGCGGAGAAGGCGGCCCTGGTTGACACCGTGCACGCTCCCTTCGCAAGCGACATGTTTGAGCGCCTGCGGTCGCTGCTGCCCTTGGATAGGCTCGACTACATGATCGTGAACCACGTGGAGACTGACCACTCCGGCTCTCTTCCTCAGGTCATGGCCGCGGCGCCACAGGCCACGATTGTCTGCACCGCGAACGGAGAAAAGGCGATTCGCAAGCATTACCAGGCGGAGAGTTGGAGATTTCAGCAGGTCAAGACAGGCGATGCGGTTGATCTGGGAGGGCGCACGCTGAGTTTCCTCGAGGCCCCTATGCTGCACTGGCCGGACAGTATGTTCACATACGTACCCGAGTTGGCTCTGCTCATGCCCAACGATGCGTTTGGCCAGCACCTGGCCAGTAGTGGCAGGTTCGACGATGAGGTGGACCGCGCAGTGCTCATGGACGAGGCGTCCAAGTACTACGCCAACATCCTTACGCCGTTCGACAAACTGGTCGAGAGGAAGATCAAAGAGGTCCAGCAGGCTCAGCTTGACATCCGTGTGATCGCCCCAAGTCACGGCGTAGTGTGGCGCAAGTTCCCGGGCGACATCGTTCAAGCCTATCTGGGGTGGGCCACCAGCGCGGGCGAAGAGCGTGTCATAGTCGCCTACGACACCATGTGGGGCAGCACCGGAAGGATGGCTCGTGCGGTGGTAGAGGGGGTCACCGAGACGGGCGTGGAGGCCAGACTGCACTTGGTGCCAACCTCGGACCGCACTGAGCTTGTGCGAGATATCGTCGAATCTCGCGGGCTGGCGCTGGGCTGCGCCACCATCAACAAGCGTGTGACGCCAGCAATGGCCGGGCTGCTCGAGGAACTGCGAGGCCTCCGTCCGGAAGGCAAGATCGGCTTAGCGTTTGGCTCCCATGGCTGGGGCGGGGGAGCGACCAAGGTCATCGAAGCGGTGATGGAGGACATAGGAGTCACTCGGGCCGGTGACTCGATCGAGGCCACATACAGGCCCACGGCTACGGATCTGGCATCGTGCAAGGCTGCCGGGCGGCTGTTGGCGGAGATGGTCCGTTCCTCCTGATACCCGCGACTTGAGGGTGATCCACACGGCTGGAGCGCGTGGAAGACGCGCGTCCTGCGTCCTTGCGCCATGATGTGTGCGCGAAGTCAGCCGCGCGTCCTGCGCGTAACATCACCAACGTCACACTCGTCATCGAGACCTGGTTCGCGCCCTGCCCGCCTGTGCGCACAGCGTGGCGGGCGTCGCGCCAGGAGCGAGCCGTGCCGGTCCAGGGCCAAGCCCTGCGCTTGTTGGCTTGCAGGAACTCCGGGCAAGCACGCCGTACCAAATGGCGTTGCCTGCCACAGCCTCGCCGTGACGGGAGGATGCCATGCGTTCGCGCTTTCCGGTTCTCTTCCGATGGTTGCTCAGAGCTCTTCCCCTGCTGGCGATTGCCGCCGCCCCATTCACACCCATGACCGGCTGTCAGTATCCGAGCGCACCTCCGCCCGAGACCTCTACGAACTCCTCGATGGGGGATGAAGCCGAGGCGAGGGCAGCTAGGCTCAACGTCACGCAGGTCGCATACCGGTCACGCTACACCGACCAGTACGGTCTGTCCTATCGGCCCGTGAAGAACCACCGTTTCGTCTGGGTGTACGCGAAGGTCACCAATATCACCGGCAGGGCTTTGCTTGTCGGTCCAACCGACTTCCGGCTGGAGACGGAGACTGCGTATTTCGAGGCCGAGACTCTCAACCAGCCACGGGGGCGCACGATGTTCGGAAGCGCAGAGTTGCAGCCGGGGCAGTCGGAGCAAGGCTGGTTGCTCTTCCACATTCTGAAGGCGCCCGGATACAGCCTGAGGTTCGTTCCTGACGCCAGCCCGTTGTCGGACTTCCAGAGCGGAGGGGAAACCCGAGCCATAGCCGTGCCACGCGCCGAGTCCCGCTAGGCCAGAGGTCGGAGGGCGCGCCGACATCATTCGACATCGTCGGCGCTAAGAGTGCACGCCACGGAAGGCTCTGAGTTGCGGCGAGTCGACGTGGGGAAGAAGGCCCGCATGGGCGCTACCGGGAGATTAAGGGGGGGCCTCGTCATCCTAATTGGGGTTTCCGTGGCGACAGCTCTGGGGGTCGCATACCTGCACTTATCTGGCCGAGAACGCGTGAAACCTGAAGCAAAGACGGCGAGGCAATCAGCCCCCAGCGAAAGGACTCGCGTCTACGTTGGAGCAGCGCGTCGGGCGTTGGGCGCGGTGCAGGACGTGCAGTCTCTGGTCCATCAGGGGATAACCTTACCGGAATACCAGAGACGCATCGCTGACGCACGCATCTCTGTGGACCGTTTTCTGCGTGCCCACCCAACCGACCTGGCTCCGCCGAGTCAGGAAGATATTCGGGCCGTCATTCGCTGTTACGAGGCCGTGGCGCCTGCATGGAACACGAAGATAAGGGCCGAGGTCTATGGCCGGACGAAGCTCGCGTCACAAGTCGAGGCCACGATGCAGGATGTCTGGCTCGACGCAGACCTCTGCATAACTGAAGCCGAGACTGCTCTGTACAGGGCGGGCGATGCCGGGAGGACCCACCTAGAGGTTGGCAGCCACCTGACCGTTTTCCCCGATGGCCAGTTAAGCCAGGCGCTGGAGCTCCTCGCAACGGGCGAGCTTTACCGCTTGCGTGACATGGACAGATGGAAGATTGAGACCTTGCTTGCGCGCTTAGACTTGAGCAAACAGATGTTAGGCACTCCTCGCCCCCGGGAGGCCGACCGGGCTTTCGCGGTGGCGAGCATCATCCTGTCGAAGCTCTATCTGCCCGACCTTGCTGTAATAGCGCGGCAGAGCTCTCGTGAAATCGAGGTGGCAGCCAAGCAATATATCGAGGTGGTAGCCAAGCAAGCCAGGGCCGGCGGTTGGTCATTCCGGCGGAGTGCGGAGGAAGGCCAGGTCGCGTGGCGCGCCACCCGGCGGTTCTCCAGCCTAGACGGTTTTCGCAAAGAGGAGGCGTCCCGGTTCTCAAGATTCATTGGTCATGGAGCAGCGGAGACCGAGAGGCCGAGGACGTTGAGGACAGGCAGTCGGCCAAAGGACGAATGCACGTTCTGGGATAGTGCAGCCCCGCTGTATGGTGATGTTCGACTGCGAGTGCGGAACTTCTTTATACTGCGCTACTATGCGTGGGAGGAGACGATACCTGCCGCGCAGACTCAGCTGTGGGCGAAGAACAGGCGTTTAGACCGTGCCATAGCCAGCGCAATGTTCCCCACTCGCTACCGCGTAACTCTTCCGGGAGTCATCACAAGCACGAATGGCCGGGCGACTCACGGTACCACCGCCGAGTGGTACTACCCGTCGCTCTTCGACTTCGAACGCGGCCAGACGCTTCGGGTCGCTTCTCGGTACGTCGACTGGTACGCGCTTGGCGGGGGCGTCATCGGTGTCGTTGGCGTCAGCGCGGGCTGGTTGTGGCGCCGGAGGCGGAGGCCGAAGCCGCCACCACTCGCGACTTGATTCTTGCATCTGGCGCTGTCTTTCGCATCAATCGCAACCTGTCCACCACCCCATGCTGCCGCTGAAGGGCAGCCAAGTCCTGATTGGGCGCGCGACGGTAACGGCGAGGCTGCATTTCCACGAAGCTCACAGCCCGGCGTAGGTCCAGCGGCGCCCCTGCTCAACGGGAGACTTGGTGCTGGTGCTGAGCCACCCACGACTCCAACCGCAACAGCATCTCTCTGTCAAAGGCGATATGTTGAACGATGGCGAGGAACGCGGCAATCATCTCCTTGGCGTCGAGGCCACTGGGCATGACCTGCAACAGTTTGGACTCAGTCTCAGTCGGTTCGCGTCCCCAGGCCAGTCTCGCTGTCGCGCCTACGTCCACCGCGCCATCGTCCTTGTACACAATTCTCATGGCCAGTCCTTTCGTGCACGCGGCCAGTGCGGGGTGTGATTCTACACGCTTACCTGACAGCGCATTGATTCGCGGCCAGTCACTTCTCTCCTGCGTTGTCGCCAAGGTTACGGGAACACCTCGGCGGTGCGACCCGTGACACGCATAGTCTGTCCACCACCCCGTGCTGTTGCTGAAGCGCGGCCAGGTCTTGATTGGCGACGCGGCAGTAGCGGCGGGTCATTTCCAGCGTGGTGTGCCCGAGCAGGGCCTGCACGTGGAAGGGCGAGGCGCCGGAGCGCAGGAGCATGGTGGCGCAGGTGCGGCGGAAGGTGTGCGGGCTGACCGGCTGGGGCAGGCCGGACTTGCGCCCGTAGGCGCGGATTCTGTGCGCGGCGTGGTAGTACGTCAACGCTTCCCCATGCACGGTCACGAAGACGCGCTCCTGGCCCGCAATGCGTCCTCTGCGTTGTAGGTAGCGCCACAGCGCGCGCCTGCACGTGCTGCCAAAGCATACTCGCCGCTCCTTGCCGCCTTTGCCCAGGACCGTCACCGCGTTGTCATCCCATTCCACGTCGTTGAGCCGCAGGCCGAGCGCCTCCGAAATCCGCAGACCCGTATCGAGTAGAAGGAGCATCAGGCAATGGTCGCGCAGGCCGGCGAAGGTCTTGAGGTCAGGCTGTGACAGCAGGGCGGCAAGCTCCTCTTCCGACAGAACGCGAGGGAGATACTTCGGCTCCCTGAGCTGAGGGACGCGACGGGCCGGGTTCGCCTGGATGTACCCCTCGGCCTCAAGGAAGCAGAACAACGCCTTGAGCGCGCGAAGGCGGCTGTTGGCTGTGGCGACCGCCACGCCGCTCGCGGTCAGTGCCGCGAGGTAGCGGCGCAGCAGGTCCGGCGTGGCGGTCAGAGGCGTGGCTTCGGGATACTCCGCTTCCTGCCAGCGACAGAAACGCCCGAGGCGGTCCTTGTACCAGGCGATGGTGGCAGGGCTCAAGCCTCGGCATTGGCGCTCGAAGACGAACGCGCGCACGGCCTCGCGGAAGTCCTGCGTCGGGTCCTGCGAGCCAAGGTCAGGCGGCGTCTCGCGCGACAGCAGATGCGGTTCCATTATGCCCTCCTTTTCGTCGGAGGGAACAGCAGGGGATTTTGCGAAAACGCGCTGACGAAAAGGGGCCAACTTCGCGGGCTCAGCGAGGCGAATTGAACTCAAAATGCAGCCTGGTGGGCCGTGAAGGATTCGAACCTTCGACCTTGGGATTAAGAGTCCCCTGCTCTGCCAGGCTGAGCTAACGGCCCGGGTGCAGTTGCTGGATGAAGGAGGCCGGAAGGGAGGCCGGAAGAAAGACGGGCACCCGCGGGGCGGAACCGCTGTCTTCTCCTTCTTGTTGGATCTCCTCTCTAGCCACCTGCTTACTTGGCGCGCCTGGAGGGATTCGAACCCCCGGCCCCCAGATCCGAAGTCTGGTGCTCTAATCCGCTGAGCTACAGGCGCGCGCTGCTATGATTGTTGGGGCGAACGATGGGACTTGAACCCACAACCCCCTGAGCCACAGTCAGGTGCTCTGCCATTGAGCTACGTCCGCCGTGTTCCAGGTGCTAGAAGACAGAGGAGAGAAGACAGACAAGGTCCGCGGCGACGGCGGTTCTTTGCTCCAGCCTCTTTCCTCTAGCCTCTTATTACTTGGCGCGCCTGGCAGGACTCGAACCTGCGACCCGCTGCTTAGAAGGCAGCCGCTCTGTCCTCTGAGCTACAGGCGCCCCTGGAGCGGGAGACGGGGGTCGAACCCGCGACATTCAGCTTGGAAGGCTGACGCTCTACCGACTGAGCTACTCCCGCGAGTCCCGATCCGCGTGCCCCAGTGGTCGGGGCGGGCGGATTTGAACCGCCGACCTCCTGTTCCCAAAACAGGCGCGCTGCCAAGCTGCGCCACGCCCCGCCAAGATGCGGAGGACTTTTGCATCCCGCAAAAGTCCCATCTGGAGTATACCCGAAATGCGCCGCGAACGTCAATATCGTGCGTCGTTAGCCGGGCCACGGCGCGCCCCGGTCCTGCGCACGCGCACCGCGCGGAAGGTACTACTCGGCGTCCGGCTGAATCTTGACCACCACCTGGCGCGTGCGCGGGCCGTCGAATTCGCACAGGTATATGCCCTGCCACGTGCCCAGGACGAGCTTGCCATCCTCGACCGGCACCGTCTGGCAGAAACCGACCAGGCTGGCCTTGACGTGCGCCGGGGAGTTGCCCTCGCTGTGGTGGTAGAGCGCATCGTCGGGCACCATGCGCTCGAGCGCGGCCAGCAAATCGCCGACGACCGAGGGGTCGGCGTTCTCGTTGATGGTGATGCCAGCGGTGGTGTGGGTAACGAATACGTGCGCCACCCCCGCGCCCACGTTGGACTCGCGCACCGCGGCCTCGACGCGCTCGGTGATGTCCACGAGCTGCGTGCGGGCGCGGGTCGAGATGTTGAAGCGATGCGTCATGGTGACCTCCGGACACGGCGGGTTTGCGCTTCGCCGCGCGCCGGCGGATTCCTCGCGCCTGCTGCGTGGGAGCGCACGCGCGACTTGCCGTTCCAATGCGGTTGTGGAAAGGAGACCCTTTGCAGGTAGGCATACACGCGACGCTGTTGGGGCAGCCGCTGACGCGCGAGGCGTTCGACGCTGCGCGCCAGGCGGGGATTGACTGCCTCGAATTTCCGGCGCCGGGGGAGCGCGGCCTCAGCCCCGGCAAGCCGGCCGAGGTGCAGCGCATCAGGCGCGACCTGGAGGCCGCGGGGCTGTGCTTGTGGACGCTGCACGCCGATTTCGGGCCCGCGTTGGACCTCGGCAGCCCCTACCCCGAGGCGCGGCGGGCGGGCATCGCGATGATGTTGCTGGCGGCGCGCGTGCTGGCGGATGTCGGCGGCGAGATCGTGGTCATCCATCCCAGCGCAAGCGGGGTCGAGGACGGCCAACGGGCACAGGGAACTCGTGCCCGCCGCGAGAGCCTGCAGCGGCTGCTGGATGAGTCCGCCCACCTGCCGGTGCGCTTCGCCGTGGAGAACATGCTGCCCGGACATGTCGGCGATCGCGCATCTGAGATGACTGCCCTGCTGGACGGGCTGCCGGCGGATCGGATCGGCTTCTGCTACGACACGGGCCACGCGCGCCTGTGCCCGGACGGCCTGGAGATGGCACGCTGCATGGCCGGGCGCATGCTCACGGTGCACTTGCAGGACAACCTCGGCGAAGGCGACGCCCATCTCATGCCCTTCGACGGCACGGTGGACTGGGCGGCGACGGCGCGGATGCTCGATGAGGCGGGTTATTCGGGGCCGTACGTGTTCGAGACGGCGCTGCCTTCGCCGCAGGAAGTCATCCGCCGGGCACGCGAAACGGCGCAGCGCCTGCACCGGCTGCGCGCACCATGATCAGCGCCGCTTGACGCGCCGCACCGCGACCCCCGCCACATCCATGGGTCCCCTGAATACGTCTGCAATCAGGTCCCTGGCGGGGCGCGCCCTGGCTTCCGGCAGGCGCGGCACGAAGACCGCGGCGTGAATGATCCGCAGCGCGGTCGCCGCCAGGAACACCACGTGCAGGTTGGTGAGCCTGAAGCCGCCCAACATCAGGTGCCAGTGCGCCAGCGATTGCGCTATCACGCCGCCCGCGATCGGCGCCGCCGCCCCGACCGTGCCCGCCACCAGTGCGACCCCGGCGAGATAGGCGCTGCGCTTGGCCTCGGGCGTCATGGCGAAGAGCAGGTTGAGCTCGGCCACGCCCAGGACCGCGGTGACTATTCCCGCCAGCACCGCCGTGCTCGCCAACAGCAGGTGGCTGTCATGCCCCGCCGCGCCGAACATGAGCGGCAGCGGTATCGCCGCCAGCGTCGCGACCAGCAACACGGGCCGGTTGCCGTAGTAGCTGATCTGGCGGCCGACGACGGCGCCCAGCGTGGCCGCCACCAGCAGCGGGATCACCAGCAGGTAGAGGTTGGTGTAGAACTTGCCAAGGGCGATCCCGTCCAGCAGGTAGAGAATAAGGAACTGCCCCATGATGGTGTAGCTGGCGGCGCTGGAGGCGGCGTAGTAGAGGTAGCGGCGGAAGCGGCGGTCGCGCCAGGGCATGGTCACGATGGCCGGCAGCGGCGTCGGCTCGGCAGGGCGCACCTCGTACCGGCGCGGGATGAAAATGAACATGGCGATGTCGATGGTGCCCATGACCGCGGCGAAGCCGAAGATGGCGAAGAAGACGGGATACGAGCTGTTGCGGTCCAGCACCGCCCCGACGGTGAGGGCGGTAATCATCCCGGTGATGGTGGCGAGCCGGAAACGCACGCCGAGGAAGCGCGCGCGGATGCGCACCGGGATGACGTGGGCCATCCACCCGATCCACGCCGGGCTGCCCATCGAGCCCATGAGCGAGGACAGGAAGGTCAGCCCCAGCAGCCCCACCAGCCGCCACGGCCCGTAGCGCTCGGGGATCACGAACGGCAGCGCCCCCACCAGAATCCACAGCGGCCGCTGGATGAGGTCAACGGTCAGGAAGATCAGCTTAAGACGACCGGTTTTTTCGATGAGGTAGGAGGAGAAAACCTGCCCCACTACGCCGAGCACCGCCGAGGCGGAGAGAAAGCCGAGCATCAGCGGCCCGGCGCCCAGAGCGACGGCGTAGGCGGTGTAGGGGGCGCCCAGCACGGAGTTGTACCAACATGCGCCGAAGACGCCCCAGGAGATAAGGACGATGGTCAAGTTGGCGCGCAAGCGCGCGGCGGGGCGCTGCACGTGCAGGGCGCTGGTGGGCTCGGACACCGGTGTACCGTCCGCGTGAAGGATGGAGCGATTGAATTCTGCGCAGCCGCCCTTGGTTCCTTGCCGTGCCAGGATGTGGGCTGATAGCGGCCGGCGCGGCGCGCCGGGGCGGCGGTTTTCCTTGTGTGGCGTATTGCGCTTTGCTATAATACGAGGCTGGGCGCGACCGCTCGTGGAGGTCGCGGTTGCTTCGCGCAGTGTACACACCGCGCACCCGGTCCCGGAATCCCAATTCAGCGACTCGGAAGGAGCAGTCACTTGGAGATCGAGAGCATCCTGGCGCGAGAGATACTGGATTCCCGCGGCAATCCGACGATCGAGGTTGAAGTTTACCTGGCCGACGGCTCGATGGGGCGGGCGGCGGTGCCGTCCGGCGCCTCCACCGGAACGCACGAGGCGGTCGAGCTGCGCGACGGCGACAAGGAGCGCTACGGCGGCAAGGGCGTGCTGCGGGCGGTGGAGAACGTCAACGACCTCATCGCCCCCGAGCTGGAGGGCATGCTCGTCTCGGAGCAGGCGGCCATCGACGCGGCGATGATCGAACTCGACGGCACGCCGAACAAGGGCCGGCTGGGGGCCAATGCCATCCTGGGCGTGTCGCTGGCGGCGGCCAAGGCGGCGGCGGAGCATTACGGGCTCGCCCTCCATCAATACATCGGCGGCGTGGGCGCGCAGCGGCTGCCGGTGCCGATGATGAACATCCTCAACGGGGGCAAGCACGCCGACAACAATCTCGACCTCCAGGAGTTCATGATCATGCCCCTGGGCGCGAAGAGCTTCGCCGAGGGGCTGCGCATGGGGGCGGAGGTTTACCACGCGCTGAAGAAGGTGCTGGCGGCCGCCGGCCACAGCACCGCCATCGGCGACGAGGGCGGCTTCGCGCCGAACCTGAACTCGCACGACGAAGCCCTGCAGATCATCCAGCAGGCGATCGCGAAAGCCGGCTACGACCCCGGCACTGATATCGCGCTCGCCCTCGACCCCGCGGCCAGCGAGTTCTACGCCAAGGGCAAGTACCTCTTCAAGGGCGAGGGCAAGGAGCGCTCCGGCGCCGAGATGGTGGGCTACTACGAGGACCTGTGCACGCGCCATCCCATCGTATCGATCGAGGACGGCCTCGCCGAGGACGACTGGGACGCGTGGAAGCTGCTGACCGAACGCCTGGGCAACCGGGTGCAGCTTGTCGGCGACGACCTGTTCGTGACCAATGTCGAGCGCCTGCGCAAGGGCATCGAGATGGGAGCAGCCAACAGCATCCTCATCAAGGTCAACCAGATCGGCACGCTAACCGAGACGCTGGCGGCGATCGAGACGGCGAAGCGCGCGTCGTACACGGCGGTGGTGTCGCATCGCTCCGGCGAGACCGAGGACGCCACCATCGCCGACATCGCCGTCGCCACCAATGTCGGGCAGATCAAGACCGGCGCGCCGTGCCGCACCGACCGCGTGGCCAAGTATAACCAACTGCTGCGGATCGAGGAGGAGCTGGGGCCCGTCGCCCAGTACGGGGGCCCGGGGCTGTTCTATAACGTGCGTCGCTAGGCGCAGAGTCGGTGCGAACGCTGCGGCAGGCCGGGCGTCCCCGCCTGGCCCGGACCGCGATGGAGCACTTGCACATGTCCAAGTTGGCGGTGTTGGGTGGGGAGAGGACGGTGACCCTGAGCGCGGGGTCGTGGCCGCGCGTGGGTGAGGAGGAGATCGCCGCGGTCGTGGACGCCCTGCGCAAGTCCGCGGACGACTCGCGCTACCTGACCGCGGCCGGCGGCGGTGGGCCGATGGAGGAATTCGAGCGCAACTTCGCGCGCTTCATGGGCGCGGGCATGGCCATGACCACCAGCGGCGGCGGCCCCGCCCTTCACATCGCGGTCATGGCCGCGGGGGTCGAGGCAGGGGACGAGGTCATCGTCTCGCCCTACACCTGGGGGCAGACGGTGTCGTGCATCCTGCAGCAGAATGCCATCCCCGTTTTCGCCGACATCGACGAGCGCACGTATAACCTGGATCCGGCGACCATCGAATCGCGCATCACCGACTCCACCCGCGCCATCGTGGTGGTGCACATCTTCGGCCACCCCGCGGACATGGATCCCATCATGGAGGTCGCCGCCAAGCACGGCCTGCCCGTGATCGAGGACTGCGCGCAGGCGGTCGGGGCGGTCTACGACGGCCGGCGCGTGGGCAGTATCGGCCACCTCGGCTGCTATAGCATCGGCGACGGCAAGAACATGGTCGGCGGCGAAGGCGGGCTGCTGGTGACCGACGACGCGCGCCTGTTCGAGCTGGCGAACCTCATGGGGCAGCACCCGGCGCGCCACGCCCAGGTCGTCACCGACGACAACCTCAAGAAGTACATCGACAGCCTCATCTACACCTACCGCATCCACCCCCTGGCGGCGGTCATCGCCAACGTTCAACTGCGCTACCTCGACCAGTGGAACGCCGAGCGGCGGCGCAATGCCGAGTGCCTGTCGCGCGGGCTGGCCGAGATCCCGGGCATCGCGCCGCCCCACGTCGCGGGGGGCTGCGAGCACGTCTATCACATCTACTCCCCCACTTTCGTGGCGCACGAGGTGGAGGGGGTGAGCCGGCGCCGCTACGTCGAGGCGCTGGCGGCCGAGGGCGTGCCCATCGGCACGGGGTACGTCCAGACCCCGGTCTACCTGCGCGCGCGCCACCAGGAGCACGCGTACTTCTACGGCAAGGGCTGCCCGTGGAGCTGCCATTTCGCCAAGCGGGTGGTCGAATACCACCGCGGCGATTGCCCGGTTACCGAGCGGCGCTGCGATGAGCAGGAGCTCACCATCGGCGGCAGCGTCGCGTGGCTGGGCGACCAGACCGCGCTCATGGATCAGTATCTCGACGCGTTCCACAAGGTGGCCGAGAACCTCGGCGCGCTGCGCGAGGCGGAGGCGAAGGCGTGACGCGCTACCTGCCGGTTTACGATGTCGAGTACTTGCAGGACGTGGAGTATTCGCTGCGCGCGCTGGAGAGCGTGGTCAAGGTGCACCGGCGCATGCGGGCGCCGGCGACGTTTTGCATCTGCGGCAAGCTGCTCGAGGACGCGGCGCCGCGCTACGCGGAGCTGCTGCGCGACGACCTGTTCGACGTTCATTCCCATACCTACACCCACGTGCGGCTCAAGCGCACGAGCGACGCGGAGCCGCCGCCGGACATGCGGCTGGCGCGCGTCGAGATCGAGCTGACCGCCGCGCTGCTGGAGCGTCACCTGGGCGTGCGGGGGCCAGGCCTGCGCACGCCCGGCGGTTTCTATCGCGGCCTGCAAGGGGCGACGGAGCTGCTGGCGCTGCTGGAGGAGCTGCACGTGCCGTTCGTCAGCTCCGACGCGCGCGGCCCCCAGGAGACGATTCCGGCGCCGCTCACCGAGCCCTACTGGTATGACGACGACGGCTTCCCCGGCCTGCTGGAGCTGCCCGCTCACGACTGGCACGAGAACGTGCTCAAGGGCCACAGCCCGGTGCCTTGCGCGTGGCCGCCGCTGCTGCCGTGGGGGTACCCGAGCCAGGCGCCGCGGACTCCGGAGGAGGAATTCGAGGTCTATCGCAAGGGGCTGCACGGCGCCGCGGAGCATGGCATGACTTACTATTCGCCGCCCATGCACCCGTGGTCCATCTATCGCTTCAATCCAGAGGCGCGCACCGTGGCGCTGATACTGCAGGAGGTCGCGGCAATGAGCATGCCGATCACCACCTTCAGCGCGATCTACCGCGAGCTGCGCGAGAAGCGCGAGGCCAAGCCATGAGGAGAACCAGGATCGTCTGCACCCTGGGCCCGGCGACGGATTCCCCGCGCGTCCAGCGGGCGCTGCTCAAGGCTGGCATGGACGTCGCCCGCCTCAACTTTTCCCACGGCACCTACGAGGAGCACGCACGCAATATCGCCTCCATCCGCCAGCTGGCCGAGGAGACGGGCCGCGCCATCGGGATTCTGCAGGACCTGTCGGGGCCCAAGCTGCGCATCGGCGAGTTCAAGGCGGGCCAGGTGCACCTGCGGCGGGGCCAGACCTTCACGCTCGCCTCCAAGGCGGTGGAGGGTGACCGCGAAGGTGTGCGCCTCGCCTTCCCTCGTCTCGCCCAGTATGTGGAGGCGGGCGAGCGCATCATGCTCTCGGACGGGGCGATCGAGCTGCGGGTGCGCGAGATAGTCAACGGCGACATCGTGTGCCGCGTCATGAACGGCGGATCGCTTGGCTCACATCAGGGGGTGAACCTGCCGGACACGGTGCTGCCGGTGCGCGCGGTCACCCACAAGGACCTGCAAGACCTTGATTTCGGGATCGAGCACGGGGTGGACTGGGTGGCGATGTCGTTCGTGCGCAGCCCGGAGGACCTGGCGCCGCTGCGGCGGCGCATGAAGAAGTGCGGGTGCGCCATTCCCATCATCGCCAAGGTCGAGAAGCACGAGGCGGTGAGCGCGCTGGACGGGATTCTGCAGGCGGCGGACGGGATGATGGTGGCGCGCGGGGATTTGGGCGTGGAGATGCCGTTGGAGGATGTGCCCGGCATCCAGAAAGAGATCATCCGCAAATGCAACCTGGCGGGCAAGCCGGTGATAACGGCGACGCAGATGCTGCAGTCGATGATCGAGAGCCCGCGCCCGACTCGCGCCGAGGTGACCGATATCGCCAACGCCATCCTCGACGGCACGGACGCGGTGATGCTGTCGGGGGAGACGGCGGTGGGCAAGTACCCGGTGCGCGCGGCGCGGATGATGGCGGAAGTGGCGGTGCACGCCGAACGCCTGCTCGATTTCGAGGCCATCCGCCGCGAGAAGGCGGCGATCGTCTCCGATACCCCCACCGACGCCATCAGCGAATCGTGCGTGGCCATGGCGCACGACCTGCGCGCCAAGGCGATACTGGTGTCAACCAGCTCGGGCTATACGGCGCGCATGGTGTCGAAGAACCGCCCCTCCGCGCCGATCGTGGCGGTAACGTCGGAGCACGAAACGTACCGGCGGCTGCCGCTGGTGTGGGGGGTGCAGCCGCTGTTCGTAGGGGTGACGAGCCAGGACACGGACGAGGTGCTGGCGCGGGCGCAGGAGACGGCCAAGGCCCATGGCTACGTCAAGGACGGTGACATCGTGGTCATCACCGCCGGCGTGCCGGTGGGCGTGCCCGGTCATACCAACCTGATTAAGGTGCAGGTGATCGGGCAGTAGCGCAGGCCCCGCGGCGGCGATTCACGCCGGGGGCGAAACTTGTGGAGGAACGCGACGCCGGGCGGCGAAACACCACAGCCGACACGGCGCGGCTCGCTGGGACGGCGCTGGAGCACGTGTGAGGTCAATAGGCCTAAGGCTGGCGAGGCTGACGGTGGCAGGCGCGCTATGCGGCATCGTGGGCATCGCCGTGATTTACGGCGCGTGGCGATTTGCCTGTCCCTACGCCGCGGAGTTCACCACGCGCCGCGAGGTTGGCGCGCTCGACCGGCGCGTGAGCGAACTGCAGGCCGAGCACCGGCGGCTGGAGCAGCAGGCGAAGCTCCTTGAGACCCCCGAAGGCATCAGGATCGAGGCGCGTCGCCTGGGTTTGCTCAAACCGGGCGAGCGGTCGCTGCGCTTCATGACGCGCCCGCAGCCGCGAGACGCGCCGTCCCCAACGGCGCCCGCGCCGCCGGGTGTGCTGGAGCGACTGCGGGCGTGGGGGCGCAGGCTGGTCACCGAGCCGCACGATCCGGGCCAATCGCGGGGCGCGACCTCCGCGGGGCGTTCCGCCGCAGATCGATGAGCGCTGGCTGCCGCACACCGCCATGGACCCATTCGCCGAGGCCCGCCGACAGATGGTGGCGACCCAGTTGCGCAGACGCGGGATCGCCGACGAGCGCGTGCTGGATGCCATGTCCAAAGTCCCCCGCCACCGTTTCCTGCCCGCCCCCGACCCCGCCGCTTACGACGACCACCCGCTGACCATCGGCGAGGGGCAGACCATATCTCAGCCCTACATGGTTGCCGTGATGACCCAGGCGCTTGCGCTGCGCGGCGGCGAGAAGGTGCTCGAGGTCGGCACCGGGTCAGGCTACCAGGCGGCCGTGCTTGCGGAGCTATGCCGCCAGGTGTACTCCATCGAACGCATTGTCTCGCTGGCGGAGCGGGCGCGCCACGTGCTCGCCGACCTCGGCTGCCGCAATGTCGAGATCGTCGTCGGCGACGGCACCCTGGGCCTGCCCGAGCACGCCCCCTATGACGGGATCGTCTGCACCGCGGCCGCCCCCGCCATACCGCCGCCGTGGGTCGAGCAGCTTGCCGAGGGTGGCCGCATTGTCGCGCCTATCGGCGACCGCTGGGCGCAAAGCCTGGTCATCGCCACCAAGGAGCAGGGGGAGGTCAAACAGCGCCACGACCTGGGGTGTGTTTTCGTCCCGCTCCTCGGGAGGCACGGATTCCAGGAGGCGTAGCGGCGCGAGGAAAGCCGCAGCCAAGCCGCGCAGGGATGCGCGGCTGCAGCGCAGGGCGACGGATAACACGCGCATCCGCCTGCAGGAGAGGAAATGAGGACTGGCATGCTGCGCATCGGTATCGTCACCGGCGCCGGCCTGGCGCACGGGCCGGCCTTCGCCGGAATCATCAACGGGAGTCGTGACACTCCGCCGGGGTCATACCCCGACCTGGCTGACGTCCGCGTCACCGCCGTGTACGACCAGGAAACGGCGGTGGCCGAGAAGCTGGCGGCGGACTACGGGATCGAGCGCGTCGCCCGCTCGCCCGCCGAAGTGGCGGACGCGGTGGACGCGGTGCTGCTGCTCGACGACGGCACCAGGGAGCACCAGCGCCAGGCGCCGCCGTTGCTCGAACGCCGCTTGCCGACGTTCGTGGATAAGCCCTTGAGCACCGATCCGCGCGAGGCGGCGGAGCTGGTGTGCTTGGCCGCGAGCGCGGGCGCGCCGTTCATGTCCTGCTCCGCGCTGCGCTACACGCGCGAGCTGGAGGAGAACCGGGCGGCGCTGGAAGCGGCCGCACCGTACCTCGCAGCGTGCGCGATCGGGCCGGGCGAGCTGATTTACTACGGAATCCACCCCTGCGAGCTGCTGCAGGCGGCCATCGGTCCGGGCGTGAGGGCGGTGCAGAACCTCGGCGAGGAGGGGCGTCACATCGCGCGCCTGTTCTACGGCGACGACCGCTCGGCCGTGCTCCAGGTGTTCGAAGGCATCAGCTACGTGTTTCACCTGAGCGTGTACGGCAAAGGCGGCTGGGTGAGCTTCCAGGTCAGCGATCACGTCTACTTCTACACCCAGACCGTTCTCCGCTTCGTCGGCATGTGCCGCAGCGGCGAGCAACCGATCGCGCCTGGCGACACGTTAGAGATAATCCGCACACTGTGGTGCGCGCGCAAGTCAGCGCAGGAGGGTGGGCGCGTGGTCGGCCTGGAGGAGGCGAGCTAGCATGGCAAAGCGCAAAACGCAGGCGCGCATCGGCTTCGTTGGGGCGGGCGCTCACGCCAACTGGGCGCTTTACCCGAGCCTGCGGGGCGCGCCCAGTGCGCGGCTGGCGGCGGTGTGCGACCTGGACGCGGGGCGCGCCGAGCGGGCCGCCCGGAGCTATGGCGCCGATCGCTGGTACACCGATGTGGAGGAGATGCTCGCCGCGGAGCAGCTCGACGGCGTGTGCATCTGCGGCGCTCCGCAGATGCACGTCGAGGTGGGGCGGCAAGTGCTGCGGCGCGGGCTGCCGATCTTCGTGGAGAAGCCGTCGGCGCTGACCTCGCGCGATGCGCGGCGGCTGGCGGACGCGGCGCAGCGGGCGGGCGCGTGGGGCATGGTCGCCTTCATGAAGCGCTACGCCGCCGGTTACGTCCTGGCCAAGCAGCTCATAGAGGCGCCGGCCTTCGGCGGCTTGCAGCAACTGCATCTGCGATTCACCCAAGGCGAGTATCCGGATATCTGGGGTCTGGACGCCCCCTATGCGTTCCTCGTCGGCCAGGTGGTGCATATCTTCGATCTGGCGCGTTTTCTGGGAGGCGATGTCGCCGAGGTGCACGCACGGCTGCACATGGTAACCAAGCACAGGTTCGCCTACGCCATAAGCGTCGAGTTCGTGTCGGGCGCGGTGGGCACGCTTGAGCTCAATACCCTCGATCACACCGAGGCGTGGCGCGATATCACCGAGTATGCGGATGCCAGCGGCGTGGGCGAGAGCGTGATGGTAAGGGACATGCTGCAGGTGACCCATTACGCGGCCAAGGACTGGCGCCCGGAGCCGCAGACGTGGGGCGCGGCCACGCGCGCCTGGGCTCCCATTTGGACCGGGGTCGGGCAGGGCCTGACGCTGACCGGCTACGTGGGCGAGCTGGAGCAGTTCGCCCAATCCCTGCTGAGCGGCGTTCCCGCCGCCGCCAGCTTGTGGGACGGGGTCGAGGCGCTCAGGTTGAGCGAGGCGGTGTGGAAGAGCGCACAGACGGGGCGGGTGGTGGCGCTGGCGCAGCGAGCGGAGTGACGACGGCCATGGAGCACAGGCGCCCCACCGAAGGCGGGTGAACCTCGCCTGTGATTCTCCCGGATTCCCCTGAGTCCCACGCTCGAGGTTCGCGCGCCATAGCCCCGAGGGCGACGGCGCGGCGGGCGCGCTCGATGCGGTTGCGCCTACCCCGCCAGGCGGCGCAGGGCCTCCAGCTTCTCCCGCTCGCCGATGCGCGCCTTGTTGACCGCCTCGCGCAGGATCTCGATCGAGCGGTCATAGGCGTCGCGGTCCACGGGATAGGGATAGCCGTCCTTGCCGCCGTGGGCGAAGCTGAATGTGGCGGGATCGCGCACGCTCGCGCGGACCCCGTAAACTAGTTCTGCAATGAGGGCGAGTGCTCGTATGGCAGTGGGGCCGACGCCGCGCACCTCCAACAGCTGCTGAAAGTCATGCGGCTGGCGCTCGTAGGACTTAAGCCAGATGCGGCGCAGGGACTCGGGGCGCAGCTCGCTCACCAGCACCTCGTGATGGCGCGGCAGGGACAGCGCCTGCAGGCGCTCGATCTCGCGCACCAGCCGCTCCGGGTTTTCCTGGGACAGCGCAGCCGTTGTCTGCCGCGCCTGCTCGCTCTCGCGCGCCACCATGTTCAGCACGTGCCGGGCGGGGCGCTCGGAGCATACGCCGTGGTGGGGCTCGCACACGAAGCTGTGCATCTCGTCGGACAGCCAGTGGTACCGCCGCGCCCAGCCGGTATCGCCGTTCATCCCCTGCTGCACCACCGCCCACTCCCCCCCGCGGGTGAACACGAAGGTGTGATGGTAAAGCTGGTAACCGTCCTGCACCGCGGTGTTGTCCACCTTGGCCGACAGGCGCGAGGCGTACACCAGCTCGTCGGGGCTGCGCCCGATGGAGAAGCGCTCGCCGTAGGAGACGATGTCGTCGGGGGTGCGGCGGGAGGTGCGGCCTTTGCCGCCGGCGACGAACAGGCCGAGATCGGCCTCGGTGCCCTTCAGCCCCTGCTTGAGGGCGCCGCACACGGTTGTTGTCAGCCCTGAGCTGTGCCAGTCGAAGCCGAGCACGCAGCCGAACGCCTGGAACCACCACGGGTCCGCCAGACGCCTGAGCATTTCGCGCGGGCCGCGCTCCTCGACGATGCAGCGCGTGATCTCGCGCGACAGCTTGACCATGCGCTGAAACAGCCAGCGCGGCGCAGAGCCGCCATGCAGCGGCAGGTTGGCGGATCCGGTTCGCATCCTGAATGGTAGGGCAGGCGTCTCGCCTGCCGACTTTGTTCGCAGCCGGGACGGCTGCGCCACCTTGGAGTATAGGCCAAAGGGCCGAGGCTGTCGAGGCGTGAGGGGACGGGACTTGGCCGGCGGCGCACAGTCGGCAAGGGGCAGGGCCGGCGTTCCGCACGCGGGGGCCGGCACGCGCCGGACTAGCGCACCGCAACCGCCCCCAGCGTGATCGGCTGCCGCGGAGACCCGGGCCGCGCCAATTGCACGAAGGCCCGGTAAGTGCCAGGCATCATGCGGCGCGAGAGCAGCGCGTTCATGGTCTGCCGATAGTGGTAGCCCGGGCGGCTGGCGGGAAGTGGGGCGCCAAACAGCAGACGCGGCGCAACGGAGAGCCCGAGTTCCTTCGGCGCCTTCTTCATGTCACCGCGCGCCCATGCTGTGGCGATGGAGTCGTGAACGAACATGATCTGCAGCCGTTCGTTGTCGCGCACCGAGGCGCCGGACCAGCGAATCGCGGCGGTGATGGTGAAGGGCTCTCCGCGGGTGACGACGCGGGGTATCTCAACATCAAGCAAGGCGCCGGCGCCATCGGGGAACTGCAGAATTGCGGTCGGCCGGCCGGCGTCGGGAGCCTCGGGCACGCCGGGCGCGGCCACCACCCGGTTCAGCGGCAACGGGGGGGGCGTTCTGAGGACGACGTAGCCGGGCGGCGCGTCCGTCACCGGGAGATTGGTGTACAGCGGCCGCTCCGGGGCAAGGTGATCGCGGAAGGCATACACCAGAGCAGCTTCCCAGCCCTCAGGGCCGGCGCGGATCGCCTGCTCTGCGGCTTCGCGCAGGCCGGGCGGAAGCAGTGCTCTGTACCAACCATGGGTAATGTTGTCTGCCGACAGCACCAGCGGCGCGGACTGGGGGTGCAAAACGTACCAGTAGTATAGGGTGCCGCCCATGGGCTCGTCTCCGGTAAGCAGTATGACCGCATCGGGAGGGACGTTGAGCATGGAGACCGCGATACCCTCCAGGGTGGCGTACTGTTGGCTGCGGTCGGCGCGGTTCCAGTTGTCAACGAGCATGTTGAGGGGCAAGAAAAGGGACACCAGCACCGCGGCGACCGGCGCGAAGCGAACGATGGACGAACTCAGAGTGAGCCCGCGCACCAGCAGCAGGCCATAGCCGAGCCCGAAACCGAGCCAAGCGGCAACGGCGACCATGCACGGCAGGTAGAAGACTTCCTTATCGGGCACCTTGTAGAAGGCCGCCCACAGAGCGATCAGGGCGAAGTTCACCAGCAGCACGATGCCCAGCGGACGATGCTGCCGGGAGCGCACCATGCCGACCAGCCCCGTCGCCACGAGCAACATCCCCACAAGCCCAAACTGCCTCCACAGCCTCAGGCCCAGCAGCTTGGTCTGGTCCCAGGCATTGGCGGCCGTATCACCGAAGGCCAGCCTCGCGTAGAGGCCTCCGGATATGTGCTCGAAGAACCGGGCGAGGCCGCCGCTGGTGTTGCCCCAGTCGAAGGGAGGCTTGAACGCGGAACGGAAGGGCAGCCACAAGTAGAGCAGCAGCGGCAGGGCGCCGCAGACGGCGGCGCGGACCAACACGCGTGCGGAAATGGGGCGCGTGGCGACCGCTGCCCACAGCAGTGCGGGCGCGACAAGGAAGAGCGCCGTGCGGTGGTGCGTGAGCGCCAGCCCGCAAAAGAATGCCAACAGGTTCAGCCGGCGTGGAGAGCGCTCGGGCAGCCAGCGCACGAACATGGCCACCACCAGGGTCGCCAGGAAAATGTGCAGCGCATAAACCTCCGGCTGGTTGGCCTGGGGCCACACCCACCAGTTGAGCCCCAGCGCCAGGCCGGCGAGGGCGGCGGCCGCCCCGCTGGCGGTGACGGAGATCACGATCCAGGCCATGACGCCCCCCGCGGCGGCAGCGGATACCGCGCTGAAAAACGCCGCCCTGCGCCCCGCGTCCCCCACCGGAATCAGGTCGAACAGCTTGCCCACCATCAGGTAGAGCGGATACCCCGTGGGGTGAGCCACCCCCATCGTGTGGATGGCCGTGCTCAGCTCCCCGGCGTCGCCCCCCGTGACGGTCGGAGCCAGCGTATACCAGTAGCAAGCGAGCAATACCAGCGCCACGGCAATGGGGATAAGACCCCTGGTAGCGAGAGTGCGTATGCGAGGCAGTGAACCGAAACGGGTGGACGGCATCGGGAAAAGGCTCTGCGTCATTCTAACCACGGCAACGGTAGCGTTGTCAACCCGCCGACACCCTGGACGGGAGCTCGGCGCTTGGGGCCATAGGCGCGGGGCGTTGCCATCCTAGAGGGATTCACGGGGATCGGGCTCCCGCCTCCGCGGGGCGACGTAGCCCGGCTTCGGCGGGCGCAGGCGGCCTGACCGACTCGCTGTGCGGGCGCGTGTAACCCAATCACTCCGTTGATGACGCTTGAGGCGCCGCCGCGATGTCATTCAGAGCCCCTTCACCGACATGTCATTCAGAGGCCCCTTCGCCGTGCTCAGGGCAAGCTCTTCGCTGGGACGTCATTCTAAGGCGAAGCCGAAGGGTTCACAATGACATTCATACGTTCGGCAACTTGCGTCACCACGCACTAGCCGGCGCGGTTCTGCTTGCCCAGCTCCAGGATGTAGTTGACTCCGGCCTTGAGTTCCTGGTGGGTGAGGCTGCCGCCCTTGAAGTCGGTCTGCAGGAGCTTATTGATCTCGAGGAACATGTCGTGGCTGGACTTGCCCTGTCCGAACCAGCGGTTGATGTCCTCGCGTAGGCGCTGCATGCGGCGGGCGGGGATGCGGGCGATGGTATCGCGCACCATGCTCAACACCGCTTCCGCCTCACGGGAGCACTGCTCCTCAGTGCTTTCAGGGGCGAGAAAGCGGAAGCAGTCCTCGCCTGAGTGGTACTCGATGTTGACTTGGCTGGTGGAGCCCCCCGGCAGTTCGTAAACGAGCGCGAAGTTGATGACCTCGCCGTCGCGGTCCCATTGAGAGCGCTGCGCGCGCAGGTTACCGTAACCGACGCGGTACTTGTAATCGGCGAGCAAGCGCTCCAGGCCGTGCTCCCATGCTTGAAGGGTGGCGATTGAAGACATGATGGCGCAAACGGCGCCCGGCCGGAGGAAAGCGGCGGACGCCACCTCGATGTCCGGCTACTTGGGTTCTATCATGAGGCGGATGGCAGTGCGTTCTTCGCCGTCGATCTGGATATCGGCGAACGCCGGGCGGCAGATGAGGTCAACGCCGGAGGGCGCCATGAAGCCGCGCGCGATCGCCAGCGCCTTGACCGCCTGGTTGAGGGCGCCGGCTCCGATGGTCTGCATTTCCGCACAGCCCTTCTCGCGGACCACCCCGGCAAGGGCGCCTGCCACGGCATTCGGGTTCGATTTTGCTGATACGCGAAGGACCTCAACCATCGTGAGTCCTCCTTGCTGTCTGTGTTGATATCTGCCGCCAACCGCCAGCGGCGCCCGTCACTCGTCCGCTGGTTCCGCGCCGGATCCGGGTACTACCTCTTGCAGCGCTCTTATGCTGCGCGCGCGGCCGGATTCCTCGTCTATGTCGACCACCACCGCTCCCACGACGACCGGGCCGCCCGCGAGCTTGAAGCGCACGGGCATCTTGCTGTTGAACCGCCGGATTATCAGCCGCGGTTCGATCCCCAGCACCGAATCGCGCGGGCCCGTCATCCCGACATCCGTGATATACGCCGTCCCCGCCGGCAGCACCTGCGCGTCGGCCGTGGCAACGTGGGTGTGCGTGCCGATCACCGCGCTCGCGCGCCCGTCCAGCATCCACCCCATCGCCAGCTTCTCGCTCGTGGCCTCGCCGTGCATGTCCACCACCAGCACCCGAGCCTGCTCGTGCAGCTCGGTCAGTTGCCGCTCCGCCTCGCGGAACGGGCAGTCAACGCAATCCATGAATACCCGGCCGCACAGGTTGATCACACCTACCGGCACGCCGGAGCGGGTCGCGAACACTGCCGCCCCCCGCCCCGGGGCCGCCGGCGGGTAGTTGGCCGGACGCAGCACCCGCGCCTCCTCGGCCAGGAGCTGCTCCGCCTCTTTCTTATTCCACACGTGGTTTCCTGTCGTGATGACATCCACGCCGGCGGTCAGTATCTCTTGCGCCACCGCCGGCGTAATGCCGAAGCCCGCGGCTGCGTTCTCGCCGTTGGCGATGACGAAATCAGCCTGCCAGCGTTCGACCATGCCGGGCAGCGCCTGCTGCAGGGCGCGGCGCCCGGGGCGGCCCACGATATCGCCGATGAACAGTAGGTTCATTGCCTCGTTGGTGGGGCAGGCGTCCACCCTGAGCGCAGTCGAAGGGTCCTCGCCTGCCAGCCTGAACGGATTCGCAGCCGCGACTTGTCCGCCTGCGGCGTGACGGCTGCGCCGCCAACCGTGTCCCGGCCTATTTCGCGTATTCGACGGCGCGGGTCTCGCGGATGACCGTGACCTTGATCTGGCCGGGGTAGTCCATCCCCTCCTCGATCTTCTGCACCACTTCCTTGGCGAGGCGGACGGCGCCCAGGTCGTCGACGTCCTCGGGGCGCACGATGATGCGCACCTCGCGCCCGGCCTGGATGGCGAAGCAGCGCTCGACGCCGGCGCACGCTTCGGCGATTTGCTCCAGCTTCTCCAGGCGCTTGATGTAGGTCTCGAGGGTTTCCTTGCGCGCGCCCGGCCGCGACGCCGACACCGCATCGGCGGCCTGCACCAGCACCGCCTCCACGCTGGAGCATTGCTCCTCGGCGTGGTGCGCGACGATGGCGTGAATCACCTCCTCGCTTTCCTTGTGGTGGCGCGCCAGGTCGGCGCCGATGTTGGCATGGGTGCCTTCCATCTCGAAGTCCACCGACTTGCCGATATCGTGCAGCAGCCCCGCGCGCTTGGCGATGGCGATCGAAGCACCGATCTCGCTGGCCATTACCCCCGCGAGGTGCGCGACCTCCACGGAGTGGTCAAGGACGTTCTGCCCATAGCTGGTGCGGAACTTGAGCTTGCCCAGGGTGTGCATCATTTCCTTGTGCAGCCCGGTGACGCCGGTGTGCAGCACCGCCCGCTCGGCGGCGTCGGCGATCTCCTTTTCCACTTCCTTGCGGGCGCGCGACACGGTTTCCTCGATGCGCCCGGGATGGATGCGGCCGTCGTTGATGAGGTAGCCCAGCGCGATGCGGGCGATCTCCCGGCGCACGGGGTCGAAGGCCGACAGCACCACCGCCTCCGGCGTATCGTCGATGATGAGGTCGACGCCGGTCTCGGCCTCGAAGGCGCGGATGTTGCGCCCCTCGCGGCCGATGATGCGCCCCTTCATCTCGTCGCTCGGCAGCGGCACCACCGAGACCGTGGTCTCCGCCGCCTGATCGACCGCGCAGCGCTGAATGGCGAGGGCGAGGATCTCCCGCGATTTGCCCTCAGCCTGCTCGCGCGCCGTCTCCTCGATCTCCCGCGCGAGCTTGGCCGCCTCGTGGCGCACCTCATCCTCGACCTGCTTGAGCAGCAGCGCCTTTGCCTCCTGCGGCGTTACGCCCGATACCCGCGCGAGCTCGGCGAGCTCCCGCTCCTTAATCGCAGCCAGCTCCTCCCGCACAGAGTCCAGCTCCTTCTCCCGCGCGACGGCGGCGCGCTCTCGCTTTTCGACGCCTTCGAGCTTGCGCTCCAGGTTTTCTTCCTTCTGTGCGACGCGGCGCTCGGAGCGCTGGATCTCGAGCCTGCGCTCCCGGTTCTCCCGGTCTATCTCGGTGCGCAGGCGATGGGCCTCATCCTTCGCCTCCAGCAGCGCTTCTTTCTTGAGCGCATCTATCTCCTTCTGCGCTTCCTCCAGGATGCGGCTGGCTTCTCGTTGCTTGCTGCCTATTCGCTGACG
>Ga0315279_10002055_pt1 | contig 31427 bp, 36 predicted proteins | sample YL17G06_20_MG_FD_203694 | JGI IMG/M metagenome (GOLD analysis project Ga0315279, IMG submission 203694) | Sediment microbial communities from Yellowstone Lake, YNP, Wyoming, USA - YL17G06_20 | ecosystem: Environmental > Aquatic > Freshwater > Lake > Sediment | place: USA: Wyoming | collected...
GCAGTTGCGATTTCTCTTTTTGGATTAAAGAGCGGAGCGGCCCTGGCCACCGTAGTAGGGGTTTTAACAGAGGTGCCCATAATGCTTAGTCTGGTTAATTTTTCCAATAAGACTCGTCATTGGTTTGCTAGGGAAGAAAAAATGCACCCGGAGGTGATAATGGCAAAGAAAAGAAAACTCCTTTGGCAAAATTCACTGATTGCTACTGATTTATCTGAAGCTTCTAATGAAGTTGTGGAGTGCGTTGCAAAGGAAGGAAAAGATTTTACGAAAACGGTAAAATTAGTTCATGCTATTTCTGTAGAAACCTCTGGAGGCATTGAGGAAGTGCTTGAAAAAGCGGATAAGCCGGGTATTGAAAAACAAGTTGAAAGGCTGAAGAATGCGGGGATAGATGCGTCTTATACGTTTGCATACGGTATTCCTTATGTGGAAATCAACCGCCTTATTGCCGAAGAAAATTATCAGTTATTAGTTTTGGGCTCGCATAGTAAAAGTTTAGGCAAAGAGATGCTGCTAGGTAGCGTTTCAGATAGCATCATAAGGAACCTCACCATACCCGCTCTCCTTATCAAATGTAAAGGAGAAAAACATGCGGTTTGCCCTCTCGTATTTTCCGGGAATATACTTTTCCCTACGGATTTTTCTGAAAATGCAAAAGCTGCTTTTGATATGTTGACAAGCCTTGTTAGTAATTATAATCCTGCAGTAACTCTTTATCACATCCAAGATAAAAATATCGTATTTCCGCACCTTAGTCACAAATTGGAAGAATTTAATCGCATAGATACCAAGAGGCTAAATACGTTAAAAGAATCTTTGTTGAGCGCGGGAGCAAAAAATGTAATTACAAAACTTGGAACGGGCCACACTAAGCAATCGATTATTAATGAAATCAACAGTAATGATTATAGCTTGGTTGTGATGGGAACACAGGGCCGCGGCTGGATTAAAGAAGTATTAATCGGAGGCATAGCGCACGCTGTAATCAGGAAATCAAATACCTCGCTATTATTGGTCCCTTTTAGAAAATAAGAGCTTCGTTTATCAGGTATGAGGTGATTGTGTTTGGTAAGATTATAGCGAAAGTTCGTTGATCTTTCTGGTGAGGAGCCAATCTTCTAAACCCTTGCTCCCAGGAGTAAGGGTTTTTTGCTGGTAAATTTATTGTTGAAGTTGCGAAAAGGATGTATAATAAATTACAAATAAGATACTTAAAATACAAAAGAGTGGCACCTGGAGGAAATGTCTCCCAGAGACAAGAGATATGGAGATTAGGGCAAGGCAAAAAGGTAGTATCGTTATACTGGATTTATGCGGACGTATTGATGTGGATGCTGCTAATTTGGTAGAAGTTGTAGGCCAGTGCATACGTGACGGTTATTCCGATATACTCTGTAATTTTGAAGCAGTCGATTTTATTGATTATATGGGCATTTCAGTAATAGTGATTGCCTATAAAGAGGCGATAAATAATAATGGCAGAATGAAATTTACCAATATTCCCGCCCATCTTAAAGGATTATTTTGCGTTGCCGGCTTAGATAGGGTTATTGATATTTATGCTACCGAGGATATAGCAATCAATAGTTTTAAAGAAGATAAAATTATAGAAAATATTAAAAAAATGCAATTACGGCGCAGGTTTAAACGTCTACCCATCGATATCAAGATAGAGTTAAAAGAGAAATATGACAAGGGCGCTGTTTGTATTAAGGGAGACCTTATAAATCTGAGCGCTATTGGTGCCTACATATACGGCTGTAGCCAATTCAAGCTGGGAGACGAGATTATTCTAAAACTTAAACTTCCGCCGAAACTCCAAGATTTAGAGCTTGAGGCAAGGGTTGTCTGGCTATCTGATAAGCAAATTCAGCCGCATTCCCATCCCGGAATGGGGGTGGAATTTTATAATATCCAGCCTTCTGCCCAACAAAACCTACTTGAATTTATCGAAAGAAACCTTTCCTTTATGTCCACTGATAACTAGGAGGGACGTTACTTTCGCCAAAGCGAGAAGTGTCCCTTGTGGGGACACTTCTTGAGATTGGGTCGGGACCTGTCCCTAAAGAAGGCTTTTTGTTGAAAAATCTTAAATAGATGGTAAAATAAGTGAGGACATAAGTTATGGAGTTTCTATTAAAGGTACAGGCGACATAACTTATTAGTCCGAACTTATCCCCACACCAATTAAGTATTAGCCTACGCTATTTATGTAATTGGTGTGGGGGTTAAATTCGCAGACGGCTTCGCCTACAATTTACGTCATTTACTCCGTAAATTGTCTGCTCATTTAACTATGCGCGTGGCAATGTATTATAATAATCACGATATCAGGATAAAAGAAATGGCCAAGCCTAAGATTGGCCAAGGTGAACTTCTGATACGCATTGAGGCTTCAGGTATCTGCGGCAGTGATGTGATGGAGTGGTATCGCATTAATAGAACACCGCTTGTGTTAGGTCACGAAATCGCAGGCATGGTTGAAGAGGCCGGAGAAGGCGTAAAAATTTATAAGAAGGGCGATAGGGTAGCTTGCGCGCATCACGTTCCTTGCGGTAAGTGCCATTATTGTTTAGCGGGCCATGAAACAGTATGTGATACTTTGCGTAAGACTAATTTCGACCCGGGCGGATTCTGTGAATATTTGCGCCTGCCTAAGATAAACGTAGATTATGGGGTTTATCCTCTACCGGATTCCCTATCCTTTGAAGAGGCAACGTTTATTGAACCTGTGGCATGTGTAATCAGAGGGCAAAGATTAGCAGGTATGAAGCCGGGCCTTACTATTCTGGTTGTGGGCAGCGGTATAGCAGGCTTATTGCATATACACCTGGCTAAAGTAATGGGCGCGGGCCGTATTATATCCACGGACATTTTAGAATACCGTTTAAATGCAGCTAAAAAATTTGGCGCGGATATAAGCATAAATGCCAAGGAATATTCTGCCAAGATGCTGCGTAGTTTAAATCAAGGCAGGCTCGCAGATTTAGTGATAGTCTCAACCGGTTCGCCTTCAGCTATTGAGCAGGCGTTGGAATCTGTTGAACACGGCGGAACAATTCTTTTCTTTGCTCCGACGGATAAAGACAGAAGAATCCCGTTTCCTTTTAATGAATTATTCTGGCGCACCGAAATAAGTCTTACGAGTTCATACGCAGGAAGCCCCTCGGACTATAAAGAGGCCCTAGATTTGATCGCAAGTAAAAGACTTGATGTTTCAAGCATGATTACGCATCGTTTAAGTTTATCCGAGATAGGTCTGGGTTTTAAACTTGTAGCCGAAGCACAGGAATCCATAAAAGTAATTATCTATCCACACAGATAACCTCATATAACCTATTCCAAACCCGCATTGGAATTGGTTGGTTTAGAAAGGAGCTAAACATGGACTGGGGAATGAAGAATAGAATGCAGCGCATATTTAAGGAAGACGGTAAGACTGTAATGCTGGCAGTTGACCACGGATATTTCTTAGGTCCGGTAAGTAGATTAGAAGAGCCACGCAAAACTATTGAGCCGCTTATTCCCTATGCGGATTCGCTTATGCTTACCAGGGGCATGCTACGCAATTGCATTGACCCTAAATACAACATCCCGCTTGTATTGCGGGTATCAGGCGGAAATAGTATCCTAGGTAAAGATTTATCTAACGAAGGCATTACTGTTTCCTTTGAGGACGCCATCAGGCTTAATGTGGCAGCAGTGGCTTTATCTATCTATGTAGGCACAGACCACGAGCATCAGACTTTAATCAATCTTACCAAGCTTATCGATGAAGGCCAGAAGTACGGTATTCCTGTATTGGCGGTTACGGCTGTGGGCAAAGAATTAGAAAAACGGGATTGCCGGTATCTTTCTTTATCCTGCCGCATTGCTGCAGAATTAGGTGCTCATATTATAAAAACCTATTATTGCGAAGATTTTGAAAAGGTGGTTAAATCCTGCCCGGTTCCAATAGTTATTGCCGGTGGGCCTAAATTAAAAAATGAGCTCAATGCTTTAAAGATGGCTTATGAGGCAGTTGCGCAGGGCGCTAAAGGTGTGGATATGGGCAGAAACATCTGGCAGTCGCGTTGGCCGGTAGCAATGATTTCTGCTATACGCAGCATTGTTCATGAGAGGGCCTCACTTAAGAAAGCCTATAATTTGTTTAACAGCCTGAAGAAATAAAACACAATCCTTAATAACTTATGCACACAACAAAATTAATACATTCGCGGCCTGGAAACCTGCGCCCTAAAGGGCGCGGAGCCGAAAACACATTGTTTCGGCATCAAAGAAGCTGCAATACATTATTGCAGCTTCCTCTGACCTTTTCATTAATGAAAAGGTCAGAGGATGAGTTAAGGCCGCTAAGTATCAACCGTGACGGCTCCATCCCTTCGGTCTGGAGTAGCCGTAGGTTGATTTCTATATCGGTTTGCATTTTAATATGTTTGGTATTTTCTATTCTTGCATATAGCCAAACTCAAGCCCCTGAAAACCATAAATTAATAATTTTCTCTTCTCCCGCGTGTCATAAGTGTATTGAAACAAAGGCTAAAGTAATGCCTGATATAGAAAAAGAATTTAAGGGCCGGATTCACATAGAATATCGGGATATTACTGATATAGAAAATTATAAGTTACTCTTGAGCCTCAAGGAAAAATACGGGTCAAAGATAGAGAATATTTTTCCGGTATTCTACTTCCAGGGCCATTTCTTAAACGGAAGAGGAAAAATCAAAGAGGCGGCCTTGAGAGTTCTTATCAGTCAATCTCTAAGTCAAGGGCCGCAAGGGAAACAGGGCTTACCATCAATAGATTTGCTCGCGTATTTTAGGACTTTTGAGCCTGTTGCGGTTATCAGCGCCGGCCTGACCGACGGTATCAATCCTTGCGCCTTTACCGTCATTGTATTCTTTATTTCTTTTTTATCCCTGCAGGGTTATAAGAAAAGAGAATTAATTATTATCGGTCTTGCCTTTATATTTGCGGTATTTATTACGTATCTCGCAATCGGGCTGGGCTTGTTTAGTTTTCTCTATCAGATAAGGGGTTTTTGGCTCATTTCAAGAATATTCAACTTAACAGTGGGGATATTAAGTATTATATTAGGAATTTTGGCTGTTTATGATTTCTTTAAATTTAAGCGGACAGCCGAGACACAAGGGCTCTTACTGCAGTTACCGCAAGCAGTAAAAAACCGGATACATTCTCTCATCGGATTGCATTATAGAAGAACTAAAGAGGAGAACGGGAAAACTTTAAAACTACATATTTTAAGATTGGCCTTAAGCGCTTTAATAGTCGGTTTTCTTGTCTCAATATTAGAGGCAGTTTGCACTGGCCAGGTATACCTGCCTACAATAACTTTCGTTCTGAAGACGAGCCACCTTAAATTACAGGCTTTAGGGTATCTTATACTTTACAATATCATGTTTATCGTACCGTTATTTATAATATTTTTATTTGCTTTATTGGGCGTGACTTCCGAACAATTTTCTAAGATTTTGAGAAAACACCTTTCCGCCATAAAGATACTGATGGCGGTTCTCTTTTTTGGTTTAGGCATATTTTTAATCTGGAGGGTGTAACAATAAAGAAAGTTATGGGTTATAAGTTATGGGTTATAAGTTCACTTATCTTTCTGTCTTTCCTGCAAACCGGATGCCCTGCGCAAGTTAAAGATAATCCAACAGATAAACTGGTGGAAGTGCAAGACCCGTATTCCTGGGACTTTGGTCAAGTAAAGACAGGGGAGGTCTTAAAGCATAGTTTCGTATTAAAAAATGAATCTGAAAAAACTCTGACGATAAAGGATGTAAATACTTCTTGCGGATGCACTCTTTCTACAGTAAAAGAGAAAATTCTTTCAGCCGGCCAAAGCACCGCAATAGAAGTCCAGTTTAATACCAAAGGTTATTCCGGGCTAACACAACAATATGTATATGTGCACACTGATAGCCTTGATGAACCGGTCATAAAGTTTATAATTAAGGCTGAGGTCAAATGAAGCCCAGACTTACGCAAGGTTAGTGTCCGCCACAAAGCATTGGCGGATCCGCCAATGCTTTGTGGCGGAAGCGTAAGCTCTTGCGTGCATTATATTAATCCCAAGATTACCCACCATATAAACATTACTTCCGGCATAAAGAAAGTAAAATCTACAAAATTATGTAATATAACAGTGGTAACGGCAATGAGCAAATAGATAGTTTCTTTGCGAGAATTATATTTAATATTTTGTAATTTTGATTTCAAGACGGTAGTTATTACCCATATAAAAGAGATTAAGCCGAATATTCCCATCTCTGCCCAGATTTGAAGATAAGAGTTGTGTGCGTAGCGGGATTGAATAAGGTTAAAATTTCCTAGCCCCACGCCAGTTAAAGGCCTTGCTTTAATTATATTCAGAGTATCCTTCCAATAGTTTAATCTCATTACCGTAGAGAAGATTGGTTGGAGGTGTTGCTTTTGAGCAGTTAGTCTTGTTACAAAGACCAAGCAAATAATTAAAAATAACCCATAGAGAAAGAAGATTATCTTTTTTTCTAATCCTTTCTTTAAATAAAAATACAAGCCTAACGCCAAAAAGAGGCTTATAAGCGCACCCAAGGATTTAGTAAGCAAGAGCGCAAAGGATAAGGGTATGATAAACCAAGATTTATCTTTAAAGACTAAGGTAAGCGGTATAAGCATTGCCAGATAACCACCTAAGGCATTAGGAGTAACAAATGGGAAGAAGACGCGATTTCTACTTATATAATCTAAGATAAAAGGATCAGTAAATTTTGCTTTATTAACATATTCTAAGATATGTTGAAAGCCAAAGAAATATTGGTAAATAGCTAATAAACTGATGACTAAACCGGTGATAACTATAGCGCGTATAATCTTTATTTTATCTTCATATTCTAAAGAAGCAGCAATTAGAAATAACAATAGACCACTAATATATTTATAGAGTTCTTCGAAGCTATTGAGTTTGTTTGATGAGAAAACTATTGAGATTGTTAAGGCCAAACAGAATAGAAACAGGGGATATTTTAATAAGCTGGTTTTTTTTATCGTAGTACCCTTGTAAAAAAACCAGGCAATTTAAAAAATAAGAAACAAAGTAGAATATATAGAATTTAGGTAAGGGAAGGCAAGCGATGAGATGAATGGCCGGATAAAGATTAGGCTTAGTAAAATAATCAGCATTATGTTATAATTCTATTCTAGAATGGAAGATACGTCAAATAAAATAGTCAGTATTATCGTGGTAACTTGTGGCGTCAAGAATTATATCAAAGATTGTTTAAATTCATTAACGACCCAAAGTTATTCTGCGCCTGAGATTATTGTAATTGATAATTCCTTTAATTCAAATTTTAGCCAAGAGATTAATGAATGCTATCCGGGTATTAAATTATATTCTAGCCCAAGGAATCTATTTTATTGTGAAGCGTTAAATATTGGAATAAAAATGAGTAGAGGAGACTTTATTTTATGTCTTAATGACGATGTAATTTTAGATAGAAATTTTATTAAAGAAGCATTGAAGGGATTCGGTATCGATAAAGGAATCGGCATGATAAGTGGTAAGATTTTACGTAGCGATGGAAAGACTATCGATAGCACAAGGTTATTCTTAAGCATTTGGCGTACGGCTAAAGAAAGGAGCTACGGGCATAGAGATACAGGCAGATACAAAAGAGAAGAATATATCTTTGGTGTAAACGGCGCAGTTAGTTTTTAGCGTCGGAAGATGTTAAAGGACATCAAAATAGAATTAGATTACTTTGATACAGATTATCATATATTTTATGAGGATTTGGATATTGCCTGGAGGGCACAGAACTTTGGTTGGAAAGCATATTACATTCCGAAGGCTATTGCTTATCATGTGCGCGGAGCTACAGTGAGAAAGAGTTTTGGAATAGATAAGCTATATGCTCGAAGATATTTAAGCAATGACTTGCATTTTGACCTTGTAAAGAATCGCTGCCTTACATTAATTAAAAATGAATCTTATTTAGACTCGGCATTACATTTACCTTTTATCCTGTTTTATGATTTCTTGGTCTGGAGTTATATTTTATTTTTTAAACCAAGCCTGCTAAAAGATTTTATTTTAAATTTAAAATACTTCAAGGCCGCTTTTAAAAAAAGAAAGTGGTCCTCAAACTATACAACATAGGCTAATTTAGAGAATTAATTAATCTTAGCCGCTCTTTTTATCCTCTCTATATAGTTTATTCTTCTATTTCTTCGTCGGAGAATTGAAAGCAAATAGATTTATCAAAAAATAAAAAATGCTTGACAAAAACAACATATTGTGATAAAAAATAATATAGATACAAGATATAGGATAGTTTTTTATATGTGAAAGGGGTTAAATAAATTAAATTGAGAAAACTAGGCAGAAGTTTAAGGGCTCTGGAGATAAAAGAGCCCTTATTTTTTAAGTAAGCACATAAATTATGGAGCTCGCTATTATTTAGATAGCTTTAGCGACATAACTTATATGTGCGAACTTACCCAGCAATAATTTGGTAATAAATATTGTTTTTATTCAAATTAGTGCTGGGTCAAACTCAGCCAGATAACTTATGTCGCACCCTGTGCTCCATAAGTTATGGCTTCATTTGAGATGAAGACAGTTGGTTTAACCTACGATTTAAAGACAGATTACGAGTTTAAAAAAGACGACCCTCCCGATGCTAATGCCGAATTTGACCATCCTTCCACTATAGAGGTTATTGCCTCTGCTATCGAAGCCTGCGGTTTTAAAGCGAAAAAGATAGGCAATGCATCTAGTCTTCTAGAAAAAATAGACAGTCTTAATGTAGATATTGTTTTTAATATCTCTGAAGGCCTTTCAGGCAGGAACAGAGAATCCCAGGTGCCGATATTGTTAGAAATGGCAGGTATTCCTTTTGTGGGTGCGGATGCCTTGACCTTAAGCCTAACCTTAGATAAGATTATGGCAAAAAAGATTTTTATTGCTGAAGGAATCCCCACCCCAAAGTTCTTTGAGGTAAGGACCCTTGACGCATTGCTTAATGTCGACCATTTTAGATTTCCTCTTATTGTCAAGCCGCGTTTTGAAGGCTCTTCCAAAGGCTTAAGCGATGCTTCGCGCGTAGAAAATACGGAAGAACTAAAAAAACAAACCGAATATATCATCAATGCTTATAAACAACCTGCGCTCGTTGAGGAATTTATCCGTGGTGAAGAATTTACAGCAGCGATAGTCGGTAATGATCCGCCCGAGGTCATGCCTGTTGTGCAGGTAAAGATAGACGGCCGCCTTAAGCTCAACGATAAATTTTATACCTTCGCACGTATTCAATCGGATAGATTAGAATACATATGCCCAGCGCGCATAAATCAGGATTTAAAGAAAAAATTATCCGAGCTCGCTTTAAAGACCTACGATGTAGTAGAATGTCGTGATTTTGGCAGAGTTGATTTTAGAGTTGACAACGAAGGTAACGTTTACGTATTAGAGATAAATCCTTTACCGTCTTTATCTACCGAAGATGTATTTATGCTGGTGGCTAAGGCAGTCGGTATTTCTTACGAAGAAATAATCGGCAAGATATTAAATAGTGCACTTAAGAGATACAATTTAAGTGAGGATATAACTTATGGAGCAAAGCGAACATCCCCCTTCGCCAAGGCTTCGGGGGATAGTCCTCCGAAGCTTTAGCGAAGGAGGACATAAGTTATCTACCCGAACTTACCCCTCACCTTTGGACATATTCAAAAACAATAAAAGAATGAATATAACAAAGGTGAGGGGTCAAATTCAGCCAAACAACTTAGCAAACATAAGTGAATCTAAGTTGTGGCTTCATTTGAGATGAAGATAGCCCTGACTTATAATCTAAAAGAAAAAGACGAAACAAAGCCTGCGGATTATTTTTCAGAATTTGATTCTGAAGAGACGGTAAATGCGATCACGGCTGTCCTGTGCAAAAAAGGCCATACCGTTTTACCAATCAATGTCAGCGAGTCGGATTTGTTTTCTTATTTTAAGAAAAACCGCGTAGATATAGTTTTTAATATTGCTGAGGGTAAATATGGCAGGTTCCGTGAATCAGAGATTCCGGCCATATTAGATTATTTGGATATTCCTTATACCGGTTCAAACACATTTTCGTTAACACTTGCCTTGAACAAAGCAATTACCAAAAAAATACTCAGCGCAGAAAATATCCCTACCCCCCGTTTTCAGGTTTTTATAAAAGGCAGCGAAGAACTAAATCCCGATTTAAGGTTTCCGCTTATAGTAAAACCCAATCGCGAAGGTTCAGCGAAGGGGATAAATATATCTAATGTAGTTGACAATAAAGAAGCCTTGTTTAATAAGGTCGCAGATACTATAAATACATACCAACAAGAAGCGCTGGTTGAGGAATTTATTGATGGTAAGGAATTAACAGTGGGAATATTAGAGAATGGTAAGATAGCAGTACTTCCAATTTTAGAGATAGATTTTTCAAGTTGTGCAAAGAGTGGCGAATATTTTTATTCCTGGCGGATGAAAGAATACCAAGGCGATGTAGAGTTGGGTCTTGTGCCCACCTTTTATTGTCCGGCACGCTTGAACAAAGAAGAAGAAATGTGCGTAAAAGAAGCGGCCTTAAAGACGCACCAGGCAGTGGGCTGTTTTGATATCTCGCGTACAGATATACGTCTCAGTAAAGACAATGTCCCTTATGTATTAGAGATAAATCCGTTACCAGGGCTTAATCCTACGGAATCTAACTTTCCTATTATGGCTTATGCTGCTGGTATGAAATATGAGGATATTATTGAGGCAATATTAATGAGTGCCTCTGGACGAAAGATGAGTTAAGATGAACCCCGCCCGCACCTTAGGGCTGGGGTATAAAATTAGAAAGGAAGAGCGGGGTGAATAATAATGCAGTAGCGCTAGAGAACCAAAAGTTAATCTCGGAAACTGCGACTCAAACCCGTATATCCAGGAGACCGCAAGATTATCAACAGATAAGTCTATACAAAGACGTAAACCCTTTGGATTGGGAAGACTGGCGTTGGCAACTAAAAAATAGGATCCGTACCAAGGAGGAGCTTGAGCAGATTATAAGATTAACCCCCGAAGAGGAGGCAGGAATAAAAAAGGCAAGCGGCAGATTATCTATGGCCATAACGCCTTACTGGGCAACTTTAATTGATCCCGAAGACCCTAATTGTCCGTTCAGGCGCCAAGCCGTACCCGTGGTTTCTGAATTTATTGTGGGCCCTCATGAGATGGCCGATCCCTGTGCCGAGGATAGGGATTCGCCTGCACCGCATCTGGTACACCGGTATCCTGATAGAGTTTTATTATTAGCTACTGAATCCTGCGCAATGTACTGCCGGCACTGCACAAGGCGGCGATTGGTAGGCGAACATAGCGAGGATAACTCTCCTACAAGATTTGATGCAGCAATTGAATATATCAAATCAAATAGGAAAATAAGGGATGTCCTTATATCAGGCGGCGACCCTTTTATATTAGAAGACGAAGAAATTGAAAGCTTAATCCAAAAGTTGCGCGCTATCTCGCACATAGAATTTTTGAGAATAGGTACTCGCGTTCCCGTAACCTTGCCGCACCGCATTACTGAAAAATTGGTGAATATGCTCAAAATTTATACACCCATATGGATTAGCATTCATTTTAATCATCCTAAAGAGATTACCAAACGTTGTAAGATTGCCTGCGGTATGTTGGCGGATGCTGGAATGCCCCTCGGTAGCCAGTCTGTTCTTTTAAAGGGGATCAATGACCGACCTTATATTATGAGGCGGCTTATGCATGAGCTCTTGCAAATAAGAGTTAGGCCGTATTATATCTATCAGTGTGACCCGGTAAGAGGAACCCAGCACTTCCGGACTCCGGTAGCTGTAGGGATTAATATAATCGAAAAACTAAGAGGCCATACTTCTGGCTATGCTGTGCCTACTTATGTTATAGATGGCCCGGGTGGCGGCGGAAAGATACCAGTCGGCCCAAACTATGTCCTTTCCCAGGCAAAAGGAAAGTACGTCCTGCGTAACTACAAAGGCAAAATCTACACCTACCTAGAATAATCCCCTTCGCTTTTACTTTTTATTCTTGACCCCCTATTGTTAGTATTATATAATATGAATTCCTTATTTTATGGTATAGGAAAGTATAAAAATCACCCACTGCGAAAATCGCAGTAAGTTATCGCGAAGGCGATTTTCTTGGGGTATAGGAAAGTATAAAAATCACCCACTGCGAAAATCGCAGTAAGTTATCGCGAAGGCGATTTTCTTGGGGTATAGGAAAGTATAAAAATCACCCACTGCGAAAATCGCAGTAAGTTATCGCGAAGGCGATTTTCTTGATTAGAGCAAAAGGAGTATTTATTATGGATGTCCAGAACAAAAGGAACTTTATTCTTTTAGGCCATGCCCAGTCAGGAAAAACCACGCTTTCGGAGAATCTGCTTTATTTCTGTAAAGCTACCACAAGAAAAGGCACGGTTGCCGATGGTACGACTGTCAGCGATTATGCTTTTGACGAGATAGAAAGAAAGAACTCTATCAATTCAAGCTTCTTGTATTGCGATTATTTCGCTAAAGGCGAATCCGCCTCTGGCGGAAAAGACATCATAAGGATTCAGATTATAGATACACCCGGTTATGCGGATTTCTTTGGAGAAGCGATTTCAGGTATACGCGCTGTAGATAGTGCAGTTATACTTGTGGACGCTACAGTGGGTGTGGAAGTAGGCACAGAACGCGCATGGCAACTTTTAGAAGAATCTAATCTGCCCTGCATTATATTTATAAATAAATTAGATAAAGAAGGCGTTGATGTGAATAAGGTCGTGACAGATATAAAAGACAGGCTTTCTAAGAAAGCCGTCATCGTAACCACCCCAGATGCGTCGGATTTAGTTGAGACTATTGCGGAAAGCGATGATAGGCTTCTTGAGAAATATTTGGAAGGTGCAAAGCTTTCTCTTGAAGAATTGAGCCATGGTTTACGCCAGGCAGTAATCAAGCGCAATATATTTCCCATAATATCCGGCTCCAGCCTAAACGACAAATGCATAGAAGAATTATTAAATGCAATTATTGCTTATTTACCATCTCCTCTAGAAAGGCCAAAAGTAGAAGCCCAGGACCCTTTAAATCCCGAGAATAAAAAAGAGATCGTATTTAAGGAAGACGGGTCTTTCAGCGCGTTTGTATTTAAAAGCATATCCGACCCTTACGTTGGGCAGTTAACGTGTCTGCGCATTTTTTCAGGCACACTGGCGCCAAATACAGGCTTTTATAATGTGAATAAAAAAACAAAAGAAAGGATCGGGCAGGTCTATCTTTTGCAAGGTAAAGAGCAGAGGTCGGTTGAATCTGCTTCTTGCGGCGACATTATTGCTATTGCTAAATTGAAAGAGACCCTTACCTCTGATTCTCTTTGTGATGAGAAGAACCAGGTTTTATTTGATCCGGTTGTTTTTCCGGAACCTGCCATATCTGCATCGGTGAAACCGAAGTCGCGTCAGGATGAAGAGAAGATTTCCGGCGCCCTTAGCAAGCTCGCTTCCGAAGACCCTACATTTAAAGCAACCCATGACCCGCAGACCAAGGAATTAATTATATCAGGTTTGGGCGATTTGCATCTGGGTGTAATGGTGGGCCGTATGAAGAAAAGATTTAATGTTGAGGTAGAATTAGGCACTCCCAAGGTTTCCTACAAAGAGTCAATTACAAAAACTGCTAAGATACAAGGTAAATATAAACGTCAGTCCGGCGGTCGTGGTCAATACGGTGATGTCTGGATTCAAGTTGAACCCTTAGAAAAAGGCAAAGGTTTTGAATTCGTGGATAAGATTTTCGGGGGCGCCATACCCAAAAATTATATCCCGGCAGTGGAAAAAGGCGTAGTGCAGGCCTGTTTAGAGGGGGCGGTAGCGGGCTACCCGATAGTGGATATACGCGTGCGGCTGGTGGACGGTTCTTACCATGAAGTTGACTCCTCGGATATGGCCTTTCAGATAGCCGGTTCAATGGCTTTAAGAAAAGCAGTCTTGGAAGCAGGGCCTGTATTGTTGGAACCAATAATGGATGTTGAGGTAGTCATCCCTGAAGAATATCTGGGCGCAATCTCGGGAGATCTGAATTCCCGTCGCGGTCGCATTATGGGTATGGATATAAAAGGCAAATCCCAGATTGTCAAAGCCAAAGCACCTTTAGCTGAGATGTTTACCTACGCCAATGACCTGCGTTCTATCACTGGTGGTAGAGGGATGTATACTATGCGTTTCTCACATTACGAAGAGGTTCCCCATAAGATTGCCTTGAATATTATAAATCAATATCAAGCCACCAAGAAACAGGAAGAAGAATAATAAATTATTATAATCTTATTCCTCATCCAAAATAATTAAATAAAAATGAACCCCGCCCTTCCTAATAAAAATATCCATTTAAAAAATACACGGAAGAGCGGGGGCAGTGATTAGAAAGGAAGGGCGGGGTGAAGATAGGCATAGTTGCTATTCCTGATTTGCCCCTCGGTAAACATAATATTAAAGACCAGCGCCTCGATGGGGTAGATAACTTAGTAAAAGCCAAAAAGAAGACATATATCCAGGTTGAGTTAGTAGGCGAAGATGCTGCATTAGAGGCTGATGCGATATTGGTATTGAGTGATTCGCGGCTAGATTTAATTTTAAAAGACCTGGAATTTGTAGAAACACGCTTAAGCCGTACCGAAGAAGAAAAAGAAAAGATGTTATTGAATAAATTAAAACTTATTTTAGAAAAAGAAGAATTTATCTTTAATGTAACATTAAGCTCTGAAGAAAAACAAGCAATAGCGGGCTTCGGATTATTGACTAATAAACCAATTATAGTGGCAGAAAAACAAGAACTAAATGACCTGGATAATTTATTGAGGAGAGTGCTTAAAGAAAGTGGCTTTATCAGTTTTTTTACTACTACAGGCGGGAATGAAACGCGTGCATGGCTAATTAGACAAGGGGCTACTGCCTGGGAGGCAGCAGGCTTAATACATTCTGATATCCAAAGGGGTTTTATCCGCGCAGAAATTATCAGCTTCTCTGATTTTATCCAGGCAGGCGGCGAAACCGGTGCCAAACAACAGGGAAAATTGCGTTTAGAGCAAAAGGATTATGTGATGCAGGATGCAGATTTAGTTAATTTCCGTTTTAATAAATAAGTGAGGACATAAGTTATGGAGCTCGAAGAGCGACATAACTTATCCCGAATGAAGTTACTCTTTGAAGAATAACTTCGGGATCCCGAAGAGACACTAAAACATTTTGCTACATTCGGGATACGTCCGAACTTACCCCCACACCAATTGCAATATAGCATATGCTAAACACGCAATTGGTGTGGGGGTTAAATTCGCACAAATAACTTATGTCGGAGTAAATTAAGACTATTGCTCCATAAGTTATCTACTCATCCCCCTTCGCAGGAGACCACGGATTTTAATCCGTGGAGGAATGCGTTTGTTTAATCTGCTTCGGGGGATTTCACTAAATAAACAAACCGTGCACGTGGCGGGGGATGATCCTTGACATAAAAGATGTCAAGGATCTATTAAGGTACCACGGACTTTAGTCCGTGGGGTTCCATTGAAGGAGAGATTGATGGTTAAGATTAAACGCGCTCTTATAAGCGTATCAGATAAGACCGGGTTGGTAGATTTTGCCAGGGAATTAAACAAATTAGGGGTGGAGATTCTTTCTACAGGCGGCACAGCAAAATTACTCAGGGATAATAATATACAGGTAAAGGAGGTATCTGAATATACGGGCTTTCCTGAGATGCTTGACGGCAGGGTCAAGACTTTACATCCCAAGATACACGGCGGTTTACTTGCCTTAAGGGACAACCCCAGACACATGCAGAGCCTGAAAGAGCATGATATCGGCCTTATAGATATGGTGGTAGTAAATCTTTATCAGTTCGAGAAAACAACGCAGAAATCAGACGTTACAATAGAAGAGGTTATTGAAAATATTGATATCGGCGGTCCATCTATGTTACGTTCTGCTGCCAAGAACTATAAGGATGTAGCGGTTATATGCGATCCCCGCCATTACAACCGGGTTATTGATGAATTGAAGAAAAATGGCGGTGTTTTATCCGGCGATTTAATGCGCGAGCTCGCTGTAGAGGTCTTTGCTTTGACCTGCCGCTATGACAATACCATATACAATTATTTAAAAGATTATTTTAAAGCTCCACCAGCATCATCGGGATTCCCACAAGAATTGAATTTATATTTTGAAAAAATCCAGGATTTAAGATACGGTGAAAATCCCCATCAGAAAGCGGCATTTTATAAAGAAAGAGGCAAGGGCCGCGGCCTGATAAATCTAAAGCAGTTACAGGGCAAAGAGCTCTCTTTTAATAATATCTTAGACTTAAATAGCGCTTACGAATTAGTGCGGGAATTTAGCAAGCCCGCAGCAGCGGTTGTAAAACACAACAATCCCTGTGGCGCGGCAGAAGATGAGACTTTGGATAAGGCGTTTCTCGCTGCCTATAAATGCGACCCCCTTTCTGCATTTGGCGGTATAGTGGCATTGAATAGAAAAATTGACCTTAAAACTGCCAAAGTTATTGCGAAAAGCGGTTTTTTAGAATGTATCATTGCCCCGGGCTTTGATAAAGGGGTGCAGGATTTATTTAAAGATAAAAAGAACCTGCGTTTATTAGAACTGGATGATATTAAGCCGATAAATGAACCCCGCCCCTGCGTGCAGGAGCGGGGTGAACCCGAATTGAAACGTGTAAGCGGCGGGCTCTTACTTCAGGATAAAGATTTAGCAACATTGGATGTAAATAATCTTAAAGTGGCCACCAAAAAGAAGCCGACCAAAAAAGAATTAGAGAGCCTTATTTTCGGATGGAAAGTGGTCAAGCACGTTAAATCCAATGCCATTGTTTTAATCCGCGGTACAAAGACTGTGGGTATTGGAGCAGGCCAGATGTCCAGAGTTGATTCAGTAAAGATTGCCAAGATTAAAGCAGGCGCATTAAGCAAAAATTCTTATTTAGCCTCTGATGCATTTTTTCCAAAAGCCGATGCCATTATAGAAGCAGCGAAGGCAGGCATAAAAGCCATAATCCAGCCTGGCGGCTCAATATTCGACGTAGAGATAATCAAGGCTTGCGATAAATATAAAATCGCAATGGTCTTCACGGGAATCAGGCACTTCAGACATTAACGAGGACACAATTTAGCGTAGCTTAGAATAAGCAAGCTAAATTGTATGTCCGAGTTAACCCCCACACCAATTAGTAAAATTAGTAACGTCTAAACTCCTAATTGGTGTGGGGGTAAATTCGCACTTATAACTTATGTCGCATTTCATGCTCCATAAGTTATGTGCTCATTTATGACCTACCTAGAAACTGTCCAATACTTAGAATCTTTTATCAACTACGAGAAGATTCCGGTTTATCCTTATAAGGAATCCCTCAAATTGGAACGGGTTAAGAATTTCTTAGCAACAATAGATAATCCCCAGGATAGCTTAAAGTGCCTGCACATCGCAGGCACAAAAGGCAAAGGTTCAACCTGTGTTTTTGTTGCCTATATATTAAGGCAGGCCGGCTATAAAGTTGGCTTATACACTTCTCCGCATCTTTCAGATTTTAGGGAAAGAATTAGGATCTTAAGGCCCAAGCCCCTAGACAACAGCCCGCAGACCGCAAAAGATTTTGAAGGAATGATTTCTAAAGGAGAAGTAACGGGCCTTGTAGAAAGGTTAAAGCCGCTGATACAAGATTACAATAAATATTCAGAATACGGTCCGCTTTCTTTCTTTGAGGTTTATACGTCTTTGGCCTTTCTTTATTTTAAAGAAAAAAAAGTTGACTTTGCAGTTTTAGAGACCGGGCTGGGCGGTAGGCTGGATGCTACCAATGTAGTTAATCCTTTAGTTGCGGCTATAACTCCCATAAGTTATGAACACACACAAAAATTAGGCAATACCTTAAGAGAGATTACCACGGAGAAAGCAGGAATTATTAAAGTGCATCGGTTGATAGTAATATCTGCGCCGCAGGAAAAAGAAACAATGGAAGTTATAAGGCAAAAATGTAAAGAAGCAGGTGCAAAGTTATATGAAGTAAATAAGGATATATTTTATGAAAAGGCGAATAAAGGATTTAACGTAATGGGAATATTTGGCGAATATCCGAATTTAGAGATAAGACTCTTAGGAGAGCATCAGCGGATAAATGCCACAGTAGCTATTGGTATAATTGAAGCACTGCGGTTTTATGGTATTTATGTGGGTATTGATTCTATAAGAGAAGGCCTTTATAATACTTTTTGGCCGGGAAGATGTGAGATTGTTTCTAGAAATCCTTTAGTGGTTTTAGACGGTGCACAAAATATTGCCTCAATGAAGGCATTAAAAGAGGCGGTTAAAGAAAACTTTTCTGCCGAAGGCGGAAAATATAAAAGGCTAATTCTTATCTTAGGCATTTCTAGCGATAAAGATGTGAAGGGAATATGTAATGAAATTTATGATTTAGCAGACGAAATTGTTTTAACTAAGGCTGACAATTCCCGTGCTACTGCCCCTCAGACTTTAGTTAAATATTTTAATGGCAAAAAAGTGCATATAACGGATAACGCCAAAGAAGCAAAGGAACTTGCTTACCGGCTCACTAAAAAAGAAGATTTAATCCTGGTTTGCGGTTCATTATTCGTGGTAGGTGAATCCCGCACCTTATTCAAAGGTGCGGGATGAATTTGACCCCCCACCACTTTCAATATAGCGTAGGCTAAATACGAAAGTGGCGGGGGGTTTAATTCGTCCTTCGCTTCGCTCTAGGACTCGATTGGACGATCCTGAAACGAAGTGAAGGATCTCGCAGACGGCCTTCGGCCTACAATTTATATCGCACTTCGTGTTCCATAAATTGCCTGCTTATTAAAAATGTTAAGATATGATATTAATGATACTATCGCAGCCATTGCTACAGGTGTTGGAGAGTCGGGTATCGGCATTGTGCGCATAAGTGGTAAAGATGCTTTATCTATCGCCGATAGGATTTTTGTTTCCAAGGATAAAAAAAGGCCATCCAGCTTTAAGACCTATACCACGCATTATGGATTTATTATCGATCCTCGATCCTCGATCCTCGATCCTGGGAAGAAATCCAGCATCCAGCATCCAGCATCCAGCATCCAATATGTAGATGAGGTTATCTTGACGGTAATGCGAGCACCGAAGAGTTATACCAAAGAGGATATCGTTGAGATAAATTGTCATGGAGGCATTGTTGCATTACGTAGGGTCTTAGATTTGGTTTTAGAAAATGGCTGCCGGCTGGCTGAACCCGGTGAATTCACTAAACGCGCATTTTTAAACGGAAGGATTGATTTAGCACAGGCTGAAGCAGTTTTAGATATAATTCGCGCCAAGACAGATTCTGCTTTAAAGGTAAGCGTTGAACAATTACGCGGCGCTTTATCTGGTCAGATAAATAAGATTAGGAAGGTTTTGCTGGATATACTTTCAGTATTAGAGGTAAATATTGATTTTCCTGAAGAGGAAATCAGCGGCATCAGTTCAAAAGGAACTACACAAAAATTAGGTGCTATCAATGATGAACTAAAAGATATTCTCGATACTTCAAGGCAAGGCAGGATATTTCGCGAGGGTATAAATGTAGTAATCTGCGGTAAACCCAATGTAGGAAAATCTTCGCTTTTAAATGCCCTTTTAAGACAAGAACGCTCTATAGTTACGCCGATTCCTGGCACAACGCGCGATACGATTGAAGAGATTATCGATATAAAAGGCATCCCGATAAGGATTGTAGATACCGCCGGGATTATTGAACCCAGGGACCTAATTGAAAAAAAGGCAGTCCAGCGTTCAAAAAGATATGTTGATTTAGCAGATTTGGTAATTTTATTATTTGATGGCAGCAGAAGGCTTACCAGAGAGGATGGAGTCCTCATGAGAAAAATAAAAAGAAAACACACCCTGGCAATTATAAATAAAATAGATTTAAAACAAAAGATAGAAGAAGATAAGATTCAGAGGAGATTCAGCCGGGTTATTAATATATCTGCAAAAAAACTTAAGAATATAGATTTACTTGAATCTACAGTTGCAGATTTAGTCTATAACGGCAAGATTAGCCGCTCTGAGCCGGTAATGGTCAGTAATCTTCGGCATATTGAAGCGATTAAAAGAACGCAAAAACTTATTGCCGAGGCAGTTGATTCATTAGATAATAAATTATCATTAGAATTTGTTGCCCAGGATATTAAGGACGCACTTGGGCATCTAGACGATATATTGGGTAAAAGGTTTTCAGAGGATTTATTAGATAAGATATTTAGTGAGTTTTGTATTGGTAAATAGTAATCAGAAACCAGAGCACTTCAAAGAGTACAGAGAACAGAGTACAGAGAACAGAAAAATATTTCTGTAATCCGTACTCTGTAATCTGTTCTCTCCCGAACGGAGTGAGGGCAAATGGATAAGAAAAAAATTGAGAAGGCAGTAAAAGACATATTGGAGGCAATCGGCGAGGATCCCAAAAGAAAAGACCTTCAAGATACGCCTAAACGTGTCGCCGAGATGTATGAAGAGATATTCTCGGGAATCAGCCAAGACCCTGAAAGAGAACTTGAGGTTATTTTAGACCAGAAGCACGATGAGATTATTTTGCTTAAAGGCATCCCCCTCTATGGAATCTGTGAGCACCATTTCCTCCCCTTCATAGGTAAGGCCCACATTGCTTATATCCCTAAGGGAGGCCGTGTCACAGGATTAAGCAAATTAGCCCGCGTGGTAGATATTTTAGCAAAACGGCCCCAAGTCCAAGAAAGGCTGACTACGCAGATTGCCGAGATTATTATGTCAAAACTTAAACCTCAGGGGTGTATGGTAGTTATTGAAGCAGAACACATGTGCATGTCCATGCGTGGAGTTAAAAAACCCGGGACATTAACCGTTACTTCCGCGGTAAGAGGCATATTTAAAGAAAACGAGAAGACCCGTAGCGAAACTTTAGCTTTGATTAAGTAAGTGAGCACATAAGTTACGGAGCTTTTTATTAAAAAGGCAGGTGACATAACTTATCAGTGCGAACTTATCCCCCCTTCTTGCTTTCGCAAGAAAGCAGGGGGGATCAATTCGTCCTTCGCTTTACTCAGGACTCGATGGACGATTCTGAACAAAGTGAAGAATCTCGCCCAAACAACTTACGTTCACCCAGCCCTTGCGCGCAAGAGCTGGGTTCACTGGCTGTTGCGTAAGTTGTGGGCTCATTGAAAAAGGAGCAGAGGATGAGAAAGATGATATTATTAGTTTTATTAATAGTATTTTTATCGGGTTGCGCAACCTATAAATTTCAGCGTGGTAAAGAGCCTTACAATAAAGGTTATGTGGTCTCGCGAGATGATTATATAATTCCAGAATACACTATAGGTAAAGATAATGGTGTGCCAAATCTAGAAATAGCCAAAGAAAGATTTAAAAAACGCAGGCAAACAGTTGAGCATTACTATAGGAAGATGGGTTACATTGAGAATAACTTTAAGAGTGCTTTTTGGGACCGCCCGGTTCTATTTTTAAAATTCATAGGCGGGGTATTCCGCCTTCCTTCCATTGCCATATCAGACTATAAATACGAACATAATCCCCGATATAGAGAGAAGATTATAAAGATGCAAGAGGAGCAGGATGTCTTGGAAGAAGCGCGTATTCAGAATTTAAAGAAGGAGATAAATTCTTATATCCAGAAAGAATTAGCTAAAGAAAAGTCCTAATTAAAATGGATAACTTAATAGCAAAAGCCAAATACAACCATTTATTATTTGTGCTTTTATGGATGGCGGCAATATTGATTTTTGCTTATGCCTGGGTTCCCGGCGGACTGGATGTGGATTCTTGTAATTATGCGGCGGTGGCGAAAGAAATTCTACGCACGCATAAATGGTTGGGATTATACGATCCCGTCTATCAAGGAGTCTTTTATTATCATTTCCCATTGTGTATCTGGATGACCGCGCTTTTTTTTAAGTTTTTCGGTATAACGGCCTTTACGGCAAAATTATTCTCTATGCTCAGCAGTTTTTTATTGGTAGGTGTTTTATTTTATTTTGGTAAATTGCTTAAGAATCATTGGGTAGGTTTTTTTGCAGGAGTGAGTTTTCTTTTAACCAATCATATTGTGCGTCTTTCCCGGCAGTGCCGTATGGACCTGCCGGTGAGCTTATTTATCACTTTAGCAATACTAAGTTTTATTTTAGCCCAGAGACGCTCTCGTTTATATTATCTTTTCTTCGGTTTATTCACGTGTCTCGCAATATTTAGCAAGGATGTCTCGGGCCTGGCACCTTTAGCAATTGTTTTTGTGTATCTAGTTATGCGCTGGCGGATAAAAGAATTATTTCATCCTTTTTTTATTTTAGGATTATTATTCGCAATAGGTTCTGTTTTGTTCTGGATTTGGTTTGACCAGAATACTTTATTTTACGGTTGGTGGCATTGGAACTTCACCCATCTTTTAAAATCCCCTGCTTTCAACGTCCCCTGGCATTATTATATATGGACAATAACTACCAAATATTTTTATTTTTTACCTTTTGCTATTTATGGAGGATATTTAGCAATTAAAGAAGCCTACAATAGTAAAAATCATGAATTTTATCTGTTGATTATCTGGGTGCTTATTTTCCCATTAGCCTTTTCCTTTGGCAGGCAGAAATTACACTATTTTATTCTTCCGATATATCCAGCTGCTTCATTATTGGTAGGCATGACGTGCGAAAAGCTTTTTAAGGAGCCAATTAAACTTAAGATAGCTACCAGTATCAAATATATTTTAATCATCACCAGTATCGTTATCTTGTGTTTTCCTATTAATATTCGTAGTAAACGTTTTAACGAGATTATCCACATGGCGCCGGTTATAGACGAGATTCTAAAGCAAGTACCCGAATATGAATTTATCGTATACAATCAGGATGTAGCGTCTATTTTATTCTACTCACAGGAATTATCCCGCGTCAAGTACATCAAAGATAAAGCATCATTAGAAGAGGCATTAACCGCACCTTACGCTAAAGTCCGGTTGTGTTATATAAATGAACGAGATTTCTCAGAACTTAGTATAACAGCGAGAGAGAAATGCCGAACTGTCTTAAAATATAAAGATAGAATAGTTATCGTAAGCCCCCAAGAGCCGCCTTTAACTGTGGTATTACCTTAGCGGTGATTTAATTGAAGAAAGATTTAATAACTAATATTTTGATTTCAATAACTGCTGTTTCTTCTATATTGTTTTGTGCCGAAATTATCATGCGCTTTTCCTGGGAGATGGGCGGATGGGTAAAGCGGCCGATCTATAGAAAAAGCTCTAATCCGTATCTACGCTATGAACTTATCCCAGGGGCTAAAACCGGATACATATCGGTAAATTCTGATGGATTCCGCGGACCAGAATATTCTATAACCAAACCCGCTAACACATTCCGCATAATTATGCTGGGTGATTCTGAAACTCTTTCATTTATGCTTGCGCAAAGCGATGCCTTAGCCGCACAATTAGAGAGCCTATTAAATCAAAAGTCCGGCTCAGTTCGGTATGAGATTTTTAATTTTGGGGTAGAGGGGTATAACATTTTTCAGGAATTGGAACTGCTAAAAACCAAAGGCCTAAAATATAACCCCGACCTGATTATCTTAAATTACGTCTTAAATGACCCTGAACCCGGCGAGTATTATTTTAAAGAAACCTTCTTTATGCGCCACAGCGCACTAGGGCGTTATTTTACTTACCGCATAAAAAAGGCCCTGATAAGAAGGGAAAGGAAAAGGCTGAATATTAAAACAGAGGTCGATAATTATTACTATTATCATAACCCCAAGTATTTTGTTCCTGTTAAAGAGGCAATATTGGAGATGGCTGATATTGCTGGAGAGCGAGCCAATAAACTCGTAGTGGTGGTTTTTCCTGTTTCCAGCATTATGGTAAAGGATTTTAAAGAAAATTATCCCTATTGGCCGTTGCATGAACTTGTAAAGAGCATAACCTCCAGTAACATAATATGTATTGACCTTATAGATGAATTTAACCGCTTAGGCATGACGCCCCAAGAAGTTTCTATAAATTATGTATATGATGAGAGCCACAAGAATGCTCCTGCGCTTAAAATATCAGCTCAATATATCTACGGAATCCTTAAATCAAATAGAGTTATACCTGAATAATCCCGGATTATTTTATAAAAATAATACGCTTTAATTATAGCCTTTATTTATTCTAATCTACCAGCTTTTATCCAAACTCCTGTATTGTATCGCCTCTGAGATGTGTTCTGCAAGTATCGATTCAGAGCCAGCCAAATCCGCGATAGTTCGCGATACTTTACGTATCTTGTCATAAGCCCTTACAGAAAGTCCAAGCTCACCCATTGCCATTTTCAGTAGTTCTTGCGCCTCAGCATTAAGGAAGCAATATTTTTTAATCAGTTTAGGATTCATTGAAGCATTGTAAAATATCCCTTCGGACTTGAATCTTTCCCTCTGAATCGCGCGCGCTTTTTCAACCCTGGATTTAATAGTTACTGACGATTCGGCATCTTTGGTATCAGTAAGCTCTTTGTATTTAATCGAAGGCAATTCTATATGTATATCGATCCTATCTAAGAGGGGCCCTGAGATTTTATTCATATAGTTCTGGATTTTGGTAGTATTACAGCGGCAGGCCTTGCGTGGATCGCTAAAATAGCCGCAGGGGCATCCCTGATGTACAGAATGACAACATTTTGCCCCTGGTTTATACGCTTGAAATTGAGGTAAATATGCTTGATTTTAACCTCAAATACCCCAAAAACCCCCAGACTTTAGGCGAAAAAATAAGAAAAGCTAGGATAGACAGGGGTCTGTTCATCAGAGAGCTTGCCTCGCAAATAGGGGTTACAGAGGATACCGTGATAAATTGGGAAGCGAGGGGCATAAGGCCAACAGAGGAGAATATAAAAAGAATTAAAGATTTTATTGGGATTTAATTCTAAATAATAGAAAAAAAGCAGAAAAATTTCTGAGCTGGTAAAGGATAATTTGCTTGACACCACAGTAAATTCTGATATAATTTTAAATATCCGAATATTGAGAAATAAGGAAATATGGAAGAATTAGCCTATAAGATAAAAGCGGATTTTTTGAAGACATTAGCCCATCCTGTGCGGCTTCAGATTATCGAATTCTTAAAGAGTGGCGAAAAGAATGTGGGAGCCATTGTTAAGACCTTAGGCATACCTCAATCGAGTCTTTCCCGGCACCTGTTGGTTTTGAGAGAAGGCGGTATTTTAAAGTCAAGGCAACAGGGCACAGCTATCTATTATGGTATTGAAGACCATGACATCTTTCAGGTGTTGCGTCCGATAGCGGAAATGCTGCGTAAGAAACTTAAAAGAACAGAGACGGTCTTAAGTAGTTTAGGCAGGGGAAAGTAGGTCTTCAAAAAGAAGGAGAGGCAAAATAGGAAAAATAGCGCAAACGTCGGGTCTTGGTATTTTTGGGAAGCAGTTTTGATTTTTTGATTGAAATAAGAGCTAAATAGCTTTTATATAAATTTAAAGAATACCTTTTACAGGCCTCATAGTTTTAGATATTTTTTGTAGTTCTTCCCGCCAAGACCCATACAATCATTCTTTTCAAAATTAAAGCTTAGATAGCCTTTATTGAAAGTGACATTATTTTAAAAGACGAAGTTTTTATGGGAAACAGCAAGTCTTTTTTGCTCGGAGATAGGATAAAAATTATTATTGCTACTGTCTTGTGTGTAGAAAAAGATAAGGTCAAAAATGATGCTCTGCTGGATAAAGATTTAGGGGGAGATTATTTGGATAAGGCAGTTATCCAAATGAATTTAGAAGATGAGTTTGGCATTGTCGTTCCGGATAAAGACATAGCCGATAAGAATAAGGTTTCAGAGATTATAGATTATATAAAGAAAAGGACAGATGATACAGTTTCAAGGTAGAAACATAACCAGCGAATTTGATTTATTGAGGGTAAAGGTTCAGGCAATCGGTTTTATTAAACCCATTAAATTCGAGAAAGCAGACCTCGAGAAATTAGCAGATTTAGTCTTTGAATTAGCTAAAGAGTTAATTTTCAATCAGGTTGATGCCTACATCTGTTTAAACTGCTATAACCTGGAGCGGAAAAAAGGCTTAGAGATGTATGTATATAACAAAAATATGTCTCTAGAAAAAGCACAAGAAGCTTTAAATAATAACTGCAATCTAAGCAAAAAGGGCTTCTCCTTAGATAAAAATTCAGGATTTTTAGATAAATTTGAGTTAAAGAAAGAAGCAAAATCAGGTATTGAAATCAATATTCTCAAATGGTCAAAATTATAGAAGAACCTAGAAACCAAAAGAAAAAAGCAGGACAAGTAACCTTTGAAGGCGATAAAGTAACCATTAGCTTAAACTACAGTTTATGCACAAATTGTGGCCTCTGCATAAGCAATTGTCCGCATAATGTTTTAATTTGGCAGGATAGGGCATTTAAGGAAAATAAACATAAAATAGATACTGTGGGAATTAGCGATTTATCTAAATGTAGCGTTTGTGGGAGATGTCAAGAGATTTGTAAGCCTAGAGCAATAATTATTAAATAAAAAGGTATAAATTTGTGCGAAAAGAATCAGCGAGTAATTCTAAATTCACCCCGCCCTTGCACGCAAGGGCGGGGTTCACCTGCGAGTTGTGTCTTAAGAAAGTCTGTATGGTTATAAAGGAATATGGCACTGGCAGATGGTTATGTTATGAATGCCATTTTAGAAGAGAAGTCCCTAAAGGCACAAGAGAAGCATTACTAAAGGGCAATAATAAAAATGTTTAAAGTGGGTAATAAGGTAATCCATAATTCTTACGGCCTCTGTGAGATTGCCGCAGTCGAAATGCAAAATACTTATTATGGTAAACAGGATTGTTACATTATCTATATGAACAAAACTAAGATAATGATTCCTGTTTCTCATTCTGAAATGTTACGTTATCCCATAGGAAAGGAAGAAATCCCTGGAGTGCTCGATAGACTCAGCAATACCGATAATTTGCCAGAAGAACTACCTTATAAAGAGCGTATAAAAGTATATACTGAAAAACTAATAAGTAATGATATTTTAAAGATTGCCGAGATACTTAGGGATATGACGTTCTTAGGGGAAACGGATAAGTTAAAAACGCAGGAAAAGAGTTTACGCGAGCGAATCAATAAACTATTATCGGATGAACTCTCATTTGTTCAAAACATTACCAAGGCAGAGGCTTTAAAGACTATTGATAACTGTCTAAGAAAGGTTAAGGAGAGCGCTAAATGCCGCAGGAAATAAAATTAAGAATAAGGGATACTATAGATTATGGTAACGGCAAGAAAGGCCAGATTGAAAAAATTAGGATAATCTCAAGCGGTAAGCTTGTTGAGGAATATGTGTATGATGGAGACGGTAAAGATTTGGTATTAACCTTAAGGGATGGACAAAGCATAATGAATTTTTGGGTTAAAGATAGTCCTATCCATAAGATAATTGAGAAGCAAGAGAAGGGATAAGACGATGTCTGCATTTATACGCACTATAGAGGGTAAGATTGCCTCAATTGACCACGGTAAAAAGGAGATTTCTCTGGCTATTCAGGAAATTATTGCTGGTGTGCAACAAGAGAAAAAGTTAGATTTCCTTCTGGATCCCAACGTCAGGATTACGAATGCGTCTAATCAACAAATGAAACTTGTGGGTTTGAAAGTGGACGATAAAGTAGAAGTCGGCTATACAAGGGATAAATCTAAAAAGATCGCCCTATTTATAAAAATTATCAGCTAATAAACATGGAAACCTTTGAGTTAGGAATTGCCTGGGATTCTGAATTTGACAATGAATTTGTGAACGACCTCAATGACCGCGCCCTCAAAGAAGGGATAAAGCCGTATTTAATCCATGCCTACAATTTCTTTTCTTCCTTGAAAGATATTACTGAGGACGAGCTATCCTTTCATTGTTTTTTTGACCGCTCCTCAGATGACAGTTCTACTTTTGGCGGACTGGCAGATTTTCTTAAGAAAAAAGATATCCATTTTATTAATCATCCCGATAATGTAAAAAATTCTATAGATAAATCTAAAATACACTCTATGTTTGTAAGCTACGGCTTGCCTGTTCCGAAAACGGTTTTCATAAAGTCTCAAGAGGAAAAGCAAGTCCTGGAGGTAAAGATTCAGCATGTTTCTGTCCCCTGCGTGCTTAAGCCAGCATTTGGTTCTTATAGTGATGGCACAGTTTTGACTATCAGTTCTTTAGATGACGCTTTGAGGTTAATAGGGCAAGAGGAAGATAAGTCTTATTTTGTACAAGAGCAGGTTTCGCCAATAAATTTGGAGAATAAGCCCGCCTGGTTTAAGGTTTTATATTGCTTTGGAGAAATAATTCCTTGCCGCTGGCATCCGGTGACTCGGGAGTACGGGATACTTTCCTTAAGGCAAATATATCGTTTAGGATTACATGAAATTTGGCCAATAACAAAGAAAATCAAACAGGCATGCAAATTGGATTTTTTTTCTACAGATATAGCTATGAAAGAGAAGGGAAAATTTCTGGTAGTTGACTATGTAAATGACCGGCCAGATATGCGTAAAAAGTCAAAATTCAAAGATGCTCTACCTGATGAAATAGTTGATAAGGTTATCGGGAAGATCATAGCTTTTGTAAAACAAAAACAGGAAAAAGCTAAAAAATAAAATGGGTTATAGAATTCTCGATGTAAAAGTAGCAAAGGTTGACCCTGAAAGAAATAAATTAGTTATAAAAAGGAAAAAAGTCAGAGCAGGAAAGGTAAGGTACCTAAAAAATGTTTTTGTTCTTGATGCCAACAGTCTCATTACCAACAGAAATAATCAAACCGTTACGCTTTCAGAAATAAAAGTTGGCAACAGAGTAACAATCGATTTTATAAAAGCCCAAGATAAAAAATTGTTGGCAAAAGGGATAAGTATTTTGAACTAAAGAGTATTAACACCTTAATCAAGTGCCCAGAAGTTACGAAGCGAACAAAAAGATTGAAAGAATTAGTAACGTTTCCGTATTAGATATTGAATTAACCCTAGGTAAGCTTACTGTATGGCGTAAAAAACACGAGTCCGGAAGAATGGTTGATGTATTGACCACTTTTTTTGTGGCAAAAGGTACCCAGATTAAAGATGTATATGGCAGTGCTTTGCATCTTTCTAGGATTAAACCGGGCAGTAGAGTTAGCGTTGATTATGTGAAAGAAAAAGATGGCAGATTTATTGCTTCAAATGTTGTAGTAACAGTCAAATCACAAGGAAGGAGGTGAGGAGGGATGGTTAAAGTAATGAAGCTCGCGCTAGTGTGTTTAGCAGTGGTTGGGTTGGTGGGGGTGGCGGTGCCGGTTTTTGCTCAAGAAAAAGCGGAACCGCAGGTTACCTCAGTTTCAGGAGAGATAGTCTCAGTGGCTTTGGTAAAATCTGAAGTCGTGGTTAAGCAGCTTAAGGATGTAGTTACCAGCACTTACACAAATACTACGTTTTCTGTCGCACCTGAAACAAAAATTACCAAAGGCGATGCTACCTTGAAGCTTTCTGATTTGAAAGCCGGTGACAAGGTAACTGTCAAATATACCACCGACGTCTTAGGAAAGCAAAAAGTAGAAAGCATTGCTGTGGAAACCAAGGAGGTAGAACCGGTTAAATAAAACAATAAAATAGCGGCGGCTATCGCAGTTATTTTATTAAGTTAGTCGCCGCTATTCCCTAATCAAAATGAAATGGTTGTTTACCATAATATTGGTGGCTATATTGGTAGTTCCAGTTATTTCTGGGATTAATTACTTGCGGAAAAATGATTTAAAAATATTTAGACATCCAGCCAAAGAGGATACGAAGGAAGAGGAATTAATAGGTTCGCAAGAAGTTAGTAATTTTCGCATAGCCCAGATACAGAATGCACTAAAAAATTTTGGTTATGATTCAGGAGTTATCGATGGCAGTTTAGGAAAGAATACGAGAAAGGCAATAAAGGAATTCCAAACTGCCAAAGGAATTTCTCCAACAGGTAAGATTAACTCCCGGACCTATTTTGAACTTTTGGAAAATCCCAGGATAGAAACAAAGGAAACTAAGACTATAGTTTTAGCTGAAAAACAAAAGGCTGATTTAGAATTCAAGAACGTTATTCAAAAGAATACCGCATCTGAAGATAATAAGACAATAGAAAATATTCCAGAAACAACGATTCAATTACAACCTAAGACGGTAATACAAAATAACAAATTTGTTAAGAAAAACAAAACTGACAGAAGAGTAGATTTAAAATATTTTCAATCAGTGTTGAAAAGACTGGGATTCTATAAAGGGAAAATTGACGGGATAGTTGGTAAAAATATGCGCTTGGCTATAAAAAAATATCAGAAAACACGCGGTCTTAAAGCCGATGGAATTTTAGGGGATAAGACAAAACTCTGCTTGACGAAGGAGGGATAAAAAATGAGATGGAGATGGCTTTTAGTTGTACCGTTAGTTTTAATGCTTGTTGGCTGTTCTACAGTTACTAGTAAAAGGATAAATAGTTTAGAAACAAAAGTGGGGGCATTAGAGGCAAAAGTTGATTCGGTTGAGCAAAGGCAATCTGCTATAGAAGGACAGACTGGCGAATCCCGGGAATCGGTAGGTTATTTAAAAGGTAAGGTAGATTCGCGCGGGCCTTCTACTGTAGTTGTTACTGGTGCTCAGGGTAATGAGGGATATCTCTATAAATCTGGCAAGAAGTCCTTAACCCATAAGGATATTCAGCTTGCCTTAAAGAACGCCGGCTTTTACAACGGCCATATTGATGGCAAAATTGGAAAGAGCACTAAAAAGGCAATTAGGGAATTCCAAAAAGCAAATGGCTTAAAGGCAGATGGCGTTGTCGGCAAAGAGACGAAAGAAAAATTAGCAGGATATCTGAAAGCAAATTAATTTGGAGACCAATATGAACAAAAATATTTTCTTTCTTTTTATTATTGGGTTAATTTTTGTATTTGGATGCAATCAAAAGATAGAGCAGGCTACTCGCGAAACCGTTTCTAAAACAGAATCCCCATTAACGGGAAACGAACCCACAGTATCTGTATCAAAATCTACAGAAAGTACCAGTTCTGAGTTAGCAACTTTACCTTCGTCTCAAGAGATCCAGCAAGCCTTAAAAAATGCTAACTTTTTTCAGGGTAAAATTGACGGTAATATAGGTTCTAAGACTAAGCGAGCCATAAAAGAATTTCAAACCCGAAATAACCTTAACGCAGATGGTAAGGTGGGGTCAAAAACCTGGGAGAAATTAAAGGTATATCTTAAACCCCAAGAAGAAATTTCTTCTAA
>Ga0315279_10002056_pt1 | contig 31424 bp, 32 predicted proteins | sample YL17G06_20_MG_FD_203694 | JGI IMG/M metagenome (GOLD analysis project Ga0315279, IMG submission 203694) | Sediment microbial communities from Yellowstone Lake, YNP, Wyoming, USA - YL17G06_20 | ecosystem: Environmental > Aquatic > Freshwater > Lake > Sediment | place: USA: Wyoming | collected...
TGTTGCCGGACGTCGAAGTTCATGGCGCACAACGACGGCAACACGGCGCGCGCCGGCGACCTCGTGGAGATCGTCGAGAGCCGCCCGCTCAGCCGGCGCAAGCGGTGGGTCGTGACGCGGGTCGTGCAGCGCGCCAATCAGACGGTCGCGTCCGCGGCGGCCGAAGCGGCCGCGCTGGGCGAGGTGCCCGGCGAGGGGCGGTAGCCGGCGTGGCAGGGGCCCGACCGACGCCACCGGTCTCGGGTCCCCAGCGCGGCTGCCGCGCCGGGGGCCCCGCTGAAGCCCGGCCGTTGCCACCGGTCTCGGGTCCCCAGCGCGGCTGCCGCGCCGGGGGCCCCGCTGAAGACCGGCGGTCCCACGGGCCCGCTTCCGAGGGGGCGTCAGGAGAAACGTCATGATTCAGATGCGCTCGATCCTCGACGTCGCCGACAACTCCGGCGCGCGCAAGATCTCGGTGATCAACCCGATCGGCGGCTCCACGGGCCGCTACGCGCGCCTGGGCGACATCGTCACCGCGTCGGTGAAGGAAGCGGCCCCGGATTCGAACGTCAAGAAGGGACAGGTCGTCAAGGCCGTGATCGTGCGGACGCGCAAGGAGCAGCGCCGCAAGGACGGCAGCTACATCCGGTTCGACCGCAACGCGGCCGTGCTCATCAACGATCAGGGCGAACCGATCGGGACGCGCGTGTTCGGCCCGGTGGCGCGGGAGCTGCGCGAACGCAAGTTCATGAAGATCATCTCGCTGGCGCCGGAAGTGCTCTAACAGCAGTCGGCAGTTCGCTGTTGGCAGTTCGCCGTCACGCGGCGGCAAACCGCCAACTGCCAACTGCGAACCGCCAACTACGGAATACTGACATGGCAGAACTGCAAACCCCCATCCGCCGCAACGACAACGTCGTCGTGACGACGGGCAAGGATCGAGGCAAGCGCGGCCGCGTGCTCAAGGTGCTGCGCGACAAGAACCGGCTGGTCATCGAGGGCGTCAACTTCATCAACCGCCACACGAAGCCGAACCCGCAGAAGAACGTGAAGGGCGGCGTGGTGAAGCGCGAGGCGCCGCTGCACGCGTCCAACGTGCAGCTCGTCTGCCCGGAGTGCGGCGCCCAGACGCGCATCGGCCACAAGCTGCTGGGCGACGGGCGCAAGGTGCGGTTCTGCCGCAAGTGCCAGGGAGTGGTGGACAAATGAGCCGGATCAAGGATCGGTACCGGAAGGAAGCGGTACCGGCGCTGCGCAAGGAGTTCGGTTACCCGAACGTCATGGCCGTCCCGAAGATCGAGAAGGTCGTGGTGAACATGGGGCTGGGCGAGGCGACGCAGAACGTCAAGATCATCGACACGGCGCACGACGAGCTGGCCCGCGTGACCGGGCAGCGGCCGGTGACCACCCGCGCGAAGAAGTCGATCGCCGCCTTCAAGGTCCGCAAGGGGATGCCCATCGGGTCGATGGTCACGCTGCGCGGCGAGCGCATGTGGGACTTCCTCGATCGGCTGATGAACATCGCCCTGCCGCGCGTGCGCGACTTCAAGGGCGTGTCGCCGAAGGGGTTCGATGGGCGGGGCAACTACACGCTGGGCCTGCGGGACCAGCTGCTGTTCCCCGAGATCGACTACCTGAAGGTGGACAAGGCCCGGGGCATGAACGTCTCGGTCGTCACGACCGCGAAGAGCGACCAGGAAGCGCGCCGGCTGTTGCAGTTGATCGGGATGCCCTTCCGGGCGAGCTGAAGACTATGGCCACTACCGCAAAGATCGTTCGGGCGACCAAGACGCTCAAGTTTTCGAATCGCCAGCGCAACCGCTGCCGGCTGTGCGGCCGGCCGCGCGGCTACATCCGGAAGTTCGCCCTGTGCCGCCTCTGCTTCCGCCAGCTGGCGCTGCAGGGCGACATCACCGGCGTCACCAAGAGCAGCTGGTAGGCCGGCAATCGATCGTGGTGGCCATCGGGCTGGAGCCCGGCGGCCCCACGGTGGCAGCTTTGGTGGGACCCCGGGGTTTCGGGTCCGGGGCGACATGCGACAAGGTTCGAGCTATGACTGATCCGATCGCTGACATGCTCACGCGCCTCCGCAATGCGGTGTCCGCGAGGCACGCGCGCGTGGACGTGCCCGCGTCCAGGCTGAAGATCGAAATCGCGCGGATCCTCCAGGACGAGGGCTACATCCACGGCTACCGGTTGGTGGACGAAAAAACGCCCGGCCACCGCGGCATGCGCCAGGTGCTGCGCATCGCGCTGAAGTACGGACCACGCGGGGAGAACGTGATTTCCGGCATCGAGCGCATCAGCCGCCCGGGCCGGCGCGTCTACTTCAGCCGCCGGGAGGTCCCGCCGGTCCTCGCCGGCCTCGGCACCAGCATCCTGACGACCTCGCACGGCGTGATGACCGGCCGTCAGGCGGTCAAGGCCGGCGTCGGCGGCGAAGTGCTGTGCAACGTGTGGTAATGAATCGGAGCCGTCCGGCGTCCGGTGTCCGGCGTCCGGTGTTTGACTCCGGACACCGGACTCCGGACTCCGGACGACGTTCGTCAGAGGAACCATGTCCCGCATAGGCAAGAAACCGATCCCGATCCCCGACAAGGTGAACGTGTCCGTCGTCGACGGAGCGATCGACGTGCAGGGTCCCAAGGGCAAGCTGCGGACGCCGTTCCCGCCCGGGATCACCTTCGAGGTGCACGACCGTCAGATCCAGGCGAAGACCCTGCGCGAGGACAAGGAACTCGGGAAGTTCCACGGCCTGGGGCGCAGCCTCGTCGCCAACGCCGTCCGGGGCGTGACCGACGGCTTCAAGAAGGAACTCGACATCGTCGGCATCGGGTACCGCGCGGAGGTCAGGGGCCGCCAGGTGAACTTCGCGCTCGGCTACTCGCACCCGATCGTGTTCGAGATCCCGACGGGCATCGACATCACCGTCGACAAGAACACGCACATCACCGTGACGGGCATCGATCGGCAGCTCGTCGGGCAGGTGGCGGCGAACATCCGCCGGCTGCGCAAGCCGGATCCCTACAAGCAGAAGGGCGTCCGGTACACCGGCGAGCGGTTGAAGAAGAAGGTCGGGAAGACGGGCGCCTAGGGCGCCCTCGTGACGGCTCCAGGCTTCAGGCTCCAGGCTTCGGTCACGTTCCAACGCGTGCCGGAGCCCGGAGCCAGGAGCCCGGAGCCTTCGTGAGTTGCAGCCATGAAGATCAAGACGAAGGAAGATCGCCGGGCGCGGATCAGGTTGCGGCTGCGCAAGCGCATCCACGGCACGGCCGAGCGGCCGCGGCTGAGCGTGTTCCGCAGCCTGAACCACATCTACGTGCAGGCCGTCGACGACATGACCGGGCGGACGATCGCGTCGGCGGCGACCAGCGAGACGGCGCTCAGGGGGAAGATGCCGAAGGAGGCCCGCGGCGGGAACCGGGCGGGCGCCGAGGCGATCGGCGGCGCCATCGCCGCGCGGTTGCTCGAGAAGGGCATCAAGCAGGCGGTCTTCGATCGCAACGGGTTCCTGTACCACGGGCGCGTCCGGGCGGTCGCCGAAGCCGCGCGCAAGGCGGGGCTGGAATTCTAGGGAAGGCTCCAGGCTCCAGGCTCCAGGCTTCAACCCGAAGCCCGAAGCCTGAAGCCAGACAAGAGTTCACTGACATGATCCGAACACGCGAGAAGATCGACGCGTCGCAGCTGGAACTGAAGGACACGGTGGTTTCGATCAACCGCGTCACCAAGGTCGTCAAGGGCGGCAAGAACCTGAGCTTCAGCGCGCTGGTCGTCGTGGGTGACGGGCACGGGATCGTGGGCTTCGGCGTCGGCAAGGCGCGCGAGGTGCCATCGGCCATCAAGAAGGGGATCGAGGCGGCCAAGAAGTCGCTGGTGCGCGTGCCGCTGGTCGGCACGACGGTTCCCCACACCGTGACCGGCCACTACGGCGCGGGCCGCGTGCTGCTCAAGCCGGCGCCCGATGGCACGGGCATCATCGCGGGCGGGGCCGTGCGCGCCGTGGTGGAATCGGCCGGCATCACCAACATCCTGACCAAGTCCCTCGGCTCGGACAACCCGCACAACGTCGTCCGCGCGACCTTCGCGGGCCTGCTGGGGCTGAAGGACCCGGTCATGGTAGCGCGGTTGCGCGGCAAGGACCTGGCAGAACTGGAAGCCGCGGGCACGAACTAGTCGTGTTGCCCCCGGGCTGAAGCCCGGAGGTCCCACGCACACGGGACCTGCGGTTTGAGGGCCGGGGCCCAGCAAGGTGCGAACATGGCAGACAGGAAAATCAGGGTCACGCAGGTGCGCAGCACCATCGGCTTCAACAGGAAGCAGCGTGACGTCGTCCGCAGCCTCGGGCTGCGCCGGATTCGCCACACGATCGAGGTGCCCGACACGCCGGAAGTCCGGGGCATGATTCACAAGATCCGGCACCTGGTCACGGTGGAGTAGGGACGCGGCCTTCGGCTTTCGGCCTTCGGCTTTCGGCTTTGGCCAAGGCCCAAGGCCCAAAGCCAGCGAGATTCGATCATGGATTTGAGCAAACTCCGACCGCCCAAGGGCGCCAGGCAGAGCAAGAAGCGAGTGGGACGCGGCCAGGGTTCGGGGCTCGGGAAGACGGCCGGCCGGGGCGCGAAGGGCGCGAAGTCGCGGTCGGGCTTCAAGCGCAAGCGCGGTTTCGAAGGCGGCCAGATGCCGCTGCACCGCCGCATGCCGAAGCGCGGGTTCTTCAACCCGTTCCGGACCGAGTACGAGATCGTGAACCTGGACACGCTGGCTGCGCGTTTCGAGCCGGGCACGGTCGTGACGCCGGAGCTGCTGCTCGAACGCGGGCTCGTCGGCAGCGCGGACCGGCTGCTCAAGGTGCTCGCACGCGGCGACCTCGATCGGCCGCTCACCGTGCGCGCTCACAAGTTCAGCGGGAAGGCGGCCGAGAAGATCGCGGCGGCAGGCGGCACGGCCGAAACGCTTGCCGTCAGGGCCGCGGGTCCGGACAGGGAGTAGATTCCAGGCTCCGGGCTTCGGGCTCCCGGCTTCAGCGGCGGGGTCCCCAACGCGGCAGCCGCGTTGGGGTGCCCGGTGCTGGAGCCTGGAGCCTGGAGCCGTGGCAGGTAAGTCATGGTTGAAAGTCTGAGGAACATCTTCGCGGTCCCCGATCTGCGCAAGCGCGTGCTGTTCACGCTTGGGTTGCTCGCGGTGTACCGCATCGGTCACGTCATCCCGCTGCCGGGCATCGACCCCGTGGCGCTCGCGCAGTTCATGGAGCAAGCGAGCAAGAACTCCATGTTCGGCCTCTACGACATGTTCTCGGGCGGGAATTTGTCGCGCATCACGATCTTCGCGCTCGGCATCATGCCCTACATCAGCGCGTCGATCATCCTGCAGCTGCTCGCCGTCGTCTGGCCGTACCTGGAGCGGCTGTCGAAGGAAGGGGAGCTGGGGCGCCGCAAGATCACGCAGTACACCCGCTACGGCACGATCCTCCTCAGCGTCGTCCAGTCGCTCGGCATTGCCATCTGGCTGGAGAGCTCCGGGGCCGGCGGGGCAACGGGCGGCGGCATCCCGCTGGTGTACCATCCCGGCTGGGGCTTCCGCCTGTTCGCCGTGCTGACGCTGACGACGGGCAGCGGCTTCATCATGTGGCTGGGGGAGCAGATCACCGAGCGGGGCGTCGGCAACGGGATGTCGCTCATCATCTATGCCGGCATCGTGGTGAACTTCCCGGGCGCGGTGATGACGACCGTTGGCCAGATGAGCGCCGGGCAGCTCGGCCTGATGAGCATCGCCGTGCTGATCGTCGCGATGGTGTTCATCGTCGGCGCGATCATCTTCATCGAGCGCGGCCACCGGCGGGTGACGGTGCAGTACGCCAAACGCGTTGTCGGCCGGCGGATGTATGGCGGATCGAGCACCCACATTCCGCTGAAGGTGAACACCGGGGGCGTCATCCCCGTCATCTTCGCCTCGTCCATCATCGCGTTCCCGGTCACGATCCTCGGCATGCTGCCCGGCGCGCAAGCGGGAACCGGCGCGATCGCCGCGGTGCTCGACCAGCTGAGGTACGGGATGCCGCTCTACAACCTGGCGTACGTGGCCGCCATCATCTTCTTCGCGTACTTCTACACCGCGATCATCTTCAACCCGGACGACGTCGCGGAGAACATGCGGAAGTACGGCGGGTTCATCCCGGGCATCCGGCCGGGCAAGCGGACGGCGGAGTACATCGACACGATTCTGACCAGGATCACGCTGGCCGGCGCGATCTACCTGGCGATGGTCGCGATCCTGCCCGAGTTCCTGATGACCGGCTTCAAGGTGTCGCCCATCCCGCTGATCGGCGAGCGCCTGGACGCCATCCTGCCGAGGTTCGTGACCGAGGGCATGGGGATCCAGTTCTACTTCGGCGGCACGTCGCTGCTCATCGTCGTCGGCGTGGCGATGGATACCGTGCAGCAGGTGGAATCGCAGCTGATCATGCGCCACTACGACGGGTTCATGAAGAAGACGCGGATCCGGGGGAGAAGGGGATAGAAGGTCCGAAGTCCGATGTCCGAAGTCCGAAGGTCGACACCGGACACCGGACACCGGACATCGGACGACAGCGACGGGTCCAGAGTTCGACTTCGGACTCCGGACATCGGACTTCGGACGACAAGGATCGGTCATGGCGCTCGACATCGTCATGTTGGGTCCGCCCGGCGGGGGGAAGGGCACGCAGGCCGGGCGGCTGGCGCGCCACTACGGGATTCCCGCCATCTCGACGGGCGACATGCTTCGCGAGGCCGTGCAGGCGGGAACCGATTTGGGGCGCCAGGTCAAGGTCGTGATGGACCGTGGCGATCTGGTGGGCGATGATCTGATGATCGCGACCGTGCGGGAGCGGCTCAACCGCGGCGACACCGCGAACGGCTTCGTGCTCGACGGGTTCCCGAGGACCCTGCGGCAGGCGGAGGCCCTGGATCGGATGGTGAACGAGCGGGGCCTGGTCGTCATCGAGATCGCGGTGCCCGCCGATGAGCTCGTCCGCCGCCTGTCGTCGCGCCGCATCTGCCGCGGCTGCGGAACGATTGCGGAACCGGCGGCACGGGCGGGCGACGCCGCCGCCTGCGCGCGCTGCGGCGGCACGCTGGTCCAGCGCTCCGACGATCGCGAGGAGGTCGTCCGCGAGCGGTTGAACGTGTACGAGACGAACGCGCGGCCGCTTCTCGACCATTACCGTTCGCGGCCGTCGTTCCGGACGATCGACGGCCTGCAGTCGCCCGACCGGGTCTTCGAGGCGATTGCCGGCGCGGTCGGCGAGATGGCGACGGCGGGACAGAAGCGGTAGCGCGTCCGGCCGCGGACGGGCAGGCCGGATGCCTGATCGTCCGGGGTCCGGCGTCCGATATCCGATGTCGGTGTGATGACTTCGGACTTCGGACACCGGACATCGGACGACGGTGGATGCCGAGTGATTGTGTGCAAATCGCCTGCGGAGATCGCGCGCATGCGGCCGGCCAACGTGCTGGTCGCGAAGGTGCTGCGCGAGCTGCGCGAGGCGGTGCGGCCGAGCGTCACGACCGCCGATCTCGATCAGCTGGCCGAGAAGCGGATCCGGGACGAGGGCGGCATTCCCGCCTTCAAGGGGTACCACGGGTACCCGGCGACGATCTGCGCGTCGGTGAACGAGCAGGTGATCCACGGGATTCCCTCGGCGCGGGTGCTCGTCGAGGGCGACATCCTCTCGATCGACGTCGGCGTGCTGATGGACGGCTTCTACGGTGACGCGGCGGTCACGGTGCCGGTCGGACGGATCTCGGAGCGCGCCACCGAGCTGCTGCGCGTGACCGAGGAGTCGCTCTACAAGGGGATCGAGCAGGCGCGCGTCGGCGCGCGCGTGTCGGATATCGGCTATGCCGTGCAGCGGCACGTCGAAAGCCATGGGTTCTCGGTCGTGCGCGAGTTCGTCGGCCACGGCATCGGCTCGGCGATGCACGAGGAACCGCAGATTCCCAATTACGGCGAGCCGGGACGCGGGCCGCGGCTGGCCGAAGGGATGGTGCTGGCGATCGAGCCGATGATCAACGCCGGCAAGCCGGCCGTGAAGATTCTCGAGGACGGATGGACGGCGGTCACCCGTGACGGCAGCCTGTCGGCGCATTTCGAGCACACGGTCAGCGTGAGCGCTTCGGGTCCGGTGATTCTGACGACGCACAACGGCGCGGCCGCTGCGCCGGGGGCCAGCGTGACGTCGTCGGCGCCGGGTGTGACCAGTGTCGGGGCCCCTGGGAACCGGGAGAGCAGGTGGCGAAAGAGGACACGATAGAGGTGACCGGGGTGGTGCTCGAGTCGCTGCCGAACGCGATGTTCCGCGTCGAACTCGAGAACAAGCACCAGGTCCTGGCGCATGTGTCGGGCAAGATGCGGAAGAACTTCATCCGCATCCTGACCGGGGATCGCGTGCTCGTCGAGTTGTCCCCCTACGACCTGACGCGCGGGCGGATTACGTATCGGTACAAGTAGTTGGCAGTCGGCAGTTGGCAGTCCGCCGCCGGGTCGATCCGACGGCCGACCGCCAACGGCCAACCGCGAACTGACAAGGATCGCTGATGAAAGTTCGAGCGTCGGTCAAACGCATGTGTGACAAGTGCAAGATCGTCCGCCGGCGCAGGGTCGTGCGGGTGATCTGCACGAACCCGAAGCACAAACAGCGGCAGGGCTAGTAAGGGCAGGAATCGGGAATCAGGAGTCGGGATTCAGGCGCATCTGATTCCTGACTCCTGACTCCTGATTCCTGAATCCCGATGAGGAGCAATCAGCATGGCGCGTATTGCAGGCGTCGATCTTCCGCGGCCGAAGCGGGTCGAGATCGCCTTGACCTACATCTTCGGGATCGGCCGCACGCGGTCGACCAAGATCCTCGCGCTGGCGGGCGTGAGCCCCGACATCCGCGTGAAGGACCTCTCGGAAGATGACGTGCGGAAGATCAGTCGCGTGATCGAGGAACAGGGCGGCGTCGAGGGAGACCTCCGCAAGGAGGTCTCGATGAACATCAAGCGGCTGATGGACATCGGCTGCTACCGCGGGCTGCGCCACCGCCGCGGCCTGCCCGTGCGCGGCCAGCGCACGCGGACCAACGCGCGCACGCGCAAGGGCCCGCGCCGTGGAGCGGTTGCCAGGAAGAAGACGGTGTAACGGATGGCCAAGACAGAACCGACCGAAGAGACCGCGGAGAAACAGCCGGGGAAGCGCCCCGCCAAGAAGACGTTCAAGAAGCGCGGCGAGAAGCGGGTGGTGCACCACGGCATCGTGCACATCCAGGCGTCGTTCAACAACACGGTCGTCACCATCGCCGACACCGAGGGCAACGTCATCGCGTGGTCGAGCGCGGGCGGCATCGGATTCAAGGGCTCGCGCAAGGGCACGCCGTTCGCGGCCACGCAGGCGGCGATCAACGCCGGCAACGCGGCCAAGACCGTCGGCATGCGCAGCGTCGAGGTGCGCGTCAAGGGGCCCGGCGCGGGGCGCGAGTCGGCGATCCGCGCGCTGCAGGCGGTTGGCATCGAGGTGAAGTCGATCCGCGACGTGACGCCGATCCCGCACAACGGGTGCCGGCCGTCCAAGCGCCGCCGGGTGTAATCAGGGCAGATGGGGCCGGTAGGGCTGGTAGGGCAGGTGGGGAGGACCGACCCGCCCCACCGGCCTTACCTGCCCCACCCGCCCAACAGAATCACGCGGGGGCGGGACGGGAGTCGCCCCTGCCAAGCTGCAGGTAAAAGCATGGCGAGATATGCGGGTGCGGTCTGCCGGCTCTGCCGCCGGGAGGCGATGAAGCTGTTCCTGAAGGGCGAGCGCTGCTACACGGAGAAGTGCGCGATCGAGAAGCGCAACTTCCCCCCGGGCCAGCACGGCAAGCGGCGTGCAGCCAAGATGCTCGGCTACGGCGTCCAGTTGCGCGAGAAGCAGAAGGTCAAGCGCATCTACGGCGTGCTCGAGGACCAGTTCCGCCGGTACTTCGAACAGGCCGAGCGCCTCAAGGGCATCACCGGCGAGATGCTGCTGCAACTGCTCGAACGCCGGCTCGACAACGTGGCCTACCGCCTCGGCTTCGCCACCTCGCGCGCGCAGGCCCGGCAGCTGGTGCGGCACGGGCACTTCGCCGTCAACGGCCGGAAGGTGGACATCCCGTCCTACCTGGTGAAGGCCGGTGACGTGGTCACCGTGCGCACGGGCAGCCAGAAGAGCGTGACGATCCAGCACGCGATCGAGGAAGTGAAGGGCCGCGGCGTCCCGGAGTGGCTGATGCTCGAGGGCGAACAGCTGACCGGCCGCGTGGTGTCGCTGCCGACGCGCGAGCAGATCAACCTGCCGGTGCAGGAACAGCTGATCGTCGAGCTGTATTCGAAGTAGGGTGAACCTGGTCGTCCGAAGTCCGACGTCCGACGTCCGACGTCGCATTTGACATCGGACACCGGACACCGGACGTCGGACGGCAGGAATCCGGTTGACCCCCGCGTGGCGTCCCCGAAGGGTGCAGGGGCCCAGCGCTGCAGTGGCGCTGGGGACGCCGTCGCGGGACAGCAAGAAAGGAACAGAGTCGATGCTGTGGAAAGGTTTTCAGCGGCCGAAACGGTTGGAGTTCGAGCGCGACACGCTGACGGATCGGTTCGGGCGGTTCTACGCACAGCCGTTCGAGCGCGGGTTCGGCACGACGATCGGCAACGGAATGCGGCGCGTCCTGCTCTCGTCGATCGAGGGCGCCGCCATCAGTGCCGTGAAGATCGAGGGCGTGCTGCACGAGTTCTCGCCGATTCCCGGTGTCGTCGAGGACGCGACCGACATCATCCTGAACCTGAAGCAGATCCCGCTCAAGATGCACGTGGACCACACCAAGACGCTCTACGTGCGCGTGCAGAAGCCGGGTGAGGTAAAGGCGCGCGACATCGAGACCGACGCGGACGTCGAGATCCTCGAGCCCGAGGCGCACATCGCGACCGTCTCGGAAGGCGGCAAGCTCCTGATGGAGATGCGCGTGAAGCGCGGTCGCGGGTACGTCGCCGCCGACCGCAACTTCGACGACGACCTGGGCATCGGCTGGATCCCGATCGACTCGGTGCACTCGCCGGTGAAGAAGGTCAACTACCTCGTCGAGGCGGCGCGCCTCGGCCAGACGACCGACTACGAGAAGCTCACACTCGACGTCTGGACCAACGGCTCCATCCACCCGCGCGACGCGGTGTCGCTGGCCGCCAAGCTCGTCCGCGATCACCTGAACATCTTCATCAATCTCGAGGAGAGCGCCGAACAGCCGGCCGAGGCCCAGTCCGAGCAGCCGCGCGGCAGCGCGCTCAACGAGAACCTGGACAAGAGCGTCGAGGAACTGGAGCTCTCGGTCCGCTCCTACAACTGTCTGAAGAACGCGAACATCCGGACCATCCGCGACCTGGTGCAGAGGACCGAAGCCGAGATGCTGAAGACGAAGAATTTCGGCAGGAAGTCGCTGAACGAGATCAAGGAGATCCTGCACAGCATGGGGCTGAGTCTGGGCATGCGGCTGGACCAGCCCGCGGCGCAGCCGCAGTCGGAGTAGGAAGGCTCAAGGCTCAAGGCTCAGGGCCTGTCGGCTGCGGGCCGTGAGCCCGCCGCGCCGTAAGCCATAAGCCATAAGCCGTAAGCCGTTACGCGGGCCCGCACATGCGCGGCCCGCCGAGAAACTGACATGCGTCACCGAGTCGCCCACCGCAAACTGGGACGGACCACCGAACACCGGATCTCGCTGCTGCGCAACCAGGCGCAGGCGCTGCTGCGCCACGAGCGGATCCAGACAACGGTTCCCAAGGCCAAGGAACTACGGATGTTCGTGGAGAAGATCATCACAACGGCCAAGGTCGGCCTGGCGGACGGCGGCAACGGCAAGGCGCTGCACGCGCGCCGGCTGGTCGCCCGCGACATCCAGGACGACGAGGTCGTCAAGAAACTCTTCACCGTGCTCGCGCCGCGGTTCGCCTCGCGTCCGGGCGGCTATACGCGCCTGCTGCGCATCGGCTTCCGCAGGGGCGACGCCGCCGAGATGGCCCAGGTCGAACTCGTCGGCAGCGAGTTCAACCCGAAGGCAGCGGCCGAGAAGAAGGCTGCGGCATCCGGCAAGACGAAGTCGAAGGGCGTCGGCGGCCGCCTGCGCGCGGCGGCTTCGCGCCTGCGCTCGCGGCGCGGCGACAAGGGCGAGGAGCCGGAGAAGCCCGAGAAGGAACCGGAAGAGGGCGAGGAATAGGTGGGACGGAGCTTGGCGGATAGCAGTCAGTAGCGAGTAGTGAGTAGACGGCAAGGTGCGCGCGGTGCCATCAACGCCCCGCGCCGCCTCGACCACCCTGAAGGACCGCGCTGCATTGTGCCGCCGGTCCTTTTTTTGTGCGTCGCTCGCCCCGATCTTTCCCCTTGACACCCTAGGTATCGCGGCGGTAATCTCCCTATGACGTTCTAGGGAAGGTGGCCGCATGGCAGGTACGGATCTCCTCCAGGGCACCCTCGACATGATGGTGCTCAAGACGCTGGCCCTCGAGCCAATGCACGGCTACGCGATCGCCCGGCGCATCGCGCAGGTCTCGGGCGAGGTGCTGCGAATCGAGGAGGGCTCGCTGTATCCCGCACTCTACCGGCTGGAAGATCGCAAGCTGATCGCCTCCGAGTGGGGTGTCTCGGAGAACAACCGGAAGGCGAAGTTCTACCGTCTGACGAAAGCCGGCCGGCAGGAGCTCGAGGCGGCCACCGACAACTGGGCGAAGCTCGCGATGGCGGTCTCGAAAGTAATGGACACGGCGTGATTGGGGCAGGTGGGGCGGGTGGGGCCGGACGGCGTGTAGCGCGGGCCTTCAGGCGGGGTGCAAGGCCCGCCTGGGGGCAGGGCTTCAGCCCTGCCGACGGAGACCTCCATGTCGTGGCTGACGCGGTTCAATCGGTACCTTCGTGACGCCCTTCGCGGGCGTCGCCTCGCTCGCGAAATAGACGAGGAACTGCGGTTCCACATCGACGCGCTCGTCGACGAACTGACCGCCCGCGGCGCGAGTCCCGACGAGGCGCGGCGCATCGCCGCGCGCCGGTTCGGTCGACTCGATCTGATGAAAGACGAGGCCCATTATGCCAAGGGCGTGGGCCTCGTCGACGACCTGCGCCAGGACGTGCGGTATGGTCTGCGCCGGCTGCGCCGCGAGCCCACCTTCGCGGCCACGGTGATCCTCACGATCGGTCTCGCCATCGGCCTGAACGCTGCGATCTTCGCGGTTCTCAACGGCGTCCTGCTGCGTCCCCTTCCTTACAGGGCACCCGACCGTCTCGTCGCGATCTGGAAGACGCTTCCCGACCAGGGGCCGTTTACGGCGTCGCAGCCTGACTTCCTGGACTGGAGGGACCGCAATACGGTCTTCGAAAGTGTCGCCGCCACGCGCGAGGGCTCCTTTCGCAACGAACTCGACATGATGGCCGGCGCCGGTGCCGCCCGCCTTACGAGCGCAGAGGTGTCGCCGAATCTCTTCCCGCTTCTCGGCGTCAACGCCGCACAGGGCCGCACGTTCCTGCCCGAGGACGACCTGCCGGGCCGGAACTGGGTGGTTGTCCTCGGGCACGACACGTGGAAGCACGTGTTCGGCGCCGACACCCGCATCATCGGAACGCGCATTCGCCTGGACCGCGAGCAGTACGAGGTCGTCGGCGTGCTGCCGGCCGGTGTGGACCTTACCTACCCCAGAGCGACGGCGCTGTTCGTGCCGCTGGAGCGCGCGCGTGACAGCGGCAACTATCGCGCAACGGAGAGGCGGGGGATGGGCGTCCACGTCTACGCCCGGCTGAAGGCCGGAGTGACGGTGGAACGGGCACAGGCGGAGATGCGGACGCTGACAGCCACGCTCGCACGCGAATACCCGGCGATGAGCAAGGACGAGCGCACGCTCGTCGTCCCGCTGCACGAGGACAGGTTCGGCCAGACGCGGGCGGCTTCGCAGATGCTCGCGGTGGCCGTGGGGCTCGTACTGCTCATTGCCGCCGTGAACATCGCGAACCTGCTGCTCGCGCGCGGCGTGACGCGCGCGCACGAGATGGCGGTGCGATCGGCGCTCGGCTCAGGCCGGATGCGACTTGTCCGCCAGCTGCTGGCCGAAAACCTCCTGCTTGCGCTCCTCGGCGGAGCAGGCGGGATGCTGTTCGCCACAGCCGGGACCCGGATCGTGGTGGCCCTCGCACCCGCAACGCTTCCGCGCCTGGACGAGGTCGGGATCGACGGGACGGTGGTGGCCTTCACGCTTGGGTGCGCGATCGTCTGCGCCCTGCTCTTCGGCCTGTTCCCCGCGTTTCGGGCATCGAAGCCCGACATCGGCGCGTCGTTGAAGACGGGCCGCTCGCGAGCCGCCGGCGCGCCGAGGCGCGTCCGGGGGGCGTTTGTCGTGGCGGAGGTTGCCCTCGTGCTGGTGTTGCTCGCCACGGCCGGTCTCATGGCCAACAGCCTGTGGCGTCTGTTTCACGTCGAACTCGGATTCGATCCCCACAACGTCCTTGCCGCCGAGTTCTTCGTGCCGAACCGGGTGTGGGACGACGGTCGCCCCTGGACGCTGTCCGACCGAAGCCGGGGCGATAGTGCTATTCGCACCCTCAGCGAACGCCTGCTCGCTGAGGTCCGCCGATTGCCGGGCGTCACCGGAGCAGGCACGACAACCTGCCTCCCGCTCAACGGCGGCTACGCGTTGCGCGGGTTCGGGTCGCCCGGCAGCCGCGGCACGCACTTCGTCGATGAACGGCGAATCGACCCCGGGTACCTGCCAGTCATGGGCGCGCGCCTGATCAGCGGCCGCTTGATCTCCGAGTCCGATCGCAACGGCCCGCCGGTGGTGCTCGTCAGTCGTGAGCTCGAGCGCGCCTTCTTCCCTGCCCAGTCAGCCGTCGGCAGGCATCTGTCGACGGGCGGCGTGTCGTTCGAGATCGTCGGCGTTATCGGCGACATGCGGGAACGATCGATGACTGCGGCGGCGAGTCCCGTGCTGTACTTCGACGCGCAGCAGAACGTGGCGCAGATGGTGAGGTTGTACCTGACGGTTCGCACCGCGCAACAGCCGGCTGCGATGGCTGACGCCGTCCGGCGCGCCGTGAGACGAGTCGATCCGGAACTGCCGATCCGCGAGCTGACGACACTCGATGACCTGGTGACACGGAACCTCGTCGACACGCGCTTCTATGCGACGGTCCTGACGACATTCTCGCTCGTCGCACTGGCGCTCGCCGCCATCGGTATCTACGGCCTGCTTTCGCAGGCGGTCGGTCAGAGGGTGCGCGAGATCGGTGTGCGGATCGCCCTTGGCGCAAGCAGGGCCCGAGTGCGCGGGCTGGTGTTCGCCGAAGCATCGGTGCTGGTTGGTGCGGGTCTTTTCGTGGGGCTTGCCGCGACCTGGGCGGCCACGCGCGCGATTCGCACCTTTCTGTTCAACGTGACACCCACCGATCCGGTTACGCTGGTTGTCGTCACCATCCTGCTGGTGCTTGTCGCCGCGTGTGCCGCCAGCGTCCCCGCTCGCCGCGCGACGCGCATCGATCCGATCACCGCGTTGCGGTGCGAATGAGGCAGGTGGGGCTGGCTTGCCAGGCCGAAGCGCCCGCCTTCGCTTGTCGCTCATCAGTCATCGTGCGACAAGCGACGGCGCGGCAGCCTTCAGTGAGACGGGCGCGAAGGCTGGTCGGGCGGGTGGGGCTGGTTGTGAAGGCCGCCCGGCGTACAAAAAGAAGGACCGGGTGAGGAGTCCCCGGTCCTGTCTGACGCCCGTCCCGGCCTGAAGGCCTACCGTCCCGGCCTGAAGGCCTACCGTCCCGGCCTGAAGGCCGGAACCTACGTGGATCGCGTGGCTCCCTGCCCGCTACTCGCTACTCGCAACTCTCGAGCGTCAGACTTCCTCCTCCGCCTCCTCGCCCTTCTCGGCCTTCGACGCGGCGATGATCTTCTGCTGGATCTGCGCCGGGGCTTCCTCGTAGTGCGAGTACTCCATGTGGTAGCTGCCGCGGCCGCCGGTGGCCGAGGTGAGCTGCTGCTCGTAGGTGAGCATCTCGGCCATGGGGACCTGCGCCTTGATGACGGTCATGCCGCCGCGCGTGTCCATGCCCGAGATGCGGCCGCGCCGGCCGTTGAGGTCGCCCATCAGGTCGCCCGCGAAATCCGACGGCGCGTACACCTCGACGTTCATGATCGGCTCGAGGATCGTCGGCCGGGCGTGCGCCATCGCCTCCTTGAACGCGATGCGGCCCGCCATCCTGAACGACAGTTCGTTCGAGTCGACCTGGTGGAACTTGCCGTCGACGAGCGTCACGCGGAAGTCCACAACCGGGTACCCGGCCAGGTACCCGCGCATCCGGGTTTCCTGGATGCCCTTCTCGACGGCCGGCCGGAACTGCTGGGGAATCGACCCGCCGAAGATGTCGTCCACGAACTCGAAGTCGGCGCCGCGCGGCAGCGGCTCCATCTTGATCGTGCAGTCGCCGAACTGGCCGTGGCCGCCCGTCTGCTTCTTGTGACGGCCCTGCGCCTCGGTCGAAGCGGTGATCGTCTCGCGATACGGGATCTTCGGCGGCTTCAGGCTCACTTCCACGCCGAACCGCCGCTTCATCTTCGCGACCGTCACCTCGATGTGCAGCTGCCCCTGGCCCGAGAGCAGCAGTTCCTTGGTCTGCGGGTCGCGGCTCGACCGGATCGTCGGGTCCTCTTCCTGCAGGCGCTGCAGCGAGCCGCTGATCTTCTCCTCGTCGCCGCGGCTCTTCGGCTCGACCGCGTAGGACAGCACCGGCTCGGGGAACTTCATCGGCGTGAAGAGGATCGTGTCCTTCTCGGCGATGGTGTCGCCGGTCAGCGTGTCCTTCAGCTTGGCAACGGCGCCGAGGTCGCCTGCCTTGATCTCCGGCACTTCGACCTGCGTCTTGCCCTGGAGCAGGAGGAGGTGGCCGAGACGTTCCTGCGTGCCACGCGTCGCGTTGTGCACCGTCGTGTCGGCTTTCAGCGTGCCGAGCATGACCCGGAACATCGTGATGCGGCCGGCGAACGGATCGGCGACCGTCTTCCAGACGAAGGCCGCGTACGGCCCGCTGTCGGTCACCTCGCGCGCGACGTCCTCGCCGCTCTTCGGATCGCGTCCCTTGACCGGGCGCTCGGCCGGCGACGGCAGGTAGGCCAGAATGCTGTCGGCCAGCGGCTGCACGCCGACGTTGAGCAGGCCCGACGTGCACACGAGCGGGAAGATGCGCGCGGCGCGGATCCCGTCATGGAGGCCGCTCACGAGTTCGGCCTGCGTCAGCGTGCCCGCCTCGAAGAAGTTCTCCATCAACCCATCGTCGGCCTCGGCCACCATCTCGACCAGGGCCTCACGCGCGGCGGTGGCCCGGTCCGCCAGGTCGGCCGGAATCGCGCCTTCGGTCATCTTGCCGCTGAGGTCGGTCGCAAAGGTGAACGCCTTCATCGACACGAGGTCGACCACGCCGCGGAAGGCCTTCTCCTCGCCGATGGGCAGCTGGATCGGGATCACCGCGCGGCCGAACGCGCCCTGCAGCGACTCGAGCGATCGCTCGAGGCTGGCGCGTTCGCGATCGAGGCGATTGAGGACGACGAAGCGGGGCAGCGCGATGTCGTTCGCGAATTCCCAGATCTTCTCGGTCTGCACCTCGACGCCCGACACCGCGTCGACGACCACCAGGGCGGCGTCGGCGACGTTCATCCCCGCGCGCGAGTCGCTGAGGAAGTTCGCGAAACCGGGCGTGTCGATGAGGTTGATCTTGTTCCGGTTCCACTCCGCGAAGGCGAGGCTCGCCGACAGCGTGTGCTTGCGCGCGATTTCCTCGTCGTCGAAGTCGGTCACCGTGGTGCCGTCGTCCACCCGGCCGAGGCGGTTGACCATGCCCGCGTCGAACAGGAGGGCCGAGACCAGCTGCGTCTTGCCGGCGCCGCTGTGCCCCACGACCGCGACATTTCTGATGGTGGCCGCGTCATAGACCTTCATAGACGGTTCTTCCTCCTCCCCGGCCCGCTGCCGGCGTCGTCGGCCGAGGTCGTGCGGGTATGCGTGGAACTTCTGACCAATGGCGTAGGGGCCATGCCCCTACTCTCACGTGATGCACGTACCGTGCTGCTGGTTGGCCGAAAAGTACTCAGGAGATTATATCAAATGCGGGCTTAAGGCTTACGGCTCAAGGCTTAAGGCGTCGTCAAGCCACCCTCACTCGTAGCGCAGGGCTTCGATCGGGTCCAGGCGGGACGCCTTGTACGCGGGATACATCCCGAAGAACATGCCGACGGCGGCCGAGAACCCGAAGCCGATCGCGAACGACGAGAGGGGCAGCGAGATGGGGAAGTGGGCGAGGTAATGGACGAGCAGTCCGACGGCGCTCCCGAGCCCGATGCCCAGGATGCCGCCCACCGAGGTGAGCGTGCCCGCCTCGAGTAGGAACTGCCACAGGATCTCGCGGCGGCGGGCGCCGAGCGCCTTGCGCACGCCGATTTCGCGCGTCCGCTCGGTGACCGAGATCATCATGATCGACATGACACCGATGCCGCCGACCATCAGTGCGATGGACGACAGCACGACCAGGCCGAGGTAGATGTACTGCGTGATCTGGTTGACCAGGCTCATCACCGAGTCCTGCGTCATGAAGTCGAAATCGTTCGGCTGATCGACCTTCAGCGTGTGGCGGGCTCGCATGATCTCTTCGATTTCCCGCGTCGCCTGCTCGCGCGTGAACTCCTCGCGCGGCACGCACGCGATCATCACCGGCGCCCACGTGTTCTTGCCCCAGCGGAACCGGCTGAGGCTGAAGGTCTTCGCGTAGGTGGTGGTCGGGATGAGGGCGAAATTGTCGGGGTCGCCGAGGCCCCCGGGGCTGAGCCGTTTGGCCATCACGCCCAGCACCGTGAAGTAGGCCGGGCCGATGCGGGTCCTCTTTCCGATCGGATTGACGGCGGGAAACAGCGCCTGCGCGGGCGTATCGCCCAGTACCACCACGTTGCGCCGATGCTCGACCTCCACCTCGCTGAAATAGCGGCCGGCCGCGACGGTGAGCGCGTTGACCTCGGGGTAGCGCGCGGTCGTGCCGACGATCGGCATGTTCTTCGTCTTCAGGTTCTTGTAGAACGCGCGCTCGCTCGCGCTACCGGGCTGGCCTCCGCCGAACACGATGTCGACGTACTGGAGCGACTCGGCCTCTTTGAGCGCTTTCGCGTCTGCCTCGGTGATGTTCGGCCGCTTCATGATCTCGAGGAACTGCTGCCGGTTGCCGCCGAACATCGGGCCGCTCTTGACGAGGTACACGGTCTTCGGACCCATCTGGCGGATCGAGTCTTTCACCGACTCGTCGAACCCGCGGATGAGCGAGGTCATGCCGACGATCGACGTGATGCCGACGACGATGCCGAGCACGGTGAGCGCCGAGCGCATCTTGTTCGCCCGGAGGGTGCCGAGCGCCATCGCCACCGTGTCGACGTAGAGCGCCAGACGCAGCATCGCCCGCTATTCCTTTCTCAGGGCTTCGATCGGATCCAGCCGGGCTGCCCGCATGGCCGGGTAGAGGCCGAAGAACAGACCCACGATGGCGGTCATCGATATGCCGACGGCCACCGACCACGGTTCGACCGCCGCGGGCAGCGGCGTCACCCGCGACATCAGGAACGCCAGCCCGAACCCGAGCGTCGTCCCGATGACGCCGCCGACCACCGACAGCGTGATCGACTCGGTGAGGATCTGCCACATGATGTCGCGCCGGCGCGCGCCGAGCGCCTTGCGCAGGCCGATCTCGCTGGTGCGCTCGGTGACGACCATCAGCATGATGTTCATGATGACGATGCCGCCGACCACCAGCGACAGCGCGACGACACCCACCAGCACCGAGAAGATCCAGTTGGTAATCGAGTGGTAGAAGTCGAGCGCGCTCTCCGAGCTGATGAGGCCGAAGTTGTCCTTGTCTTTGGGCTTCAGCCGCCGTCCGATCCGCAGCGCCACCGTCGTCTCGTCCATCGCGGCCTTCATCGTGCCCGCGTCGCGAGGCTTGACGGCCAGGCTGAGCCAGAGCCGCGCGCCGAACAGCCGCTGGTAGGCGCCGAGCGGGATGACCGCGAAGTTGTCCAGCGACTGGCCGAACATCGACCCCTTCTTCTCGTTCACGCCGACGACGCGGAAGTTCACGCCGTTGATCTTGATGACCTTGTCGATCGGATCCTGCGGTCCGAACAGCTTGTCGGCGACGTCCCAGCCGATGATCACCAGCGCCCGGCTGCGTTCCACTTCGATCGGCGTGATCGGGCGGCCGCGCTCGATGGTGTAGGTGGGGAAGTCCACGTACTGCGATGACACGCCCGTCACGCGGACGCTGTCGATCGTCCGGTCGCGGTAGGCGAACTGCGCGCCGGCGTCGTCGGTGGCCATGATCGACTTCACCAGCGGGCTGTAGCGGCGGATCGCGTTCGCGTCGTTCAGCGTGACGCGCGGGTTGTTGCGCTGCGCATCCTCCTCGTCGGCGCTCCTGGTGATGCCGCTCCGCTCGACGCGGAACGAGTCCACGCCCAGTTCGTTCTGGATCAACTCGGTGACCGAGCCGTTGAGCCCCTGGATCAGCGACACGACCGCGATGATCGACGTCACGGCGACGATGTTGCCCAGCACCGTCAGGAACGAGCGCATCTTGTTCGCCCAGATGGCGCTCAGCGCGATGACGACGGATTCGAGGAAGAGTTGCATTACTTCTTCTTCTCGTCCACCTTCACGGCCTTCCCGTCGGCCAGCTCGCGCACCGAGGAGAAGGGCCCGGTGATCACCTTGTCGCCCTGCTTGACGCCGGACAGGACCTCGCAATACTTGTCCCCGGCGATGCCGGTCTTGACCGGCGTGAACTCGGCCTTCCCGTCCCGGGCGACGAACACGCCCTCCACTTCCTTCTTCGTCTGCCCCGCCTTGTTCTCGGCCGCCGAGGCGGTGGTCTCGACCGGGTTACTCGCCGTCTTGACGGCCTTCTCCGTCTTCGGCGGCTTGACGACGTTGCCCTTGGCGTCGAAGGTCACCTCGCGCACGGCGAGCGCCTGGATCGGCACGGAGGTGACGTCGGTCCGCGTGGCGGTCGTGATGTCCGCGGTGCAGGAGAAGCCGGGTCGGATGTTCGGAATCGGTTCGTCCACGGTGACGACGACCTTGAAGTTGGTGGCCTGCCGGCTGCCCGTCGCCTGCGCCGACACGTTGATCGGGCTGTTGCCGACCTCCGACACGTGGCCCGCGAAGGTCTTGTCGGGCATGGCGTCGATCATGATCTTCGTCTTCTGGCCGACCGCGACGGTCGGGATGTCGGTCTCGTCCACCTGGATCTCGGCTTCGATCACCGACATGTCGGCCAGGATCAGCAGCACGACGCTCGGGTTGTTGGTGAACCCCATCTGCGCCGTTTCGCCTTCCTCGACGTTCCGCTTCGTGATGATCCCCTCGAATTCCGCGGTGATGGTGGCCTTGCCCAGATCGTGCTGCGCGTTGGCGAGGTCGGTGTTCATCTGGCGAATCGCCTGGTCGGCGCGGGCCACCTGCTGCACGGCGTTGCGCTGGATGTTCTGCTGGACCTTGAGGTTGTTGTCGGCGCGTTCGTAGTCCTGCCGGGTCGCAATCCCGTTCTTCAGCAGGTCCTGCTGCCGCGTGAATTCGTCCTGCGCGAGCTTCACGTTCTCATTGGCGCTCTCGAGCGAGACGCGGGCCTGCTGCAGCGCGATCTTCTGCTGTTCGACGCCCGCCTCGAGTCCCTGCACGCGGGAGCGCGGGATGCGGGAATCGACCTCCAGCAGGAACTGGCCCGCCTTGACGTGGTCGCCCTCCTCCACGGCGAGGCGCGTGATCTTGCCCGTCACCTCGGAGGTGACGTTCACGGTGCGCCTGGCGCGGATCGTCCCCGACGCCGACACGATCGACTCGAGGTTCCGCTTGTAGACGCTTTCGACGCTGACCGTGACGCCCTCTGTTTTCTTGAAAGCGACGTTCGCATACACGACCGCCGCGATGACGACGAGGACCACTGCTCCGATGATGACCTTCTTCCGCATGGACTCTAGCTCCGCGCAGCCTGGAAGGCCGCGATAGCAACCGCGATGAGGGCGTAAAGGACGAAGAACGTGACGGCGATCGGGCCCGTCCGCCGCTTGTAGAGCACGCCGAACCCGATGGCCAGGACCACGACCCACCACACCAGGAACAGGTCCACCATGCCGGCCAACCGTGCCAGGAAGCTGGTGTCGTCGAGCATCGGGAAGAACACGCCGAGGTTGGTGCTCGCCGTCATCGACCGGGTCAGGTAGTTGAGCGGCAGCTTCAGCGCGGCCCCGACCAGGCCGACCGCCTGGCTGTAGACGACCACCGCGAAGGCCTGCTTGAAGGTCGCGTTGCCGCCCATGCCCACCGTGAAGATGACGAACAGGATGCCCGTGGTCACGAGCATGATCAGCGGCGAGACGATCAGGATCCCCGCGATCGTGGCGTAACCCATGTACGGGGCCATTCTCTGTAGCGCCTCCGCCTGCTGCGGACCGCCCGCGCCCGCCGCCTTCTCCGCCGCGTCCATCCAGGCCTGCTGGCCCACCGCCGTCAGCATGAAGCCGCCGGTTGCGACGGCGCTGACAATCAGGACCAGCGCCAGCATCCCGAACCAGCGTGGCCGGGCGGCGACCAGGGCAAACGTCTCGCGGGGGGTGAAGAGAATCCCCACGAACCGCGCGAAGAGGGACTTGTCACCGGGTTGCGGCGCCGTGCCGGTCGTGTCGATTGTGGGTTGAGTCATGGTCGTGCCTTTGGAGGGGCCAAAGGCTGGTGATTGTACCTCAAGAAGATATACGCGGTCAGCTGCCCGTATGTTTCCCTGGCCGCGCGGCGCCCGTCCGTTCTTGACAGCGCCCAAGTCGTTGATTACGATGCGGCTTCTGTGCATCGAGTCGCGACTGCTCCCGGGCTGAAGCCCGGAAGTCCCACTACAGTGGGACCGCCGGTCTTCAGACCGGTGGCCGCACGCAAGGAGCGTCGATGTGTTGAGCTTCGTGCCGAGGGCGCTGTTCCTCACCAAGGGCGTCGGCAAGCACCGCGAGAAGCTGTCGTCGTTCGAGCTGGCGCTCCGATCGGCGGGCATCGCGGCCTGCAACCTGGTGCGGGTCTCCAGCATCTTCCCCCCCAGGTGCCGGATCCTGTCGCGCGCCGAGGGCATCAAGCAGGTCAGTCCCGGACAGGTGACCTTCGTCATCATGTCCGAGGCCGCCACGCGCGAGCCGCATCGCCTGATCGCGGCCACCATCGGACTGGCCATTCCCGCCGACCGGTCGCTCTACGGCTACCTCTCCGAGCACCACAGTTTCGGCGAGAAAGAGGAAACCGCGGGCGACTACGCCGAGGAACTCGCCGCCGAGATGCTCGCAACCACGCTCGGTCTCGAGTTCGATCCCGATAAGAGCTGGGACGAGAAGAAGGAAGTGTATCGGCTCTCGAGGCAGATCGTCCGGACCCAGAACGTCACGCAGACCGCAGTCGGCGACAAGAACGCCCTGTGGACCACCGTCGTGGCCGCGGCCGTGCTGGTCGGCAAGCCGGAATGACAGCCGCGGGCCCGAAGGCCGCGCGGCTGCGCTGATACCGGCCCGCGCGGCCGCAGCGAAGGCCGCGCGATGGCGGCCTTCGGCGCCCGTTGCCCCGCGTGCGCATGTCCCCGGCGCCTGGGGGGACGCGCGCCATCCTTCCTCGTGGTCCCTTTCCAGAAGGTTCAACCATGCACGCCTCTTCCGTCGTGGGCCGGCGGCGATCGATACCGATCCTGCCGGGTGTCTGCCTGGCCGTCCTCGTTCTTGCCGTCCCCGCCCGGGCCCAGGTCTTCGAGACCGTCGGCACGCGCGCGCTCGGCATGGGCGGGGCATTCGTGGCCGTTGCCGACGACGTGACCGCCGTGTACTGGAACCCGGCCGGCCTGGCCAACGGCGGGGTGATCGATGCGGCGTTGCAACGGGCCGCCAGCGAGAACCCCGTCCGCCAGGACCATGTGCCTGCCTCCGGGCAGGGGTGGCGCGCGTCGACCAGCTTCGTCGGTTTTGCCATTCCTTCGCTGGGCGTCAGCTACCTTCGCACCCGCTTCTCGCAGGCGCCAGCCCCTACAGCCCAGCCGAATGACAGCCGACACAATGAAGGACCCCGCATGGGAGCAGTGAGCTCGCTTGCGATCGACCAGGTGGGTATCACGCTGTTGCAATCGCTGCTCGCCAACCTGGTCGTTGGCACGACGCTCAAGCTCGCAATCGGTTCTTCAAGGACTGCGACCACGGCACTTAACGCCTCGCTGTCCGCCGTGCTGGATCAGGCGGCCCAGTTGTCGGCAGGCAGCGTCACGCGGTTCGATGTGGACGTCGGCGTCCTGGCTTTCGCCGGGCCCGTTCGTGTGGGCCTGGTCGGCCGTAATTTGCGCCGGCCGGACTTCAGCCCGGACGACCCGACAGGAGCGGGCCGGCTGCAGCGCCAGGTGCGGGCAGGTATCGCCTTCACGCCCGGCTTCGTCATCAATCGGACGGCAGCCTCGCAGCCTTCACTGACGATTGCGGTCGACGCGGACCTGTCCCGCACGAGGCTGCCGGCCGGAGACGAGCGGCACGTGGCCGCCGGTGTAGAGGGCTGGTTTTCGGGGCGGCGCGTCGGCGTTCGCGCGGGTGCGCGCACCAATACGATCGGCGGGAGCCGACCCGTGGCGACGGCGGGGGGGAGCGTCGCAGTGCGCCCGGGCGTGTTGGTCGAGGCGCAGTTTGCGCGGGGCCGTGCGACCGCCGGCCAGCAGTGGAGCGTCGGGACGAGGGTGACCTGGTAACCAGGCTCGGCCTGGTAGTCGGGCTGCGCGACCGCAGGTGGCCGGTGCAGGCTTTGACAAAAAGTGTCACCCTGATATAGTTCAGCCGGAATCTCGAATGCCTGTCCGAATTGGCGAGCTTCTGCTCAAGGAGAAACGGGTCACGCCGGAGCAGCTCCAGGAGGCCTTGAACTATCAGAAGGCCAACGGGGGGAAGCTCGGCCACAACCTGGTCAAGCTGGGCTACGTCAAGGACGAGGAAATCACGGCGCTGCTCAGCAAGCAGTACGGCGTTCCCTGCATCAACCTCGCCGAGTTCGACATCGACCCGCTCGTCATCAAGCTGATCCCGGGCGAGACGGCGCAGAAATACCAGATCATCCCGGTCAGTCGATCGGGGGCGACGCTGACCATCGCGATGACCGATCCGACCAACGTGTTCGCCATGGACGACATCAAGTTCATGACGGGCTACAACGTCGAGCCGGTCGTGGCGTCGGAAGCGGCGGTGGTGGACTCGCTCGCGAAGTACTACTCGATGAAGACCGCGCCGGCGACGGGACCGGCCGGGCCGAGCGCGCTCGAGGTGGCCACCCGGGCGCTCGATGACCAGCTCGAACCGGGCGACGTGGAGGTGCTGCAGGATCTCGAGGAGATCAGCGTCGAGACGCTCGCCAAGCAGGGCGAGGAAGCGCCGATCATCCGGCTCGTCAACGTGATGCTGATGTCGGCCATCAGCAAGGGGGCCAGCGACATCCACATCGAGCCGTACGAGAAGGAACTGCGGGTCCGGTACCGCATCGATGGCGTGCTCTACAACATCATGGCGCCCCCCTTGAAATACCGCGACGCGATCGCCTCGCGCGTGAAGATCCTGGCCAAGCTCGACATCGCGGAGAAGCGGCTGCCGCAGGACGGGCGCATCAAGATCCGCTACTCGGACGACGGGCGCACGAAGGAAATCGACTTCCGCGTGTCCTGCCTGCCGACGCTGTTCGGCGAGAAGATCGTCCTGCGCCTCCTCGATCGCGACAAGCTGATGCTCGACATGACGCGGCTGGGGTTCGAGCCCGAGTCGCTGCAGAAGTTCGAGGCGGCGATCGATCGGCCCTGGGGCATGGTGCTGGTGACGGGGCCGACCGGCAGCGGCAAGACCAACACGCTCTACTCGTCGATCTCGCGCATCAACAAGCCCGAGACGAACATCATGACCGCGGAAGACCCGGTGGAGTTCAACCTGCCGGGCATCAACCAGGTGCAGATCCGCGAGAACATCGGGTTGAACTTCGCGGCCGCCCTGCGGTCGTTCCTGCGCCAGGATCCGAACATCATCCTGGTGGGCGAGGTTCGCGACTTCGAGACGGCGGAAATCGCCGTGAAAGCCGCGCTCACGGGCCACCTGGTGCTCTCGACGCTGCACACCAACGATGCGCCGAGCACGATCAACCGGCTCATGAACATGGGCATCGAGCCGTTCCTCGTCGCCAGTTCGGTGAACCTGATCTGCGCGCAGCGCCTCGTGCGGCGCATCTGCTCGAACTGCAAGGAGCGGAACCCGGTGCCGCCCGCCGCGCTGACCAAGGTCGGGTTCTCGGCCGAGGATGCGCGCTCGGTCGGCGCGTTCAAGGGCGTCGGCTGCGAGAAGTGCACCAACACCGGCTACAAGGGCCGCGTGGGCCTGTACGAAGTCATGGAGCTGACCGACGAATTGAAGGAGCTGGTGCTGGTGGGCGCCTCGAGCATGGAGCTGCGCAAGAAGGCGGTCGAGGAAGGGATGATCACGCTGCGCCAGAGCGGCCTGCGGAAGATCAAGGACGGCATGACGACGCTCGAAGAGGTGCTGCGCGAAACGGTGATGTAACGATTGCACGCGATGGTAGGGGCACAGCATGTTGTGCCCCGACGGTGACAAGCGACGACGGCCCCGTTCGATCGTTGCGAAAGGAACCCCGTGAGCCTGCCGGACCTGTTGAAAACGACCGTGGAGATGAAGGCCTCCGACCTGCACCTGACCGTGAACACGCCGCCGCAGGTGCGGGTGGACGGGAAGCTCCAGCGCCTGCCGCTCCCGGAGCTGACGCCGGCCGACACCAAGCAGCTGGCCTACAGCGTGCTGACCGATGCGCAGAAGAAGCGGTTCGAGGAGACGATGGAGCTCGATTGCGCGTTCGGCATCCGGGGCCTGGCGCGCTTCCGCTGCAACGTGTTCTCGCAGCGCGGATCGGTGGCCGCCGTCTACCGCTTGATCCCGGAACACATCCGCTCGTTCGAGGAGCTGGGCCTGCCGTCGATCATCGCCAGGTTCGCCGAGGCGCCGCGCGGCCTGGTGCTGGTCACCGGGCCCACCGGCTGCGGCAAGTCGACGACGCTCGCGGCGGTGCTGGACAAGATCAACACCGAGCGCCAGGAGCACATCCTCACCATCGAGGACCCGATCGAGTACATCCACCCGCACAAGGGCTGCATCGTCAACCAGCGCGAGGTGCACGCGGACACCGAGGGGTTCGCGGCGGCGCTGCGCGCGGCGCTGCGCGAGGATCCGGACGTCGTGCTCATCGGCGAGATGCGCGACCTGCAGACGGTCGAAGCGGCGCTGCGCATCGCGGAGACCGGCCACCTGACCTTCGCGACGCTCCACACCAATTCGGCGGCGCAGACGATCAACCGCATCATCGACGTGTTTCCCGCGCACCAGCAGTCGCAGATCCGCACGCAGCTCTCGCTGGTGCTCGAGGGGATCGTGTGCCAGGCCCTGCTGCCGCGCGCGAGCGGGGTGGGGCGCGCCGTGGCGTTGGAGATCCTCGTGCCGACGCCCGCGATCCGGAACCTGATTCGCGAGGACAAGGTCCATCAGATCTATTCGACGATGCAGGCGGGCCAGGAGAAGGCCGGCATGCAGACGTTCAACCAGTCGCTGGCCACCCTGTACATGCAGCGTCAGATCTCGATGAACACCGCGCTCGGCGCGTCGTCGTTGAAGGACGAACTGACGGAGATGATCAACCGGGGCGCTGGCGTCGTGGCCGGCGCGGGGCTGCGGCGTCCGGGCGGTCCGCCTGCGGGCCGGCCGGCCGGCGCGGGACGGTGAGCGCGTCATGGCTACTTTTGCCTACACGGGTCGAACGCGCGGCGGGGAAGTCGTCAACGGCGAGCGGACCGCCGACACGGTCGAGGCGGCGGTCGCCGCCCTGCGCCGCGAGCAGGTGATCGTCACCCGCATCGCGCCGGCCAGGGCCAAGGCGGCCGAGCCGGCGAAGCGCTCGCGATTCGCCCGGAAGGTCAAGGCGAAGAACCTCGCGATCTTCACCCGGCAGTTCTCGGTCATGATCGACGCCGGCCTGCCGCTGGTGCAGTGCCTCGAGATCCTCGGCAACCAGGAAGAGGACAAGAAGTTCGCCAAGATCATCCTGCAGACCCGCGCCGACGTCGAGGGGGGCGCGTCGCTGGCCGACGCCATGAAGAAACACCCCACCGCTTTCGACGCGCTCTTCACCAACATGGTGGCGGCGGGAGAGGCGGGCGGCATCCTCGACACGATTCTGAAGCGTCTTGCCACCTACATCGAGAAGAATGTCAAGCTCAAGGGCCAGGTGAAGTCGGCGATGATGTACCCGATTGCGATCATGGTGATCGCGGGGGGCGTCGTCGCCGTCATCCTGTGGAAGGTCATCCCCACGTTTGCCGCCATGTTCGCCGGGCTCGGCGCCGATCTGCCGCTGCCGACGCGCGTCGTCATTGCGCTCAGCAACGGCCTGGTCCGGTTCTTCCCGTTCATCATCGTCGGGCTGGTCGCGATCCCCTTCGGCCTGCGGCAGTTCTACGCCACCGACCGCGGGCACCACATGATCGATGCGCTGACGATGAAAGCCCCGGTGCTCGGCCTGATCATCCGCAAGATCGCGGTCGCCCGCTTCTGCCGTACCCTCGCGACGCTGATCTCGTCGGGCGTGCCGATCCTCGACGGCCTGGAAATCACGGCCAAGACCGCGGGCAACGTGATCATCCAGGACGCGGTCATGGTGACGCGCAAGAGCATCGAGCGGGGCGAGACGATCTCGGCGCCGCTGAAGGAAACGCGGGTGTTCCCGCCGATGGTCACGCAGATGATCGCCGTCGGCGAGGCGACCGGCGCCCTCGACACCATGCTGGGGAAGATTGCCGACTTCTACGAGGAAGAGGTGGACGCCGCGGTGGCCGGCCTGCTGACCCTGATGGAACCGTTGATGATCGGCGTGCTCGGCATCATCGTCGGCGGCATCGTCATTTCGATGTACATGCCGATCTTCTCGATGATCAGCAAGCTCGTGTAGGAAGAGTCGGCAGTCGGCGGTCGGCGGTTTGCCGTTGTGCGCGGCACAGGCTTCACTGCGAACTGCCAACTGCCAACTGCCAACTGCCAACTGCGAACTGGGTTTTCACCGCCCATGCCAACGACCGACATTCGACGCAGGCTTTCCTGGCTGATCGCCGTCCGGCTCCTGATCAGCACCACCCTGCTCGGCTGGGCGATCCTGATGCAGATCAGGGCGCCGGGCGTCGAGACGAGCGCCTTCTACCTGCTCATCGCGGCGACCTACGGCCTGTCGATCCTCTACGGCGCGACCTTGCGCTTCGTGGAGCGGCGTCGGTGGCTCGTCGACGTCCAGCTGGCGTGCGACGCGCTGAACATCTCCGCGTTCATCGCGCTGACCGGTGGCGTGAGCAGCTACTTCTCGTCGCTCTACTTCCTGCCGATCATCGCCGCCGGCAGCCTGCAGTTCCGGCGGGGCGCGCTGACCGTGGCGATCTTCAGCGCGGTGATGTACATCGGCGTGGTCGTCCTCCAGTACCAGCAGATGCTGGCGGTGCCCGTCTGGTTGCACGGCCCCGCCGCACCGCCGGCCGTCCGCGTGGCGGTCTACACCACCGTCATCAACGTCTTCGCCTTCGTCGCGGTGGCCGTGCTGGCCGGGTCGCTGGCCGAGGGCGTGCGCACGGCCGGCGCCCGTCTCGAGCGGGCGTCCACCGAGATCGCGAACCTCCAGGCGCTCAACGAGCACGTCGTCAACAGCCTGGCGAGCGGCCTGATCACGACCGACTACGACGGCCGGGTGATCACGTTCAACCACGCGGCCGAACAGATCACGGGGCACGCGGCCGCCGAGGCGGTCGGCCGGAACGTGAGCGAGGTGCTGCAGCTGCCGTCCGGCTTCGTCGTGTCCCTCGAAGCCGATCTCGACGACGCGGGGCGGCGGCGGGTCGACTACGCGTACCGCACGGGCCAGGCGACGACGATCGACATGGGGCTGAGCGCCTCGCACCTGGTGACGCCGAGCGGGCCGGCCGGGTTCCTGTTCAACTTCCAGGACGTCACGAAGGTCAAGAAACTGGAACGCGACGCGCGCATCCAGCACCGGCTCGCCGCGGTCGGCGAGATGGCCGCCGGCATCGCGCACGAGATCCGCAACCCGCTGGCGTCGATCTCGGGCTCGATCCAGATCCTGCGCAAGGAGATCGACGTCACCGCGGAGCAGGGCCAGCTGATGGACATCGTGCTGCGCGAGTCGGAGCGGCTGAACGGCATCATCCGCAGCTTCCTCGCCTACGCGCGCCCGCAGCGCTTCGCGATCGCGCGCCTCGACCTCGGCCGCATCATCCGCGACGCGGCGCTGCTGCTGCGCAACAGCGGCGACGTGGGCGAAGGGCACGTCATCGACGTGGACCTGCCGCCCGGCGAGGTGGCCTACGAGGCAGACGAGGGACAGATCCGGCAGATCATCTGGAACCTGGCGACCAACGGCCTGCGCGCGATGCCCAAAGGCGGCCGGCTTCGCCTCTCGGTCGCCATGGAGCCGGCCGCGGGCGCGCCGTCGCCGGTCGATGACGGCCACGTCGTGATCATCATCGAGGACGAGGGCGTGGGCATCCCGCCCGACGAGCTGGACAACATCTTCCAGCCGTTCCACGGCTCGTTTGCCAAGGGCAGCGGGCTCGGCCTGGCGATCGTGCACCGGATCGTCAGCGACTACCACGGCGAGATCCAGGTGACGTCGAAACCGGGCGTGGGCACGAAGGTCCGCGTGCGGCTGCCCGGGCAGGCAGCCGCGGTGGCCTGAAGGCAGTCGGCAGTCAGCAGTCGGCAGTTCATCGTTGAGCGGAACGACCCATCACCCAATGGCCCAGAACGGACAGCGGCAGGCGCGCGTGCTCGTCGTCGACGACGAGCGGTCGATGCGGGAGTTGCTGGCCATCGTGCTCCAGCGCGAGGGCTACGCGGTCCTGACGGCCGAGAACGGCCAGACGGCGATCGCCACGCTCGAGCGCGAGCCGGTCGATCTGCTGATCTGCGACATCAAGATGCCCGACATGAACGGGGTCGAGGTGCTGCGCGCCGCCAAGCGCATCGACCAGGACATGGTGGCCATGATGGTGACCGCCTTCGCCTCGACGCAGACCGCGGTCGAAGCGATGCGCCTGGGCGCCTGCGACTACCTCAGCAAGCCGTTCGACGTGGACGAACTGCGGATGAAGGTGCGCGAGAAGCTCGAGAGCCGCGACCTGCGCCAGGAGAACGTGCTGCTCAAGCGCGCCCTGGGCGCCCGGCACGAGTTCTCGAACATCATCGGCCGCAGCGAGCCGATGCTCGGCGTGTTCAAGCTGAT
>Ga0315279_10002057_pt1 | contig 31412 bp, 37 predicted proteins | sample YL17G06_20_MG_FD_203694 | JGI IMG/M metagenome (GOLD analysis project Ga0315279, IMG submission 203694) | Sediment microbial communities from Yellowstone Lake, YNP, Wyoming, USA - YL17G06_20 | ecosystem: Environmental > Aquatic > Freshwater > Lake > Sediment | place: USA: Wyoming | collected...
CATTGCGCCTTAATATAGGCATATGAAAGGAATATCGTCAGAGCCAATAAGCGGGCCGATGTCTTCCGCAGGTATCATGAGATTCTTCGACGTGAGCGGAGGGGGGCCGAAGATACCTCCAATGGTCATCATGGGCTTTTGCATCGGCTTCATAGCGTTTGAAATAATCGCGAACATCATCTTCTAGACTTTTTCTTGAACAGGGCATAGACAATATAGGCTAAGACTATCACTCCGATTCCGACTATCACCAGGTCGAATGCGCGGAAGGCGCCCTCTATCTGCTGCCAGTTCTCGCCCAAGACAAAACCGATATAAGTAAGGGCGATGTTCCAAGGCACCGAGCCGACCAGCGTATAGAACGAGAACTTCTTTATGTCCATCTTAGCTGCGCCCGCTGGCAGAGAGACGAACGTTCTGACGATAGGCAACATCCTGCTGAAGAAGATGACCTTGCTCCCGAACTTCCTGAACCACTCCTCCGCTATCTTTATCTCCCTTTCTGATACCAGGAGGTACTTCCCATACCTCATAAGTGCTGGTCTTCCTCCCTTAAGGCCGACATAATAGAGGAGGATAGAACCGATTAGATTGCCGAGAGTTCCCGCCACTATAATTCCCCAGAAATCGAGCTTGCCCTGGAACGCCACGAAACCGGCGAAAGGCATCACTATCTCGCTCGGGATTGGCAGGGCGGCGCTTTCCATGGCCATGGTCACGAATATTCCCAAATAGCCTAACGCGGTTATCAGGTAGATTACGATAGAGCTGATGAAAACGATGATATCGGTTAGAAAGGTCATGAGTGGATTAGCAACATAAGGATTTATATTCGTATATTACGTTCTATTTAGAGTGATAGAATGATTGAGATAAGGCAGGAGATTGAGAGGAGATTGAGTCCGGTTGTTCTTGAGCGCATAAGACTGGCACCAAAGCCGACGAAAGTCGCGGAGGCTCTCGCAGTGGCTAAAGAGCTGCCAGGCGTAAGCGTGGGTCTGAATGAAGTGGCCGAGATAATAAACATCGCGGATCCCGGAAGAGACGTGAAAGCGAAACCATCAGACTATTCGACCAAAGAGATGGACAGGCACCCGGATCTGGTCCTGACGATAACTCCGAGGGGCGCATTCGTAAGATACGTGGGCGGAAGAAGCATCTATTCAAAATGAGAGCCATGTTCGGATGGACGACCTTCGGAAAAGTCAAGTTCAAGGACACTATTTTTGATACTGATATCGTTGTGGATATAGAGATGAACGCGCGGGAGAGGAATGTCGATGATCATCACTCGATAGGCGTTGAGGAGATTGAGGACCTGATTACGCCCGATGTTGAGGCCATTGTGATAGGCACAGGTCAGCAGGGCATAGCCAAACTGACTAAGGAGGCTTACGACCTTATCGCCAGAAAGCAGTTAGAACTCCATATAGACGAGAGCCCAAAAGCCATCAAAGCCTATAACGAGATATGCACGACGCGAAAGACTATCGCCATAATCCACGTGACCTGTTAATTTTATAAACGGCTGTGCTCTACTAATACACATGCACCTCGAGAAGATACAGGCATGGTTGAAAATGGAGGAGATGCCGCCAGAGGATATGCTGGCTGCTCTTTATGAATTGAATGGGACTGAAGCTAAGGCCTATTTCACGCTGCTTAGGGGACCCATGAGTGTGCAGGAAGTATGCAACAGGCTAAGGAAAGACAGGACTATAGCCCAACGCGCCCTTCAGAGGCTCGTACACAAGGGCCTGGCGCACCGGGTCGTGGAAAAGAAGAGGGGCGGAGGAATAAACTACGTATATAAGCCGATTTCCCTGACCGAACTCAAGATAGATATGGGCAGAATGGTAGACTCCTGGGGTGCTTTGGCGAAGGAGAAGATAAAGGATATATAGAGTGCGTAGGTGGTGCACACATGGTCGTGAGAATTGACATATTCACTTCGGTTTTCTGCAGGCACTCCCCAGCGGCTGTAAACGCCATGAAGAGAATTGCCCCGGACTTCAAAGGTCGGATAGAGTGGAACGAGATATCTATCGAGACAAGCGAAGGGAAAGAAAAGGCGCAGACAATAGGCATAGACCACGTGCCTACGGTAGTGATAGATGGAAAAGTGATTTTTGTGGGGCCTCCTTCGAAGGATGAGCTGGCCTCGGAAATCACAAAAAGATTATAAACCGCTCTGTCGCGAATTATAGCACGGGTCCGTAGTCCAGCGGTTAAGACGTCTGCTTGACGTGCAGAAGATCACCGGTTCGAGTCCGGTCGGACCCACTCTATTTTTAACGAAAACAGATACAATATAATCATGAAAATCGCAGTTATCTCTGACAGTCATTTGGGGTTTGGCTACGGCACAGAAAAAGAAAACGACTCTTTCGCGCAGTTCGAAGAGGCAATGGAGCGGGCTATCGCCGAAAAAGTCGACCTGATTCTATTGCCGGGCGACGTCTTTGATTCGCGAGTGCCGCGCCAAGAGGTCTGGGCCAAGGCTCTGACTATCTTCCAGAAGCCGTTGCTCGCCGGGAAGAACGGCGTCACTGTCGTACAGAAGGTGAACAAGCAAGATATCTCTCCGATGGCGTTTTCTGGCATACCGGTGATAGCGATACACGGCACTCATGAGAGGAGAGGGGCCCATACTATCAATCCGGTCGAGATGCTGGAGAAGGCGGGCTTTATAGTACATCTGCATTTTAGCGGAGTCGTGCTCGAGAAGGATGGAGAGAAAGTCTGCGTACAGGGCATAAGCGCCGTGCCCGATAACTATGTCAAGCAGGAGTTTGCAAAGTTCAAGCTTGCTCCTGTCGTTGGGGTCAAGAACATACTATTACTCCATCAGTCTATCGCCGGACAGGTCTATTCGGAAGATGAAAAATCGGTGCTTCAGCTGGACGACCTCCCTAATGGATTTGATTTATACATCGACGGCCACATCCATGCCAAAACCGTGCTCCCTGGACATAAGAAAGTGCTGCTGCCCGGAAGTACTATCATAACGCAGCAGAAGAAGAATGAAGCCGGGAACAAAAAGGGCTTCTACATAATAGACACTAACGGCTGGGTTATGAACTTCTATGAGCTCCAGACCCAGAGGCCGTTCTACTATGTCGAGCTGAATTTCCAGAAGGCGCCGGTCGCCGATGTTGTCAAGAGAGCGCGCGAGAGAATCAACGAGATTGTCAGCAAAGGCGAGAAGAACAAACCGCTCATTTTCATAAAGCTCTTGGGTGATCTTGAGCAGGGGAAAGAGGCGTCCAATGTCAGAGAGGACGAAATCAAAAAAGGCCTCAACGCTTTCGTGACCGTCTCTAACGAGCTCCAGGCCGAGGACTTTAAAAAGAAAATCGAGAGGCTCAGGGAGAGGCAGCAGAAGAGGATGTCTGTCGACGACATGGGCATGGAGCTGCTCAGGAAGGCATTGACCGGGACAAAGATAGAGGCGCTGGCATTGGACGAGCTCATAGATGAATTAGCCTCGGGCAATACTGATTCTGTAATCAAAAAAGTAGTCAAGGATTTCGAAAAGTCATAATCTCTTTATCTTGCTGTAGTTGACCAGGCACTTTAGCGCTTTCGCCGCGACATCAGGCGAATCAAAGACAGGGACGCTGCCTTCCTTCAGTTCTTTCATCAGCTTCTTGGCGTATTCTCCGCCGCCCGAGCAGACCACCAGCGGCTTCAGGTTTTTGCTGGCAAATCCTCTCACGACCCGCACAACTTCTGGTTGCAGCGAGACCGTCTGGAACAACAGTATGCATAGGATAGAGTCTACGTTCGGATCATCCCCCAGCGCCTCTAACGCCACCTCATACCTCTTCATGTCCGCATCCCCTATCAGGTCGAGCGGATTGCCTATAATCGCGTATGGCGGCACGGTTTCCTTTATCTTCTTTTTGCTCTTCTCGGACATCTGGGCGAGAGACAGGCCCTCTTTGACGATCGCGTCAGTCGCAAGAACCCCGAAGCCTCCGCCGTTTGTGACAATCTGGACTCTGTCGCCTTCAGGTATTGGCTGCGTCGCTAGGGCGTCTGCAAAGGTGAACATGTCCATCAGATTTTCTATCCTCAGCATGCCGCACTGCTTGAAGGCCGTCTCATAGATGGCATCGTCTCCAGCCAGGCTACCTGTATGGCTATGGACAGCATGGGTGCCCTCTTTAGTCCTGCCACCTTTCAAGACAAGGATAGGTTTTTTCTTGACAATCTTTCTAGCCGCATCCATCATTTTTCTTCCGTCTTTGGTCCCTTCGAGATAGAAGCATATGACTTTCGTCGAGTCGTCCTCGTTCAGGTACTCTAACAAGTCTATCTCGTTGACATCGATAGCGTTGCCGTAGGATATGAACTTCGAGATACCTAACCCCTCAGAAGCTAGATAGTCTAACACCACAGAGCCGACAGCGCCCGACTGCGAGATGAAGCTTATCCCTCCTGCTTTTGGCCTACCGAGCTTCACCGTTGGCAGGAAAAGGGTATCCACTTTAGAGAACGTGTCATAGACACCCAGACAGTTGGGCCCGATTATCCTGATTTTGCCTTTCTTGGCGATATGGAGCACTTTCTCCTCCAGTTCTTTATTACCTATCTCGCTGAAGCCAGCCGATATTATTATGACCGCCTTGACCTTTTTCTTGACGCAGTCTTCCATGACTTTAGGAATTTGCTTAGCTGGGATTGCCAGGACCGCCAGATCAACTGACTTTGGGATCTCAGTCACGTCCGGGTAGCATATCTTTTTCAGGATGACGGCGGCGTTGGGATTGACAGGATAGACGGGCCCCTTGAAATTGTCTACAAAATTCTTGAATACACAGTAGCCTATCTTGTTCGGCTCGCGGCTGGCTCCGACTATAGCTACTCCGTCCGGCTCGAAAAACGCTCTCAAATCCTTTTGCATGTCTCCGCCTCTAGAAGTTCTTTCCAGTCTGTCGTGACCAGACCCTGGATTACATTGATATCATAATCTGTCAGATGCCTGAACCGGTCCTGGAGCTGCACGAACTCCTTTACCGATTTCATCTGCTTAGGTTTATAATTCACGGTTAATTTATTGTTTTCTATCTCGTACAGCGGCCAGAAGCAGCTCTCTGTGGCCAGCCTCGCCACTTTGATGCCCTTCTCCTGGTCGTACCCCCAGCCAGGGATGCATGGCGAGAAATACTCGATATAGGCCGGGATATTCATCGACTGCGCCTTCCTCAGCTTGTTCATATAGTCCAACGGATAGGCGGGAGAGGCGCTGGCCGCGTATATGCCATGAGCGCCCATTATCTTTATCATGTTCTTGTGCGGAATCAGGTTCCCTTTCGATTGCTTGCCAGGCGGGGTGGTCTTGGTATTGGCTAGAAACGGCGTGGCTGTGTCCCACTGGTTGCCTGTGTTAGCATATGCCTGGTTGTTGTAGCAAATGTATATAATCGGGTCTCCTCTCGCCGCCATGCCAGATAGAGAGCCGATGCCGATATCATAGGTCGCTCCATCGCCGGCATAGCATATTACAGTAGCGTCCCTCTTCAACAGCCGCATAGCTCTGGCTATTCCAGTGGCCGTCGCAGCAGCGTTCTCTATCGCGCAGTGTATCCAAGACACTTTCAGCGGCGTGTATGGATAATTGCATAGGAGGGACATGCAGCCCGAGCTATTGACGACTATCGTGTTCTTACCCAACGATTTTAGTGCCATTTTTAGCCCTATTTCAGCCGGGCAGCCAGAGCACGTTGGAGAGCCGCCGATAAGGAAATCTTCTTCAGGTATGTCGCTCAATGCTTTTAGTTCGTTATACAAATCTTACCCTCCCCATCTTGTCTATCATATCCTTCTTTAGCATGTCTATGATCTGGGCGAACTGCTTCATCTCTTCAGGCTTCCCGCCCAGTCCCATAATGAACGAGGACATTATGGGCTGTTGCTCTATGTCGTAGAGGCAATCTCTGATCTCCGAATGCGCTATGCCGCCAACACCCGGTGCCAGATTCTTGTCGACGACAGCCACGCCCTTCATATCCTTGAGCGCGTTCCTTATCTCCTCTTTTGGGAGCGGCCTCATCACCCGAAGACGCAATAGGCCTATCTTCATGCCTTGCTTTCTCATCTCCTGGACTTCTGCTTTCGCGGTAGTGCTGACCGAGCCCTGCGTGACTATCGCCATCTCCGCATCATCCATCTCGTATTTCTCTATCATGCCATAGTGCCTGCCGGTCGCTTTATGCCATTGCGTACAGGTTTTCTCTATGACGTGCTTGGCGTTCAGCTGGGCCTTATGCACCTGCTTCCTGAAATGAGTATAATTGACTCCATCTAGGACCGCTATACCTTGGACCATGGGCCGTTTCGGGTCGAAGAACGCATGTGTCGGCCTATATGGCGGCAGGAATTTGTCTACCATTCCCTGCTCCGGCACTATAGTCGGCTCCATGGTGTAAGACAAAACATAACCATCCAAATTGACTACTGACGGCAACAGCACGTCCTTGTCCTCCGATATCTTGAACGCCATGATAGTCGAGTCTAGAGCCTCCTGGTTGTTCTGCGCATTGACCATAATCCAGCCCGTGTCCCTCATGCCCAGATAGTCGTTATGGTCGCAGAGAAGCGTGATAGGAGCAGATAGGCCGCGGGAGCAGTTGACCATGACGATAGGCAGGCGCAGGCCCGAGGCTATATAGAGCATCTCGTGCATCAGCTCTATGCCCTGGGACGATGAAGCGGTAAATACCCTGACTCCGGACGCTGAACCACCGATAGCGGCGGACATCACCGAATGTTCAGAGTCCATCGGGCAGAAATCCGCCTCAAGATTGCCATCGGCGTGCCATTGAGCGAGCGTCTCTATTATCTCTGTCTGTGGGGTTATCGGATAGTTGGGCATATACTGCGCTCTAGACAAACGGGCGGCCCATGCCACCGCCTCGTTGCCTGTCAGGAACTCGTTCAACACCTCTCCTCCTTGACCATAGTTATAGCCTTCACCGGGCATTCTTCAGCGCAGATTCCGCAGCCCTTGCAGAAATAATAGTTGCATGCAGGCCCTTTTCTAGTCCAGGAATAGGCGGTCACCGGACAGTATAGATAACAGAGCTTGCATTTGATGCACCTGCCATAGTCTATCGCCGGTCTCTCGGTCCGCCATAGTCCTGTATGGACTTTAGTCGCATTGCCCGTCTCTCTGATCACCGGCACTCCTTTTGCCCCTTCGTATTTTATCTTGTGCTCCTCGATCATTTTTTCTCGCCTGCTGGGCAGACCAAGTTATAACACCTCTGGACCGCATTCAGATTCTGTTCAACAAGGTATTTCTTCCTCTTGCCTATCTGGTGGAATATAGCATCTTTAACGCTGTTCAGTTTCACGGCGCCCGTTAGTCTTACGAAAGGCCCTAGCATGACCGTGTTGAATATCGGCTTTCCGAATATCTCGAGCGCTATGTCCGTAGCGCATATCGGCACCACTTCTACTCCTTTCGGCGGCTTGAATGGTATCTTCCTTTTTGTGTTTATCAGGACGAGAGATCCTGCTTTTAGTCCGTTGAAGACCCCTACCTCTGGCCCCAATAGAGTATCATCCAGGACTATAACACAGTCCGGGTCATGTATATAGCCACGCTCCAATATCTCTTTGTCGTCTATCCGCACGAAAGCAGCGACAGGGGCCCCTCTCCTCTCAGCGCCGTATATGGAAAAAGCCTGAGCATGCTTGCCGTCGAGATAGGCAGCCATGCCGATAATCTTCGCCGCGAGTCTTGCTCCCTGCCCGCCCCTGCCGTGTATCCTGACTTTATACATGCTGCGTCTCTGCTCCTTCAGCCTTCTTCTTCACTATCCTCCAGTAAACGAAAAACAGCACGAACGGTATGAGTATCGAGGCCATCAGTAGCTCGGCGATGTACGCTGAGACCGAGGAGGACAGGCCGAGGTAGGGTATGCCGAATATTGTCGCTATCGTGTTGGGAACAGTTATGACCAGTGTGAGACCGGTCAGAAGAAACATCACCCACGTCAGTAATTTTATGCTCGAATTTATCTTGTTGGAAATCTCCGCCAGCCAGTTCGAGATGTTGGTCTGATATATAGTAATCGTATCAGTCAGCGTCTCCTTCATGTTCGATATCATGTCGAGCTGGTGGATGAATCCCTCATGCAGGTCGTCTATCTTCCTCATCTCGATCTGCGTCGGCTTGAGAGAGCTGAGGCCAATCTTCAGGAAGTAGGTTATTCTAGAGGACCCCCAGAAAGCGCGCGATATGTGGTTCAATGTCCGTCTCAGCTCGACCACTTTCTCTATATGGGTCCTGACTCTCTTGAGCGCTATCTCCTTCTGCAGCTCCATGATTTCGTTCTCTATCTTCTCCAGTACGTCGTAGTTCTCCTCGACATCGGCGTCTAGAATCTCCGTGAGCAGTTCTACCGTTGAAAATTTCTCTTTTTTTATTTTGCCACTGATTTCGGAAAAGGCCGTTTCATAAGCCACTATGGGCTCCTCAAGTATCGTGACCAAAAAGTTCTTGGTTATGAAAAACAGGACATTGGTTCTCTCGACCGCACCCCGCAGGAGCTGGTAGTCGACAAAAGTACAAGCAAACGGCTCGAACGAATACCTAACCGAGCGCCTTTCCCTGTTGTAGTTTTTCAGGATGTGCATTGGAAGAGAGAAGTCTTTGGAAATCTTGGAGAGCTCATTTTCCGTTGGACTAACGGCGCACACCCATACGACTCCATTTTCCGGGCTGCGGTAATTGCTGCCCTGCCCGGACTTGGATTTCCCGTCCTCCTGATAGAGCCACTTTATCATTTCATCATCCTCACATCGACCGGTAGACAGTCCTTCTCATTGACGAAAACCGGGTTCAGATCCAGCTCTTGAATATCATTTTCAGAGATTAGTCTTGAGACGGAAGAGACCAATTCGGCGAGCTTCTCCAGTGCGACCGGCTTCTGGCCCCTAGCCCCTGCAAGAATCGGATAGCCCTTGACCTCTTTGATCATGGCCATGGCCTCGTGCTTGTCTATTGGGGCTATTCGGAGTGAGACATCTTTCATGATTTCGACAAAGATGCCTCCAAGGCCGAACAGGACTATCGCCCCGAACTGCGGGTCTCTCTTCCCTCCTATGATGACTTCTCGCCCGTCCGCCTGGCTTTGTATCAGCATGCCTTTGAATTTGGCTTTGCCCGCGTGCTTCCTGATCTCATCGAAGGCGCTCTCAACTGATTTATCATCGCACAAGCCTATCATCACCGCTTTCTTCTCAGTCTTGTGGATTATATCGGGCGAGAGGAGCTTCATCACCACAGGATAGCCTATCTTCTTGGCTATCTTGACCGCCTCTGCCGGTTTTTTAGCGACACCAGAATCAGGCGTCTTTATCCGATATTTGTGCAAGAGTTTCTCCGCGTCTGAAAAATCGAGCTGCTTCAAGGGAACACCGCTGTGAGCATTACGCAAGCAAAATATTTAATACTTATAGCCCGTAATGGAAGGCATGGATTTGACTTTTCTTGGCGCCTGCAGAGAGGTCGGGCGTGCGGCGATACTGGTTGAAGAGCAGAAAGAGCATGTTTTGCTGGATTACGGCGTGAGGATGAACGACGAGACGCTGCTGCCATTGCCGGTAAAGGGGATGCTTGACGGGATTATAGTCTCGCACGCCCATCTGGACCACTCAGGCGCTATCCCTCTGCTCTACAAAAAGACCGAGACGCCGTGCTATATGACTCCCCCCTCTCTGCCGTTGATAGATTTGCTCGTACAGGACTCGATCAAGGTCGCTAGGCTGAAGGGCTTCGAGCAGATATTCTCCCACAGCCACCTTAAGAGGCTGATTCGGAACATCATCCCCATGGGCTATGGAAGGCAGCGCAGGATATGCTCCGGCATCGAGTTCTGTTTTCAGGATGCGGGCCACATACTGGGCTCGGCTACGGTCAATCTAAAGACACGCGAACACTCGTTATTGTTCACGGGCGACATAAAATACAGCGATACTAGGTTGCATACGGCGGCCTATGACGGGTATAAAGGCATAGACGTGATGATAACCGAGGCGACCTACGGCGGCAGGGAGCATCCGAATAGGAAGGAGCTTGAGAAAAAGTTCGTCGAGAGCTGCAGGAAGGTCTGCGATAGCAACGGCAATGTCCTAGTGCCATCGTTCGCTGTCGGCAGGGCGCAAGAAGTATTGTCTATCCTCGAGGGGCACGGCTTCGACTATCCTGTTTACATGGACGGCATGAGCAAGAAGGCCAGCGAGATAATGCTCCAATTCCCAAACTATATAAGAGATGCGAAAGAGACCCATGCCGCTCTGAACAAGGCAATCTGGGTGGAGAACGGAAAGATTAGGAAAGAGGCGCTTGAGGAGCCGTCGGTAGTAATCAGCACTGCAGGCTTTCTCCAGGGCGGTCCTGCTGTGAGCTATCTTTTCCGGATGAAAGGATTGCCGAACCAGGCCGTTTTCTTTGTAGGGTATCAACCGGAAGGAGAGCCGGGGCAGAGGCTTATAGACAGCAAGAGATTCATGTTTGAGGACTATGACCTTGACTATAAGGAGCTCGAGGTCGGCTATTTCGAATTTTCAGCGCATTCGGGCAAGAAAGAGCTGCAGGACTATGTGAAGAAGATGAACCCTAGGGTGGTCTTTTTCATCCACGGCGAAGAGGAGCAGATAAAGCCTTTCGCCAGATGGACCGAAGAGGAGCTCGGGATAACGTCTATCGTTCCTAAGTTCGGCGAGAAATTCGATGTGGAAAAATATTTGTAATGAGTTAGTTTTAAAAAGAAGTAAGGAGTTAGAGTAGAGTATGACAAGGATTAGAAGCGGGATACCCGGCCTAGACGAACTCATAGAAGGCGGATTTATAGAAAGTTCGAACGTCCTGATAAGCGGAGGAGCCGGCACTGGCAAGACTATTTGCGCAATGCAGTACATCTATAAGGGAGCGGAAGAGTACGGCGAGCCAGGCATCTATATCTCGATGGAAGAGGGAGCTACTAACATCTGGTGGAACATGAAGAACTTCAGATGGAACCTGACCAAGTACGAGCAAGAGGGCATGATAAAACTCTATCGTGTCGGCATGATCGAGCCGGCGGAGTTCGCGAAGAGGTTCCCTGAGGAGATTGAGAAGATTAAGAAGATGGTGACCGACATGGGGGCGAAAAGGCTGGTCATAGACTCGACCACAGCCTTTGGCATGTGGATGGGTGAGACCTCGCAGATAAGATATTCACTATTCAAGCTGGGCGATGAGCTGAAAGAGCTGAAGTGCACCTCTGTCCTGACCGCTGAGACGCTTGGTGGGAGAGACCAGTTCTCCAGGTTCGGCGTTGAGGAGTTCGTGACAGACGCTATAATATCGTTGTACTTCAAGCCTCCGCAGAGGGTCATGTTCGTCAAGAAGATGAGGGGCTCCAAGCACAACCAGAGGCCCCATCCGTATGAGATTACAGACAACGGCATAGTCGTGTTCCCGAAGGAAGAAGTAATGTGGGAAAGCTTGAAAGATTAACATGCACTTGAAGGCGTTCTTCAGACTTACGAGAATAGAGCATTCTCTTTTTCTAGCATTAGCCGTTTTAGTCGGAGAAGTAGTGGTGACGAGAGACATACAGCTATGGCCCACTGTCTTCGGCGTTCTCTCCGTCTTCTTCATGGGGCTGGGCTCTTTCGCTCTGAACGACTTTATGGACTATCCGACAGACAAGAAGAACAAGAGGAAGGACAGGCCGATAGTCTCTGGCACCATCTCCGCGTGGGCCGCGATGATCACTGCAAAGGTCTCTTTTCCGCTGGGGGTGCTGTTCGCCCTTCTGGTAAACTTGAACTGCTTTTGGATCGCCGTCGTATTTTCTATTCTGGCAATACTATATTCCTACACACTGAAGAAGCTGCTGTTGTTGGGGAATATGTTCATAGCCTTTTCGATGGCTATCCCGTTCGTCTTCGGCAGCTACATAGTCTCGGACCAGATCAGCGCGTCGATTCAGGTCCTGGCGTCTATCGCTTTCTTGACCGGCCTTGGCAGAGAAATAATAAAGAGCATACAGGATATGGCTGGAGACAAGAAGTACGGACGATGGACATTGCCTATCGCCCTGGGAAAGACGATACCCAAATACTTCGCCGTCTTCTATATCCTGATAGCTATAGCTATGTCGCCGATACCTTTCCTGCTCTTGCCGAAATTCCAGAACAACTGGCTCTATATGGGACCGGTTCTGCTGACTGACGTTATCCTGCTCTGGAACGTCTGGTCTATGGTCAGGCTCAAAGAATTAGAGAGAGTCAGGAAGCTTACGTTGCTTGCTCTCGGGATAGGATTAGTTGGCTTCTTGCTGGGCGCGTTATAGTTATTCGAAGTCTTCAACCTCTTCTGCTTCGCCCAGGTCGTCCTTCTCGCCCGGGTTCTCCTCAAGAGCCTCGACATCCAGCCTGGTGCCCTTCTTGACCACTTCCAGCTCGCATCCGCAATCTGGGCACTCTATTATCTCGCTTTCCTGCGTCTTTGGGTCGAGCTCTATCTCAGCTCCGCACTGGGGGCATTTGACCTTGGGTTTCTGTGGTTTTTTCGCTCCAGCCATTAAATCATCTCTAAACTTTTTCCCAAACATCTATATAAGCTTAATGCCACGCAGTAGAATGTTTATAAAGTTCAAATACGTCTATTAATATCGCTTTTGGTGGCGCGATGGAACTGGACTTAATCGGGATAGCTGAGAAGCCCGAGTGGAAAGAGATACTGGTCGATGTGGTGAAGAACCAGAATCTCGACCCGTGGGATATAGATCTTTCTCTAATCAGCCAGAAGTATCTCGAGCGGGTCAAGGAATTGAAAAAACTCAACCTCCGAGTGTCGGCCAACGTGGTATTGGCGTCCAGCATCCTCCTGAGGTACAAATCTGATTCTTGGGTTCTGACGCAACAAGAGGCTATCGTCCCTATAATGATACCTGACGAGATATATTCGGAGCCGATAGTCCCTCAGTTGGAGAGCATGCTCAGGACGACTACAAGAAAGGTCTCTCTCGAAGAGCTCATAGCCGCGATGGAAGACATAATGAGCAAGGAGAAGAAGAAAGCCGAGAGACAGAACAGGCTGCTGGAGCGGATAGTGCCCGATAGCCTATTGGAGATGGCGGCCAACAGCGAGGACTTTGAGAAAAAGCTGAAAGATAGTCTAGAGGAGATAAAGAAGAATATAGACGAAGAGAACCTGGTGCTGTTCTCCGATCTGCTCGAGAACAGGACGAGCGCCGACATTATAAACCGCCTCATCCCTGTTCTGCATCTGGCCAATGACGGCAAGATAGCAGTTTGGCAGGAGAAGGCCTTTGGGGAGATATTCATACATTTGCTGGAGACTGAGATAAAGCTGTTCGAGGGAAAACATGGAAGAAAGCGAGCAAAGGAAGCTGGTTGAGGCGGCGCTGTTCATGTCGCCCGAGGCTATCGGGATAGACGAACTGATGAAGATAATAGAGACAGAGGACAAGGAGCTGGTGCTAAAAATCCTTGACGAGCTAATGACAGAATTCAATGCCAGGAACACGGGGTTGGAGATAATAAAAGCGGAGCACAAGTTCAGGATGAAAGTCAAAGACAGCTATACAAAGCACGTTTCCCATCTGGCGGTGGATACGGAATTCTCCAAGGCGACTCTGCGGACATTGGGCCTGATTGCCGTGAAGCATCCTGTCAAGCAGTCGATAGTCGTCAAGATTATAGGCAATAAGGCGTATGACTACATCAAGCTGCTCGCTGAGAAAGGTTTCGTAAAGGCGAAAAAGGCTGGCAATACAAAACTGCTCGAGATAACTCCAAAGTTCGAGAGCTACTTCGGGAAGAACATTGAAGAGATAAAGAAGATGGGAGCTACTTAGAGATTACAGACTCCGGATCGACGTAGTAGCGCTGGATTACGTCCTGCACCTTCGCGAAGTCGTTTATCTTGTTCTTTAGCAGGTATTGCAGAATCAGCTTCTTCTCCTGCGCCTCTTTTTTCAGGTCCATGGTGGTCAGACCGGACAGATTGGCCAGCTTCTCCTCCTTCTGCATGGGTACGTCAGTCCTTAATACCTTGTCCGTCTTCGGGTCAAATGAGAATATCTCGCTGAAAGATACTCCTACTTCAGAGCGGGCCACCTCCACGACTGACGTTATCCTTCTCTTCAGGCTTCCGCCGGACCTGAGCTTGTGCTGGACTATGATAAGGTCCATCAGAGGCAGCATGTTCGGAGGGACGTTCATCGGAGGATTAGTGAGTCTCGCGGCCGATTCTCCCGGTGAATTGGCGTGGAGAGTCCCCATGGCCGAATGGCCTATGTTCATGGCGTTGAATAGGCTCTCGGCTTCCTCTCCCCTGACCTCGCCCATGATTATCCTGTCCGGCCGCATCCTGAGGCTGTTAATCAGCAGGTCGTTCATGGTTATCTCCCCGGCCAGGTGACTGCCCGGCCTGCTCTCCATCCTTATGACGTTCTTTCTCTCGGGGAACGTCAGCTCGAGCGTGTCCTCTATCACCACGACCCTGTCTTCCATGGGTATGAACGCCGATAGGACATTAAGTGTTGTTGTTTTTCCTCCGCCCGCGCCTCCGATTATCAGTATGTTCAGCGGATAGTTCTTCTCTCCCTCGACGAACATCCATAGCTGTGCCGCCAGGTCTATGCTAGCTGTCCCGAGGTTTATCAAATCGACGATAGACAATGGGTTCTCCTTGAACTTACGGATGGTTATTGTCGGACCCTCGGGAGTCGCTGGAGGTATCGTCGCGTTCAGTCTCGAGCCGTCCGATAGTCTAGCATCCAGGAAAGGCTTGCTAGAGTCTATTCTGTCGTTCATCTTATTGGCTATATCTAGTATCGTCTCTAGTATCTGCTCCTCGGTCATAACCAGGTTCGTCTCGCATGTCCCATAGTCGCGGTGGTAGACAAAAACAGGGAGATTGGGGCCGTTGACCATGATCTCCTCCAGAGATGGGTCCTTTATCAGCGTGTCCAGATTCGGCTCGCTCATTATGTACTTCTTGATCGGCTTTTCGTCTATAATCTTGACGCTCTGTGCCATGATAGAACAAGTCAGCCCGTATATTTAAAAATAGTGCATTGGACCGCACAGGATTTGAACCTGCGACCTCCCGATTATCAGTCGGGTGCTCCAACCAGACTAAGCTAGCGGTCCGCGACTAATTATTGGTAAGCTTATTATATTTAAATGTAGTTTAATAATCAAGTGGACTAAAATGCCAAGAAAGAGCTTCCGCGGAAAGAGCATGCGACCCGACAAGGGGGTAGTGGTTGATACGGAGACCATCGTGAAATATAGGAAGAAAGCCAGGCCTGGAAAGCGCATGGTTTTTGGCTCGGTAAGGGCGCGGGGGGCTGAAGAGAAAGAGGTCATGGAAGAGGCTCGGCCCTTTAGACAGAGAAACCTTGATGATTACATTCTTGTCCAAAAGAGGATTGAGGACTTCAAGAGGTATCGGGAAAGGAGAAAGAAGGTTAGGAAAGAAAAATCCCCTGAAAAAAAGAGAGGGGAAGAGGCGGCAGAAATTGTCGAGATGGTCAGAGAGGAGATGCAGAGACCTGGCGCGGTGAGAATAAGAGAGCCGTGGAGAAAAGAGTCGCTGCCATATAAGGTCAAGAAAAAGATGCAAGAAGAATTTCCCGTGGTGACTGGGAAGCTTGGCAGAGTAAAAGCGGCAAAGAAGAGCGAGGAGATTGCTGCAGCGGCTTATGACAAAATTTTCAAAGAAGAGGAAGAAACCAAAAAGAAGAAAGCGAAGAAGGGGGAAAAACCAGCAAAGTTCGCCGAAGTACGGGTCAAGGATGTCGCCATGCTTTTGGCATTCCTGCTTGCTTTGGTACTGTTTTTTGCTGTAATATCGTGGATAACAAGCATGTTCTAGTGTTGAGATGAGACTCGCGTGTCTGTTTTCTGGCGGGAAGGATAGCACCTATGCGCTATACCTGATTCTAAAACAGGGGCACGAGGTCAGATATCTGGTCTCTGTGTTTCCCGAATCCAACGAGTCGTACATGTTCCACTACCCGATGATTGAAAAGACTATAGAGCAGGCCGCGTCTATGGGGATAGAGCAGATTATAGTCAGGACGAAGGGAGAAAAAGAGAAGGAACTGGGAGACCTGAAAAAGGCCCTGAGCGGACTCGATATAGACGGGGTCGTTTCCGGCGCCATAGCGAGCAGCTATCAGAAGAGCAGGATAGACAAGATTGCGAAAGAGCTGGGGATAGCCTCTCTCGCCCCATTATGGCACAGAGACCAAGAGGGCCTGTTGAAGGAGCAGATAGACGCCGGTTTCGAGATAATCATAACCCATGTCGCTGCCCAGGGCCTAGATAACTCCTGGATTGGGAGGAGACTAGACTATAGGGCGTTCGAAGAGTTGAAGAAAATCAGGGACAAGTATAAAATAAATATCTCCGGAGAGGGCGGGGAGTTCGAGACGCTGGTTCTAAACTGTCCTCTGTTTTCTCATCCGCTTAAAGCACCAGAGAAGGAGTAAGGCTACAACGATCACAACGGCTATCAGAATTGCTGGCGTGACATAATCTGGCTGTGTTATTACCTGACTGGCTAAGGGCATGGCTTCTGGGCTGCCTGCTCCCAATGCCTTATCGTACATCGGCGCGCTGGCTGCTCTGAAGGCTCCGGTGGTAAAGGTTAAGAAAACATACCCCAGAAAGATGACAAAAAGAGTTAGAGAGAGCGCGAAAACGAAGACGCTCGCCTTTTGGGGAGAGAGGATGTGCTGCCCCTTCTCGGTAAGCTCATAGTATATCCATTTGTGGTGGTCCTTTTTCCTAGCTATCAAACTGGCATCTAGCATCTTCTCCAGGTGCTCGGAGACTGTCGACGGCGCGAGAGCCAATTCTTTCGATAGTTCGGACTGGGTCTTCCTCCGTTCCTTGAGGGCTTTGAGTATCTTTATCCTGCTCTCCATTGCCAGAGCCTCAAATGTCCTCTTGTCCAGAACTATCTCGTCCATATAGACCACAAAAAATAAATGAAGTGGTTTAGATTTGGTAAACCACTGATACGCTGGCAGAGACCTGGATCATGCCCGCGGATATGTCTGTCTCCGCTTGTGTGCTGTCTGGGGTCGACGCTCCTGCCGCCAATGTCCTGTAATACGGCGTTATGGACACGTATCCCTCATCAGCAGACATCACTCCGACTATGTGCACATTGAGTCCCGAGGCTATCGCATTGGCCTTCTCTTTTGCGTTCTTTGCCGCCTCTGTCAGGGCCTGGTTGTACAGCGTCTTTTGCTTGTCATCGCTCAGGCCGAAAGAGATGTAGTTAATGTCGTTGGCGCCTGCCTTGGCAGCAGCGTCTATATACTGGCCCACTTTGTCTATATTCTTGGTCTTTATCTTCAGCTGGTGGCTAGTCTTGTAGGCCACGACCTTGGGCAGCTGCAGCGGGCAGTAAGACTCATAGCACGGCTTCGGATATTCGTACACCGGGCTGAGTGAGTAGCTCGTTGTCTCTATATCCGTCTTGGTCAGCCCCAACGCGTACAGCGCGTTCTTGACAGCGGCTATGATGTTGGCGTTGTCCTGCTGAGACTGTAGAGCCGTAGTTGCCTGCGTCTCCGCCCCCAGATAGATCTCGGCCTTGTCCGGGTCCATCGAAAGCTTGTAGTTCCCGGTAACGCTTAAGGTCTTGGTTTCATTTGAGGCATTGCTCGTGCCTTGGGCCATTGCCGTACTTGCCGCGAAGAATGATACCGCGACGAGCACGATGAGCACAAATCCTATGATTCCTTTCTTCATACTGATCACCAAGTAAGTTTAGCCTAATGTCCAATATATCTGTTTATGGTTTCGTTCGGTGCTTGCCTAACTGTATGTTGTTGCTGATACAACAAAATATATTTAAAATAGGTCTGCTAAATAGAAGGAGTTAGCATGAGGAACATCTTAGTCGAGGAATTCACGCGGCCCGAGAAGAACCAGCGAGTGGAGGTCGTCGAACGTAAGGGGCTGGGGCATCCCGACTCTATCTGCGACGCCCTCATGGACCAGGTGTCTGTAGCTCTTTGCGAAGAGTACCTGAAGAAAGCGGGCACCATTCTCCACCATAACGTCGACAAGGGGCTTCTGGTGGCTGGAGAGACCAAGACCAGGTTCGGAGGGGGCACTCTGGCCAAGCCGATGCTACTCATTTTCGGGGATAGGGCGACGACCACGCCGGAGATAGACCCGAATAAGATAGCGATAGAGACGGCAAAGAAGTGGTTCAAGGATAATCTCAGGTTCGTTGACCCGGACAAGCACCTGAAGTATCAGTCTGAGATCAAGTCTGGATCAGAGGCATTGACAGACATATTCAAGCGGAAATCGGCCATACTTGGGGCTAATGATACCTCGGCAGCCGTGGGCTACGCGCCTTTGACTGTCACTGAAAAACTTGTACTGCAGACCGAGAAATACATCAACTCAGACGATTTCAAAAACAGGTTCCCAGAATCCGGCGAGGACATCAAGGTCATGGGCCTGCGAACTAACGAACATATCGAGCTGATAGTGGCTATGGCCATGGTCGATAGGTATATCAAGAGCGAGCAGGATTACTTCAGGAAGAAAGACGAGATACTCGAGGAGATAAAGAAATTTGCCAATGAGAACTCCGATGGTCTGAAGGTCCATGCCGTTATCAACGTCCTTGATGCAAAGGGCAGAGGGATCGATGGAGTATACCTGACTGTATTAGGCACATCGGCCGATGGGGCAGACTGCGGAGAAGTCGGAAGAGGAAATAGAGTCAACGGCCTGATACCCTTGAACAGACCTATAGGGTCGGAGGCTGCCGGCGGAAAGAATCCTGTGTCCCACGTCGGGAAAATCTATAACGTCCTGACCCACAAGATTGCCGACCGCGTCTATAAGAACGTCCCTGGCGTCGAGGAGGTCTACATCTGGCTCCTGAGCAGGATTGGCCAGCCGATAGACCATCCAGCAGTGGCAGCGGCCCAGGTAAAACTCAAGAAAGGCACGGCAATGAAAGAAGTGGAGAAGCAGATACATGCGGAGATAGACGAGGAGCTGGCCGACATCCAGAGGTTCTGCATGGACCTGGCGCATGGAAAATACCCCGTGTGTTAGACTTTTATACTACGAATTCTTAATCATTTTATGACCTGCTGGATGAAGTTCCTGGGCTCTGTAAAAAACTATCTAAGCGAGTATAACGTCAATGATTTGGAAGCCCGCCAGATTTTGGAGGATATTGAAAAAGAGGTTGGCCACAATCCGAACCTGATAAAAGCGATAGTGGATTCGGAAAAAGCAGGTCTGATAAGGAGGCTAAAAAGGAGGTCAAGGGAGAAAAAGAAGGAAGAAGAAGTTGCCTATATCTAACGAATGCTTTTTATTCTTCGGTGACCTAATATTGATGCTATTTGTGCTTACAAAGGGGTGTTTAAATGGCGGAAGAATTACCAAAATCTAACGAACAGAAACCAGTTGAAGCGGAGGAAGAGGTCGACGCATCGCTAGAGCAGAAGCTGGCCTTCCCTACAGCCGCAGTTGTCAGGGAGATGAAGAGGTACATAGCCAAGGACAAGATGATACGTAAGGAAGTCAAGGTGGCCATGAACAAATTCCTCGCTGACATAGTCAAGGATATTTCCCAGACCATGGACAAATTCCCCTATTCCGTCGTAGACTATCGAATGTTTGAAGACGCGATAAAGCCTTACAAGAGGGTCAAGGATTTGCAGGGTGAGAAGAGAAGGCTAGTCGCTCATCTAGACTCCATAATAGAGGACTGCGCTTCGGTCAAGAGGGACCTTGACATAAAATTCGGGAACGAGGAACAATAGCTATTTCGCCAGGCTGTGCATCTCCGACGATAGAATATTTCCCTTTTTAGCGTCTAGAGTCACTGTTATCAGGTAGAGCATGGTCGTGACAAAATTAACGTGCCACAGGTGCTTTCCGCCCTCTGACTGTATGGCCATTATTATCTGGCTGATCGGCTGCTTGTATCTCTTGAAATCATTCCTGGCCTTCTCGAGCATTTTAGCGCTCGATGTCTTTATCTCCTTAGGGTCCAGTTTATCTTTGGTCGGATGTATCGGAGTGCCCCTCTCGCCCAGGGTCACTATAGCCTCGTCGACCTCGACCTGGGCGACGATGTTCTTGGCCGGATTGTAGAAAGTCAGAGTCCATTTCTCCACGTCCTTGTCCAATGGTTCTAGGAAGGCCATGCCGGAGTTCAGGAAATAGCCTTCCTGTATGAGTCCTTTCACATCCTTCGATTTTTCAGCGACCTTGACCGCCTCATGGATTTTCATGATAAAATGAAAACGAAGTACATATTTATACTTGCTGGTCCAATAATAAAGCATGAAAGAAGTGAAAGACAGGAAAATGAATGTTGTCGGCCTCACTAATTATCTGATAGACCTCCACTCCGCCCGGAGATCGATAGCTCTAATAGTCGTTATGTCGGTCATTGTGGGCGCTTTCAACAACGCCCTGAGCGGCGGGTTGGGTGCGGTTAATCTCGCAGACGGCGCTTTTATGGGGCTGTATTTCATAGCGCTTCCAGCTCTTCTGGCCGGCTATTTCACCGGTTTCCTTAGCGACCCCACGCTGAAGAGGCTGAATTATAGGCGGTCGTTCTATCTGGCGTTCTTCAACTCCACCGTCCTATCGGTCCTCTATCTGATAGGGTCGGTCATGCCCAATAGGATATATGGATTGCTCGACATACTGATATTCGGCTATGTCCTGACATTCATCATAAGGAGCTTTGTGCTGAAGATAACCTATCCATACTCGGTCTTCCAGGCGATAGCTCTCGGCTCGTTGCAGTCGCTTTTAGGGTATATAGCGATTCTCGAGACAGGGATTCTTATCCCAGGCATCATGGTCAGCCTTCCTATCCTTATGGTCAAGGTAATACTCCCTCTCATAATATTCGCTCTAGGTATAGCGCTCTTCATCCTGATGGTAAACGCGCCCATGAAGAGGAACTTCGGGATAAACACGATAGAGGTCGCCGCCGCCTTTTTGGAGAACTGGTTCGACCAGTCAACGACTATCGAGGATGTGCTGAAGAAAATCGGTGAGAAGGCCGATACTCTCGTCGGGCTGATTGCGTTCAGGGCCAAGAAGAAAGTAAAGTCACTATTTGTCATACCCTATGTCCATCCAGGGCCGTTCGGCGAGGTTGGGGGAGGGAAGCTGACCAGAATCCTGATGGAGCGGCTAGAGGACGGCATGAAGCTGTTCATACCCCATGGGACGGCCACTCATGACCTGAACCCGACCAACACCGCGTCTCTCGTCCTGATAGCTAATGAAATCAAGAAGAATGTGGGGGATATAGAGTATCATAGTACTGCAAGTCATTCTGTTAGAGCTCAAAAAGGCGTGGCTAAGCTTATCGGCCAGAAATTCGGCAATAGTCTCTTCATGGCATCGACATTCTCGCCAGAGGCGACCGAAGACATAGATTTTTCGATAGGGCTGGCTGCGATGAACCAGGTTAAGCCAGTCTACGATAACGTAATCTACGCTGATTGCCACAACTGCCATCGGCCTGGCGACCACGCAGTCTATTCGGGCAACCCAGTAGTCTTTGAACTGCTTGATGCCGTCAAAAACCTGGATTCGAGGCTCGATAAAGAGAAGGGGTACAAGATAAAAATGGGTCTGGGGATAGATCCGATGAAAGACTATAGTTATATAGACGGCGTAGGTCCTACTGGCCTCAGGGTGGCGGTCATCGAGACCAACGGCCAAAAGACGGCTTACGTGATATTTGATGCCAACAATATCGTAGCTGGCCTGAGAGAGAAAATAATCGACGAGCTAAAGGCGTTGGGGGCAAACGAGGCCGAGGTCATGACAACCGACTCTCACTGCGTGAACAGTGTGAGGGGCGTCGAGAACCCGCTAGGGATGAAGATAAGGAAAGACATACTCGTGAGGCGGGCGATGAAGACATACAAACTGGCGCTGGACAATCTTGAGCCAGCGGAAGTGGGGACTAGAATGATAAGGGTCAAGGGGATAGACGTCTTCGGGCCGCAACGGTCTATCGAGCTCGTGTCGACAATCAACACGATGATAGCGATGATGAAGATAGTAGCTCCGCTGATATTCATCCTTTCTCTGACATTGTCCTTGCTCGCAGTGTTTTTCGTGGGCTGGTAAAAATGAAGATAGGATTTTTCACAGAGACGTTCCTTCCGCAGACGAACGGCGTAGTCACCTCGATAGAGTCGTTCGGCGAGGAATTAGTCAAACGCGGGCATGAGGTCCATATATACTGCCCAAAGACGAACATCAAGACACATAAGGGCATGACAGTGCACGCGAAATTCTCTGTCCCCTTCCCGCCCTATCCTGAGTTCAAGCTGGCAATACCTGTGGGCAAAGTGGAGAAACTGGATATAGTCCATACGCATGGCCCTTTCTTCATGGGAAACTATGGCATCAAGGTGGCGGGCAAGCAGAAGATACCGAAAGTCTCTACGTTCCATACGCTGCTCTCGGAGTTCGTGAAATACCTGTCTCCGTTCAAGGCGGGCCAGGCGCCTCTGAAGAAGCTGGCCTGGAGCTATTCGTTTTCCCATTACAACAAGTACGACAAGGTCATAACGCCGAGCAACGCCATAAAGGACATGCTCAAGATAAAACCGCCGATAACGGTCATACCGACGGGGATAGACATCAACACGCTCCAGCCCCAGGACAGGGAAAAGTCGCGGGAGAAGTTAGGCCTAACGTCCAAGAAAGTCTATCTGTGCCTTGGCAGGCTGAGCTTCGAGAAGAACCTGGATTTAGTCATTAACGCGGCCAAGAACTTCCTCGATGATGATTCGCAGATGGTGATAGCGGGAAAGGGGCCTGCTCTCGACGACTTACAGGCATTGACCAAGGATCTGAGGCTCGGGCAGAAGATATCTTTTGTCGGCTATGTCTCGGAGCTGGACAAGGCGAGATATTATTCTGCTGCTGACGCGTTCATCACTGCGTCTACTAGCGAGACCCAGGGGATAGTTTTGTTGGAGGCGATGGCATGCGGTTGCCCTGTCATTGGGGCCAACAGCCTGGCAATCCCCGAGTTCGTGCAGGACGGCAAGAACGGCTTCCTTTTCCAGCCGGGCGATGCGAAACAATTGTCTGATACTGTGAAGAACTTCGCCTTCACCGAGGACATGAGAAAAAAGGCGTTGGAGACGGCACAGGAATATTCGATAGAAAAAAGCACGACGAAACTGGAACGCTTCTACGACTCGGCGATCAAATCCTCATAGACTTTCTCTAGCCTGTCAGTGACTATCTCTATGTCTTTCTCTTTCGCGGCGTGCAGCCCGTTCTTTGAGAACTTGCTCCTGAGCTTCCTGTCCTCCCAGAGAATCTTCAGTTTCTTCTTCAGCTCGGGATAGGTGTTGAACAAGAACCCATCGCGCCCGTCTTTTATGACCTCTGCCATCGTCGGGATGTTTGAGGATATTACAGGAGCTCCAGAGGCTAGAGCCTCGGGCACCACTAGTCCTTCGGTCTCGAAAGCGGAGGCCGAGATGACGATTTTGGCAGCATGATAAGCGTCGGGTATGTCCTGATATGGGATGTGGCCCAAGAATATGACCTCTTTGTACCTCTTTTTCAAATCCTCCATCAGGGGCCCTTCGGCCGTGAATACAGCAGGATAGCCCAGCTCCTTGCAGGCCTTGACTATCAGTTCTGGTCTTTTCTCCTCGGATATCCGCGTGGTGCATAAGACGAACTCTTTCGGAAGGTCATATTTCTTGATGAATCTCTGGCCATTGCCTTTCTGGAACGTCTTGGTGTCTATGCTGGCCGAGGCGATAGTAACCGGCCTGTCGAGCCCGTGCTTCCTGAACTCTTTCTCAGTGTATCTTGTCTGGCATATCACATGGTCCGAATGGTTGTGGAAGGATATCAGGTATTTCCAGCCAATAGAATCTAGGAAGTTGGCTTTGTACATCGAGAACATCTGCTGCGGGGCCGTGTGCGTTGTGGATACGGTGGGCTTTCCAGAGTATAGCCCCATCCAGCCACAGGACCAGGGCGTGTGCGAGTGCGCTATATCTATATCATATCTGAACCTGGTCGGGATTATGACGTCGTAGCTCTTCTCGAATAGGAACGGCATGCATGGAAGATTGACCACCCCATAATGGTCCGAGTGCCCTTTGCCAGTATAGACTGTTACTTCATGCCCCCGCTTGGACAGAGAGACGGCTATGTTGTGCACATGCCTGGCCACCCCGTTCAGCTGGGTGTATGAATCGGTAAATAGGCCTATCTTCATTTGCGCGCCTCCAGATAATGTCTATAACTATTCTCGAACTGTTTGGCGATTATATCCCAGTCGAAGATGGTCTCGGTCCTCTCCCTTCCGCGTTTCTTGAATCTGGCCATGAGTTTTCTGTCGTTGGCTATCTTCTCTACGGCGCTGGCTATCTGTTTCGAGTCGCGGGGCTCGACGAGAATGCCTGCGTCTCCCACGACCTCCGGTATCCCTCCGACCTTAGTAGATACCACAGCACATTCAGTCGCCATCGCCTCGACCAGGACTATCCCGAACGGCTCGTAGAGGGATGGCTGGATAAAGATATCAGCGTCAGAATAGCACTCTATCTTCCTCTCGTCAGGGACTTTTCCCATTATAGTCACGCGCTTCTGGAGCCCGAGCTTGTTTATCAGTCTCTGGAGGTTGTCTCTCTCCGGCCCCTCGCCCATCATCAGGTAATGATAGTCAGCTTCTATATCCGGCAGCGCTCTGATCAGGTATTCTAGTCCTTTCTGCGGCAGCAAGCGGCCCACGGACAATAGGAGATGTTCGCAGCCAAGCTCGTCTTTGATATGGCTTTTTTTCTTGCGATAGACTTTGGTGTCTATCCCGTTGTAGATTACCTCTCGCCTGGCTTTGGGATAGTCGTTGGGCACGGTCGCCTCTAGGCTGTATCGGCTGTTGGCTATAATCCTGTCGCAGCCCTTCATGACGACCCGTCCTATCGTGTCGTCGTATACCCCACCGAAAAAATCTGTCTGCGCGTTTATCCCGATAGGACGAGAGTTGTGGATGTTCAGGAAGAGGGGGGTTCTGAGTAGTCTTTTCCAGAATATGACCGAGTCGAACTGCGGTGCGAACCTGTTATGGAGATGGACTATATCCGGCTTCTCTTTTCTGCAGATCTTGGAGAAATAATAGCCAAACCCTATCGGCATGGAGAAAGGCGGCGGCAGGAACGAGGGCAGTTTTCTCAGGACCAGCGAGGGAAGCCTGTAGATCTTTATGCCCATGTACTCCTCATAACTGGCCGTTCCTGGCAGTATAGAGGTGACTATAGACACGTCATGTTTTTTAGCGAGGCGTTTCGACAGGTCCAGCAGATAGTTCTCCGTGCCTCCCAAAAACGGATGGAAGAAGGGATTGATATGGACTATGTTCATGATTGGAATTAGTCGGGTTCTATATTTATATGTTTGTGGTGAGTAAGAAAAAGGCGATGCGGAAGAAAGTTATAATCATGGGGGCGGCTGGACGCGACTTTCACAACTTCAATACAGTCTATCGAGATAACCCTGACTATGAGGTGGTCTGTTTCACAGCCGCGCAGATACCGAACATAGACAATAGACTATACCCGCCGGAGTTAGCAGGCAAATTGTACAAGAAGGGTATACCGATTTTCCCTGAGGGCGAACTGCCTAAATTGATTAAGAGGACTGGCGCAGACGAGGTTGTCCTGGCCTATTCCGACTTGTCCTATCCTGATGTCATGCACAAATGCGCCATAGTCAATGCGGCTGGAGCTGACTTTGTCTTGCTGGGTCCTAAAGCCACGCAGATAAAGTCGAGCAAGCCAATAGTCTCTGTCTGCGCTGTCAGGACCGGCGCAGGCAAGAGCCCTACATCCAGGAAAGTCTGCAGGATACTCGAGAAAAAAGGCAAGAGAGTCGTTGTTGTCAGGCACCCGATGCCTTATGGAGATTTGAAGAAACAGGAGGTCCAGAGGTTCGCCGCCTATAGCGACCTGAAGAAGCACAATTGCACTATCGAGGAAAGAGAGGAGTATGAGCCGCATCTGGAGGAAGGGAGGGTAGTCTATGCTGGGGTAGACTATGGCAAGATACTGAAGATGGCCGAGAAAGAGGCTGATGTGATTGTCTGGGACGGCGGGAATAATGACCTTCCTTTTTACAAGTCCGATTTGCAGATAGTTGTGGCTGACCCTAGGCGAGCCGGTCATGAGATAGCCTATTATCCTGGCGAGACTAACGTCAGGATGGCCGATGTAGTGGTGATAAACAAGCAAGACTCGGCCTCTAAGGACGATATAGAAACGGTGAGGCAGAATGTCCAGCGAATAAATCCGAAGGCAGTTATAGTCAACGCAGAGATGCCGATTAAAGTCGATAATCCCAAGATAATTAAGGGCAAGACCGTTGTCATAGTCGAGGATGGCCCGACTCTTACTCATGGCGGCCTGACTGTCGGGGCGGGCTATCTGGCAGCGAGAGAGAATGGCTGCTCGATAGTAGACCCGAGGAAGTATGCAGTGGGCTCGCTAAAGGAAATCTATAAGAGATACCCACTCGAGATAGTCATACCAGCTATGGGCTACTCGGACAGGCAGATAAAGGAGCTGGAAGACACAATAAACAAGATAGAGGCCGACGCCGTGATAATAGGGACGCCGATAAACCTCCAGAAGTTCATCAAGATAGACAAGCCGTCGGTTAGAGTCAGTTATGACATCAAGGAATTGGGCAAGCCGGATCTAGAGCAGGTCATCTCAGAGTTTATCAAGAAATGACTCGTAGCTGAGAAAAGTGTACCCTTTGTTCTTCAGATAATCTATGAGAAGCTTAAGCAGCTCCCTTTTCAGCAGTGTATCTTGCGGATGCAGGGCAACCTCTACTAACGGCTTTCTCCTGAAGATAGTGTTGAAGGTCGAGGGCACGCTCATGATATTGCCCCTGATGACTAGCGTTGATCTCAGCCTGACTCCTGCCCGGAAATCATAGAAATATTTGTTCGAGCTGGTATATTCGAAACCGGCATCTTTCACCGCCTTCAGAGCGCCTTTGCTTATCACCCACATAGGCGGGATGAATCCTTTCGGCACGTGACCAAAGCACCGTTTGAATATCGTTCTTGCCTTGAGTATCTTGCTCCAAGCGGATTTGTAGTTGATGAAGAACTCGTCCTCCATGAGCAGATTCGAATGACTGAACCCGTGCATCACCAGTTCCTGCCCCGTGCCTTCCATAATGTCTGCGAATGTTTCATCTTTTGATATATCCAGTGAATCCTTATCCCTGAATCTTGGTATTATTAAGTAAGAAAACTCGTCAATCCCTTCTTTTCTCAAGAACTCATCTATCTTTGGGATTTTATCTAAGTATTTTGGGGTGACATCATGTACCGCCACAATCGCGTATTTTTCTGCCATCAAATAGCTTTATGTAAAAGGCCAATATAAATACTAACATGGAGATAGCCGGAATCGTAAAGGCGCTGAAGAAGAGGTATAACTGGAAGAGGGGGCACTCGAGCGATCCGTTTAGAGTCTTAATCAGCACTGTCCTATCGCAACGGACGAAAGATGCTAACACTGAAAAGGCCTCCTCAGCCCTTTTTTCAAGATTCAAGACGCCAGAGCAGATGGCTAAAGCGGATATAAGAACCATAGAAAAACTGGTCAGGCCGTCCGGTTTCTATAAAGTCAAGGCCAGGAGGATAAAGGAAATCAGCAGGATAATCGTTGAGAATTTCAGCGGTAGAGTCCCTAGGAAAATGGATGAATTGCTGTCGTTGCCAGGCGTTGGGCGGAAGACGGCTAACTGCGTTCTAATCTTTGCCTATCGCCAGCCGGTCATCCCAGTAGACACCCACGTCCATCGTATCTCCAACCGGCTGGGGGTGGTCAGGACAAAAACACCTGAGAAGACTGAGACCGAACTCATGAAGAAAATCCCCAAGAGATATTGGATCGACCTGAACGAACTGCTTGTGACGCACGGCCAGAACATCTGCCTGCCCAGGAAACCGCACTGCTCCATCTGCCCGATAGCCAAATGGTGCAAAAAAGTCGGCGTGACATCATTTTCATAGTAAAATATTTATATAGAAACGCTCTAATTAGATTGGTGATCTGATGGATACCAACATGGTCATATTAGTTTTCGGCGCTATTTCTGTTTTACTGGTTATCGTCGTCGCTCTGAGCATGAGGATACAGAGGATTCGGCTTCTGAAGATGAACATGCAATTGAGGCATGATTTGGGCAGGATAGAGCACAATGTAGATGATTTCAAGAAGATGCTCCCGGACCTGGTCGACAGGGAGAAGCTAGCTCTAGAGAAACAGAGCCTTATGAGAGAGATATCTGCGGTAGGGAGCAAGGTGAACCAGGAAGAGAGGAAGTTCGCTCAACTTGGCAGGGCTATCGAGAGCGACAAGAAGAGCGACAGAGTGATGATGAGGTCGGTCTCCAAGCTCGAGAAGATGGTCGACAAGCTGAAGAAGAAGCTGGCGCCGAAGAAGGCAAAGAGACCCGTAAAGACTAAAAAAGCCAAGAAACCTGCAAAGAAGCGGTAGGCTATTGCTGGTTGCGGTGATTATCTAATTTTTTATACGATATTATAAACTTTTTTGCATAAAAATAGGAAGATTTTTATATAACTACCTCCTTTTCCTATGAGTGGCAGCATAATAGGTATTGCCATTTAGGAGCTTAAGATGGCGGAGGATCTGGAATTAGTAAGCCTGTTCCGAGGTTCTATCGGAAAAGTGCTTAACTTCCTGCTCACGTGCGAGGAGGAGAATAGCAAGTCTGACATCGCGAGAGGGGCAGATGTCACCTTCAAGACTGTTTCTGACATATGGCCGTTCCTGGAAAGACATGAAATCATAGTGCATACCAGAACTATAGGTATGGCGAAGATGTATTCTCTTAACAAGGATAACAGGATAGTCGGGCAATTGAGGAAGATAAAGCACGAGATAAACAATCATAATCACAACAACAAAGGCCTGGGCGAGATATTTTCCGTATACGGTTTCCTGCTGCTTCTGACACTGCCACTTTTGGGAACCGTATACTTTGCAACAAACGAGAGTGTTGTGGACGTCTCGAACGGGTCCCTCATCAACATAACCACGCTAGTCTCTAATGACACGAACGCCAGCAACGTCACCGAGGTCTTGATAAACGGCACCATAGACTCGATAATTCTACCTTTAGAGAACGCGAGCGAGCCCTCTAATATAATTGACATAAACGGCAGCGAAGCCTTGATGAACATAACCACTTCAGAGCCGGCCAATATAACCGAAGAACCAATGCCAGTGATAGAGACGACGGTCGAGGAGATAGCCTATAGCCACGAGCCGATAGAGATTGGCCAGAGAGTCCAGTGGTTCAGGCAGCTCAAGGCGCATGGCGGAGACAACTATACTGTGGGCCTGAACCTGCCTTCTGACTTTAGCGACCTGGCAATGATGGATTCGCTGGGCAACTACACGATAGACAACGGTACTCTAGTCCTATCCGGCGAGCATGACATCCAGATGAGCTTCACGACATCGCCTGTGACCGTCTCCGAACAAATCTTATCCGACAGTCCATATGGGGAGAAAGTCACGGTAAACTCTAACAGCACGCTGCACTATAGCGGCGTGGCTGTGTCTGTCAAAATCCCTGAAAAGGCAAAGCTCACGATAATCGAGATACCTGGAAAGGAGATAATTAACGACCCCGCGTATAACGTCACTTTCCTTGACGCCGATGGCAATGGAAAGGCAGATACGCTCTCTTGGATTGTCCCCCAGCTCTCGACCAAAGAGTATTTGATTCAGGAAACTACTGGAACTCAGAAACCTACGCAAGCCATTAGTTTCGACAGGAATCTTGACTGCGACAGATGCGGCCAGCACAAGGCGCCCCCCGTTGCAGACGTTAACATGACAATCTCGGCAGCATTTCCCGAGCCTATGACTAATGTTTTCTTCTCCGATTATTTCCCAGTTGAATGGTCTGTAGCAGATCCTAACGGCGGGACTGTAGAAAGTTATAATGCATCCCACAATAGGATATCATGGCACTATGAAAGTATTACGGAATCCGCCTCGCAATGGTATATTATCAAGTCCCCGGCGCCCACCACGCCGCCCACAGAATATGATTTCCTTTCTGGAATAGGCAATGTGCAGAGCGAGCCGTGGATGGTCGTTGTGGCTGACCCTACTTATTATGCTATTAAGTCCGTGACTATTTCGGGCATTGCTGATACTTACCGTGGTGACTATAACTATAATCTTTGTACTGCTATATCTGCTGATTGTGGTGCTATTGGATGTGGCGCAACGGCAGGAGCTTCTGGTTTTGTCGCGCTTCAGTACAACAACGGTACCAGCGGTTGGATAAACGTGTCCACTACGGCTATTACTGGTCAGGTCAATGTTTCTCAGCTGAATTCTTCTAATAATCCTATTACTATAACCAACTCGAAACTCAATGTTCTTGCCTCGTTCCAGGTTCTTGCCATGAGGACAGGCTCTGGTAACCAGTTCAGATGTTGGGTGTATAATACTAAAGATGCCACTACGAATACTTCGGGGACTTGGAACATGACTATCTTAACCCCTAATCTCCAACTCAACCTGACTAACACATCGACAGCTGCGGTTTATGCTGATGATGCGAATGACTTCAACATAACCTGCAACGTCACTACCAAGCTAGGGAATGCCAGCTCTGTCCATGTCTATCTAAAATGGAACTCTTCGACCGATGCTACCTGGCACAACATAACCACTACGAATACTGCCCCGTTGTATGCAGATATTGGGTCTCCTATCCTTTATACTAACGTAGAAAATATCAGCGCACCCGATTCGCAGTTATACGAAGTGAGCGCACATACGGCAGGCACTTACTGGTTTAACTGCACTACTAACTCTTCGCTCTATGACGGCAGCTTCACGAACACCACGCCAGCCTATCCTCTTATTGTCCAAGCTCCCCTAGAAAGCATTCCACCAAATATACAAAGTTGGGTATTTAACGTGACTAATGCCACTAACTACTCTAGTACGCAGGGTTACCAGTTCAACGCCACCGTAACTGACACGACAGGCATCAGCTACGTTTGGGTCGAGCATAACTTCTCTGGAACACTGAAGAACTATAGTACAACGGGGAATAATGGGGATGAATATTATTACAACAATAATTCACTTGCAGCTGGCTTCTACTATGTCAAGTGGTACGCCAACGACAGCTCAGGCAATCATAACCTGAACAACAGCGACTGGGTGCATTACTACCAGGTTAACAAGAGCAGTCCCGTGCTTTCACTAACCCTCAATGGAACGGCAGGC
>Ga0315279_10002059_pt1 | contig 31387 bp, 25 predicted proteins | sample YL17G06_20_MG_FD_203694 | JGI IMG/M metagenome (GOLD analysis project Ga0315279, IMG submission 203694) | Sediment microbial communities from Yellowstone Lake, YNP, Wyoming, USA - YL17G06_20 | ecosystem: Environmental > Aquatic > Freshwater > Lake > Sediment | place: USA: Wyoming | collected...
CCCTTATTACGAAAGGCAGAACCGCAAAGCACCGGAATTCCTTTCAACTTGAGTGTGGTCTCTCTCAGACTCTGTCTGATTTCTTCCTCTGTGATCTCGTGGCCATCAATAAACTTCTCCATGAGATGGTCGTTTTGCTCTGCCAGTTTTTCGACAAGATACTCCCTTGCGACGGAGGCTTCTTTGCGATAGGCCTCCGGGATATCCACCACATCATATTTCTCCCCAAGGCTATGGGGATCATAGAGGATAGCCTTCATCGCGACAAGGTCAATCACCCCCTGAAAACCGTCTTCCTTCCCGAGAGGAATTTGAATTGGCAAAGGGGTTATCTTGAGGCGATCCAGCATCATCTTAAGGCATCGTTGGAAGTTGGCGCCGACGCGATCCATTTTGTTGATGAAGGCAATCCTTGGAACTCTGTATTTATCCGCCTGTCTCCAAACCGTTTCCGATTGGGGTTCCACCCCCCCGACCGAACAGAAGACCGCAACAGCTCCGTCTAGGACGCGAAGGGATCGTTCCACCTCAATGGTGAAATCAACATGACCAGGCGTGTCGATGATATTGATTCGATGTTCTTTCCAAAAACAGGTGGTGGCAGCGGAGGTAATGGTAATTCCCCTTTCCTTTTCCTGTTCCATCCAATCCATGGTTGCGGAACCTTCATCCACCTCCCCGATCCTGTGGGTGACGCCGGTATAGTAGAGAATCCTTTCAGTCGTCGTCGTCTTGCCCGCATCGATGTGGGCCATGATTCCGATGTTTCGAGTTTGTGCTTTTAATCCTGTAGATGACACTATGAAACCTCTTCAGATATTACCAACGGTAATGGGCGAAGGCCTTATTGGCTTCGGCCATTTTGTGAGTATCCTCTTTCTTTTTGATGGCAGCCCCACGGTTATTGGCCGCATCGATCAACTCTCCTGCAAGCTTTTCTTCCATCTTCTTTTCTGAGCGCTGTTTTGCATACCCAATGATCCACCGGATGGATAAAGCAATTTTCCTCGATGGCCTCACTTCAACCGGGACTTGATAGGTTGCACCCCCAACCCTCCGGGGTCTCACCTCAATCAGCGGTTTGACATTGTCCATTGCCTGGCTAAAGGTTTTGATCGGATCTTGATGAGTCCGATCTTTGATGATATCAAGGGCATGATAAAAAATACTTTCCGCCAGACTCTTTTTCCCACGACGCATGATTCCATTCATAAATTTGGCAATCAGTGCCTCATGATATTTTGGATCTGATAATATCTCTCTTTTTTTCACTTCTCTTCTTCTGGGCATGGTAACTCCTTTTTCTTTCTATTCCTCAGTATTTTTGTAAGAGAAGTTTTTTATTTAGGTCTTTTGGCTCCGTATTTAGAGCGGCTCTGTTTCCGGTCTTGAACGCCTACTGAATCCAGGGTGCCACGGATGATATGATACCGAACTCCTGGAAGGTCTTTCACCCTTCCTCCCCGAATGAGGACAACGGAATGTTCCTGGAGGTTGTGCCCAATCCCTGGGATATAAGTGGTCACTTCAATTCCATTGGTTAATCTCACCCGAGCAACCTTTCGAAGGGCGGAATTAGGTTTCTTGGGAGTAGTGGTATAAACTCGAATACAAACCCCCCTCTTTTGAGGAGATCCCATAAGAGCGGGGGCAGAGGTCTTGCTCTTTATACCTTTCCTTCCGACTCGGATCAGCTGATTAATCGTAGGCATTTATTTCCCTCTTGTATAAAAAACGAATCATTTCAAAAAGTTATAAGTTAAAGGGTTTAAAGAATTTATTAAAACGGGAAAACTTTATATTTTTATCAGATTTTTCTTTATTTGTCAAATATTTTTTTTTGCCATTTTTTTTTGCCATTTTTTTTTGCCATATTTTTTTTGCCAATATTTCTTAGCTATCAGCCATCAACCATTAGCTAACTCTCCTTGACGAGAGAAATCATTTCCTTTATAGTGGCAGTCGATGGAAATAAAGCCAACCATATTGGTTGTAGACGACGAGCCAGGAGCAAGGCAGTCCCTTGAAGTCATTCTTGAGGATGATTTTCATGTTTTAACTGCCGGAAGTGGTCAAGAGGCTCTGAAGATCGTTCAAAAAGAACACGTCGATCTCGTTCTTTTAGATGTCCATATGCCTGAAATGGATGGGCTGGAGGTCCTTCGCAAGATAAAAGAACAGAATGAGGAGATCGATGTGATCATGGTCTCCGCACTCAATCTGGCTCGAAAAGCTGTAAATGCTATCAAATGGGGTGCTTATGATTATATCACCAAGCCTTATGAGCCAGAGGATATCCTTTCCACTGTGGCTCGGGTGATCAATAAACGAAACCTCCATAAAGAATTAGATTTTCTCCGCAGAGAGGTGGAGGTATCTCGCGGCTTTGACCTGATCATCAGTCAAAACAAGACAATGCTCGAAATCTTTGAAATGGTCAAAAAGGTCGCATTCACATCCACCAATATTTTGATCACAGGGGAAAGCGGGACGGGCAAGGAACTGATTGCCCGCTCCATTCACCGTCAAGAGAATCGAAAACAGGGACCCTTTGTGGCTATTAATTGTGCTGCCATTCCCTCTGAGTTGATGGAAAGTGAGATGTTCGGCCACGAAAAAGGAGCTTTCACCGGCGCCCATACACGGACGATTGGGAAGTTTGAGTATGCCAATGGAGGGACCCTTTTCCTCGATGAAATCTCTGTGTTGAGATCAGATCTTCAGGCAAAACTTCTTCGAGTGCTGCAAGAGAGGGAGATTGAACGAATCGGGTCGAATAAACCTGTCAAAGTCGACATCCGGGTCATTTCAGCTACCAATACCAATCTGGAGAGAGCTGTCGGTCAAGGGCAATTTCGACAAGACCTTTACTTTCGGCTCAATGTCGTTCCTATCTCCCTTCCCCCTCTTCGGGAGAGAAGGGAAGATATCCCACTTTTAGCTAAACACTTCCTCAATAAGTTTAATATGGCCTTCAACAAAAAGATCCCAGGATTTACTGAAAAGGCTTTGGATGTCCTTACCCGATATCATTGGCCTGGAAATATCAGAGAATTGGAGAACCTGATCGAACGGATCGTCGTGCTCTCTCCCGGCGATGAGAAGATCGATTTGAAGAATATCCCCTACGAAATCTTGATGAACTCGGGTCAAGACATCCAGGATGTGGAAGTGAAAAAAGGAGGACTTATTAAAATCAGGGAGGCCATTGAAAAACGGATCATCCTCAACGTCCTTGAAGTCACTCAATGGAATCAAACCGAAGCGGCTAACATCCTTAAAGTAAACCGGAATACTCTCATCCAGAAGGCCAAGCAATTAGGCATTCTATTAAAAAAATAGAATCCCTCCTTTGTTTTTAGATTGCGGGATTAAAGATTTAGTAACGTTCAAAAGGTGAGGTATAAATGTTTTCCAATACATCCTTCAAGATGAGTAAAGACATCCAGCAAATCTCCCCTCCACCGGTGGGAGGGGGAAATGATTTAAGTACTTTGAAATTCATAACTTTTCCACCCCCACCCTCTCCCTCCCCCATCCAAAGGGGGAGGGGGACATACTGTGGGTTTCAGATTACTTGAACCGGTTTTTTAATTCGTGCTTCACCTTTTGAACGTTATCAAAGATTTTTTATCCCACATCCTGCAATCTCCATTCTACATTAGGTTTCATTGCCCAGTTTTTTGTGTATTGCCTATAATCCTGTGCAGTTTCAACTCCCTTAATAAAATCAAATAGTTTTCCCTTCTCATCCCCCTTATTTTCATTTCGCTCTCCATAAAAATGGGCAGTGAATCTGATAAATATTATCCGTGTATTGAAATGGGCCTCTCCAAAACATTCTTTAATAACAATGAATTAATCATCACTCCCAAGATAAATAATTTTTCTTTTTCCCTGGCACCCATCTTGCTCTTTATTAAAACTGTTTTCCTCATTCTTTTTCTTACAAATTCATCTAAAAAGGAGGTGATATCATGAAGAAGATCGCGATTGAGCTGCTCATCATCGCAGCTACAGTGATGGCCTATGTGCTGCCCGTTTTGGCCGAAGGCGGCGGATACTAATCTAACCTTCTGTTCTCGGATTAGGGAGCAAAAAGAAAGCATAACCTTTTGGTTGTGCTTTTCTTTTTAAATAACCTTTGACATCTTTCTCATTTCTGCCTATATATATCTAAAAATTTAAAACATTATTAGATGGTTCGACCTTGAAAAAATATAAAAAATTTTTCATTTTCATATTTTTTCATTTACTGACTTTGTTATATCTTTTCATCCCTTTGCAAGATATCTTTGCAGAAATAAAGAGTGAAAAGGAAATCCCCATAAAAGGAGGGGTTTACCGAAGGCCCCTCGAATTCAGTCCAAAAACCTTGGACCCAGCCCTATCCATAGACATGTATGCAGTAACTGTCATCCAGCAAGTTTTCGATGGCCTGGTACAATTTGACAAAGGTCTGAATATCATCCCAGCCATTGCCAAATCATGGAAGATTTCTTCTGATGGTCTCACGTATATTTTCTTCTTGAGAGAAGGAGTTAAATTCCATAACGGAAGAGAAGTCACTGCTGATGACTTTGTTTATTCAATGACCCGAATTGTCGATCTTAAAACGAAATCTCCTGCCGCCAGTTTATTGGATCGAGTCTTTGGATTTAAAGAATTCCAGGAAGGGAAAGCTAATCATGTTAGAGGTCTTAACGCCGCAGGGAAATATATATTCGAAATAAAATTATCAGAACCATATTCTCCATTCCTCTCTATTTTAGGAATGAATAAATTCAAGGTACTACCGAAAGAAGAGGTGGAAAGATCAGGTGTTGATTTTGGAAAATTTCCAGTAGGGACAGGACCTTTCAAGTTCGTATCGATGAAGGAAGGTGAGGAGATCGTTCTCGAAGCCAATCATAATTATTTTGAAGGAAGACCTTCCCTCGATAAGATCACCTTCATCATCTTTCATGGCAGCCCGAGGGAGAAAATTTTTAGTCGTTTTAAAGAAAGAGAATTAGAAGACTCGCCTATCCCATTCAAAGAGGTTGAAGATGTGACCAAGTCTAAACAATACATCTTTCTCCAAAAACCTACCCTCTCTCTTCGGTTTTATGGTTTGAACACCCAAATCGAACCATTAAAAATAGAAAAAGTAAGAAGGGCTATTAATTTTGCTGTTCCGAAAGAGGAGATTGGGAGAGAGATCTTGAAGGGGATGGCCCTTCTTACAGACCGCATTATCCCCTTAGGGATGCCGGGTTATACTCCGGGTAAAGTAAGTCTGGGATATCAACCTCAAAAGGCAAAAGAACTTCTTCGTGAATCAGGCTATGAAGAAGAAAAGGGAATACCTCCAATTGAATTCTGGTCAGCAGCTAAATCGGAACCGGCAGTTAAGGAATTGGAAATGGTGAAATACTCTCTTTCCCAGATTGGTATTACTCTTAATATTGAATACGAAACTCATTGGCCAAAATTTCAAGAACTCCTCTCATTGAAAAAGGCACCCATGTTTATGTATGCCTGGTATGCAGACTTTCCAGATCCTGATAATTTCTTGGGAATTCTCTTTCATTCCAAATCAAAATATAATTATACAGCCTATCATAATTCAAAGGTGGACCGTCTCCTCGATAAGGCAAAAACAGAAAGAGATTATCTGAAACGAATGGAGATGTATCGAAAGATCGAAGAGATTGTTTTGGAAGACGCACCCATCGTCCCCATGGTGAACCATTTATTCCAAATGGTATACCAGCCATATGTCAGGGGCGTTGAGGTGAATGCCCTCGGCGGTCCTTATATCCCGATGAAAAAAATCTGGTTAAAAAAGGGAGAATAGTCCCCTGATTTCTGAATCCAGATGGATTCTATAAAAGATCGCAAATCTATTCGCCTTCAGACAAGACTCATTTTCTACTCCGCTCTTCTCATCCTCCTTCTCATGGGTTTGATCATCATTTTAGTGGAGAAAAGGCAGTCCGAAACTATTCAGGAAGAGGCTCAAAAAAGAGGAAAGTCCATTGCCCAAAATTTGGCTGCGGTGAGCACAAATGCCCTTCTCACTTACAATTATGTTGTTTTAGAACAGAATGCAGAGAAAATTGCCCTCGAAGAAGATATCGCCTATGTGATCATTCACGATAAAGAGGGAAAGGTGGCTGCATACAGCCAACATGATGAAAAACAGGGCACGATCCTGAACGATCAGTTGAGTCAGAGGGCCGTTTCGGCGAAGGAGCCATTGATCCAGACTGCATCCTCCGGGGAAAAGAAGACGCGCATTTTGGATATCTCGATCCCTGTTTATATCAAAGAATCTCAAGAGAAGTGGGGAACCATTCGGATCGGCCTCTCTTTGGAGAGAATGTTCGGCCAGATATTAAAGACTCGCCTCAACCTTCTCTTTTTGGGCATGTTCGCCATTCTCCTTGGGATACTCGGATCGATTTTCTTCGCCAGACGAATCACCCAACCGATCTCGAAGTTGGTGAAGACTACGATCTCCGCCGCCGAAGGAGACCTCGACCAAGCAATCGACATTCGCACCGGAGACGAAATTGAAGAACTGGGAAAGAATTTCAACCATATGATCGAACAGATCCGTCTTCATCGAAATGAATTGGAGAACCGCCTTCGAGAAATCACCTCCCTCAAGGCCTATAATGATAATATTCTATCTTCGATGACCAATGGGCTGATCACCATTGATCTGGAAAAAAGGATCATTACCCTCAATAAGATGGCGGAACGAATCTTGGGAAAAAGGAGAGACGAGATGATAGGTCTCTCGCTGGAGCAGGCTTTGGGTGAGCACCATCCCCTTTACCGAATGATGACCGAAACATTGTTGCATGAAGAAGGATTATTCCATCCGGAATTGGAGTTGGAGAAAGATGAGGAATGCCTGTGGTTGACGGCCAGCACTTCCTTGCTGACTGATGCAGAAGGAAGGAAGATCGGGACCTTGGTCGTTTTTCAGGATATCACTGAAATCAAGGCCCTTGAGGAGAGGCTTCGGCAAGCTGATCGGTTAGCGGCTCTGGGAACCCTCTCCGCGGGGTTGGCCCATGAGATCAAGAATCCTCTTTCCGCCATTAAGACCTTTGTTCAGCTTCTTCCCAAGAAATCTGAAAGTCCTTCTTTTATGGAGAAGTTCAATATTACGGTCCCTCGTGAGATTGATCGGATCAATCTATTGGTGGAAGATCTATTGGAGTTGACCAGGAAAAGGGTTCGGCCGTTCGTCAATCTCAATGTGAATCAGATGATCCTACAAGTCATTGATCTTCACGGAGAGGAGATGGGGAAAAGGCGCATCGTGTTCGAAGACCATCTGGACAGAACACTCCTTCCCATCCTCGGAGACTCAGATACACTTTATCGGGCCTTCTCCAATGTGGTAATCAATTCAATCCAGGCAATGCCTAACGGTGGATTGTTGAGCATCTCCTCCGAGCCGGATGATCGCCCCTCTATAGCCAAAATCACTTTCAGGGATACAGGGATCGGAATGGATGAGGAGACGTCGAAGAATCTCTTCAATCCATTCTTTACCACCAAGGACAAAGGCTCTGGACTTGGAATGGCCCTCACCCGCAAAATCATCGAAGACCACCGAGGGACGATTGAGGTGATGAGTGAGAAGGGAATAGGAACCACCTTTGTATTAAGACTCCCTGTTGTAAAAGTGTGAAGCTGCCTATAAATATAGGCAATTATAAACGGCTCCCACAAACCTTTCCTTCGTCTTCAAGACTATAACTTTTTGAAATCAAAGAAATTTTATTTTTTAAAAAATTTGAAAGGAGTTGGCATTTTATTTGCTCTATAGGAATTAACAAGAAATAATTTTTTAATCCTCTCACTCCCCAAAGCAAAGGGTGGCGAGGGAAGAAGGAAGAGAAATTCAATTTTGGAGGAAAGAGATGGAAAATCGATCTAAACGCATTTTAGTTGTAGATGATGATCAAGGGATCTTAGATTCCTTCGAAGTCCTTCTGGGTGACCGCTACGATCTGGTTAAGGCAGAAAACGGATATGAGGCCCTACGAATCCTTGCGGCGGATCCGCCCCATCTGATGTTTTTAGATATCAAAATGCCTGGTCTTGATGGAATTGATATCTTGAAAAAACTTCAGGAGGATCAGAAAAAAGTGGGAGTCGTGGTCATCACCGCCACCGACCAGGAAAAAACCGAAGAAGAAGCGAAATCCTTAGGAGTGATCGACTTCCTGAAGAAACCCCTCGATATTTTTGAGATCGAGAGGATCGCCTCCCAAGTTCTCTCTTAATATTTCAAAAAAAAGAGGAGGAAAAGGATCGAGGAACATATCCTCCCTATCATCGGGATGACAATGCGGCCAGGAGGCTATGGGAAAGATTGTTTGGATAAAATGAAAGAGAAAGTTGAACAGCGCGGAGAACCGGTCCCAAAGCCTGAAATCAATTATCGAGCCCTGATGGAACAAATTCCGGCTGTCACCTACATCAACACGCTCGACGAAGCCAGAAACCCACTATACGTCAGTCCTCAAATTGAGGCGATGTTGGGTTTCTCTTCAGCCGAATGGTTAGCCGACCCGGGACTCTGGTTCAGACAAGTTCACCCCGGCGACAGAAAGCGCGTCATAACAGAAGTTTATAAGAGTTATGTCAATGGCAAACCTCTCCGCTCTGAATATCGCTTTTTGGCCAGTGATGGCCGTGTCGTATGGGTGCGCGATGAGGCTGTAGTGGTGTGCGATGAGGCGGGTAAGCCACGCTTGATACAGGGAGTCATGCTTGATGTGTCCGATCTTCTTCAGGCAGGGGAGGTTCTGCACAAAAGTGAAGAAAAATTTCGGACCATCTTTGAAAGAACAGCAGTCGGTATTGCCCTCATAGACATCGAGGGACGGCTCATGGAGTGCAATCCAGCGTTGCAGGAGATGCTCGGTTATAAAAAAGAAGAACTTCTCACAAGGGTTTTTTCCGAACTCATTCATATGGAAGACGAAGCAGTGGATTCGGATCTCTATAAAAAGTTGTTGTCAGGAAAACAGGATCATTACCAGGTAGAGAAGCGGTATATTCGAAAAGATGGAGGAGTGGTTTGGGGCCGTGTAAATGTTTCTCTCATCAGGGATGCCGGAAGCAATCCCCAATACACCATCCATATGGTTGAGAATATCAACGAATGGAAGCAATTGGAAACACAGTTTCTTCAGTCTCAGAAAATGGAGACGGTCGGCAGGCTGGCGGGGGGTATCGCCCATGACTTTAACAACCTTCTTACAATCCTGATTGGCTACAGCCAACTCTCCCTTCTTGGACTCAAGGAAGATAATCCATTGAAAGGAAACTTACAAGAAATCAAAAGTGCCACAGAACGGGCAGCTCAATTGACGCATCAGCTTCTTGTTTTTAGCCGCCGTCAAGTTTTGGACATGAAGGTCCTGGATCTCAACACCATTATGCGAGGGCTGGAAAAGATGCTTCGTCGTATCATTAGTGAGGACATCGAACTCATTACCAATTTAGCCGAAGGTCTGGGAAGGGTGAAGACAGATCCCGGCCAGATTGAACAGATCCTTCTCAATTTAGTAGTCAATGCCAAAGAGGCGATGCCGAATGGAGGGAAACTCATCCTTGAAACCAATCATATTGAATTGGATGAGAACTACGCTCGGACTCATATCAACGTAATACCTGGTCGCTATGTCCTGCTCTCGGTGAGCGATACAGGGTGCGGGATGTCACCGGAGGTCAAAGAAAGAATCTTCGATCCATTTTTTACCACGAAGGGAAAAGATAAGGGGACAGGGCTGGGGCTTTCCACCGTTTATGGGATTGTCAAGCAGAGTGGAGGTAACATCTGGGTTTACAGTGAGCCGGGTCAGGGGACAACCTTCAAAATCTATCTGCCGTGGGTCGAGGAGGAGGCGGATGCTTTTCCTGAAAAGGATGAGGGAGATGATCTACCTCGAGGGAGTGAGATCGTGCTCCTCGTTGAAGATGACCCCTCAGTGCGGAGCTTGGCTGCCCGTGTTCTGCGTGAGCAGGGTTACGCTGTATTGGAAGCCGCTAATGGAGAAGAGGCAATGCACATAGCCCATGAACCCATTATAAAGGAGATTCATCTTCTGTTGACCGATGTGGTGATGCCCCAGATGGGTGGCAAAGAATTGGTTGAGCGTTTCAAAGCCATTTATCCAAGTGTGAAGATACTCTTTATCTCAGGTTATACAGATAAAGCCGTCACTCATCAAGTCTTATTAGGGTCCGAGTTCCCTTTTTTACAAAAGCCTTTCTCACCCACAGCCCTTGTGAAGAAAGTTCGCGAAGTTTTGGATAGATGACCTATCGCTTCTGAATCTGGATTTGTGAAAAAGTGAATTCCTCTAAGTCCTTCCATGAGATTTCTGAAAAAGTCCAGAAATCTCTGTAATCGTTTTTGAAATCTGTGTAATCAAGACAGCGTGTAGTAGTTTTTCAGAGCTCTTTTCAACTTTTTTTTGATGGGTGAACCTGTTTTTATAGAGTGCTCTTTATACATTTAAAACCCAACATTATGGTTGGTTTATGCCAGGAACTTATGCCCATTTGATGATCACAGAAAAAGCTCTCGAACGGTTTCAGGGCGATCAGAGGATTGATGAAAGACTTCAGGGGTCCACTCTAACTCATTCCCATTTTGTTCATCTGGGTTCCGTGAGTCCCGACTATCCCTATCTCGATTTCTTCCAACCCGGACAAAAAGATTGGGCTGACCACATGCATTACAGACATACGGGGGATGCCATCAAAACCATGGCCCGAAGACTCTTAGAATTAGGGAGCCGTGTTTTGGAAGAAGAATTTCTCATCCCTTTTTGTTGGACCCTGGGTTATTTGTCTCATGTGACTGCCGATTTAGTTGTCCATCCGGTTGTATTTAACATCGTTGGCCCGTACATGGGGAATGAAAAAGAACACCGTCACTGTGAAATGGTTCAGGATGCATTCATTTATAATAAAATTCGTAAAGGAGCAGAAATTAAACATAACGAATTGATGGAGATCATCCAGATCTGTTCTAACCCTGTTGACAAAGATGAGATCGATCCTATCTTGCACACCTTCTGGGAGGATATTCTGAATACCCATTTCCCAGAAGATTATCAGAATGATCCCCCTGACATTGATCAATGGCATGATCAGTTTGAAGATTGGATTGGCATAGCGGGGAGACCATTATTTGTAGGTCGAATTTTCGACCCAAACCACAAATTTACCTATAAGGAAAGTCCTGAGATCACACCTCCGGAGAGGCTATTTTTTCTTGATAGGCTTCCTCTGCCGAATGGAAATATGGGGACTTATGAAAGGGATCTTTTCCAGAAGGTGGTGGGTCATGTGACAGAAAAATGGACCCTCTTAGCAAAAGGTATCTCTATAGGAGACATGAGCGAATTTCTTGCAGGTATCACCAATGGTGACTTGGATACAGGAAGAGATTTGGAGATCGGGAAATTAATCTACTGGTAATTTTCCATGGGAACAAGGATTACCCTTGAAATAGAAGGACCAAATACCTTCTCTCCCCCTTTACTAAAGGGGGGTTGGGGGGATTACGGGCACGGGACACGGACACGGTCACGTTATTTCCGAGTAATGACCATGACATCCAAACTCAAAATCCTCTTATTTTGTTCAGTCATTATCTTCTCAATCTCCTGCTGCCCAGGGTTTCTATCCTCTGGAGGATTCGATCATAAAGAGGTTGCCGAGTTAGAGGAATACCTGATCGATTTTTCAAAAAAAATTGAAGGGCATCGGCTTTTAACCGGACCTCTTCCATCCGATTTAAACGCTGAAAAATTCTTTTCCATTCTGGAAAAGTACTATCCTGACAGAGAAATGATCCAAAAAGTAAAGAAATATCCGGTTCGAGTTTTCCCCGAAAACCACAGCTACGTCTTAATCCTTTGTGATAAGGAGTCCAAACTCATCCTTTACAAGGATCTGGGTAAGACGATCACTCTTGTAGATTATCCCTGCTGGCGCGAAGGAAAAAGAGTATCGTGTCGGGAATGAAAATGCCTCTTCTATGAGAAGGCAGTTATTCATCTCCTCCCTTTATCCCTCTTTTCTTCTCCCCCTTTGAGGGGAGAGGACGAGGCCCTGCACCACGCAGGATGAAGGGCAGAGCCCTGAACCTTACATGGTTCAGGGGTGGGGGTGAGAACAGCCCCAAAGATTTCATTGACCCTCAAAGGGTATTTTAGTAAAGACCCCCCCCTACAGGGCGGGGCTTTAAAACCCACATTCTTCAAATCCAAAACTGAGATCCCGAAACAAGTTCGGGATGACAAAAAACGAAGGCCAAACCCTGTTGTCATGCTGAACTCGGTTCAGCATCCGGTTAAGGTTTTTTCTGCCTTCGGCAGACACCCCTTTCATCCCCGTCCAGAGGACGGGGTTTTCAGGTGTGACCCTAATAAAAGAATTACCGATGCCTGGCACCAATTTTTTCCCCATGTGGTAAAGCAAGACCCGACCTTCACGCTGACTCAAGCCTTTATACTACGAAGACACTTTTACATTAATAGCATACACGAAAAAGGACTGTTCAATCCTCACTGGATTTGGTATATTTAAATTGGGAGGCGGAATGATAAACAATAAAATCAAAGTGCCAAAAGATAAGATTGTGGACTTCTGCCGCCGGTGGAAGGTGGTTGAATTCGCCCTGTTCGGTTCTGCCCTGCGCCAAGATTTTAGTCCCGATAGTGATGTGGATATCTTGGTAAGCTTCACCGAGGACGCAGACTGGGACTTATATGACTGGGTCAATATGATCGAGGAATTGAAGGAAATCTTCGGACGAGAAATAGACTTAGCGGAGAAGACCGCACTAAGAAATCCTTTTCGCCGCCACGCCATTCTTACCACGAAAGAGGTAGTCTATGCAGCCTGATGAGCGAGATGCGGGTTATCTGTGGGACATGTTGGACTCGGCGAGAACTATACACGACTTTGTCACAGGCATCAGTTCTCACCAATATCTGCAGGACAAAAAGCTTCAACTGGCGGTTGAGCGAGGGATCGAGATTATAGGAGAGGCCGCTCGGCATGTATCCGAAACATTTAGGCAGGCACATTTAGAAGTTCCATGGCAGGGTATCATAGCCCAACGTAACGTCCTGGCACATGAGTATGGTGAGATTAAGCAGGACCGGGGGGAGGAGGGGACGTAGGTTCTAAAACAACTTGACAATTCCTCTTTTTACATTTTCTTCCTTCTCCGCCTCTTTGGGATTCTCATCCCTTTTCAGATTTCCTCAATGCCACTGGCCAAAGGATAATGTAGATCAAAGCCTGGGAAAGTTCGACAATCCTTGTGTTGTAGACAGCCAAGATTTATTGTAGAATGCCTTAAAGGCTCTCACATCGATGTCTGGAGCTACAGTCCACATACTTTAAGAAGAGAATCATAGGATGCTGTCTTCCGATCTGAAAGAGGCCATACTTAGAAGAATCATGCGGATCTCTATTGTGGAGACGCTTCAAATGAAGATCATTTCACTTTCCGATGGATGTTGCGAGACAATGGCACCCAGAAAACTAAGCTATGACGGTGTCTTTGAGTCTTTCCATGGCGGCCTGTTGATGACCCTCGCAGACAGCACCGCCTGCTTTGCCATATTCACAAAGACCGGCCCAGATGTGAACTTGACGACTACGGACATGAACATCCGTTTCCTGGCGCCCTGTCTGAGCGATGCCTTCGCCAGGGCGGAGGTGGTAAAGATTGGCCGTACCCTCTGTCCTGTCTCTGTAAACCTCTTTGATGCCCACAACAGGCATGTGGCCGTTGCCCAAGTAACTTACATGCTCCTCAATAACAGCAACGGCAATGCGGAGACATAGGTTCTAAGACAACTTGACAATTAGGCAAGAGGGATTTTAATAGGGATACATCCCGTTTTTAGATTATTAGCCTGCTATCGATTCCAACTGAAGATTGGTCTATTTCCCACCTTCATTTTAGTTCTGCTTAGCAGAGATAAATCCTGAGGGACTAAGCTCGTGTTCCGCGCCTCACTGCCCCTTAGTGAGAATAGGCACAAGATTAAATTTCCCTTGATTATGTCAGAATTTGAGGTATAAAATCTTATCGCCCATATATCCAATACTCCTTGACAAAAAGCATAGAATAATTTTGAACTCTTGGATTAATTCATGAAGAGGGGTTACCAGAGAAAGTACCGAAACTCTGATGGAAAGAAAGGAGGTAATCATGGTTTCTCTTAATGTCAATGGCAAGAACTACAAGGTAGATGTCACGGATGACATGCCACTGCTCTGGGTTTTAAGAGATTATCTAAAACTCACGGGCACCAAGTTTGGTTGTGGTATTGGAGAATGTGGGGCATGTACAGTCCACATTGATGGGAAATCAGAACGGTCATGCGTCATTCCTGTTAAGGAAGCGCAGGGAAGAAAAATCACGACCATTGAAGGACTTCCACAAGATCATCCTGTCAAGAGGGCATGGATCAAAGAACAGGTTGTCCAATGCGGTTACTGCCAGCCGGGCATCATGATGCAGGTTGCCGCCCTCCTCTCGGAAAGCCCTAAACCTAACGCAGAGAAGATCATCAACGCTATGGACAATGTGATCTGTCGCTGCGGCACCCATGTGCGCATCAAACGGGGCATAAGAACCGCTGTTCAGATCGCAGGGAAGGGAGGTAAGAAATCATGACAACATCCATTTCACGTCGCACATTTTTGAAGGCCACTGGCTTGACCATAGCCGTTTCTATGACGCCCTTTGGGTATAGGTTGCTCAACGCCTCTGGGAAAGAGGAAGCCCTGTCCGGTTTCAAACCCAATATATGGTTTGAAATCAAACCCGACAACAAGGTCGCGATTACCGTAGGCGCTTCTGAGATGGGTCAAGGCACCCACACCGCCCTTGCCATGATTATTGCGGATGAACTTGAAGCTGATTGGAAACAGATTAAAGTGAGCCATGGGCCAGCCGCAAAGGAGTTTAAGAACCCTATTCTGGACGACCAACTCACTGTGGCGAGCGCAAGTGTGAGGGCCTTTTATGAACCTTTGCGGAAGGCGGGTGCTGCCGGCCGGGCCATGCTCATCAAAGCCGCGGCTTCGACCTGGAATGTGCCAGAGAGCGAATGTAAGGCTGAAAAGGGGACTGTTGAGCATAAGAAATCGGGTCGGAGCCTGGTTTATGGGAAACTGTGCCTGGCGGCAGCCAAACTTCAGGTTCCGCAAGATCCTCCACTCAAGAAGGAGAGTGAGTTTAAATATATAGGAAAGCCCATGCCCCGGTTGGACATCCCGGAAAAGGTCGCGGGCGCCGCCAAGTTTGGCCTTGATGTTGCTATTCCAAACATGGAAATTGCTGTTTTTTCCCGCCCTCCCGCCTATGGGGCGAAACCAATTTCCTTTGATCAGAAGGCGGCGGAGGGGGTTAAAGGCGTGCGCAACGTCGTCCCTGGTCCTCAGGGCATTGCCGTATGCGCAGAATCACTCCAGGCTGCATTGAAAGGTCGGGATGCCCTTAATGTCAAGTGGGACAAGGGGACTCATCCTCAATTAGACAATGATTTCATTGAAACGAGTCTGATAGGAGATCTGGAGAAGCCAGGCACCAAGGTGATCGAAAAAGGAGATCCTAAGAAGGCTTTAGGTGAGGCCAGGAAGAAGATTGAAGCAACCTATTTTGTGCCGTTTGTCGCCCATGCAACCATGGAACCAATGAACTGCACGGCCTACGTTCGGGATGGTCGGTGCGATGTATGGGTTCCCACTCAGGGTCAACTGGTTGCTCAATTCGTCGCTTCACAAGTATCAGGCGTACCACCTGAAAAGGTCCAGATTCATACCACTTTTCTTGGATGCGGGCTTGGCAGGCGGGCTGCTCCGGATTTCGTAGTCGATGCGGTTCTTGTTTCAAAAATAGTTGGAAAACCCGTGAAGGTTGTTTGGACAAGGGAAGAGGACATAAAGTATGATGCTTTTCGTGCTGCGATGTCCCACAGGATCGAGGGTGGAATTGACGATCAGGGTCGGCTGATCGGGTGGTCTCACAAGGTCGTCAGCGGTTCTATCATGAAGGATATCGCTCCTCAGGCAGTACAAGGAGGAATCGATATCATGAGCCTGTGGGGTCTCGTAGATTTCCCAAACTCTCCAGACAATAACAGAATCATGTACGATATCCCCAACCTCTACATTGGATTTTTGCTGTCTGATCTGCCCATTCCTGTGGCACCCTGGCGTTCGGTTCAGAATGGTCCAAATGCCTTTGTCATTGAGTCCTTCGTAGACGAGTTGGCCCATGCAGCAGGGAAAGATCCCCTGGAGTTTCGTTTGCAGAATCTAAAGACGAGTATGCGAGCGTCCCGTGTGCTGGAGACTGTTGCCAAGAAAGCAGGCTGGGGAAAACCTCTTCCGAAGGGACAGGGGCGCGGCATTGCCCAGCACTGCTGTTTTGGAAGTTATGTGGCCGAAGTCGTTGATCTGTCTGTAAATGAAAAGGATGGAAGCGTTAAGGTCAACCGGGTTGTCGCCGCTGTTGACTGCGGCCCTGCCGTTAATCCAAACACGATTAAGGCCCAGATAGAGGGAGCGGTTACTATAGCCTTGAGCACCGCACTCAAGGAAGAGGTCAAGTTCTCTAATGGTGGGGTGAAATCAGCTAACTTTGCCGATTACAACATCATTAAAATGAGCGACATTCCTGAAATCGAAGTTCATATCGTTGAAAGCAAGGAAAAGATGGGAGGAATTGGAGAGCCCGGCGTGCCTCCGGCGGCCCCTGCTGTGGGAAATGCAATCTTCAATGCCACTGGAGCGCGCATAAGACGGATTCCCTTCACCCCGGAAAGGGTTCTGGCAGCGATCAAGAATAGATGATAAGCGAGTGGAGGTTTTATTCGAGCCAAATTGAAAGATGTCGTCATTGATTCCCTCTAATACAAACGCATTAAATCATATTACCCCCCACCCACCCCTCCCCCTCAAGGGGGGAGGGTTAGGTCGCCGACGCGCCATAGCCGCTTTGGCGACGGCGCGGCGGGGGTGAATGTCATTTTATTTAGTGCGTTTGTATTAGTTAAAAAGGACACATTCTAATATTTTGAAAGGAGGGGCCCATAAAAAAGTTGGCCCCGTTAATTAGAGTTGGGAAAGAGGAGGAGAATCACGGAAAAGAAAAGTTATAAGTCTATTAAATTCGATAGAAGAATGGTTGTATGTAAAAGTTTCTTGTTCCCGTGCCTCTTGGCGCTGGTTCTCCTGTGGCTGTCTACCAACCTTCCTGCCAAGGCTGAGGAATCACGTTTGGCTCAGATCATCCAGAAAAAGGAAATCCGGGTCGGCACCTCAGGAGATTACCAACCCTTCTCGTACTTAAACCCTAAGACCAACCAGTACGAAGGGATGGACATTGCCCTGGCTCAAAAACTGGGAGAGGCGTTGGGTGTGAAGGTGATCTTCGTCCGTTTCAAGTGGCCGGAACTTACTGCCGACCTCCTGGCAGATAAGTTCGATATCGCCATGGGTGGCATTGGCCGCAACCTGGCGCGCGGCAAGGTATTGGCCTACACCCACTCCTACCTGAACTTTGGCACATGTCCTCTTGTGCGGAAAGGCGATGAAGGTAAATATCCTGACTTTTCGTCAATTGACAGGCCGGGCGTGAAGGTTATCCTTAACCAGGGAGATCTCAATGATAGACACTTCAGCGCCCTCCTGAAGCAGGCAGCCATCCTGCGCCATAATAAGAATGAGGAGATTGCCCTGAAAGTCAAAGATGGAACGGCTGATGTCTGGATTACTGACAATGTTGAGGCTCTTTTCTGGGCCCAGCAGTTTCCGGAGTTGGTGGCGGTAAACCCCAAGAAGACTTTTACTGTAGGGACCAAAGGCTACATGATCCGCCAGGGAGATCAGATTTTTCTCAACTGGCTCAATCTCTGGCAGGAACAAATGTTTCTCGAAGGAGAAATCCAGAAGTTGGAACAGCAGTGGTTAGGAATGGTGATGAAGTGAGGGTGGCTTGCTTCTGTTCTAAGCGTCGATTTTGAATAGCGAACCATCCCATTTTTAGATTATTAATCTGCTATTGATTCCAGCCGAAGATTGACCTATTTCCCACCTTTAACTTGCCCACCCCCAGTTTTTCTTTCATCCGAACCCGTTGAGTTGGATAGATCCTTTTGTTACCTGGACGAACCCCTCCTCAAGGCTTCATAAGGCCGCCTTGGATCGTTGAAGTAACTGGTCCCTAATATCCTGGGAGATTCCATACGGCATCTGGAACCAATGTGCACAACTACTAAGTGGTACGGCTGATGAAGCCTCCTTGAATGGCTCGCCCATGTAGAGTTCTTCCCAGGCCCTCGGCGAACCGCAAAAGCTGGGAGTGAGCAAGCGTAATGCCTCAGTTACGGTCGGACATCCTATGCCAGGATCGAGGTGGTCTCTCCAGAGAAAACTTGAAGCGGCACATTTGAGCGGTGAGTCAAGGGGTAAATACCCTTAAAATGGTCCCTATAGCACTACCCACCGGTTGCCCTCCCTCTAAAGATCCGCTTTTCAAGGTTTCGGAGGGGAGACCACCCCGATCCAATCGCACCCGAGATGGAGAGGTTACGAGTAAGCTACCTTTACTGTTGCTATGATATTTAAGTTTTTGATATATTGGCGCAGTTTCACTGAGGAGGGAGGAGTCGAGTCATAATAAGACGCATGCAGTCTCTCATTGGTGTTTTTCTGATCATTGTATCGGGTATTTCCTTCGGTGCGGCGGCCATTTTTGCACGTTTTGCATATGAAGCGGGGACAAACCCGATCACTCTTCTTTTTCTAAGATTTGGGATTGCCTCAATCTGCATGATTTTTATTATACTGGTACGGAAGAATCCTCTCCCTCGCGGACGAATTTTGATCGGGCTCGTGCTCATGGGCGCTCTCGGATATGTCGGTCAGTCATTTTGTTATTTTACAGGACTCACTCTGGCTTCTGCTGGTTTGGTCGCACTCCTGCTCTATTTATATCCAGCCATTGTGACGGTGATCTCTGTGATTTTTCTCAAAGAGCCCGTCTCGAAATTGAAGATCACGGCGCTCGTTTTGGCTCTTGCAGGTACCGTGCTCACCATTGGACCTGCAGGAGGTGGTCAACCCTTGGGCATTATCTTAAGTCTGGGTGCGGCTTTCATCTATTCTATTTATATCCTTGTTGGAAGTAAACTCGTCAAACAGGGAACAGCGATTCAATCTTCCACCGTTATTGTCATTTCAGCAGCAGTTGTGTATGGCGGCCTCCTTTCTGTACAAGGACCAGCATTTCCAGTAACACTGTCAGGTTGGATCTCAGTCATTGCTCTTGCACTCATTTCAACTGTCCTGGCGGTCGTGACATTCTTGGCTGGCCTCGAACGTGTGGGCCCGATGAATGCTTCTACACTCTCCACGATCGAACCGGTGGTAACAGTGGTTCTTGCTTCGCTGATCCTTGGCGAAACCATAACCCCACTGCGTATCTTAGGTGGTATGATGATCCTCCTTGCCGTTATCTTTTTAGCAAGAGGCGAATTGCCAGCCCAAGATTCAGCTTCACCCACTTAACAGGCATAGGATAGAAGTTAAAATGGAATGATAGAGGGAAATCCCATGAGGGTAGGGTTATCTTGAAAAGTAATCTGGGATGTGGTACGTCTTTGCCATGGCTAAGCTTAGTTATCCTTGGAATTCTAAGATCCTAAAAAGGGGCGGCTTAGCATTCTGATCAAGGAGGTGATCTCTTGTTCCATCTCAAGGAAGTTAAACTGTTACCGGACCAATACCCGACAAGGAATCATTATCCCTTTAACATTAACGTGCTTCAACAAACCCGAAGTATCAAATTTTCTTCACCTGTCACCTTTTTCATAGGGGAAAATGGGTCAGGGAAATCGACTCTGTTAGAAGCTTTGGCCCACAGATGTAAGATATACATCTGGAGGGGTATTGAAAGAACCCGATGCGAGAATAATCCTTTTGAAGAACAGTTGTACCTCTATATAGAAGTCGAATGGACAGATGGTCTTGTGCCAGGCTCATTCTTCTCATCTCAAATTTTTCGTAATTTTGCTCAATTATTAGATGAATGGGAAGCAGACAATCCTGGACAGATCGACTATTTCGGTGGAAAATCACTGTTAACCCAATCTCACGGTCAATCCCTGATGTCATTTTTCAAAGCTCGCTATAAAATTAAAGGCCTTTACCTCTTAGATGAGCCTGAGACTGCCCTTTCACCCAAAAGCCAGCTGCAGCTCCTGAAGCTTCTTCAGGACATGAGCGCTTTAAGGCATGCTCAATTCATCATTGCTACCCATTCTCCGATTCTGTTGGCATGCCCTGGCTCTGTGATTTACAGTTTTGACCACACCCCGGTGAAGACCGTCCATTATGAGGATACGGAACACTACCAAATTTATAAGAGCTTCATGGAGAACCCTGGCAGGTATCTTAAAGGAGATTGATCAAGTCTCTCATCCTCTTATTCATTTTCCCACGGGGATTTCAACATCTCTTTTCCAAATGCTCCGCTTGCCCATGCTGAACAGTGTCTATTATAATGATCGAAAACTCACCTGGAAGAAACGGCTTCCTTTTGGAAATAAATGATGAATAAGACAATAGAGATCTTTGCCAGCAGCCCTTCCGTCGGAGTGAAGAAAGCCTTCCCGCGGGCCGATGGGAGATAGCCCTTAAGGAAAGGAGGAGTTCGTAAAATGATGCCCATTGCCCCTTTGATGATCGAACACAGACTCATCGAGCGAATGCTTGACGTGATGAAGGAGGAACTTGTTTTCATTGAGAAGGAGAAAAAGGTTGATCCTGAATTCATTGCGACAGCTGTTGATTTTATAAGGACCTATGCAGACCGATGTCACCATGGGAAAGAAGAAGATATTCTCTTCCGAGACCTCGGAGGTAAAAAACTCACAGAGGAGCACAAACGCACGATGGAGGAACTGGTTGAAGAACACCGCTGGGGGAGGAAGGTTACAGGAAGATTGGTGGAAGCGAACACGAGGTATGTTCAGGGCAATAAAGAAGCCCTATTCGCCATCATGGATTGTATAAAAATTTTGATAGAGTTCTATCCCAAGCACATCGAAAAAGAGGATAAGCATTTCTTCATCCCCTGTATGGATTATTTCACGGAGGCAGAAAAAGAGGCGATGTTGAAAGAAGAATGGGAGTTTGATAAGAGTCTGATCCATGAAAAATATAGAAATATGGTGATCGCTGCAGAAAAGATTTTAACGGCAAAGAAGTTGTAGAAGAGGTCAGATTCTGATCGAGACTTACTCCACGTTACAAGTCTTCACCTTAACGTTGCATAAAGTTTTGACGATACCGACATGGGCAAGCCGTTCGGAGAGGCTTCGAGGCGAACCTTTGGCCGAATCGGCACTCTCGTCCCCTTCCCCTGCTGAAATTCACTTAGGGTGATGTCCTCCGACACCCTTAAGTTCTCAAAACAACCGCCTTCCGAAGCCTTGAAGGGCGGTTTGCCCGTGCCTGCACGCCGTAGTGCCTGCCTTCGCCGGAGCGGCCTCGCGCAGGCAGGCGTTTCGGCACGCAGGCATGTCCGTTTTGCAACTGTCAGGTTCACTCTGAGGAAACCAGTAACTCTATCCCCATGGAAATAAGTTCTAACGCCCACCCGGCGAAATCGATTTAATAAGGGTCTCGACTTCATCCCAGTTGAACGCATTCTTGACAAAAAAGCGGTCAGCTCCATATTGATTTGCCGCCTGGTGATATTCTGGTAAATCATAATCTATGAGAATAGCGATGCAGATACCCGGGAAGTCCTTTTTCATCTTCTGGGTGAGCTGAAGGCCATTGACTCCCGGCAGACGGATATCCATAAAGATAAGATGAGGGGAAGCCCTATTGATTTTTTCTAAAGCCTCTTCACCGTTTGCGGCCTCCTCAACGACCATAGATGGTAAATGGTCGTCAAGACGCTTCTTGAAAGCTTCCCGGAAGATACGATTGTCCTCTACGATCAATATTCTTAACATTTTTTCCCCCCATTGATGAATTATTAACGGTCTCCCCCACGCACCCCTCCCTCTCGGGAGACTGTGTCACAATGAACGAGAAACTACTTCCGTTGAAACACGGAACAGGCGGTCGGGTGACGAAGCTTTAGAGCGGAAACCTTTCATCGCTTAGCTTCAGGGCTCCAGGTCCATGAAAAGAATCCCATTTCTAAGAAGGCCGATTACCCATAACTTTAAATGACCGCATTCTAAAGCTGAGGAATCTGATCCCGCCAGGGCGGGATTCCGTCGGAATCCACCCTCCATCATGATTGCGACACAGTCTCCGGAGGGGGAGGGAACTAGGGAGGGGGTAACTACGCTATGCTCTATGCCTGGCTGCGCCTATCCGCTGTAGGCAGGGTTGGCAGGCTCCTAATTGTTTTTCATTCCGCAATCCGCATTCCGAATTCCGTATTCAGATGGGCCACCACGCACGAATGATCGTCCCTTTTCCCTCGACGGATTCAATCTCGAAAGAACCACCTGAAAGCTCTGTCCGTTCCCTCATACTTGAAAGCCCCAATCCCCGCCTCCTGCTCTCCAAGCTGAGCACCTTCTCCAGGTCGAAGCCCTGGCCGTTATCTTCAATCATAACTTCTATTCTACCATCAATTTCCCGTAGGCACAAGCGCACAAGATCGGCCTTACTGTGTTTGGCAACGTTGTTCATTGCCTCCTGGGTGACCCGATAGATCACGATCTTCAAAGAATCGGGCACCTCACTTTCCTCGATCGTCACTTCCTGGTCCACGCGAATCCCCCCCACTTGCTCTCCTCGAGGGGGAGAGCTTAAGGAGAAATTGAAGGGTTGAAATTTGAAATAGGAGGATGGTATTCTAATAAGTTAGAAAGGCATTTTTAAGAGATTTCTGAAGAACCCCCGAAATCTTTAATCAAGAGAGCTTGTAGTAGTTTTTCAGAGCCCTCTTTAAGGAGACCTCAGATGGTAATTAAAAATTTTCCGCAAGAGGTTAAGAAATTCGAAATCGAGGCTTATAAAAGGCCAAAAAATTTGAAGGACCTGAAGAAAACCCACCTTCCTTTTTCTGGATCACCCCTCAGGCACCCCCATGATCCTAAGAAGGTCATCTTGGTACCAGATCCTTATAGCAGCAGTTTCTTCTATTACGAATTCAAAGGTGATGACGTCACCTATGCAGAAAAACTTCCAAGTATTGTGAACTTGGAGGGCGAAACCATTACCATGGCCAGACTTTGGGTGAAAAAAATGAGCGTGGGAATGCTCTGCACACCTTTTTTAGTGGAGGAGACTAAACCTTAGGGTTCATATAATGGCCGCATTGTTCATTCTATTTCTTATATCAAGAAGGAGAAGATGATCTATGAGAGAGATGCCCCCCAACCTAACCGATTACGAAAAGACCTATCATGAATTCAAATGGGAGATTCCGGAATATTACAATTTTGGGTTTGACGGGATTGACCGATGGGCTGAGGACAGGACCAAATTAGCCCTCATCTCGGTGGACGATACAGGAATTAATGCGGTCAGGCATACCTTCTATGACCTGATGAGACTCTCGAACCAGTTCGCCAATATCCTTCTAAAAATGGGGATAAAGAAAGGGGATCGTGTATTGCTGGTGCTCCCTCGCATTCCTGAATGGTATGTGGCCATGATTGGCATGATCAAGTTAGGGGTTATTCCTATGCCCACAACCGTCCTGGCTACGCCAGAGGATATAAAGTCTCGGGTTAATCTATCGGAGGGCGTTTTAGCCATCACGACCCTTGAACACGTCACCAAGGTTGCTGAGGTGAAGAATGAATGTCCTTCGCTCAAGCATTTCATCGTGGTAGGAGGGCGATGTGATGGTTGGATCGAGTATGAAGGAGCGATGAATAGCGCCTCCGTAAAGTTAGATCAGAGGGCAGTGGGCAGGACCAAAAGCACAGACCCCTTGCTGATCTTCTTCACATCGGGCACAGAGGCATCCCCCAAAATGGTCCTCCATTCCCACGCCTATCCTTTAGCTCATATCGTGACTGCCAAATTTGTGGACGACCTTTACTCGACCGATCTTCACTTAGCTGTTTCGGACACAGGATGGGCTAAAACTGCCTTTGGGAAACTATTTGGCCAATGGATCTGCGGAGCGGCTGTATTGCAGCGCAATCCCATAGGTGGTTTTAATCCCAAGATTACTCTGAGCGTGATCGAACGATTTGGAGTGACCACCTTTTGTGCCTCGCCAGGGGTCTATCGAATGCTCATCCAGGAAGATCTTTCGAGCTATGATCTTGAGAGCCTGCGCTTTGCTCTGAGTGCAGGTGAACCCTTAACCTCCGAGATTGTCAAGTCCTGGAAGGAGGGAACCGGACTGGATATCTATGAATTCTACGGACAATCTGAAACCGTGGCCCTGCTCGCGAACTTCCGCTGCAAACCGATCAAGTATGGTTCCATAGGTCTCCCTACCCCTGGCCACACGATGGCAGTGGTGGACGAAGAGGGAAATGAACTTCCTCCTTTTGAGGAGGGGTATGTGGCATTGAAGGTGAATCCTGTGAGACCACCTGGCCTGATGCTGGAATACTGGAAGAATCCCCAGTCCATGGCCAAGGCCTTCCGTGGGGATTGGTATTTTACGGGCGATAAGGCCTATCGGGATAAGGAAGGGTATTTTTGGTTCATAGGAAGAGACAAAGAGATCATAAAGACTTTTGGTCGAAGTATGGCCCCATTGGAGGTGGAAAGGATCCTCCTCGAGCATCCGGCAGTGATGGAAGCAGCGGTCATCGGCATCCCGGATGAGAAACTGGGTGAGATAATAAAAGCATTTGTTCATCTGAAACCCAATACCTCTGCCTCGGAAAAGCTTTCTCGAGAAATCTTAGAACATGTGGGGAGAAGTTTAGAACCTCAAAAATGTCCACGGGAGTTGGAGTTCTTAAGTGAATTGCCAAAGACCACAACGGGAAAGATCAAAAGGTCAGATTTAAAGAACAGGGAGATTGAAAAGAGAAGAGATGCAGGGCATTAGAGAAAGATCGATCTCAAGGATGAAGACTTTACCTTAACATTGCATTAAAAACGCCGCATAAAGAGCAGGGAGGTGGGCGGAAAAGGCTTTGAAGCGTAACCTTTTAACGTATGGCTCCAGAGGTTTCAAACCCTTTTCAGAACTCACCCTAGGTGAAAATGTCTTGTTACCCATAAACCTTATGAATGACCGCTTTGCAAAGCCTTAGAAGCTCACCTCCCTGCGAAAGTTATGCAACTGTCAAGTTTACCCTTCTTTTTCATCGGGGAGCTTGGCTCTACACCTTTGACAGAATTCCGGGCCTTTCATGTTGGTATCGATTAAACTATTGGAAAAAAACATCACACAATGAGGGTTTCCACAGTGTCTCAGTCCATAGGTATGACCTAATTCATGAACCGCTTCGGTGAGGACCCTCTTACGAAAGAGACTTTGGTCTTTAGGGAGATTATAAAACTCGTTTCGGAGGGATAATGGAGGGACGGGGTTGATTGAGTTGAGTTAATGGATGTCCCCTTTCATGTTGAACTATTCAAATTAGTCAACCCCGTCCCTCTGTTATTTCTGACCTTATGATTCCTCCGCTATAATCATAACCGCTTCTTCTGAAACATACCCGCCGACGGATTTCTGTCGTCTATTATACAAAAAAGCGACAGGATGTCGCAAATTTTCTATCCACAGGACAGGAAAATAGCGGACTGGCTAAGGAGAGAAAAATAAAAATGTCGCCTTTTTAACGTAGAAGGCGACAGGAAATTGGACTCTGTAACTTTGAGGCTTTCACCTACAAAGAGTTAGGAACGGTCTACATCAAAGGTTGATGATTTCCGTTAGAAAGAGAGTACGGCCTGCCTGAGTAGCGGCCCAAAGCAGGCCGAGCTTCTAAGATGCCTACATAAAACCGCGGTTTTGCTGCCGTCTACTCCAGGCGGTGGTTATCTCAAATACGTCTGTATTTTGAATTATTGTTCCGTCCTCAAACCATTATATCTTTTGCAGGCTTCTTGGCTGCCTAATGTACAAGATTTTTCTAAATCACCTAATGCTTTCCCAAAATCTTTATTATGATAGTGAGCACCTGCTCTTTCAAGATATGCTCCCGCATGATCAGGCTCCAACTCAAGAAATTTATTCCAATAATTGATTATTTTACCCCATTGCCGATCCTTTGCGAGAATGTAATCTACCATACGATACGACTCAAAATCATGAGGATTAATTTCAATAGCGAGCTCTAAATCTGATAATGCTGATTTAAAATTCTCTAACGTATAAAATGCCATACCTCTCCAATAATATGTCTCAAAATTCTGATCATCGAACTTGACAGACAAACTGTAATTTTCAATAGCCGCATGGAGATCTGTTTTAAACAATCTATGACCTTTGTTTAAAAGATTCTTAGATGCCCATTTTTTCCATTTCTTCGTTTCAGGATCTCCAGGCCTTAGAATTTCTGCAGTATGCAAATTTTCAATGGAATCACTGTAGTTCCCTTTTGCAAAATATATTCTTGACCGCATTCGATAACTTCTATCTATTGTAGGCCGCAGTTTAATGCTTCTGTTAATATCTTCAAGGGCTCGATCATATTCCTTTAAATAAAAATGATAAACATCGGCCCGTTCATTATAAAATTCCCAATGATCACCAAAGGAAATGGCTTTTGTGAAGAGATCAATAGCTTCTTTATATCTTTTATTACGTCTAAAATTCTTACCTTGATCACAATATATAAATCCGTATAACGTGGCAAGCCTTGGATTAATATCACAATATTTTTCAGTATTCTTCGCAATTTCCTCCATAATGGCATAGCTTCCACCCCATCGCGGCTCTTTTGCCCATAGACTAGCAGATTTGATAAGAAAAGAATGAGGGAATAATTCTAAAGCCTTTTCAATAATTCTGCCTTCGGCTGTATCATTTCCATTGGCATTATAAATACCAATCAGAATATGATAACCAACTATTAATTTAGGATTAATTTTTAAAGCGACTTTAAGGTTTTTTTCTGCCTTTGAGAAATAGAATCGCATTCCCTCAAATTGTTCTTCTCGCGTATCCTTCACCCACTTATGTCCTCTATTTTCCCAACCCCTCGCATAATAATATTGTGCAATGGCAAGATATGGTTGGTATTTATCAGGGAAAGTAGTTATCCATTTCTTAAAGAAGTCTTCGTACGAAGGAACTGTTATATCAAATGCACGATAGGCATCATAGACCTTATACTCATTGTATGGATCTTTTTCAAAAAGATTCTGATATTCTTCTAAAATGACATTTAATTTCTCTAGTTGCTCATGTTGCAACATTCTCCGTAATTCAACCATCTGAGTTATGTCGATGGTTTCATCAGGCTCTGTTGAAATTGGAAGATTTTTCGACGCCTTTGTTACTTCATACACCTCACTACCAAGAAACAACCTTAGAAGCTCAAAATGTATTCCAAAGTAATTAACAATTATAATTGCAGAAAATACAATCACCCCAAACACAACAATGATTAAAAATACAAATTTGAAAATACTTCTTACCTTTTCATTCATCACAGCTCCTAGGCATCAATGAATGGCATTTATTGATATAATTATTTTTAAGCCGCTTCTATATTTTTATTGAATCTTAAACCAATTAACGCTTTCTTCTGAGCAAAAACGGTTGAATCTCATGCTATTTTTCCAGAAAAGATCGTTGTAAACATTATTATACAGAATCAAGATAATTTAAGAATTAATTATTCGTTTGGATTGAAGCATATCCCCATTGCCACTTTTTGATTGTAATATACACCTTTTTCTAAAATTAGGGAACAGAAAGTTACAAGGAAGTTATCCTCTTTTTTCTAAAACCCAGCCGACCCAATGTTCAATTTGACGCTAACACCTACTTATCTTCAATGGTGAGATGGTCTGGGAGTTGATGATTACCGAAGGAAACAAACAAAAAAGGCAGGATCATTTCTGACCCTGCCTTGGGTTTTGGCAACTGGATATTGTTGTACTTTTTTTAACCTTTAGCAGGGCTACTGCCCTGTCCCACTTAATGAAATGTTAATCGTTGGTGTATCTAGATCATTCGAGTCTATCTTCAAGGTGGCTGTTTTTAAGCCTCCCGATGTCGGCGTGCATAGAACCTTCAGACTATAACTCTTTTTGGCCTTTATGGTGACACTGCTGCTTCCCTGGATGCTAAAATCTGTCCCCTCTAACCCTGAAAGCGTTATCACCAGATCTCCTGAACCATTGTTGGTAATCTTTAATGTCTTCGTTACTTTCTTCCCTACCTTTATACTCCCAAATTCAAGGGAAGTTTGGGCGACTGAAATATCAGGGGTTGTTGCCGGAAGGGTTGCTGTCAATGGGATCTCGAGCGTCGGTGTATCGGGATCATTCGAGTCTATCTTCAAGGTGGCTGTTTTTAAGCCTCCCGATGTCGGCGTGCATAGAACCTTCAGACTATAACTCTTTTTGGCCTTTATGGTTACACTGCTGCTTCCCTGGATGCTAAAATCTGTCCCCTCTAACCCTGAAAGCGTTATCATGAGATTTCCTGAACCATTGTTCGTGATCTTTAATGTCTTCGTTGTTTTCTTCCCTGACTTGACACTTCCAAAGTCAAGAGAACCAGGAGAGACTGAGATATCAGGAGCTTTTCCTGAAAAAGCTGCTGTCACTGCTATATCGGTATTCATGACTACTACACATGTCCCTGATCCCGAGCATGCACCTGACCATCCTGTAAAAGTTGATCCTGTGGCCGGAGTTGCAGTTAATGTCACCATTGTGCCGTAATTGCAAGGCTGACTGCAGTCAGAACCACAATTTATACCTGCTGGGGAGCTTGTGACCGTACCACTCCCTGTACCTGACTTGGTTACAGTGAGAGTATACTGTCTGGTTGTTGAAGCCTTTTTGAAAACTTGGATGCGGTGATTACCGGAATCAGAAACATAAACCTTACCGTTTGAACTTATTGCAATTCCCTCTAACCAAGAAGAAAACTCCCCTGCATTAATGCCTGGACTTCCCCATTTGGTGACAAATTGACCATTTGAAGTAAACTTCTGAATGCGGTAATTCAATGTGTCAGCGACATAGACATTACTGCTGCTGTCTACGGCTATGCCAAAAGGGTCAGCAAACTGACCATCTCCGCTACCAGGGTTTCCCCATTTAGCAATGAACTGGCCATTTGAGGTAAACTTCTGGATGCGGTGATTACCAGTATCAACAACATAGACATTACCGCTACTGTCCACAGCTATGCCATAAGGGGCAGTAAACTGACCATCCTCACTGCCCTCACTCCCCCATTTAGTGACAAATTGGCCGTTTGATGTAAATTTCTGGATGCAGCAATTCAATATGTCAGCAACATAGACATAACCGCTGCTGTCTACAGCTATGCCCCAAGGCAAATTAAACTGACCATCTCCACTCCCACTACTCCCCCATTTGGCAACAAACTGACCATTTTGAGTAAACTTCTGGATGCGGTGATTCAATGTATCAGTGACATAGACATGGCCGCTGCTGTCTACAGCTATGCCAGAAGGGCTCATAAATTGACCATCTCCGCTACCCAAACTTCCCCATTTAGCTATGAATTGGCCATTTGAAGTAAACTTTTGGATGCGGCAATTCCCTGGGTCAACAACATAGACATAACCGCTGCTGTCTACAGCTATGCCCCAAGGCAAATTAAACTGACCATCTCCACTCCCACTACTCCCCCATTTAGCAACAAACTGGCCATTTGACGTTAACTTCTGAATGCGGTGATTCAATGTGTCAGCGACATAGGCATAACCACTGCTGTCCACAAATATGCCTTTAGGGGCCATAAACTGGCCGTCCCCATTGCCAACACTTCCCCATTTAGCAATGAATTGACCATTTGAGGTAAACTTTTGGATGTGGCCAGCATCAGTAACAAAGATATTACCGCTACTGTCTACTGCTATGCTATAAGGACTAATAAACTGGCCATCTCCAACGCCAAAACTTCCCCATTTGGTGACAAATTGACCATTTGAAGTAAACTTCTGAATGCGGTAATTCAATGTGTCAGCGACATAGACATAACCGCTGCTGTCTACAGCTATGCCATAAGGCAAATTGAACTGACCATCTCCACTCCCACTACTTCCCCATTTAGCAACAAAATGGCCGGTTGACGTTAACTTCTGGATACGGTGATTGTTTGTATCAGTGATATAGACATAGCCGCTGCTGTCTATTGCTATACCAGAAGGGCCAAAAAACTGTCCTTCTCCGCTTCCATAACTTCCCCATTTAGCTATGAATTGGCCATTTGAAGTAAACTTTTGGATGCGGCAATTCCCTGTGTCAACAACATAGATGTTACCGTTGGTATCTATGTCTATACCTTGAGGCTCAACAAATTGACCATCTCCGATGCCAGAATTTCCCCATATGGTGACAAATTGACCGTCCGCTTTAAACTTCTGAATTCGGTTATTCAATGTGTCAGTGATATAGACATTACCGCTACTGTCAACTGCTACGCCAGAAGGCCCATAAAAATACCATGGGTGGTCTAATACAGGCCACATCCTCTCGTACTCATAAATTTCCTCTGAAAAGGCAATAAACGGGAGAGACATGACAAAAAGCAAAATAAGAAAAGTATTAATGAGTAATTTTACCATCGCCGCACCCCCAAAAATGTTCCCAAGAGAACCCTTTTGGATCCCTCATTCGTCAGGGGAAAATTCATATTTCCTGGCTCCTTTGGGTGAACCACTTTGAGTAATATCTATATCAAAAGATGTTAGATTCTTCAAACAGATAATCTGGTGGGTTAACGCGTGAAAGAAATAAATGATTATGGGTTGAAATGTTGCATTGTGGGATGAAATTGAAAAATCACCATTACAGGAAGAAAGAAATGTCGCCTTTTTACACAGAAGGCGACAAAATAGGAAAAAGTTTATTGATCTCTTTTTGAGTTATGAGAAAGGCCGGGTGGTCATTTGCAAAGGGGGTTTAGGGGAATTTAACTAAGGTTTACACTATAAATCCCCCCTCACCCCCCTTTACGAAAGGGGGGAAATTATTTGTGGATAAGCTTTTGACATTACTGGACTCCCGCCTGCGCGGGAGTGACAAATTGGAAGTTATTAGTACTACTACGTTAAGTTTATCTTGACATTCAATAGCCCTTTGGTATATCCTCTGGGGTATGAAACCCCGAGAGATAGAACGATTCCGGTTGAAGCTGGAGGCCTTCTTGGCTGACGTA
>Ga0315279_10002060_pt1 | contig 31359 bp, 33 predicted proteins | sample YL17G06_20_MG_FD_203694 | JGI IMG/M metagenome (GOLD analysis project Ga0315279, IMG submission 203694) | Sediment microbial communities from Yellowstone Lake, YNP, Wyoming, USA - YL17G06_20 | ecosystem: Environmental > Aquatic > Freshwater > Lake > Sediment | place: USA: Wyoming | collected...
ATTCTAGATGAGATGCCGAGTTGGAGAGCCACCCGAGGGCCGGATCCGCCGGTGCACATCAGGTCGACGAAGTTCTGGGGGAGGGAGACCACCGGCAAGCCACCCACGCGCTCAGAGCCTAGGAACACATCGTTGTCTTCCGCTGGCAGGAGCGATATCCGTTGCGGTGATTCCGAAATCTTGCCCAGTGCTTTCGCTGCGGGATCCACCTTCCCCTTCGGGACGTACAGCTCGTACGAGTTAGTCCTCATGTAATGAGCTCGAAGCCATGCCCCCCTGAACTGCGTCAGGGCGACTCCCTTCATCTTCGCGACCGCTGCGTCAAGCTGAGCATCGGACTTGCTCGACTCGACGTAGACTGACTCCGGCATTCTGCGCCTGCACGACCAGAGCACGAGGAGGCGTATGGGCTCCACCAAGACGAACCTGTTCTTGTACGGCTTTGCGACGACGACCTCACGTTCGAGTTGCTTGAGAACGCGGCTCGTCATGCCTTTCGAGTACCCTGTCCGGGCACTCAGTTCGACGCCCGTCCAGTTCTTCCTCGGCTCGGTGAGGAGGAGGCGAGCGGTCTTTTCGAACGCTGATTCCATGTATGTTGCGAGAGTCGTCCGAGTATATATAACATTTACTTATCTGTAAACTTTTCAAATAGTGGATGCTGACCGCGTCCTGGGTTCATCGGGTCCTCTGGTTGGACTGTAGGCGGTCCCGAGCCGATACTCTTCCCGCTGGGCATAGATCGTGGGGATTGCTGTCTTCGAGGCAGGATATGTTCTTCAAGAATCCTGCCTACCGAACGGCGCGCAAAGCTACAACAAGCCCAACCATTCAAGTATCAGCAGAGTCAATGATTGACTGTGAGGAGGAGGTCGGCGTGAGGTCGATATGCCTTCTCACCCTTCTTTGTCCGGTCTTGGAACTCTCGAGCCGACCAGTTCCTCTATTCTTGCCCGCTGCAGCCTCGGCAGGAACTGAGATATGAATGCCTCAGCTTTTTCTGTTTTGAATCCAGGCAAAGACGATCGCTCCTCCAGATAATGCAGCGCGCAGTGAGCGGTCTGCTGCTCAAAAGCGAGAGACTTGTGGTTGGGGAGAACGCGACGCCGTCTCTTTGATTACGAGACCATCTGCCATTGATGATAACCAATATAAGTCCTGTTTGTGTTAGTCCGCGACATGAGCAAGGTGGCAGTCCTTCGGACCTCTCCATCGAGCGTTCTGGAAGACTATGCTAAGCTGATGCGGAGCGTTTCCTACGAAAGCGCGATTCCGAAGGATCGGAAGACGATACTCAAGCTCAACTTGTCCTGGACTCTGTTCTACCCCGCTTGCTCCACGCCTCCCTGGGAGCTCGAGGGCGTGCTCAAGACCATGTTCGAGGACGGGTACAAGGACATCGACGCCGTCGAGAACAAGACGGTCGTGACTAAGCCGACCAGGGGCGCCGTCAACAACAAATGGATCCCAGTGCTCAAGAGGTACGGCCTGAAGTTCACGCCGCTCACGGACGTTAAGTGGGTCACATACGAGCCGAAAGCGGAGCTTTTGGTGCTCGACAGCAAGGTGTTTGACCATGTCGAGATCCCGAAGATGCTGATTGGGACGAACATGGTCCATCTGCCGACCCAGAAGACCCACGGGCACACGACCACCACCGGCGCGATGAAGAACGCTTTCGGTGGGCTCTTGAAGCAGGTGAGGCACTACTGTCACACCTACATCCACGAAGTGCTGGTGGACCTGCTGACTATACAGAAAGAGATCCACCCAGGGATGTTCGCGGTCATGGACGGCACCGTTGCGGGTGATGGCGCTGGCCCGAGGACGATGGAGCCCAAGATCAAGAACTACATCCTCGCGAGCGCGGACCAGGTCGCGATAGATGCTGTTGCCGCGAAGATGATGGGGTTCGAACCCATGGACATTGGCTACATCAAGATGGCGCACGAGAAAGGTCTGGGCGTTGGTGACCTGAAGCAGATCGATGTCGTGGGCGAGGATATCTCAAGCGTGAACTACGGATTCAAGGTCTCGAGAAGCCCGGTCATATACGGCGACCAGATGGTGCGCAAGGGACCTCTGAGGATCATCGAGCCGCTGATGCACACGCGCCTGTTCATCATCCCGAGGCTATTGAGCGAGGGATACCACGACTACTACTGGTACCCGGTCAAGGGCAGGAAGCATGTGAAGGCGTTCATGGAGACTGAATGGGGCCAGCTCTTCCAGAAGTACTGATTTCGAGGCCTGGCTTGATATACCCGCCCTTCCGCATAGGATTTGTATAGACGAGGCCATTCTGGGAGCGTATGGCAGAGGGGTCTGCGGGGAAGGCGCGGGCGTATATCGAGCTCATCCGTCCGAAGCAGTGGTACAAGAATCTGCTGCTGTTCGTCGGAATAGTGTTCGCCAAGGAGCTGAGCGACCTCAACCTGTTCCTTCTCGCAATCCTTGGCTTCGTAGCGTTCTGCGCTCTGTCGGGCGCGGTCTACACGGTGAACGACATCGTGGACAGTAGATTCGACAAGCTGCACCCGAGAAAGAGCCAGAGGCCGATACCCTCGGGAAGGGTCTCTGCCACGGGCGCCGGGATCTTCGGTGCGGCCTTGCTCGTGGTGGGCCTGGGATTGTCGCTGTACATCCACTGGCTTTTCCTGCTTGCGGCGCTTGCATACCTGGCGGAGGGCTTCTCCTACTCGCTCTACCTGAAGAAAGTGGTGATAGTCGATGCGATCGCGCTCGCTGTGGGCTTCGTGATCAGGGCATATGCGGGTACTGTTGCTGTGGATGTTCCGATCTCCCCATGGCTCGTGATTTGCGTGTTCCTGCTCGCGCTGTTCCTCGCTTTCGGCAAGCGGAGGCATGAGCTCGCGCTCCTGGGCGACCAGGCGGAGAATCACAGGGAGATATTGAAGCATTACTCGCTCCACATGGTCGAGGACATGATGTCGGTATCGACGGCGACGCTCATCATGGCCTACGCGATGTACACCTTTCTCGCGACGAACCAGTACATGATGCTCACGATACCGTTCGCGATCTACGGCTTGCTCCGGTACATGTTCCTCGCGCACACGGCCGACCAGGGCGGGGAGCCGGAGCAGATATTCAAGGACATCCCGAGCGTGATCAATCTCGTCCTCTGGGTCCTCGCGGTCGTCCTGATACTGTACTACGCCCCCACTGAAGGCCCATTGATCGGGTGATCATCATTGAAGGTCGATGTCCACGTGCACACACGATACTCAGTCCATTCAATCCTGAAGGTCGAGGATGTCGCAAGGATTGCCCAGAAGAGATGCCTGGATGCGGTCGCGATAACTGACCACGACGCGATCGAGGGCGCCTTGGAATTGTCCAAGGTCTTCCCGACGATAATCGCGGAGGAGGTCTCGAGCGACGAAGGAGATGTCATCGGACTGTTCCTGCGGGAGAAGGTCGAGAAAGGGCCCGCGCTTGAGGTGATGGACAAGATACGAGCTCAGGGGGCGCTCGTCATGATCCCTCATCCGTTCGACACGATGCGCAAGGAGGCTCTGATGAAGGAGGAGCTGGTATCGAAAGGCGACATCATCGAGGTCTTCAACTCCAGAGTCATGAGGCAGGAGGACAACGAGCGCGCGCGGAAGTTCGCCGTGGACAAGAGCTTGCCGATGATCGTCGGGAGCGATGCCCACACATCGGTCGAGATAGGCCGGTCGTTCATCGAGATCGATTCGGTCGACGATCCGAGATCGTTCATGAGGGCGCTCAAGAACGCGAAGCTGCATTCGAGGAGGAGTTCTGTGATGGTCCATGGGCAGACCAAGGTGCTCAAGCTAAGGGAGGCCTTCCGCTGAAGGGCTCGATCTGGAGGAAGGTCATCGTCGCCGTCGCTGTGGCGGCAGCGTTCTACTTCGTGCTTGTGGTGCTCTCTGACTGGGAGAAGGTCGCCGAGGCGGCCAAGCGGTTCGAGTGGGTCTATGTCGCCCCCGTGATCGGTCTGGTCCTCGTGAACTACATTGTCCGGTCGGAGAGGTGGCATCAATATCTGAAGAAGGTCGAGATTGGGCTTCCCAGGAAGAGGAGCTACTGGCTGTTCCTGTCGGGCCTGTCGATGTCCATCACGCCTATGAAGGCGGGAGAGGCGGTCAAGGCGCTCCTGCTGAAGATCGAGAAGGGCGCGCCTGTCGAGAGGGGCGTGGCGGTCGTCTTCGCCGAGCGCATGTCCGATATGACGGGCATGATCCTATTGATCGGGATCGGATCGTTCGCGCTGGCATACGGGCTGGTATCGTTCGCCGTTGTGATAGTGATAGTCGCATCAATCCTGCTGGTCCTGAGCTCGCAGAGGATGAGCGATAAGATAGTGGGATTCCTGAAGGCGAGGAAGCGCCTCGCGAAGCTCGGGCATATGCTCGACGGGGCGCTCAAGGATGCGAGACAGCTGTTGACCGGGAGGAACCTGGTCGAGGGGACGGCCTTCGGGGCTTTGGCATGGGCAGCGGAGTGCATCGCGTTCTACCTAATCGCGCGGGGCTGCGCGATCGATATCAGTATCCTGGAGGCGGTGTTCATCTATGCCTTCTCGTCGGTCATAGGCGCCATAAGCATGCTTCCGGGGGGCATGGGCACGACAGAGGCCACGATGATCGGGCTCTTGGTCGCCTTGGATGTGACAGCTTCGACGGCCTCATTTGCCGTCATTCTTACGAGGGTATGCACGCTTTGGTTCGCAGTCGTGATCGGTATGGTTTTCATGATGATGTACGCGAGGAGGTCCTCTGAAGCGCGATACGCCCTAGGCGCTGGGTGATTGGGTCTACCTGGTTTTCTCTTGTCAGACACCGTTGACATACTCGTGCCCCCTCCGCGAGCTTCTTCGGGGAATCCCGATAGCCCTTGAATGCGTAGAGTGCGTTCAGGAGGCCGACGGCGATTGCGGACGATGTGAACCGAGGCCGGTACCTCTGGAGGGGATGTCGGCGATAGTAGTTGTCTCGATGCCGTTCCTGATGCCGACCTTTCGCAGGGCTTCCCGGACGAGCCTGCGCTCTATCTTGTCGACGGAGTCCACTATCTCTGTCTTGGCGTAGCTGATGCGGATGTCGTCGTCGAACCTCTTGTTGACGGTGACATAGACGTACTTCCTGATGGCGGAACTTACGACGGCGCCGTACCCGGTCCTGTAGTAGTCGGCTATGTCGGTGCCTCCTCCGGCGAAGCTCACCCTGAGGGGCGTTTTGGAGATTATCATCGGGATTTCGGCCCTGAATGAGCCGTGGCAGGATAATAAATGTCGCTCATCGGGATGTCTGTCCATGGCGGATGTGTGAGAAGATGGGAAATGCCAGCCCTCCCCGAGACCAGTCCTTTCCGTTGAATCTCTCTCTGGTTTCCCTGTGGAACCGCTGCGGATAGGAAAGGAGTCCAAGATGCTGAGCGCGAAAGGGCTCTTGCTCAAGGGAGAGAAACTTGTGGTCGGGGAGAATACGACGATTAATCTCTAGTCAGATGGAGACCATCTTCTTCTCGTCTCTTTCCCTCGAAAACTGGGTGACCAGGCTCAGCTGTTCTGCGCTCGAAGGGGGACGTCTTCTCACCGTTTCCAGATGGCTGCAGGATATGGTTCGCAGGATGGGCGGTCCCCAGCCGATACTCCTCCCGCCGGGCATAGATCATGGGGATTGCTATCCTCGAGGCAGGATACCCAATCAGGAAAAGGAAGTGCTGGTCCTTGTTCAGGATGAGAGATGGAGAGGTATTCAAGGTCTCCCTTGCTGCGATGGAGTCCGTGAAGCGCGAGGTGAGGGATGCCAAGATCATCGCTTCAGGTGGCTCGGGAGGGGTCCAATTCTGTAGCTATGAACCCTTTAAGGCGCTCGATGCGCTTAGCTGTACATTCCGCCGTTGACGCCGAGGACCTGGCCAGTGATGTAGCTTGATTCTCTTGAAGCAAGGAACACTGCCACATTTGCGATTTCCTGGGGCTCCCCGAATCTTCTCAGTGGAATCATCTTCAGGATCTTCTCTCTGACTTCCTCTGGTATTCGCATAACCATTGGGGTATTGCAGAATCCCGGTGCTATGGCGTTCACGAGAATGCCATCTCTTGCCAGCTCTTTGGCAAGGGTTTTCGTGAGACCTATCACTCCAGCTTTCGATGCCGAGTAGCTAGACTGGCCGATGTTTCCCATCTCTCCAACGACCGATGATATGTTGATAATCCTCCCGGAATGATGGTTGCGCATTATCGGACTGACGGCCTTGGTGCAATTGAGGACTCCCGTCAGGTTCGTCGCGATTACTTCAGCCCAGTCATTTTCTTCGACATTGGAGAGAAGGGAGTCTTTCGTTATGCCAGCATTGTTGACAAGAATATCGATTCGTCCCATCTTCGCCAATCCATGCCCGACAAGTCGCTCGCAATCAGAATAGTTCCTCACATTCGCGATGCATGCTGATGATTGTCTTCCAAGAGCTCGTATTTGTCCGGCAACTGACTCAGCCTCCTCCTTGGACCTGTCGCAGTTAATGATGACATCCGCACCCTGCTCGGCGAATGATACCGCAATGGCCCTTCCGATTCCTCTCGAGCTTCCAGTTACAATTGCTTTCAAGTCGGCAAGCCGTTCTCCGGTCATTCGTACCGTGAAGTCAATTGATTCTATATAGATTTGTTTGGGCAGACTACTGGCTGAGGAAAACTAGCCCTCCCCGTACTTCTCCCGCAGTCTCCTTTCCATATCGAGTATGATCTCTTTCGGTCGCTTTCCTATTGGCTTAGCGGGAATGCCTACGTTCACTGTCCAGGGTTCCAAATCCCTTGTCACCAGACTGCATGCTCCTACGGCCACCCCTTCTCCAACTGTGATTCCAGGGAGGACGACCGTATTCGATCCCAAGATAGCGTGTTTTTCAATTCTTACGAATGATCTCTCGACATTCCTGAATTCCAAAGGAACAGTCGGATTAGTGAGTGACGACCCCGAGAAATCATCTGTTCCAGTGACAATCCTGCATCCGGCTGATAGTCCTGAGAAGTCCTCCATGACGAACTCCCCTCCGCCGATTATGCTGCAAAATGATGCTATGTGAACGTAGCTGCCTATGCAGGTGTTCTTGCCTCCGTTTAGAAACACAAAATCGTCGATTATGACATTGTTGCCAATTGAGATTACTTCTGGGCGCAGAATCTTCGCAAGGGTGTAGATTCGTACGTTCCTGCCGGTACTACGGAACTCCATCGATGGGCCCTCCTATCATAAGATTGTCAGACCCTGATTGTTGCCTAGGCTCTTGCGGTTTTTGTTTTAGAAATGAGCATTCTCTCAACATACCAGTCCTTCGACTTCAGACACTAGATGCTGGACCAGAGTCGCTGACCATGGATATGTGCACCCACCTTCATAAAACAGCCTTAGCCCCCATGGAGTCTCAGAACTATGGTATCGCCTATCGCATGAATCACACTGGCTTGACTATTGAGTTCCATGCTTCACCTGATTGTCAAGGATTCCCGTATCTAGGAAGACTGATGAGACAGGTCTATCGTAAAGTTGGCGATGTCCTCGATCGCGGGAAGGGGGATTAAACGTCGGCACAGTATGGCCCCTCCCGGGAGTCAAGCCAGCTCCGTGTCAAGAACCTTGACTCCGGGGATGGGAAGAAAGCTAACCAGCATAAACTGGAACGCATTGTGAGACGACAGATCAAGGTCCTGAGGAGGGCCAGATACCCTCTTCGGGAATCGAGGTACGCGAACCACCTGTACATTGACCACCAGCATGTGGTCATGCTGGCTCTCCGCCAGCACTTCAGGAAGTCGTACAGGGATTTCTGCGAGATGCTCGATGTCTGCACCTCGATCCTAGACGAGCTTGGACTGAGGAGGGTGCCTCATTGGACGACGCTACACAAGTTCTCGAAGAGGACGAACACGAGGACGCTCGAGCGCCTCCTCCTCGCGTTCTTGGAGGAGGCGAGGGTCAGGGTCTCTATCTGGCGGTCGATTCGACCGGGTTCAGCTCGACATCCGCGAGCACGTACTACACCCGCGTTCTCGAGTTCAGAAAAAGCACGCTGGGAGGACACAGGCGAGGAGTCCTGACGCGTCGTTACATGAAGCAGACGGTGGCGGTGGAGACGAGGAAGCAGCTGATCGTAGCGGTGAAGTTCAGGCGAGGTCCAGCAAACGATTCGCCGGACTTCGTCTGGACTCTCAAGAAGGTCCGGCTAGCCGAGCTTCCCGTGAAGCTGGTCGTCGCCGATAAGGGCTACGATGCGGAATCGAACCACGAGTACGCCCAGGATGTTCTGAACGCGAGGACGGCCACACCTCTCCGCACTGCCTCCCGTTCGAAAATCAAGATGAGGCGAAGGTGTCGGAGGGGACATGCCTTATATGGGAAATGAGACATAATGAAAGTCAACATGGGCATGATTCGGAAATGGATACACCGAGCGCTGGGTCGACATTATGCGAGAAGGACGCGCTCTCACCCTGGTTTCATGCGCGATGAATACATATCATTGAGTGTAGGGGACTATGACCACTGGTACTACAATAGACCCCAAGCCAGGGCGTACCTAGGCGATTCTAGGATATGGAAGAACCAGGCTGACATGATTGAGTGCCTGAATCCAGTCAGAGTGTTCGAATTCGGCTCCGGACTGGGCAATCTACTTGCGGAATGCAGTAAGCGAGGCATCGACATTGTAGGGTCAGAGACCTCGGAGTACGCCCTCCGCCGCTCTCTCAGCAAATCAAGCATTTTGAGGATTGGCGAGATTCCAAAGGTCAATCTACCTTTTCCCGATAACTCATTTGACCTCATTTTCAGCTCTGAAGTAATGGAGCACGTCACAGAGGAGGCTACCGTCAGTGTGATAAGGGAGCTGAGTAGAGTATGTTCCCGGCATGCACTATTCACCATCAACACCTTCGACGCAGATCAACCAGGGCACATCAATATGCACCCTCGTGAATGGTGGCTGAAGGAGTTTGAGATAAACGGGTTCAGGCATAATGATGAGCTGTGCGCCAGACTGAACGGTATGAAGTATCTCCAGTGGGACATCTATGTGTTGGATAAGACGGGCCCTCACTCGAGATGAGGCAGCAAGTTGGAAACGAGAGGGTACTAGACGGCCTGTTGGGGATTGTTCTGCTGACCAAGCACACTCTGTCTTTCACGGTTGAGACTTGTTGAACAGTTGTGATGGGAAGCAGCTCATCGTAGCGGTGAAGTTCAGGCGAGGTCCGGCAAACTACTCGCCGGACTTCGTTTGGACCCTGAAGAAGGTACGTCCTGCCGAGCCTGCAATGAAGCTGGTCGTCGCCGACAAGGGCTACGATGCGGAATCGAACCACGATTACGCCCAGGATGTCCTGGACGCGAGGACGGCCACACCTGTCCGCACAGCCCCCGTTCGAAAATCAAGATGAGGCGAAGGTGTCGGAGGGGACAGGCAAGGGACTTTGACAAGAAGGAGTACGATGGCCATCAGCCGAAGGCGGAGACTGTGTTCTCTGTGGAGAAGCGGAAGATGGGATCACATGTGGTGGCTCGTGTTCCGGGCATTCTCATACAACTCGGGAAGGATGGAATCGCTCTTCTTGCTCTTCGTCGAGGATTTCTACAAAGCATCTCAATAGAATGACTTAAGACGGAATTAGTGGTTTTGGGAAAGCAGAGCCTGTCAGACATGAGAAGAGTTGTGTGATTTCCATTTACATACGATCAAGTGAATCTGGAGAGAAGATTTCCGAAAATACTGCTCATGAACCGAAAACGGTCAGAATCGAGACTGGCAAGAAAGAGAATATCGTGATGAGGGCAACCAAATATGGGTTGAATCGAACAAGGACGGCGCTGCGCATCTGGAGGTATCGATTGACAGAGGGTCGGACAACCCGGCGACTCCTTGTTTGCTCGCGCAAATCCATCGAATACGGGGGCTTGAGGGAAACCCCACTTGTGAGCGTTCTCATTCCAACTTTCCAGAACTCTGATGTGTTGGTGGAACGTACTCTACCTTCTGTTCTATCTCAAACATACCAGGATTTCGAGGTTGTTATTGTTGGAGATGCGTGCAGTGACGAGCATGTCCAAAGAATAAGATCCTGGATGGATGACCGAAACGACCCTCGCATAAGATTCTACAATCTTCCCGAAAGAGGCTCATATCCGTCCGACCCTCACTGCCGCTGGTGCGTTGCTGGTGTCACCCCTGCAAATAAAGCTATTGAACTTGCTAGAGGTGAATGGCTTGCTCCTTTGGATGATGATGATGAGTTCACAAAGAATCACATCGAATCCTTACTTAGATTTGCGACAAACAAGGGTCTTGAGTTCGTCTACGGGATCGCGCATTTTGAGAAGAAGGATGGTAGTTGGATGGAGTTGGGAAGTGCTCCCCTCAGGCATGCTCAGATATGCCATCTTTCGGTTTTATATCACAGGCGTCTCGCTTTCTTTCGCTACGACATAGATGCATGGAAGTATGCGGAACCAGCTGATTGGAACATGTGGTGGCGAATGAAGGAGGCAGGGGCAAAGATGGGTTTTCTCCCGGAGGTAGTCGGGATTCATTACAGAGAGAAAAGCAGGTCGGGAATTTGATGTGTACGACATCGACATGAGGCTATTTGCGGGCTTTCCCGTCATTTGTTGATCTGCATTGTAGCCAACTCTAGAAACACAGGTATCTCTCAATACTGACACCAGTGGGCGCACGTTGTCTAGTGGATGGTCTATCCACTTTCTTGGGAACGGGTCGTTTGGGCAATCCAAATCAGGTTTTTCCAGCCTCCATTATCAACGTGCAGTCCTCTCGACGTTCGAGCCCTTGGAGCAATCGGATATCGCTTTCTCCATACGCTCTCCTCGTCACGACTGAGAAACCGGCGGAAAGCAATAGAATCCGGAGTTCTTCCTCGTTGAAAATGAATCTGTGTCCCCATCTGTAGAATGACGCATTCAGCATCTGCACTCTCGTGTGTATGTCCCTGCCGTCAGTTGATAGCCATTTTTGATTCTGCCAGTCTCCATCGTACTTCCTAATCACATGGTCCAAGTCGACTGTGGCGATTCTTATCGTTCCGTCCTTCGTTAGGATTCTGGCTAGTTCCCTCATGCAATGGAAGGCCTCCTCCAAGGAGAGGTGCTCGATGACGGCCTCGGAGAACACGTGGCTGACTGAGCCATCTCTGAACGGCAGTCTCCTGGTCAAATCGACATATATGTCCGGGTGGCCGTCGATGTCCAAGTTGACCCAGTCGCTAAGCAGGATGGGTCCACAGCCCACATGAAGTCTCAGCGGTTGATCGGAGAATGATCGAAGCTTCTTCCTTCTACGGCCTGTCGCGCACAAGTTCCTAATGCGCAGTCTGGCAATCCTTAAGGGGCGTCTGAGCAAACCGTAGGCGCTGTCAGAGAGTTCTTCAGCGTTCATGGCTGTCCCCGATCACGATTGCATCCATCCTTGCCTGTCACCACTCGGCACACCCTCTCGACTTCGGAATCGCTCATTTCGTTGTATATCGGTAGACAAAGGATTTCTCCGAATAGTCGGTCAGTCTGCGGAAGTGGTCTGGTCTTGAATCTGGAGAAAGCATCCATCCAGTGTGCAGGAAGGAAGTATCTCTTTGTTTGTATCGATTTCGATTTCAATCGCCTCTCCACCTTCTCTCTCCCTCGGGATATTCTGACCCCGAAGTCCTTGTAGGCTGACCGACATTTGGAGTCAACTTTCTGGAAATGTAAGAAGCCAGATTCCCCAAGCGATTCGACGTACTGAGTAGCTATCTCATTCCTTCTTTTCACGGCGCTCTCAATACTGTCGATTGTCAGGCAGCCCAAAGCTGCGTTTAGCTCGGATATCTTCCCATTCATTCCCACATAGTGCGAGTTATAGTCTCCATAGAACCCGTAGTTCCTGAGCATTTCGAATTTGGAGATGATTTCAGGCTTCGTGGTCGTAATCAGCCCTCCTTCGCCTGCGGTTACAAGTTTGGTGCCGCTCATGCTGAATGCCTCGATGTCGCCGAACGTGCCCACCTTCTTCCCGTGATAGACAGAACCGTATGCGTGGGCGGCATCGAATATCAGAGGCAGGGAATGCTCGTTGGCAATCTCCTTGAGCTCCTTTATCTTGCACGGATTTCCGAAGACATGGGTTGCGACAATCGCGATGGTCTCCTTCTTGATTGCCTTTCTGACGCAAGTTGGATCGAGGTTGAACGTTTGCTCATCGATATCAACGAAATCCGGTTTCAACCCATTCCAGATTATCGCGTTTACAGTGGAATTGAACGTGAACGGGGTGACAATACACTTGCCACCTTTCGGAAGAGAAAGCGCTGAAATTCCCAATATCAGCGCAACGTCGCAACTTGCGGCCGCCCGCACATGCTTGTTACCTAGATACTTCTGAGCTTTCTGCTCAAGCTCCCTTGCGTTCTCTCCGAAATTGGATAGCATCCTGCTCTTCCAAATTCGCTCCAACCTTTGTATGTACAGATCCAGTGGAGGTAGGGAAGGTCTCATGATAGGGATTTTTCTCGGTTTTCCCATCGGGGAATTTCTCCTCACTTGCTTCATGCATGAAGTTGCTTGTAGTTGAATATTCCTGAATGTCCTATAATCGAAATTCCGACTGCGCCATTAAGCCGTTGGCTTTTCCTGGTGTTCTCTCATTCTTTTTCTACTTTTCTACCGAAGCCAAGTGCACGGGACACCAGCCACTTTCTCTCGCCCTTGCTTGTGGCAATCAGGAACCAAAAAGCCACTCCAATGGTCCCGATTGGGATTGCCAAATAACCCGTTGTCTGGGAGGCTCCAAGCGTTAAGGCCAGGACTGTCATCGCGATGACGAACGATATCAGATTCTTCGACGAGTAGCCAATTCCGAGTATGCGTTTACATACAACGATTGCAGCGACTGCGTAGATTGCATACGCCGCCGCGGTTGCCAGGCCAATCACTGCTATTCCTGACCGGTCCAGCATGGCGACCACGATACATATGAAAATCACATACCAGGACACCTCGAGAATGAAGTACTCCTTGAGGTGACCTTTTGCGACAAATGATAGGGCTGTGGGGAAGCATAATATCCGGAAGCCCGTTGCGATGGCCAGGACTTGGAGTAGAGTCGCTGCATCAGAGAATTCTGAAGAGTAAAGAAGGCCCAGGATCTGACTGGGAAAAAGGATAATCACACACGATATCGGAGTCGTTGCGGTGACCAAGAATCTGAGTGAATTGTTCACCTGCTCTGATAGGGCTTCGGTGCTCTCCGTTGCGCTCATTGTCGGGAAAACGTAAGTTGAGACCGATACAGTCGCGAAGCCCACATACAGCCAAAACAGAGCCCATGCCGCTTGGAAGAGTCCATTGGCTGATAACCCCTCCGTCCTGATGACGAGGGTCTGAGTGATCAGCATTACTGCAGGAAGAAGCAGGGCGGTGGTAAGGGAGAACAGGCCATACTTCAGTAGCATGCCCGTCTCATGCCTTCCCGAATCGACGATTTTGGCAGAGACTCCCCATCGCGAAAAAATGCTTCTGGCCACTACGAAGTTTATCGCAAGTGCGACCAGAGCTGAAAGGGCCAACTGGATTATCAATCCATTCTTCTCAAGATAGTAGATTGTCGGGACAGCTATGACAAGAGACCCGAATGCACTAGAGACTGATATGGCGGCCAATGGTTTGATCGCGCGAGCGCCAGTGATCAGTCCGGAGTAGAGGCCGACTAGAGCCGATAGCGGCACGGAAAGACCCACGATCCTTACATACAGTGTTGCCGAATCGTTTCCAACGAGGACTATCGAGAGGGGACCTGCAAAAATCAGAGTGGCAACCATTACGGCAGTTGAGGCGATAATCGTCAATGCCACTGCTGAGGACCAGAACCTTCTCACCTGAGCGTATTCCCCTGCACGAAGGTACTGGCTGACATATTTCATCACGCCTAGCGACAAACCTAGAGCGGCAATACCGGCGAAGAGTCCTTGAAAACTCGCGAATTGTGCGACTAGCCCAATGCCGTCTGTACCCTGAAGAAGAGCTATCGATTTGCTTTTGGCCAGACTTAGTACGCTGGCGATCATTGTGGCAGATCCTGTGATCAGCGAGGCTCGAGCGATCTTCAGGAGACTGGAGTCGTTGGACATGTCCGATTCCTCGCTATGGCGGATGGGGCAGGTCATAGGTGTATATTTGGGGCGTGGACATTGTCAGACCCGCTCTGACCGATACGGCACGACTGACGACATAACCTTTACGTATCCTCTTTTGTCCTTGTTTGATGTGGCATTGATTGAGAAGAAGGTCTCTTTCGAGGACGGTTAGAAGGAGATGAAGACACAGGATGGGGCTAGGGGATGAATGGGCGGGTGCTTTCACGCTGGTATGGCACGAGGCCATTGACGCATACCGGCCCGAAGCAGCAGCTACGTGTCGCGAACAAGCCGAGCATCCAGTACTTCATCGAGAACCTCAGGGACGCGGGGATAACGGACGTAGGGATCATCCTCGGGAACGTGATGCCGGAGAAGGTCCAGGAGTCCCTTGGGGACGGTAGCAGGTTTGGGGTGAGGTTCAACTACATTGCGCAGGGAGGGCCGAAGGGCGACCGCCTGCCCGTCAGAAAGAACCCCTCCCTTATACCTCTGACTTCAATGGGGATTCAAGGCCGATACCTTTTCAAGCAAGAATCCTGTTAGGTCCGGACAAGAAAGAAGCCGATCAAATGAAAGGCAAGAAAATCGTCGTTACTGGCGGTGCGGGCTTTATAGGTTCGAACCTGGCATGGTTTCTGTGCGATGAAAACGAAGTTGTGGTTTTTGACAATCTATCAACAGGAAGAATCGAGAACATCGCTCCGATCATTGACTCCAGGAAGATACAGTTCATCAAAGGGAGTGTTACTGACCTTCAACTCATGAAGAGGGTGCTTACTGGAGTGGATATTGTCTACCACGAGGCAGCCATACCCTCCGTTCCGCGCTCGATCGCTGATCCAATTTCGACAAATGAGGCTGGAGTGACTGGAACCCTTACCACACTCTTGGCCGCAAGGGATGGTGGCGTGAAGAGATTCATCAATGCCTCCTCGTCATCCGTTTACGGCGATACACCTACGCTCCCCAAGCACGAGGAAATGCCCACGAATCCGATTTCTCCCTATGCCGCCACCAAGGTTGCGTGTGAGACCTACTGCAGACTGTTCAACGAGCTCTATGGTCTTAGCGCAGTTTCACTTAGATACTTCAACGTGTTCGGACCACATCAAGATCCAACCTCCCAGTACGCAGCCGTTATTCCGCGTTTCATTTCCAAAGCCATGTCAGGCGAGGACTTGGTTGTTTATGGAGACGGTCTCCAAACTAGGGACTTCACGTATGTCCAAGATGCAGTCAGAGCGAATATTCTGGCCGCCGAGGGCTCCTCCTCTGGGATCTACAACATAGCATCGGGCAAGCAGATAACAATACGAGATCTAGCTTCCACTATTCTTGGTATTGCCAAGAGCAAGGCTAACGTTAAATACGAGGCACCTCGTTCAGGAGACATACAGCATTCCCTGGCGGACATCACCAAAGCTAAGAAAGCCTTTGGCTACGCGCCATCATATTCGATACAACAGGGACTGAAGGAAACAGTGGTCTGGTTCTCGAAAGCGGACCGCTGAACAAGAGAATGATAGAGCATGCACCGCGTACTTGAAGACAAGATCAAAGCCAAGAAGGCCAAGTTGTGTATTGTAGGCCTTGGCTATGTGGGTTTGCCTACAGCTACCTTCTTCGCTGAGAAAGGATTCACTGTGATTGGTTGCGATATCAAGGAAGATGTTGTCAAGCTCGTGAGTGCTGGGAAGAGCCCGTTGAAGGACCTCAATATTGATGGTAGGGTGAACGGAGCAGTCAAGAATGGGAAACTGACTGCGTCCATGCATGTTTCTGAGGCGGTTCGAAAGAGCGACATCGTGCTCATCATCGTGCCGACTCCTACCAGGCGAGGATTCGAACCAGATCTTCAATATGTCGTCTCAGCTGGCGAGTCCGTGAGAAAGGGCTTGAAGCGTGGTCAGTTGGTCGTCCTCGAGTCCACGGTGTACCCAGGCGTGACAGAAGAGATACTGAAGCCCATTCTTGAGAAATCGGGTTTGAAAGTGAACAAGGACGTTGGTCTTGCCTACTGTCCTGAGAGATACAACCCTGGTGATTCCACACACACGATCGACAAGGTGGTACGCGTTGTCGGAGCTGCGAGCGATGATTGGGCGAAGGTGGCAGCGAAACTCTACGAACAGGTCACTCGAGTGGTTATTGTCAAGGACATCAAAACTGCTGAAATGGCCAAGATAATCGAGAACACACAGCGTGATTTGAATATCGCCCTCATGAACGAAATAGCGCTCATATGTGAGCGAATTGGCATAGACATCATGGACGTTATTGATGCAGCCGCGACAAAATGGAATTTCAATGTCTACTATCCAGGAGCAGGTGTGGGCGGGCATTGTTTGCCTAAAGACCCATGGTATTTGGTCAAAGCTGCTGAAAGGCTGGGTTATCACGCTCAGGTCATCACGGCAGGAAGAAGAGTGAATGACTTTATGCCGCATCACATGTTTGAACTGCTCCTAAAGGCAATGAATGAAACAAACCAATCTGTCAAGGGTTCTACAATCGTTGTACTCGGCTTATCATACAAAGAGGATGTTGGAGACACAAGAAACTCACCTGCTCTCGGATTGATTCGTGACATAAAGGAGATGGGCGGACTTGTACGGACCGTTGACCCATACGTAGACGAGAAGACTGCGAAAAGGGAGTTTGGTGTTGACGAGCATATCCGAAAGACAGACAGCGTCGCCAATGGAGCTGCCGCAATCGTAATTGTCACAGCACATAAAGAATTCAAATCGCTGGATTTAGCGAAGTTGCGAAAACAAATGCGCACTCCAATCATAATAGATGGCAGACGCGCTGTTGATAAGAAGAAGGCAATTCGGCTCGGCTTCACCTACAAAAGTATTGGGTCAGCCTAGTGTTGGACTTGTGAACCCCTGTTCGCTGCGAACCATTCGACAAATCTCTTCGGACCGTCATTGATGCCGGTCCGCGGTCCGTAGTAGATACTCCTCTCACCGAGGCTAGACCATATGAACCACCATCATCGAGGGAGAATACCCCGTCAGGGAGAGCAAGCGCTGATCCTTTGCTCGTAGTGGGAGATGGTGCGGTCTTCAAGGTCTCCCTTGATGCGATGGGGTCCCGTGAAGCGCGGCGTGAAGGTTGTCAAGATCATGGCTGCGGGTGGTTAGGGAAGGGGGTCCAAGACCTCCTGTCCAGTTGGGTGCGTTCGTTCGTCTGATCATAAGCTCGCGAAGCTGGACTCCTTGTGCGCTGTTTTTTTTCCAAGCTGAAGCCTCCCTGGAGGAACGAGATGGAGATTGCGGACGCGATAGGCATATTGATTGATTCGGGGTTCAAGGTCGTCCCGAACCGTGTCTAAGGCTGGTGGAAGGACACGGGGAAGTCGGAGGACACCTTCGAGGCGAACCACCTGTAATTGGGCGGCATCGAAGCCTCGAACGAGGCTGCGGTCGAGGACGGGGCGTCAGGGAAGCTTCTTACACAATGTGTCACATACGGATTCCGTGAAGCGATTCAGCAGACCCCAACTGAACGTTGGTTATTTCATGTTCAGATGGATATCCCCGATCTTAGACCCTGTCAAAATGGCGTTTTCCATTCCTGGTTATATCAAGTACTTGCATGACATTGGTGCTTATAGGCGCACTGCCGGTGCTGAGCCCATCAGGGTCATTGACACCTATCCTTGCCTCTCTGATGGGCACCCAGTACATCCATACGATTCCCACTACTTCTACCAGGACTTGTGGGCCGCCAAGCGCATAAGCTGTGCCAGACCCGTGCGCCACATTGACGTTGGATCGCGATTGGACTTCGTGGCTTTCCTCACAACACTCACCGATGTCGAGGCAGTTGACCTGAGGAGGCTCGATGTGAATGTTGATGGTTTGAAATGCACCCAGGGCGATGTTCTTGAGCTGCCATATGGGACATCCTCAGTCGGCTCTCTTTCATGCCTTCACGTCGCGGAACATGTGGGATTGGGGCGTTACGGTGACAAGTTGGACCCCAATGGCACAAAGAAGGCCTGCAATGAGCTGGCTCGAATACTCGGGCCTTCCGGCAGTCTCTACTTTTCGGTCCCGGTGGGGGTTCCCAGATTGTGTTTCAACGCGCATCGCATCCATTCACCGGAACAGATAGCGAGCTATTTCGAATCCTTGAAACTTGTTGAGTTCTCCGCGGTCAGCGACGATGGCAAGTATGTTGAAAACGCCGACCTCAGAACTGTGGCTAAGTCGGACTATGCCTGTGGCATGTTCCGGTTCACAAAGGTTTGACAAACTATGAGGAGGATTTTCCTGGATGTTGTTGGAAGGAGGCATTCCCTCTATGATGAACTACTAGATTATCCTCCAGAAGGTTATGAATTCGTAACTGATAAATCCTCTTGGTCAGTGCTATCTGAAGCCAGTTGCAGGACAGATACGATGGGCAGAATCCCACGACAATTTCTTCGTAGCCTCTTACCTCTCAATCTCGCTAAGTCCTATCTAGAGAGATTCAAGAGTGTGGCCGAGGATACATATATGACATATTCTTCAGGGCATCTTGTGTTCAGGAACGAACCCTGGGTTGTTGACTTGGAGTATGTTACTCATTTGTCTGACTACAGCCTCAGTCACTTCAACACATTTAGAGGGATTATCGAATCGGAGCTCAGATCGGAGAACTGCAAGCGGATCATGCCATGGACTGATTCGGGCAGAGACACAATTCTCTCGATGATTCATGATGACAGAATATGCGAGAAAGTAGAGACCGTCAGACTCGCTGTCCGTGGAAAGGATTTTCGCAGGCAATATGGGAAAGACAGAGTGCGATTTCTTTTTGTCGGTTCTGCGAATATGCCAAGGGCCTTCGATATAAAAGGGGGGAAGGAAGTAATCGAGGCATTTCTTCAGCTGACTCAGAGATACAAGAATCTTGAGCTAGTTGTGCGATCATATGTACCTTCGAAGCTCAAGGAGAAGCTTGCATCAATTGGCAACATCCGGATAATCGACAGAATTGTCCCATTTGAAGTGCTTGAGTCTGAATTCCAATCAGCCGACATCTTCTTGTTTCCTTCTCATAATACTCCGGGTATGGTTTTGCTTGATGCAATGAGCTACGAGCTTCCAGTAATCACTACTGACGTGTGGGCGAACTCAGAAATGGTGTTTGATGGTCGCACAGGATTCCTGGTGCCGAAGTCGAAACTGGTGGACTACTATGTGGATGAATTCATCCCGAACTGGAGTTCTGGTAGATCCCTGAAGGCAATTACCAGAAAGACAGATGGCGAAGTGGTGAAATCCCTGGTAGAAAAGGCTAGCGCATTGGTGGAGGACGAAGAACTGAGACGGCGTATGGGGCGAGCCGGTCGATATGAGATTGAAGAAGGGAGATTTTCAATCCAAACGAGAAATAATAAACTCAAGAAGATATTTGACTCCTGTGCTTGAATTCCTGAGGTGACCTGGAAATGGAACCATTTGTGTCGATCATTGTTCCTACAAAGAATAACGAGAACCTAATGGAAAGGTGTATGCGCTCGTTGACCGACCTTGATTATCCGAAAGACAGGTACGAAGTGATCGTGGTTGATGCGCGTTCTCGAGACAAGACACCGGAGATTGCAGTGAGGTATGGTGCGAGAGTGCTCGTTGATGAAGGAAAGGGGCGGTCGATTGCTCTCAATCTGGGAGTGCAATTCTCGAAGGGTGACTACGTTGCCTTTACGGACGCGGACTGTTCTCCAGAAAGAAGTTGGCTCAGGAGACTTTTAGAACATTTCTCTTCGCAGGAGGTTGCCGGGGTGGGAGGGCCTAACATCGTCCCAAAGGAGGGTAATCCTTTCAGTCGAGCTGTTGAATTCGTTTCCCTCCAGTCTCCTTACGCCAAGAAATTCGATGCGGAGGGAGAGGTTGAAACCATTGCTGGCTGTAATTCTATGTACGACGCGGAGATTCTGAAGAAATTCATGCCGCTTCCACAGATAGGGTATTACGAAGACACCCTGCTCAACTATCGGATTCGAAAAGCCGGATTCAAGATACTATCTGCTCCAAATGCGATTGTGTGGCACTATAGACATTACTCGGGTCCCAGGTCATTTTTCAGACAAATGCTAATGCAGGGAGCTGGTGAAATCCAGGGAACGCGATTGGAGAGGGGTTTGAAGAATACTCTTCATAGACTAGAGGGCTTCAGCGTTCCTCTTTTTGTTGTCGTTTTTCTGTTTCTCCTTTTCGTGGGCGTGAAGGCATTGATTGCCTTTCTTTTGTTCGTAGTGTGTGTTCTCGCCATTTTGTCAGTGAGATGTCTGATTGAGACGCGGTCATTTCGAGTCACTTCATGGGTACCGTTGGTGGCGATTATCGAAGGTGCAGGATACTCTAGCGGCTTCATCAAAGAGATACTAAGAAGTCGGGGAGGTGATGAACCGCGATAATTGTTCAGATTGCACCCGGTACAATTCCAATACCGGGTTCAAACCAGGCCGCAGCGATAGAGAAGATCATATTCGAGCTTAGTAGAGGCCTTGCGTCTCTTGGATGCAAGGTCATTGTGATTGACACTAAATCGAGTGAACCAAGGCCTTTGATAAATGGCGTCGAGTTCGTTGAAAGTTGGAATTACACGAGAAAATCCGCGCAAAATCCATTTCAGTCTACCTTGAAAGCGATTCTCTTCTCGATTACCTCAGCATACAAACTCGCTAAAATAATGAATGAACACCCAGTGGACTTGGTCCAAACCCACTACTCATATTCAGCTCTTACGGCGGCAATTCTTTGCCGTATGAAGCGAATTCCGGTTGTTTACACGACACACAATCCTAATTTGTCCATAACGCCATCACTTACATATCGTATCAAGAATCTCCCCGAGTCGCTAGTCCAACAACTTGCTACGCACATAGTTGCAGGAACGGAATCTGTCAAAAGAAGACTGGTTTCTGATTTCGGTGTTAGAAAGGAGCGCCTGTCCGTAATATGCATGGGCCCCGGTGTTGATAGAGTAAACACAAATACATCCGATCCCATCAGGGATAAAGTCGCAAATGACACGACAATTCTCTCAGTAGGAAGAATCTGCAGAAGGAAGAACCAGCTCATATTGGCGCAGGCGGCGATCAGAGTTTTGAGAGATTTTCCCAATGCTAGATTTATACTTGCTGGCCCCATAGAGGATGCAGACTACTTGAATGAAATTAGGGACTTCTTGGACCAAAACGGCATCGCTGACAACTTCTCACTCGTCGGGGAAGTTGCTGACCAATGCCTATGCGATTTGTATTCAAATGCAACAGCTTTTGTCTTTCCGACAAAGGCTGAAATGCAGCCTTTAGTGCTTTTGGAGGCTATGTCCTTTGGAGTTCCAGTTCTGGCTTCAAGAATAGGACCAATTATGGATTTCGCTTCGATTGAACCTGGAAGTATGATCTTGTTCTCACCCAGCGATGCAGATGAAATAGGGGATGCAATTGTCGAGGTTCTTGAAAATCCAGAAATGAGAAGAAGCTTGTCTGCCTCCGGGCGGAGACTTGCGATGCAATGTTCCTGGCCTGAGACGAACAGAAAGTACTCCGAACTTTACCGTCAATTGATCTCAGGGAAAATGCCTCTACAGGAACAGGAAAGTGATGAATCATGAAAATGATAATTACCGTGTGCGTCTACAATCCTCATCTGAGTGGCAATCAGCAGGTAATCCAACGGCTCTCTGAGAGCATGGCAAATCGAGGTCATGATGTAACCGTCGCAACCGCTTTTCACCCCAAACGAGATTTCTCTCTGTTGAATGGAGTAAAGATTAGACAGTTCAGAGTCTCAGGCACAAAGGCCGTCGGGATAAGAGGGGAGAAAGAGGAATATCGGAGGTTTCTTCTGAATTCAGATTGTGATATGGTTCTCAACTATGGTACAAACGTGTGGACTACTGATCTAACCTTCGATATATTAGACGAACTCGATTGTGTAAAGATTCTGGTTCCAGTGGGCTATACTCCTATGGCTTCGCTGATTTGGCGATTGATTTATGCAAGGTACTACCTGGAATTAGCTAGATTCATGAAGAAGTATAACAAAATAGTATATCATTCTGGAGATTACGGAAACAAGAAGGACTATCTGGACAAAGTCTACGGAGACAAACACGGGTTGACAAATTACTGCGTAATCCCAAACGCAGTCTCTGAACGCGAATTCAAAACTGGCAAAACCGATTTCAGAAGTAAATATGGCGTCACCTCTGAGTTCATGCTACTTACCGTTGGCTACCACGATATCATCAAAGGACATCGGTTCATAATTGATGCTTTCAATAGAACCAACAGAAAGGATGTTACACTGGTGATAATCGGAAATGATGCTCAATCCTTGATGCCGCAAAATAGATGTCTTGCTCGCTGCAAGAAGCAGGCCGCGAAGTCTGACGGAAAAGTCTTGGTTTTGACGAATGCTTCAAGGGAGGATACGGTTGCTGCGTTTCTTGACGCAGACGTATACCTCTTGGGCTCAAAGTATGAATGCTCGCCAGTAGTATTGCTTGAGGCGATGGCATCAAACACACCCTTTGTTTCTAGAAATGTAGGGACCGCTAGCGAACTCAAAGGAGGACTCATTGTCAACACAAGGAAGCAAATGGCTGCTGAAATTCAAAATCTCCTTGACAATCCGGCATTACGAAACCAATTAGCTAGCCATGGATTGCGCGAGATACATGAGAAGTATAATTGGGAGAGAGTCGGCAGACTGTTTGAAGAACTGTTTTTGTCTCTATTGAAGCGAGGCGAAACCCGAAATAGCTAGGGGGACACTTGAATCGCTCAGCGCGAGTACAGATATTATGACAGTGCTGCCAACATGGATGACACCTATGGTCGTAACCCATTGGCGCACTCACGAGACTGCTCGGTTGTCTTCGCTTGAATCGATACGAAGTTGTCTTGTCAGAGATACCATGAAAAGCTAGGAGAGATTTGAACGTCGGCTGTGGATGCTGGCCCGTGCCTCTGCTTGAGTCTATGGCCTCTAGAACACCTTCTATCTAGGCATAGGCCAGGAGGAAAGCCAGACAATTATCTGGTCAATTCAATTAAAACTGACTGACGCTTCGGTTCAAACCCCTTTCCTTTCTCCTAGTCTGAGGTCAGAGCTAAACCCCTACTGCTTCTTGAAAGACAAGAGATTGCTCGGACCCATTCTTCTCTTTGTTGTGTCTAGTCCATTCCTTGACGCTTATTCTGTAGAACACCGCATCCAAACGGGTTACTGAGGAGAGAGCGAACGGAAAGGTGCCAAACAGGAATATGCATTTCAGGACAGATATTCGAATCTTGTCTCCGTTTGTGTTTCCTCTTCGAATCGTGAGCATCCTGTTGACTGTAGCTGGACCGAGACTGCAGATATTGAATACCCCATCCCAAGATTGCATAGCATAGGATTCGTCCAATAGAGATAAGCCATTTTTCCCATAGAGTCTGATCATCTCCTCAATTCTGATTCGTCTGAGGTGTCCTTCATCTTCGCAGATCCATCTCATTTCTCTGGACCTGGACAACTCTTCACCATTCACGAGCCTCATCACCTTCTCTTCAACCGAACCTGGGTTTCCGCAGGGAAGGATCGCGCACAGGTAAGTCCCCTTGCGAACAAGGCGAGACATATCTTGGACAGTCTCCTCAAGATTCCGGACGTGCTCGAGAACGTGCCAGGAGAAGACGAGGTCGTAACTCTGGTCTGGGAAAGGCGCTACTCCCCGTCAAATGACACGAATTGGTGTTGGGGAAATCGCGCACTAGCCCTTTCTATTGCATTGCCTGAGATGTCGATTCCGAATATCTCACTATTCGGAAACATCTCCTCCAAGATTCCAATCTTGCTACCATGACCACAACCATAGTCCAACACGCTTCGCACATCTTGCGGAATTCTAGACAATACGGTCCTGACTCCGAATCCTTCAAATCTGGGTCCCGTTAACATGTAGTCCGTTTTATACCGTTCATCATAGAAGTTTCTGAGGCTAGAGTCTGCCGAAGTAGCGGTCATCACCATTTCTCCGTACCCCAATTGCGTCCAGGAGCTCATGAGCTTTTCTGAGCGATTCCTGGACAACACGAACCTACATTTGATCTTCGAGCGGGCATCAATCACGGGGTTGCGTCAGCTTTCACTTCTGGACCGAGATTGAATTCCTCCAGTCAACAAGATTGAGGAATCTTCTATCGGGGTTCTTCCTTCTGGCCTGTACGTTGATTCTCTCGACGCAAGTAGACCTTAGGCATGTGAAGTTCCATCCTATCGCCCTGATTCTGGATGAGGCTATTGTATAATCTCTCCTCACGCACAAGTCAATCGCGATGGAGAGAAGCTGAAGCATGATACACACTGGAATGGCGACAATGTTTGTTCGCCACTGCAGGTTCTTGATCATCATTCTAATGCGACTTCGGACACTGAAGTAGACCCGCCAACTGTTCGGCATTCTCGATACGCTAACGCTATGTTTATGAAATATGATGCTGTCAGGGACCACAACAATCCTGTATCCAGCAATCCAGAATCGAAGGCTGATATCTACATCCTCTGCACCAAAGTACATCTCTCCGTCTAGAAAACCTAGGGCGCGCAGCAAGTCTCCTCTTATCAATAGGCATGCTCCGCTCGCGTAGGTTGTCTCGAAAGGCCGTCCTAACTTCATATCTTTCAAACCTTGCGCATTGAGACTAGATTGCCCAACAAAGTTGAGAGTTCCCCCAGCTGCTAGAATCGTTTCTCTGTCATTATATGAGTATTGGACAGGATTGCACAGGCCAACATCCCTATTCCCCTCCATGAAATCTATCATCCTGCTCAGGAAATCCGAGGAGCAAACCGTATCATTGTTAAGTAGAAGCACATAGGCCGGATCAGTCAGAAGTGCTCTGCGGATACCAACATTGTTGCCTTCGGCAAAGCCGAGGTTGGTTGAGTTCTCAATAAGCTCAACGTTATCGCAATTTCTCCTCAACGCTCCAACGGACCCGTCCGAGGAAGAGTTATCTACGACTATCACCCGCTGGTTAGAGTAATCCAAAACTTCAAGTGATCTCAAACACTCAATAGTATCATCTCTTCCGTTCCAGTTCAAGACTACAATCGCTACTTTCGGAAGGCTGCTACTCATCTGGAGACTACAGAAGAATCTCCATATATCTACGTGATGCTTGAAAGGACTCTCCTACGAGGGATTCTGCAGGTCTTGATGTGCCAGCTGGCCAACCTTTCAAGCGAAGGCCTCGAATAGTGCCTCAAGCAAAATCCGCCATTGGCACCAGGAACGGCCACGCACTGCAGTTGTGGCTTTGGGATTTGGTCCAGTTCATCCAGAATCCTCTTCATGTAAGTGAAGGAAATCCAATTTGCACCAGAAAGGGAACCCCCTTCCGAGGCGAAAACTGGTTCGGAATGCTATGAGTATGCGAAATCACGGAGATGCCAATCCCTCCACAAGGAGAATCTGAATTCCTCCGTTATCGCACACCCAATCCACTGAGATATCATCACCAAGCATCTCGAAATCAGAAGGAGAATACCTCCATTGTTCCGAGTAGTTGGGAAATATCTCCGGATAGTACAACTCGGCGCGTTCATCAATAACAAGATATTGACAGAGTACGTAATGGTTCCCCATCGTTGCATCGGAATTGTAGCCAAAGTGGTCAATAGGTAGAGTAATATTGCCATAGCGGAGGTTTTTCTTCTCTGCCTCAACCCCGAGGATTGCATCTGCATATCGCTTCTGATTTATCGTTATGTCAAGTGTCTGAATCCCTTGGTTCCTAACTGCGAAGAAGAAATCCATACCATTGAAATCCGCTTCTGTCACCTGATAGTTCGGGAGAAGAGTATGTGGCGAAGGATACGTGTTCGACATCGAGACTACTAGGACAAAGAGCAGTAATGCAACGAAGAACGTTGCTTTGAGACGATTCTTCAAGTTGGCTAAGATTGACGGCCTTGCTGAGAGAATATGATGAAATATCTCCTGGCCAGCAATCACTGTGGCGACAAATAGCAAGTATTTGATTGGTCGCGGGCCAATCACCAAATCCACGGTCATGAATAGGATGACGATAACGAGCATACAGAAGTAAGAGGTGACCAGGAACAGCTGCGTGTTTGAGAGGCAGAGATTTCGACGTCTTGAGATCAGGTATCTCAGCAAAAGGGGTAGACCGAAAATCGCGATGACTGCTGTTGCACCATATATCCTAAGAGCCAAGTCAGCAATCTCGTAGTAGCCGAGATTGGACTTGTTTATCGCAGTAATGTAGACATCCACCGGAGCTCTTCCAAGATTCAGAACAAGATTCTGATACACTCTAACAACGGTGTTCCCAAAGGCAACGGACGTACAGAACCAGATTGCGAATCCTGTTAGCAGGATCAGAGCGGGAATCGTGGTGCTTCTCCATTCCTGAGATTTGAACTCCGCGCTCCATGTTTTGTCCGACGAACGGGTCTTCCGTCTCGCGTTCATGATCACTAAGAAAATGAAAAGAAAAAGCGACGCTTCAGGATGAAAGAAGGGAAACAATACCAACATACTCACCAAAGGCATTGACCATATGAACGGGGAGGTGTTGAATCGTCGCTTCGCCCTGAAGGCAATGAACAGAACAAGCGGTATCAAGAAGAAGGCTTCCGCCGATGGCACAAAATAGAGATGTTCAGCTCCGTAAAGCGGGAAAAGCGCGATACTGATTGTGATGATCGCCTCTCTAGCCTTGAACCCCAATTCCCTGACAAGGATGGCCACAGATACGAGATAAATTAGAAAAAGGAACTGAGGGAAGAGAAGCATGACGCCCCTCACGTCGATTGCCGCCATTTTGGCAACAGCAATAGTCCAAATGTGCACGATAGGATACATGTTTGAAATTCCAACATGTCCAGAATGCAGGATGTCGGATACAAACCCAAGATGTGACAGTGAATCACCACCGCTGAAGAAAAAGTACCCCCTTATGCTGGGTAGTGACAGAAACTCAAAAGCAGCGAGAGAACCAGTGACTAGCATTGCACAGGACAACTTCTTGGATCCGGTATGTCCCACAATGACGAAGGTGACCAAAGGTCCAGCCATGGCAGTAGCTAGGAGAAACCAGAAATAGAGAGGATACGCTGAGTATATTGAAATCTCATAACCTCGGGCACCAGGAAGGAAACGGACAATGCATACAGAGGAAAAGAGAGAGACGGTACTAGCAAACAGGCAGACCTTGAGAGACAAATGATTCGCATCACTATGATCTCTAATGAGCATCCCTACCGCAAGCCGTGAATCCGCTACCAGCCTAATTATCCTTCTGTCTTTGCTGGATGATGCATAACAGAGGTTAGGCCAGTCAGTCATAGTCTCGACTTGAATTCCACTATGCAATCGATTGTCATACGACTCAAGAATGTTTCATCCTGCCTCGCTTTCGAGCGAAATATCGATTCATAGCGATGGCGGTCGATGGCAATGATTCAAGTCAAATCATATGTCAAATACGCCTGAAGAACACTTGTGACCGCTGGTCTCCTGACCATGGACCTCTCAAAGACAAACGAACCTTCCCCAATTTTGACCCTGCCAACGACTGACGTTCCGTCCTCGACATTCTTATGCTGCCGTTCAGCCGATGCAAGTTGCGACAATCCATTGCCCGCCAAGAGGATTCTCTTGTCTTGGAAGCTTACTCCAACAAAGCTATCCAGACATATGTTGGTCAAGTCGGCTCGATTACACTCCAGTGCTATTGTCGCAACGGTTGGAGCGGACACGCAGTTCAGTATCCATATTCTGTCCACAGTAGCTTTGTAGTTGAGGCTAGTTGCCACTCGACAAGCGCTGTTTGCCAGGACCACACGGCAGGATGAGTTATATCTCTGTCACGAAGTCAAGTCAGGGAAAGGAGTGCACTTCGAGCGCGTCCTATTGTTTGGTGGCAGCTCCCTGACAGGGGGGAAGTGATCTCTGTGCTAGAAAGCCGTCGATGGTAAATCACCCCCATTCCTTTTGAATGTCTAGTTCAAAATGCGGAGGACTTCGTGTGATGCCCAGGCATTTTATGCTATTTTCAAGTGCCATGTGATTGAGGCTGGGATTGTCGGAGAGTATTCCAGACAAGCTGTAGCAGGCCCCTCCAAATGCCTGTCGAATAAGCGAGATGTTCACAGATCAGTAGCGCGGGTATGATTAGCATGGAATCACGGCCTAGTCTCCTAGCAATCTGCAATCTGATTCCCTCGGTCTCCAGAATCAACAGGTACGCCACCAAAAACAGGAAGAGGATAAGCGGAAAGAAAAGAATTGCAGTAATGACGAGCAAAGGGGCCGAGATTGAGACTACGGCTGGCATGTTCAAGACTCTTGCCAGAACTCTCTCTTGACCATAGTCATGCATTTCTCTTATGAACTCAGCATAACCCCTTCCATGATAGTGTCGAACGATCGCGTTGGGATTAACGAGAAGGCGACCCAGTCTCCTTATTCGTTGATTCAGCTCTGCGTCTTCCGCTCCTGCCAAATTGACATTGTACCCGCCGCACTTACGAAACGCATCTAACCTGTACATGCAATTTGCACCACTTATGCTTCGGACCTTTCGCTGATGCTTGAAGAGCCTGCCTTGAACTGACCCACCAGATCCCAAAGGGGATGAGAATGCCGCATTGACATTCTGCAGTGCCTTGCTGCTGCCACTGTTCAGTACGGTTCCTCCGACGCCAACCACATCGGGCTCAAGAGTGCCTAGCAACTTCTTGAGCCAGTCTTGTTCTGGAATGCAGTCCGCATCGGTAAATGCCACATACTCAGAATCCACGCCTGCTAGACCGACCATTATTGCTCCACTTCTCGTCCCGTAGTCCTCTGTCAGCAATTTCACTTGAAGTCCAGAGAGTGAGCCACTGACATCATCACTTGAGTGGCCATCAACTACTATGATCTCCTTGGGCCGCTCAGTCTGACATAAAACAGCCTGAACAGCGTTGCGAAGACTCGAGGCCTGGTTCTTCACTGGGATTATTACCGAAATCGAAGACATACATCCCCTAATATGCACACGGTCGATATTTCATTTCTAGTCTTCCGTCGCTCCTTCCCTTGACGCTCGTTGTTCTGGGAGTCCACGTAGCGACCATATTTGGGAACGTCGTCGAGTCCTTGATCAAATCGCATACGTGGATATCCGTTCGTTGTCTTGCGCTCCTCCCTCTCCAGCACACGGCCTGTGCAATTGATTACTTTGTCGGATTATTGAAACCATAGACATTTGATGTGACGTTCAACAAGGACGTCTCACTAAAAGAGCTGTCCATCTGCGGCACCGCAGAGATATTCTGCTCAATTTGTAGAATGCGGTCGGTTATTGCAGCGTTCGGACCGCGTTGGATTGGCTTCTCTCCGTCTCCTTCTACTTCCTCCCTTCAATCCGATTCGCAAGCGTCTGAATCGAATTTAGAATCAGGCCGCCGAATACCATGAGCGTGCCCAGATACAATAACGCGCCTGATAGTACTGTCGGTCCGAAAGGGAGGTATCTAGTGTCGAAGTACGAATTCAATGCGACTACTCCGAATACCAGACCTGCAAAAGCGAGCGCAATTCCAGTTCCACCAAATATCAACAAGGGGTGTTCTTCCCTCAGTTTTCTCACTACATAGTTGATTAGCTCCATCCCATGCCTGCCGGGCTCCGTGCTCGACGAATTTCCATGGTAGTTTACCGAGACAGGGACCTCGACAACTCTGAGATTCTTCGCCCCCGCCTGGTTCAGGATTTCGAGGCTTGCACTCATATTCGTCTCCTTTATCTCCATCTTCTCGACGGCGTCTCTGGAATAGGCTCTGAATCCACATTGCGTGTCAGTCACTTCCTCACCGGAAGCGATCTTCCACGCCCTGTTCACGACACCGATGCCGAATCTCCTGTACCTCGGCATATCCGCTTTCGCTTCGCCATCCATGAAGCGCGATCCAATCACAACATCCGCCTGACCGTCTATGACTGGCTTGACCAACCTCGGAATATCCGAAGGATTGTGTTGCCCATCACCATCAAGTACGATCATTATTCCCCCGCCATTGTTCCTGAAGTAGGTGAATCCAGTTGCAAGTGCACTGCCGTATCCAAGGTTTTTCGCGTGTCTCAAGACCGTGGCTCCAGCGCTGAGCGCAACATTCACAGTCCCATCTGAGCTGCCATCATCAACGACTACGACGCTCTGGACATATCGCTTGGCGTCCTCGATAACACGTCCGATGGCTTTCTCCTCATTGTATGCAGGAATCAACGCCGTGATTGCCACATCTCGTTCTTGTGTCATCGGTACTGCTTCTCCCTGGGCGTGTTCAGAGCCATCACTTTCCATGCTCTCCAGAACCCAGAAGGGACTTTTCTAATCGTTTTGGTGGCTTAAAACCTTTGTCTGTCACTGTCGAATCAGGTATCATACCATCTCCTCCTTTCTCTTCCGCTTCCCAAAAACAAAACGTGATGCCGATCAGCAATGGGATTCGACGATACTGACTGACCTCTCCTTTCGGATCGAAAGGCGCTCACGAACTTACTTATCCCGACATTCTCATCCGAGCACCGTCCCTCTCAGGAGGTGTCCTCACCCTTGCGTCCCGAGCGCTCGACCATACTGGCACTCAGCCTTCTATTGCTCGTCGCGTTCGTCGCTCGTTCGATCTCTCTTCAATGGTCCCCCCTCCCGTACAACATAGACGGGTTGAGCGAGTTGAGAGTGACCTGGGACGTACTCGATACCCATCATTTCGAGTTCTCACAGTCATCCTCGCTCCTTGAGAGCTACGTCCCCGACATGCCACTTCTCGCCCTCGTTTTCGCATTCTTCTCGTCTGCAACGGGCATCGATCCTCAGCACTCCTCCATGCTCGTCTCCGCCCTCCTCGGCGCCATCACCGTCTCCCTCTTCTTCCTCGTCTTCCGCCAGCACTGGAACAACTCCAAAGGCGCCCTCGCCTCCGCCCTCGTCCTCGCCCTCACCGGCTCCTTCGTCTTCTCCTCCGGCTGCACGTGGAAGGAATCGCTCGGCTTCGTATTCCTCGCCCTCGCGCTCTACTCCTACCCGCTCAGGGACCAACCACAATACCGCCTCCTGCTGGGCTCTTCGCTTCTTCTCTCCATATTCACTCATCATCACATCACAATAGCAG